>Ga0256836_1000085_pt1 | contig 55131 bp, 54 predicted proteins | sample 4561380metaG_FD_185974 | JGI IMG/M metagenome (GOLD analysis project Ga0256836, IMG submission 185974) | Hydrothermal vent microbial communities from Guaymas Basin, Mexico - 4561-380 | ecosystem: Environmental > Aquatic > Marine > Hydrothermal vents | place: Mexico: Guaymas Basin | collected...
GCCCGCTCAACGGCGTCTACGAGTTCAAGGACGGAGTCCTAATCTGGGTGGACTCGACGATTCCAGATTTAAGCGACGGCAGAATCGGGAAGCACAAGTTCCGCTGGCTGAAAAAGAAGCTTGAGGAGTACTCCGACAGGAGAATCAAGATAGTCGCCGCGCATCACCACCTCGTCCCACTCCCGAACACTGGCAGGGAGAGAAACGTCCTTTTCAACGCTGGAGACGTCCTCGATTTGCTTCTCAGGAACGATGTCACGCTCTACCTCTGCGGTCACAAGCACGTCCCCAACGTCTACCGCGTCGAAGACCTCGTCGTGGACAACGCCGGATGTACCTCCTGCCGGAAGACGAGGCGCGGTGACGTCAACAGCTACAACATCGTTACGATACGCGACGATGGTAGAGTCGAAGTCACGATACGGCGCGTCACCGGCGAGGAAGTTAAAGCGGAGCACAGGCCCGTTAGGCCAAAGCTCTTCGTCCCCAGGGGAAGAAGGCTCCTCAGGATAGTCCAGCTCAGCGAGAGCAAGGTCTCAGACAGGGTTTACTTCAGGAGGAAGGTGCTCGAGAACGTGGTGAACCTGATAAACGAGAAGCTGAAGCCCGACATCGTCGTCCACAACGGGGACATCGTTGACATGGGTATCGAACGGAACTTTGAGAGGGCCAGGGAGTTCTGGGATAGGATTGAGAGGCCAAAGCTCGTCGTCCCCGGCCACAGCGACATGACCTACCTCGGCTACGAGCTCTTCCCCGAGTACTTCGGCGAACCGGAGACGTTTTCCTTCGACGGGTTCACTTTCATCCCCGTCTCAACGCCGCAGTACGAGACAGAGATAGGCGTCGTGGGAAGGTTCGGCCAGAGAAAGCTGGCGGAGGAACTGGAGGGCGCCGAGAACTTCAGGGTTGTCTTCATGCACCACAACGTCGTTCCAATACCAAGGAGCAGGGAGCGCGGGTTCCTTGAGGACGCGGGCGACGTGCTGAAGCTCCTGACCGGAAAGGGAGTTGAACTCGTCCTGACCGGGCACGGAGGCAACGCCTTCGCCGTCAGGGTCGAGAACACAATCGTCATAAACGCCGGCTCGGTCAGCTGGGAGCTCCACAGGAACCCATTTGGAAACAGCTTCAACGTTATAGACGTCTACCCGTGCATGGTGATAGCCTTCGAGGTCCAGGCGACGTGGGGGAGCAGGAGGCTCCTCGGGGTGTGGAAGCTCAAAGGCTCTCGCGGAGGCGCTCCATGAGGTCCTCCATTATTTCGTTCACGGTTTTTTCGAGCTCGACGTTCTCTATGACCCTTACCCCGTGCTCCCTGGCCTTTCTGACTATGTACTCCTGAAGCCAGAGAATCTCGTCGAGGTGCTCGATGTAGTACTCGGCCGGCCTCTTGCTGTAGCGCGAGCGCTCGTAGAAGTGGGCCTCCAAAGCCTTCCTGTCGCTCACCGTAAGGATATACATGAAGGTGTTCTCGTTGGTCTCGATGAAGCCCGGGACGAGGTGAATGCCCTCGATTATAGCGTTGAAGCCTTCGCGCTGAACCCTGTCGAGGACGGCCTTAACGCCCACAGAAACGTGTCTAACCTGGCTCTCGAAGCCCTCAATCAGACTGCTCGCCCCCTTGAGCTCGCGCCATGCTAAAAACGATGAAGCGTGCAAATCTGGGAGCAGTTCCCGCGCGATTATCTTCCTCATGACCTCTCGAACGGTGTCGGTGCCGATTATCGTCCTTATCGAGAGCCTGAAAGCCAATTCCGTCGCTATCGTGGACTTTCCGACGCCGGTAACGCCCCCGAGGAGGACGACGAGCGGAACCTTTTTCCTTCTGAACTCGCGCCAGAAGAGGTAGCGCTCAGCCTCCTTTTTGAGCCCGTGCTCGATGAGCTTCCGGTAGGTGAGCTCCCTTATCTCGTCCGTGCTCACGACGCGCTTCCTCTTCTCCACGAGCTCCCTCTGAACCTCGCTCGCAATTATGTAAGCTATGCCAACATCAACTCCAGCCAGGGTTATAGAGCGTGTGAGGATTCCGCGCGAAAACGGCAGTTGAACCCTCCTCTCGGGGTCCGTGACGATTATCATCTCCCCACCACCCTCTTCGCGAGCTCCAGAACGGCCTTCTTTAAGTCCTTACCGTCCACGTTAACAGGTTCGTTGGCGAGGTAGATTACCTCGATGCCCCTCTCAAGGGCCCACCTCGTCACGACGTCAACGGCGGCCGCCTTCAGTTCAACGAGGACTGTCTCAACCCCCGCTTTTCTCCCGAGTTCCGCGAGGTCCCTCCCGAGTGCGGGCCTCTTTGAGAGGTTTCCACTGGCGAAGACAATCTCGGCACCGAGGCTCTCGATGTCCCCAACGGCCCTTTCAATTGCCTTCCACGATGTTGTGAAGAGCGCAACCCTCTTTCCTGAAACCTCTCCGAGCGGTTTTGGCACGAACCGAACTAAGTGGACATCAGCGTTAGGGTTAACCCCCCTCACGAAATCCCTGAACTCCTTGGCCTTCCGGGGCTCAACGTCCGCCATTGTGATTACCGCTATATCCGCCAGACCAATCCTGAAGGGCCCGAAGAAGCCCTCAACGGTTTCCCTCGGCTGGAGGGCGCTGAGGACGGTGATGTAGCCGTCCGCCAAAACAGGTGGAATTGTTGCCCCGCTTCCTTCGGCCACTATGAGGTCGTGAGGGAGTTTCTCCGCGAGCTTTATTCCCTCGTGGACGACGTGAAAGAACGGAAAGCCTGCCATTCCGCCCCCACAGCGCCGGCATCCGATGGTCGTCACTCCTGCGACGAGAGCATCCTCGTAGTGGTCCGATGCGGCGTGCTTGCCCATCTCCGCGAGTTTTAGGAGGTTCTCTGGGGTCAGCTCTTCCCTCTCGCCGTCTATCAGCTCGGGCCTTTCCGGCCCGCCCCTGCCCATCGTAACAACGACGGGACGGTACCTCTCCTTCAGAACCCTCGCGACGAAACCGCCTACTGTCGTCTTTCCGACGCGCTTTCCGAGGCCGAGGACGCTTAGGGTCGGCTTCTTCGGCCTTGTGAGTTCCCCGGGCCTGAACTCGAAGTCGGCCCCTCTGTATGCAACTCCATTGCGCAGGCAGATGGACGCTATCCGAAACCTTGCGCTGTAATCAACGACTGGCTCGTCGCTCAGGTCAACGACCTCGTCAACATCGTTCTCCAAAAGCGCCAGTTCAAGGGCTTTCATCGGGTCATCGTCAACGTAAAGCCTTACCCCAAGCTCTTCCGCGAGCTTCTCGGGCGAGCCTATCTTCTCACTACCCCCGAGGAAGACCCCACAGCACACATTTCCAAGTCTCTCCAGTGCCCACCGCGTTACGGGTGGATAGTGCTCGCCGTCGATTAGGGCGAGCCTTCTCATCTCTTCACCTCATACTCGATTACCTCGGGTTAATTTAACCTTTTCCGTTTTTCCAAGCACTCTCGGAGGAGAAAAGTTATAAATGGGAACGATGAACTAAGGACGGCCTCAAAGGCCAAGTAAGGAGGTGTGTAAAATGGCTGAGATGCTTGTTAAGTCCAAGGTTAAGGAGCTCGTTAAGAACCTCGACCCCGAGATGAGGGTCAGCCCAGAGTTCTACGACGCCCTTGAGGAGGAGCTCAAGGTTCTCGTCGAGAAGGCCGTCAAGAGGGCCAAGGCCGAGGGCAGGAAGACCCTCTACGCCAGGCACGTTTGATGCCCTTTTCTTTCCTTCCAAAGCCTTTTATTGATTGGTTCTTGGTTTCTGGTATCATAGCATTGAAGGAACCTGGAGATTCCGTTCATCCTTGCCTCAAAAGCCTCAAAAGCTTGCCCTGAACCTCGTGCCCCGTCGGGTCCTCATAGCTGAACTCTACAACCGCGGGCTCGTTGAGGCGGTGGTCGATAACGGGCTCAGGTGGGTTGTGATGGGGGTGTAGCTTTGCGGTCACAAACCTCAAAGATTGGCCAGAAATTTGTGATTACCACCCACAAAATTCACTCTTCTCCGGGATAGCACAGGTAGCGGTAGGGGCAGAACTTACAGGCGTAGCTTCTCCAGCCCTCTGGCGGTTTCCCCTTCTCATAGGCCTTTTTGACCGAATAGAAGTGCCTTAGGGTTTCTTTGAAGAGCTTACCGTCGTAGGGAACCTCAAAGGCCCTGAAGTTCGGGCCCTTTATCACCGGAAAGTTCGACATGTCGAGCTTGCCGATTATCTTCGTCGGCTCGTCGTGGAGTTTGATATAGTATAGGTATCCGTATTCCGCCTCGGCCCACCGCAGGTAGACGTTGAGCTGGGCCAGGTGGTAGTCGTAGGGCACCTTCGGCAGGCTCGTCTTCCCCTTAATCTCGATTGGAAACTCGCGAAACGCATCTATCCTGCCATGAATCTCGAAACCGAGCTTCCTTGAGCGCAGGACGAGGTGCCTCTCCAGCTCGAAGCCGAAACGTTTGCTAAGAATCTGCCCGAGGACCTCGTGGGTTTTAACGCCCTGATTGAGCCTAACCTTGACGTTCTCGGGCCACCTTGGGGGGTAGCCCTTCAGGCGGAAGTATATCCTCCTCGGACAGGTCAGGGCTTCGCTCGCGTAGAACTCTATCAGCCCGTCGTTTTCAGCACTTCCGTTGTTCCCCACTTCTCTTCCCTCCGGTGGGCGGTTCATCGGCCCGCGAACCTCCCCGCCCCTGCGTCAGCTAATACCGACGTCATCACAGTTCAGACTGGGCAAGGGTCGTCATCCGCGAAGGAAGGTAGAAGGGAAGAATTTAAAGCTTCCGTTGGTTAGAGAACCATGCGCCTCTTCCTCTTAATCGAGTAGCTGAGCCCGTAGGCCGGCCAGATGCTCGGGGGTTGCTCGTAGTGGTGAAGGTTCCTCAAAATCTTCTCGGCCGACCTCTTGTCCCGGGCCTTAACCCTCAGGACGCCCTTGTCGAGCTCAACAACCCCGTCCGCGAGGCGAACCGTCAGCTTCGAGCCGTCCACCTCGGGCCTGGCGCGCATGAGAAGCCTGCGGTAGTCCTCATACGCCTCTTCGCTCAGCCTCTGCTCAAGAAGTGCCTCCTCTTTACGGCCAAACAGCCTTGAAAACAGCCCACTATTCGGGGGCTCGTCCTCCATATCGTTCATCGACCTCCGATGGTTCTCACCTTAAATCCGTCCTTTAAGTTTTTAAGGCTTTCCTATCGCTTTTTGACGAAGGGACGAAAATGCGCGCAAGGAGAACCCAGGTCATAAAACCCCGCATACGGGAGATACTCTCGAAGGAGCTTCCGGCAGGACTGGTTAATTTGCTCCCCAAGCACTGGGTCCAGATTGGCGACGTCCTGATTCTGCCCCTCCGGCCGGAGCTTGAGCCCTACAAACACAGGATAGCCGAGGTTTACGCGGAAGTTTTAGGCGTTAAAACCGTCCTCAGGAAGGGCCACATACACGGCGAAACCAGGAAGCCGGACTACGAGGTTCTCTACGGCGGGGACACCGTTACCGTTCACGTTGAGAACGGCGTCAAATACAAGCTCGACGTGGCGAAGGTCATGTTCTCGCCGGCCAACGTCAAGGAGCGCGTCAGAATGGCGGAGGTGGCGAGACCGGGCGAGCTGGTCGTTGACATGTTCGCGGGAATAGGCCATCTAAGCCTTCCTATGGCCGTCCACAAGGGGGCGAGGGTCATAGCGATTGAGAAGGACCCCTACACCTTCCGCTTCCTGGTCGAGAGCATCTGGCTGAACAACGTCCAGGACCTGATGACGCCCTACAACATCGACAACCGCAACTTTCCCGCTGAAAACATAGCCGACAGGGTTTTGATGGGCTACGTCGTGAAGACTGCCGAGTTCATACCGAAGGCCTTAAGCATAGCGAAGGACGAGGCGATTATCCATTACCACAACACCGTTCCCGAGAGGTTGATGCCCGATGAGCCCTTTGCGACCTTCAGGAGGATAGCGAGAGACTATGGCTACGAAGCCGAGAAGCTTAACGAGCTGATTATCAAGCGCTACGCCCCCGGCGTCTGGCACGTGGTCGTTGACGTTAGGGTGTTTAAGCGGTGAATAATTCCCATTAGTATAACCACGGTTATACTACTCTTTTCCTCCCTGTTCTTCCTGCGTCCCCCATAACGGCTCCCAGTCGTCGCAGACGAAGTTCATGTGGACGGTCTTCATGTGCTTCCTGCACATCCCGTAGGTCAGGAAGTAGGAGTCAATCGGCCCGAACCAGCGACAGTTCTTGCAGGCTTTGAGCTTTTCGTCCATTTTGCTCACCAGGGAGAATAAGAAGGGAGGGGATAAAAGGTTAATGCATCAGACTTCTCTCAATCGTTTCCAGATTTGGTTGTATTGTAGCGCGAGCCAGTATCTTCTGAGGTCCCTATGAGCGCGTTCATAATCAGGATAATACTCCCTCACGAGTTCCCAGAACGCGCGGGAATGCCTCTGAGACTTGAGGTGGGCCACCTCATGGACTATAACGTAGTCCCTGAGTTCCTCGGGGAGTGCCATGAGCATCAGATTAAAGCTCAGGTTTCCTTTCTCCGAACAGCTTGCCCACTTGGTCTTCTGGAAGCGAATGTAGATCTTTCTGTACTTTACCCCGAAGACCGATGAGAAGAGTCTAACCTTGAATTCCAGCTCCTCTCTCAGCTGTTCTTTTAGCCAGCCTTTTAGGAGTCTCAAGCCGCCGTTTGGTAAAAGCACGACCCGAAACTTTGGATTGACCGAGAACTCCTCCGAGTCTACGATTTCGTAGAACTCACCGTTGAGCAAAAGCCTGTTTGAACAGGGTAGGAACTTCCGCTTGGCTTCTTCGATTTCCTTGAGCTTTTTCTCTATCCATTCACGCTTTTTGTTCATCAACTTTTTAACGTCCATCCCCGGGGGAGCTACAACCCTTACCCCTCCACTCGGATTAATCTCGATGCGTGGGTACTTGACGTTTCGCCGAACTACCGTGTATTCTATCCCCACCTTTTGAGCACCTCTAAGAGCTCGTTGCGCGTCTTGATGATGTCGTCACACCTTCCCTTATACTTCCTCACGAGGAATAGCATAACCTTCTTTGAGACTTCGCTTACAACTTCTGCCTTTTCTGTCCAACGCGGGAATCTAAGGCCTTCGGTTTCGCGGAGTAGCCTTGTGATGCCTTCGATTAGCTCATGTGTATCTGCTTTAACGTGCTTTTTAAGAATCATCAGGAGTGCGTATTCAAGCTCGCTCAGGCCGAGTTTTCTCTGCTCCTTGGAGCGCTTTTCTATCTCCTCTGCTATTTCCAAAAGTTCCCCGTAGAGCTTTTCGATTTCCTCCCTCTTTTGCCTCCAGGCTTTGATTATCCTTTCAATCTGCTCAACCAAATCTTCCGTTAATGGCCCTTTGTGGGTGTTTACGTAGTGTCTGACCGAGAACAGAAGGTTAGTGAAGGCTTTTCTCCTGTCTTTCTCTCTCATTACCTTTCTGAGAAACTCCTCATCGAGCTCAATTATTGGAAAGTCCCTTCTTATCCCTTCTATGTCCACGGTCTCATGTATGAACCTCAGGGCCTCGTTGAGGAATTCGTCCGCTTTGAGCTCCATTTCAGGAGGTATGCCCTCAACCTTTGATAAATACGCGTAGTAGACCTCGGTGAGCCATTTGAAGGTTTCCCTGAACTCCTCCCTGCCTTCGCGAAGGAGCTTGTAATGGTGCCTTATTTCTCGATACAACCTCTGGAACTCCTCGCCCTTTTTGTTCCTGAACAGTGTCTCGACGGCTTTCATTACCGTGCTCCTGTCTCTCTTCGGCTCGATGCCCTCGAAGTAGCCCATGGCCTTTGAAACCTTCTCCCTGAGCTCCTGGCGTATTTCCTGGATGTTGTAGGTGGCACCCTTAATGTCAACCTCATCGTAGATTTCCAACGCTCTCTTCAACTCCTTGAATATACCTACGTAATCAATAACAAGGCCGAAAGGCTTGATGTTCTCACCGTTCCTGAAGAACGGTCTGTTAGTCCTCGCTATCGCCTGAAGAAGCCTGTGCTCCTTGAGGGGCTTGTCCAGATACATGGTCTGGAGGACTGGCGCGTCAAAGCCCGTGAGGAGCATATCAGTAACTATCAGTATCTTTGGGATTTCCTTGTTCCTGAAATCCTCACGAATCCTTTCGCGGATTTCGGCCATGTCCTTCCCGGGAAAGCGCTCTTCGAGTTCTCTCCGATACTCCTTGATGATGTCACTATCATCCCTGCTGAACGTCATCACGACCTCGGTGTAGTCCTTCGGTAGATACTTGTCGAGGGCGCGTTTGTATAATACGCAGGCCTCCCTGTCAACGGCCACAACCATGGCCTTAAACGGCTCCACGCTCTCCTTGTAGTGCTTTGCTATGTCCTCGGCTATCATCTCGATTCTCCGCGGGTTCTTAAGGAACACCTTTATCGCGTTGAGCCTCCTCTTCAGCTTCTCCTCGATCTTTCCGCGGTACTCTTCGGGAATCTCTTCCAGCTTCGATGAGAGAAACGCCTCAAGGAGCTCCCTCTTTAAGTGAACGTCCTCCTCAAGCCTCGGCTGGTAGGCTATCTTCACGGTAAAGCCGTCCTCTATGGACTGCGTTATGAAGTACCTGTCGAGGTACGGCCTGTCCTTATAGCCGAAGGTTGCGTAGGTGTCGCGCCCCTTCTTAGCTATCGGTGTTCCAGTAAAGGCGAAAAACGACGCATTCCTCAGTATCGAGCGCATAGTCGAAGCGAGCTCGCCGTACTGGGTTCTGTGCCCCTCGTCTATGAGGACAACGACGTCTCTGCGGTTCATTATCGTTCTCTGCCTGCGGCTCTTCCTTTTGAGTTCCCTGAGAACGTCCTCGAGCTCCTCCGGGCGGAACTTGTGGATGAGCGTGATGAACGTTCCTCTCTTCCCGTCGGCGTGGGTTAGGACGTTCTTGAGCTTCTCGATTGAGTCTATCACCTCGAAACTCAGCCCAACAGCCTTGAGCTCGTCGCTCAGCTGTCTCTCAAGTTCCCTCCTGTCAACGACGAAGAAAATCGTGGGGTTGCCGAGCAGGCGTTTGATTTTGTAGGCGGAGAATATCATCGTCAGCGTCTTCCCGCTCCCCTGCCAGTGCCAGATTAAGCCCCTGTTCCTCTCGGTTTCTCCCTTAGCGTAGCCGACGGCGATGTTTACTATCTCCCTGACTGCTCTGTACTGCATATACCTCGGCAGAACCTTCGCGAAGGCCCCACCACTCTCGCGGTAGAAGGTGAAGTACCTGAGGACGTCGAGGAGGGTCTCGGGCTTTAGAAGTTCGACGAGGTCATCCAGGGGGTCGAAGTTGCCCCATTTCCATTCGTATACCTGGACACTGCTCTGCCACGGCACTGTGGGGAAATAAACGGCTTTATTCCCGACCGCGACGCCAACCTGTACGTACTTGAAGAGCTCGGGCATTTCCTTTTCATATTCCTTAATCTGCCCGTAGGCCTTTTTCCAGCTCACGTCGAGCTTTTTGCACTCGATTATAACGAGGGGAATGCCGTTGACGTAGAGGATTATGTCAGGTATCTTGGTCTTAAACGGATAGCCGACCTGATTGGCGACGAGGAACTCGTTGTTTTCGAGATTTTCGTAATCGATGAGCATCAACCTCTTCGGTTGAGAGGTTTCTTCGTCCTTTACGGGGACGCCGTTCTTTAGGTAGTCGAGAACCCTTCTCGACCCTTCAACGCCGAAGGGAGCGGCCTTAAGGAGGTTGATTGCTTCCTCCGCTTCGTTCTCGCCAACCCCGTTTATCCTCACTATCGCGCACTTTAGCCTTGAGAGCAGGAGGGGCTCTTTTTCGTCTTCGAGAACTTCGATTCCCCGCCTGTAAGTCCAGCCTTTGGCCCTGAGCCTCTCGATGAGGGGCTTCTCGCACTGGAGGTATTCGGGGGTTTTAGCGGTCATGGGGAGACACCTGTTTATTTGTAAACAAAGCGAGCACTAGAGAGCTTGAATGTTTATGGATAAACATGTTTTTAAATATTCATGCAAGTAATTCTTTTAGATCGTGTATTAACCCCTGTAAGCGATCTAAGTGGGATTGATATTTAACGATCTCATTGTATACGCCTGAAGGAACACACTGTTTTAAAGATGTCATTAAATCGTTGTATGGATCCGCTCTGGCTAGGAGATCTTTGAGAAATAATCTAGATGTTCCACTTATTTTTTGTTTGATACAATTGTCTTTTTTCTCGATTTCTTTTAATAGCTGTGGGAGAGTCTCAAATCCAGATGCTTCGAATAAGTAGGATATCCTAACTGGGGATACTTCTAATTTTTGATGAAGAAGGTCTCTTATTTCTCCTTCAAACCTCTCTCTTTCATCTTCTGGGAAAATTTGGGGAAAATTCATCAGATCACTCTGGTATGGGACGGAGATTATTATTTTCGGATGATAAGGAGGATTGAATGAATTTATCCATTGCTCGATGTATTGTTTCTCATTGACTTCTAATTGCTTGTACTCCCTGCTATTTTGGAATTCGTTAATTTGCTCTTTCACAAAATCCTTGTATTCATGTATTATCTTCTCTCCGAAGGTTATGATGTCCATATTCTTATCCACTAATACAACAAAAGATGACACTCCCTTAATATCAACCCGATACACCTTTTGGAGTTGAGAGCGAATTTTCAAGTCAACGAATACCTTGAAGAATGATGTTGGAACGTCATCAAGATTATGTCTAGTTTTTATGTAGTTTGCTAATATTTGACTGACATTCTTTTTATATGTCTCAGCATGTTGTCTTGATAATATGCCCTCACCAGATTCCATGACTATTACCGCTCTGGTAATTTGGGAAAGTATCTCTGTCTCAATTTCCTTTAAGGTTTTAACACCATGTCGTTCTAGAACCTCAAAGAATCTCCGGATCCTATCCGAGAATTTAGTTTTGACAAATTCAGCCACCTGCTTTTCAATTTTAAGTTCTTCGTTTTTCAGTTCATATCTCTCCCGTGACATTGTTTTCTCTATCCAAAACACATATGCAGAGTATCCTATAATTAATAACACAAACAAGAGCATGGTTCTAATAGACGCTAATCCAAACCATGCAAAACTACTACCCACGATTAAAGCAAGTATATCTAATGTTATTAAAAGAGAGCGGACATTTCCTTTTGATATCCGGGCCAAATATTCTAGGACTTTAACAATCCAGTCGTTCCAATCTACCATAATCTCCACCAATGTAATAACCATGTGGGCGGAGGCGGGGGAGCGAACCCCCTTAGTCCTCTGGGACTGCGGATTTACGCGAGAGGCCCTCCTACGCTATGGCGACTTCCCCGATTGCCCCCGAGCCCAGAGGGGAAGTCGCTCCCCCTTGATGGCAAATGAAATCACCATTTCTACCACCATAACTGCAAGTCCTGGTAGCACTGCATAAGGGGCTACTGCTGTTGCTGTGATAAGTAGGAGAGCCGCCACCACCGCATATGATAGCAAATAAATATAATTTCTGCGAGTTTATATAATTTACTTCTCGATGCCTAAACCTTTACCCTCCTTCTTCCTGTCAGCAAATCCTTCATCAGCCCGCGCTTAACGCGTTCGAGCTTCTCCCTTCTCTGCCTTAGGAGTTCGAGCTTTTTGTCAACGGTTGAGAGGATTTCGGCGATTTGTTTTTGTTCCTCAAGGGGTGGGAGGGGGAGTTTTATGTTTAGAAGGTCAAATTTCCTTATTCCTGCCTGACCCACATGTCTTATGGCGATTTGCTTGAAATACTGCATCTGCCAAAGCCTGATGAAGTTGTAGACAAGCCATTCAGGTATCGTGACGTCATTTTTAACACGGAGACGAGTTATGTGATTGCTGTATGTACAAAACTCACACTCTCCTCTAAAGACAGCACTCTTACCCAGTAAATCGACACTGTTAGTGTTGTTAAACAGCACATCCCCAGGTCTTAGAAGATAATCGTTAATGTTCTTGGGTATCGGAACTTTCAGATACTGGTCAAGTACAACTCGTCCATCTGTGGTTATGTTGTTCATTCTAAGCTGGATTATGCCATTTTCATCACGTTTTCCACTCGCAAAACCTGGCTTTGCTTCTGTGATAATGTCCTCAACTTTAACAACCTCCCACTCCTCAGGAATCTCGCCCAGCTCGGTCTTCTTGAACCGCTCGTGCTCGATGCCCTTTGTTAAAAGCCTCTGCATGAGGCCCTTCTTCAGGCGCTCCGTCCGCTCGATGGCCTCATCGGTCTTCTCGATTGCGTCATCAACCGTCCTCAGTATCTCGGCGATTTTCTTCTGCTCGGGGAGGGGCGGGAGGGGAAGCGTTGTCATCTTCCATAATTTTGTATTCATGTTTCCTTGGGTTCCTTTTTGGGCTTTTGCATGTAATTCTTCCTTCTTTGCCTCAAAAAAGTAATATAGGAAAATTTTATCAGCTTTGCTAACTGGATTTACTAATATGAAACCGTCATGAATACAGCCACCTTTTCCAGTTCGTATAATTGCAGGCTCTCCGATAGTGCCACTGTTTGAAACGATTAATGTGCCATCAGGGCAGTATACACTTTTCTTTTTACCCTCTTCAGTAACGGTATCGTCTGTTTTTAGCAAATATAATCCCTTCTTGTACTTTGAGATATCAGAGATTTTAATCCAAGGTATATCCCCGCCGAAATATCTTGGATCTCCTTTAGGGCGAGGAGAAGCACCTCTCCTTATTTCGGCAACTTCTCCAAGCCTCACAACCTCCCAATCCTTGGGAATATCGCCGATTGGAGTCTTCCTGAGCTTGTACATTTATTCCACCCCACCTGTAACTTTCTTAGTGAAATATAGCAAAATCTCTCCAACAGAATTAAGCATGTAATCTTTGAATGTAGCAGGATTCTCTTTGGTTGGAGGAATTTCGTATTTGATCTTTGTCATCATCATCCAGATATCATCAACCAGGAATGGATTTAATATGAATACTTCCCGAATGTCACTAACATCCATCTCATTGATTTTTTTCTTTATTTGTTCTATCTTCTGTGTAAAAAACTCTTCATATACCTTCCTTAATTCTTGCTTTTCGTTTTCATCCAATATATTCTCAATGCCCCATATAACAGTGTACTCTTGGGGCAGATATGGAACAATGACATTCCTAACGATTTTTCCTGATTCTCTGTATGTCCTAATCCATTGAGGTAGAAGTCCAAATAGTTCAGCTGACATCTTCTGTCTTATTTTATTGTACAAGTGAGGTTTTTTATTTTCAAGAAACTCTAAAAATGCTTTAGGGGATATTTCATCCACAAATTGCTTAAGATAGTCCCCCACGGCGTCTGAAATTTTCTCAAGAACCTCCTCTCGGTAATATCTAAAATAAAACTGAAACAGACCCGATAGTATTCCAATTGTGGACAGGACCCCAAATAATATGCTGAGATTATTGGAATCCCAATGGACTAGTCCCACCAAAGTAGCTATCCAAAAATAGCCTACCCAAACTATAAGCACCAGAAACATGTAGTTTAGGGTTGTGAAAAACCATGTTCTGGGTATGATTAGAATAGCAATTTTTGGACCATTCCACCTGAGAGAGAATAACGATTTAAGGATGCTATGGTTAGAAACTTTACTTTGGCTTTCTGAGTTTTTAGAGAATGCTAAAAACCAATTTGGTCTAATAAAAACAACTGCAAGAATAAATCCAACAAGTAGAAATGCTGTTTTTTGGAATAAACCTTTATACCTCAAACTGGAAAACTCCAGCAATACCCAAAAAATGACTAAATTTGCCGTTAAAAACGAAATAGATGATAGAATTTTAACAAAATTTGTGAACAAGGTTTCTTTAAACTGTGTCATGTAGTTGTCACCTCAATACCCCAGCTCCCTTAAATACTCCTCAATCTTCTCATCAACCTTCGCGAGCTCCTCGTTAATCTTCCTCAGCTCCTCCCACTCGGCCCTAACGTCAATCTCTTCCTCTTCCTCCATCGGGAAGACGTAGAGGGTGACGTTGAGGTTGTAGTCGTTCTCCTTTATCTCGTCCAGCTCAACGACGCGCGCAAAGCCATCAATATCTTCAAACTTCTCAAATGCATCAACGATTTTCCTGATGTGCTCCTTTCCGAGGCGGTTGAGCTTCCTAATCTCGGGGTGCTTCTCGTATTCTTGGGACGCGTTGATGAAGAGGACTTTTCCCTTTCTCTCGGCGGGCTTGCTCCTGTTGAATATCATTATGGCTCCGGGCGCGCCCGTGTTGTAGAACAGCTTTTCGGGAAGCAAAATGACAGCCTCAAGCAGGTCGTCCTTGAGTATCTTCGCCCTTATCTTCTTTTCAGCCCCGCCCCTGAAGAGCGCGCCGTTGTCTATTACAATCCCGACCCTTCCATCGTCCTTGGCGCTCGCGAGCATGTGCTGTATCCACGCCCAGTCGGCTGAATTGTTGGGCGGATAGCCGTACTTAAAGCGCTCGACAAACTCGGCCTTCTTTAGAGTCTCCTCGCCGTAGCCGTCCTGGTTCCACGGCGGGTTGGCTATGACCACATCGAAGCGCTTGAGTTTGTTTCCCTCCTTGAAGGCGGGCCTGAGGAGTGTATCGCCGACTGCCAGCTTCGGCGACTTAATGCCGTGGAGTATCATGTTCATCTCGGCCAAAGCGTAGGTGGTCGGGTTCACCTCCTGGCCGTAGAGGAAGAGCTTTTTGGCCTCGCTCTCGCCTTTTTTCTCTTTGACGTAGAGGTAAGCGCCTATCAGCATTCCCCCGGAGCCCATAGCAGGGTCATAAACCTCCTCGCCCGGCTCGGGCTTGAGGATTTCAACGAGGAGTCTGATGACCTCCCTCGGAGTGTAAACCTCCCCCTCCTTTGCCTTCTGCGGGGCAAAATACCTTAGAATCCACTCGTAGGCATCGCCGAGAACGTCTGGCGAGGCGTTCTTTAAGTCGAGCCCGCTGAAGAGCTCGAAGAGCTGTCTGAGTATCTCGGCGTTGTCCCTGTGGAGCATGAACTCCATGAAGTCAAAGCGGTCAACCACTCCCCTGAGGTTGGGGTTCAGCTCGGCGAGCTTCTTGAGGGCCTGAGAGAGGTTTTGAGGCAGGTTCTCTATGTCCTTCTCACGGAGCTTCCTCCAGAGGTATTCGGGTGGGTAGTTAATGGTGTACGCTTCTCTGTCCTGGAGGGCGAGTTCCTCGGCGGTTTTTCTGTCCAGTCCCTCCTTCATGAGCTTCTTAACGTACTCCTCGAACTCCTTCTCCCACTCGTCGCTTAGCCTCTTCAGGAAAAGCAGGAGGAGGATGTATTTGTAATCGACCCTCGTCCTGATTAAATCCGCGGCCTTCTTGAGAACCCTCTCAAGCTCCTCGCGGGTTAGAGTCTTACTCTCTTTGGGCGATGAATCGATGAACTCCGTTAGCTTTTTCTCCATGACTCACACCAAGGGCAAAGTACTCGGTCGGATTCTTATATTTAACTCCTTGTGGAAAAAAGAGGTACAAAATAAAGGACGGGAAATCAGATTCCCGCTCCAATGTCGTCCGCGATGTCTGGCAGGTCGAGGGCCATGAGCTTGGCCTTGGTCGGGATTCCGTCCCTGCTCCATCCGCGAGCCTGGTAGTACTCGTCAAGCATCCTGTCGAGCTCCCACGGCGGGACGTGGAGGCCCTTGCTCGGCCCCTCGGGAATCGGCTCCCACATAATCCTGTAAGGTAGGGTGTCATCCTTCCTGCCGAAGCCCTCGCGGACGTTGAATGCCCTTGCGATGTTCATTATCCTCTCGCCGATGACCATCAGCTCGGCCTCGCCGATGTTCATGCCTGTGACAGCCTCGACGAGCTCGGGGAAGCCCTCGAGGAAGTACATGTGCCTTGAGAACTTGCACGTTCCCGTTGCATCGTAGATAGCCATGAGGTTCTCGTGGAAGGCAATCTCGAATCCCTTGTTCTCGCCCTTGGTCCTGTCAACGCCCTCGAACTTCCACCACTTGCCAACGAGCTCGGTTCCGTAGGCACCGCTCGTGAGGTGGTCGGCACCGCGGACGTTGACCGCGAAGGCGAGCGCCATTCCCTTGATTCCCCTGACGTCGTACGCTGGGGGCTCCATGCCCTTGACGTGGAGCGCGAACTTCTCGCTTCCCCTGCCGAGCCTCTCGCTTGCCCTTTTGACACCGTCGGCGAGAAGCTTTCCGAGGTTACCCTCGCGGTAGGCCATCTTCTTGAGCGCCTCCACAGCGGCCTCGCCGTTGCCGAAGGTCAGCTCAAGGCCGTCCGCCTCTTCCTTGGTGAGAAGTCCACGCTCGTAGGCCTCCATGGCCCAGGCGATTGTGACACCCGCTGAAATCGTGTCGAGACCGAGCTCGTCAGCGAGGTAGTTGAGATACGCGACGGTCTCGAAGTCGTCTATCTCAAGGACTCCGCCGAAGGAGTAGAGGGTTTCGTACTCGGGGCCGTCCACCATGAAGGTGCCCCACTTCTCGCTCTCGACTTTGACGTACTGGCTGCACGGCTTGTTACAGAGCGGGCACGGCCTCCTTCCGACGCGGTACTTGGGAGCCCAGTAGTAGGGGTCTATGTAGATGTGCTCCCTGCCCTCCTCCTTGGCCTTCTCGTAGGCCTTCTTGAAGAAGCCCATCTGCCAGTTCCTGGTCGGGAAGGTTCCCCTCTCCCTGTTCATCCAGTCGAGGAACTCACCGCTTCCGTACTCCATGTCCGCCTTGGTCGCGGGGTGGTCCTTGAAGACGAGCGCCCACTTCTTGATGAGCTCGCGGAGCTTCTCAGGCTCGGCAATCGGTATCTTCTTGGTTCCCTTGACGACGATTCCCTTGAGCTTCTTGCTTCCGAGGACGGCACCGGGGCCACCGCGAGCGGCCTGCCTCTCGTCGGTGTCTATGATTGAGATGAGGCTGAGGTTCTCTCCAGCGGGGCCAATGAAAGCGGTGGCGAAGCCCGGATACTCCTCCTTGGCCTTCTTTCTCGCCTCGCCGGTGGTGAGGCCCCAGTACTCGTTTGCCGGAACGAGCTTGACGTTATCATCCTCGATTACGAGAAGAACGGGCTCCTCGCTCTTGCCCTCGATAATGAGGATGTCGTAGCCGGCCTTCTTAAGCTCCTCACCCATCTTGGCACCAGCCATCGAACGGCCGTAACCGCCGGTGAGGGGGCTCTTGAAGTTGAACGCGGTCTTTGAGCCGGTTCCGATTCCGGTGCCAACGAAGAGACCGGGAGTTATAATCATCTTGTTCTCCGGTCCGAGGGGGTCTACCTTTGCGGGAACCTCATCGTAGAGAAGTCTCGTTCCAAAACCAACGCCGCCGAGATACTTCCTCGGGAACTCCTCCGGGAGGGGCTCGACCTTAATCTCTCCTGTCGTCAGGTTGACCCTCAGAATCTTTCCCCAATAGCCACCCTTGGCTTCCATACGATACCACCTCGAAGATTTTTCGGGAAGGGGAATATAAGGGCTTCGAAAAGGGGTACATTTGACAAAACTGGGGGAGTTAAGTCCATTCGTTAACTTGAGCGAACTTTCATGTACATTGTGTTGGGAATTTTGTTTGTCTGAGTTTCATTGGAACCCTGAGCTCACTTTAAAATGCAACCGGTGCGGTGTTAGCTCCACTTTAAAAGTATGCTCTTAAGAGTGAATCTCTGACATCTGCCTAGGAAAAGAATTTTGGGTTTAAAGAAAGAAGTCAAAACTCCCTAAATCTGTCTTTTCAAAAGGAATCACAAACTTTGATGAAACTTTGCGCAGGCGAAGTTTGTGGCTGTGCCCCCGGGGAGCGAAGGGGACTCACGGCTCGCCGAGGCGCTCATCCCCCGCGGTTTCCCGGGGGCAGTTTAAGTTACTGGCTTCTTCTTAAATCGTTAGCGGTTCACTATCGAGCTGACACCAGCGGAAGCAAATATGAGTACCTCAACTGTCTTGTAGGCCTCCTCAACGTTCTTTGCCTCGAAGCGGACGGTCTTTCCGTCGAGCCTCTCGACGAAGGGCAACAGTCCGGCGACTTCCGCGTAGGCGCTGTTGAGGAAGCGGAGCTTGACCTCGACCGGCTTCTCGGTTTCCAGGGACTTAACCTCACCGCGCTCAACGCGCCTGAAGGCCTCAATGGTTCCTTCGCGGAGGAGCTTCTTTATCCCCTCCATTCCAGGGCTCACTGCCGAATACCTGCCGAGGCTCTCCTTCAGCGGAACGCCGACCACCCAGGGAAGGTGAGTCTTCACGTCCGTTTCTATCAGCGCTTTGTCTCCAGCTACCATTGCAACCGGAACGTTCCACTCGCCGAGCAGGTAGGAGTTGAGAAGCGTCTCGCTGACCTCGACGCCGTTTATCTCAAGCCTGTCAACGGTCGCACTGCTGTAGGTGTGGTCAAAGGTTGCCCCGCCGGTTCCGGCCTTGGCGTGGTAGCCGAGGAAGATGGCGAAGTCCGAGCCCTTCGCCCCGGCGACCATGCTCAACGGCCTCGGAAAGCCCCGGACGAGCCTGACGTAGTCGGGAGTTTCGTCTATGAGGATGTTAACCATCGGGCCGTGGCTGTCCGCTATGACAACCTCGTCAACTCCGAGCTCGTGGAGTTCCTCAGCGACGACCCTTACAACTTCGGTCGCTATCTTCCTTGCTTCCGCATAGAGGGCACCCTTCACGAAGAGGTGCTCCCTGCTGACGATATGAGGTAGCCCTTCAAGGTCGAGAGAGATAAATGCTCTCACAGGTATCACCAGAGAAATATAGAAGCGCTGAGATAAAAATCTAACGAAGTTCGATAACTGTCGGGAATATTTTTGACGACGGTCGATAATCCTCGCTCATGAAAAAGGTTTTATAGGACTTCTTTCAAAGAATAAAACGGTGATGGGTATGCAAATCCTTGAAGTTAACATGAGGCTCCCCTACAAGGAAAGGGGGAGCATTCTTGGCTGTCTTCTCTCAAAGGTCGGTGGCAGGATTAGGGACATACACTTCCACCCGCCCGACGCGACCGGCATGTCCGAGGTCAGGATGGAGCTCATCGGGAGTAAAGAACTCATCCAGGAGCTCAAGAAGCTTATAAAGAACGGAAAGGTCTCATTCAAGGTGCTCTCCGAGGCTTAGTGGTTCTTCACTGCTTCTTTAATTCCCGAGTTGAGCTCTTCCAGCTTTTCCCTTGCTTTCTCGATTGAGCCGGCCTTTTCTACCGCAGTTCCGGTAACGATGATGTCAGCCCCCGCTTCAACTGCCCTCCTCGCCTGCTCCCCGGTCCTTATGCCACCCCCAACGATGAGCGGAACGTCTATGACCTTCTTAACGAGGGCAATCATCTCGGGCGGAACCGGCTGTGGGGCACCGCTACCCGCTTCGAGGTAAACGAGGCGCATACCGAGGTACTGGCCGGCTAAGGCGTAAGCGGCGGCAATCTTCGGCTTGTGCCTCGGTATCGGCTTTGCATCTCCAACCCAGCCGACCGTTTCACCGGGCTCGATTATCAGGTAGGCCATCGGAATCGGCTCTATTCCGTAGCGCTTGACGGTAAATGCTCCCAACGCCTGGGAGCCCGTTATGAAGAAGGGGTTCCTCGAGTTGAGGAGGCTCATGAAGAATATCGCGTCAGCGTACCTGCTTATCCCGCCGTGTGAGCCGGGAAAGAGGATTACAGGTAAGCTTGAGGACTCTTTTATTGCCTTAACGACGCTGTCGAGGACCTCTCCCTCGGCCCCGGTTGAACCGCCGACCATTATCGCGTCAACGCCTATAGCCTCGCTCATCTCTGCTATCTTTCCGGCCGTTTCCGGCGAAACGTCGTCCGGGTCGAGGAGAACGAAGTGGAGCTTCTCCTTCTTCAGCTTCTCGTGAATGTAGCGCTCAACCTTTCCAATTTCAAGCATTTTTATCCCTCCAAAAATTCTTTAATCATCACAGTGAACGTTATGAAATCAGAACCGCTTTCGTCCCCTGACATCTTTGAGCACTTCCTCGACGTTTGCATCAACGGGAATTCCCTCAATCTCCTCAAGCAAATCCCATATCGTCTCACCGACGATTACTTTGACCTTCGCCCCCTTTGGGAGGTTTACCTTCCTCAGGGGCCTGAAAGTCTCGCCGTCGTAGACGGCCTCGATGACTGTCATATAATCACCATATTTTCCCTATGTCTTCTTCGCTTTTAACGATTTTCCAGCCCAGTCCGAGCTTATCGAGGATTGCCCTCAGGGCTTCGTCCGGCTCGTTTTCAAAGCGATAGAGGTTCGTGCTCACCTTAACGTCGCCTGCACCGAAGCCAAGAACTGGCTCACCAAAGCGGGAAACCTCGCGCGAGAGTTTTTCCTCAAGCTTCACCTCGCTCGGGATGAGGTAGGCCCGCAGGAGCTTGGCCTCCTTGAGGAGGTAGTCAATGTGCCAGTGCAACCTTTTCTCCCGCCGGAAGTGCCTCGCGACGCGCTTTTCGAGGGAGTTCATTGCCGAACCGACGTAAACGTAGTAACCAGGCTTGAGCTCGAAGGCTTTCCCCTTCGTGCGAATACTTCTCCCTTCCTCGAGCCTGATGACGAGAAAGTACGAGCCCTTCATGCTCTCCCCTTTCGGGGTGGGGTTTATAAGCCCACTGCCGTTAACCCAATCGGTGTGCCTATGGAGCGGAAGAAGAAACCAGTTGACGACTTCGCGTGGCAGGAATATGATAAAGAGGAGTTCGAAAAACGCTTCCCTGCCCTCGCGAAGGAGCTTGGGGAAGGAGGAGTTCCCATAGAGGCCTTTAGGGCCGACGAGGAGGAAGGGGAGTTAGAGGCCGAGCCGAGGAGCTTTGCCGGCTACGAGCCGACGGTCATAGACTTCCTCCGGAGATGTGAGACCGACGATGAAGCTTTGGAGATAATCAACTGGATGGAGAGCAGAGGCGAGATAACGCCTGAGATTGCGAAAGAACTGAGGATAACGCTCGCCAAGAAGGGAGTGAGGGCCTTCGGGCCGAAGAAGGAGTGGGGCTGGTACGAGAGGCACGGGAGGGGGTGAGTTGAGAACCTTTATAATCAAGGCCAACAAGGCCAGAACGAGCCCCGACTTCAAGCTGAGCGATTTACCTGGCACGAGCGGGAGGATAGACGTTCTCTGCCGGTTTCTAAACTCCGCCTTCCTTCTCTCGCACGGCTTTCGAAAGAACGTGCGCGTCTGGCTCCTCCTGTACGGTCCGCCGAACCCGCCGAAGGCGATACGCTTCGAGGGGCCCCAGCTTAAAGTTCGCCTCAACCCTGACGAGAGAAGCACGGCGAAGCTCATAATGAAGGCCCTCAAGGCCGGTGAAGGGCTGAAGGAGCCAGGGAAGGAGGTTGAGGTTTACCCCGGCCTCTACGTCAGCAACAGGACTTTTGAAGACGTCATCAGACTGACGCTCAAGAACTCAAGGCTCTACTACCTCCATGAGGAAGGAAAGCCGATAGAGAAGGTTTCCTTCGGAAGAAACGTCGCCTTCATCCTCGGCGACCACGAGGGACTGAGCCGGGAGGACGAAGCATTCTTGGAGGGGATAGCGGAAAAGGTGAGCGTCGGGAAAAAGAGTTACCTTGCTTCGCACGTCGTTGCCTACGTCAACATATTCCTCGACTCGCTCACTCCTCCGCCCTGAGCTTGAGGGAGGTGTGCTCCTGCTTGAGCTCCTCAATCCTCTCGATTAGCTCGTCCGTGAGCTTCTTGAGGTTGAGGGCGACCTCCTCGATGGCCCTAATCTTCTCCTCCAGTTCTCTCTCGCGCTCCTCCACTTCTTCCATCGCCTTCGCGAGCCTCTCCTCTTCACCCTTCCTGTAGACCTCAATCCTGAGCGAGTCGTAGTCCCAGACTATCGAGCCGTCCTTGATTTGGAATTCGACGGTAATCCTTACAACGTCCTCCTTCGAGACGTTGAGCCTCTGGAACTCCTCGAAAATCCTCTGGTTGAGCTCGGCAGAGGCGCGTATAATCTCCTTCGGCTCGACCTTCTTTCTGGCGAGAGCAAATAGAACGCGCCTTACCTTGTGGGCATAACCGCTCGCGCGGACGTAGCCGGTGCTCAGCTTCACGGCCATCACCAAAAGTTTATTCAACTTATGTGCATAAATGTTTAATGGTGGTGCGCGGTGAACATTCTGATTTTTGGCCCTCCCGGAAGCGGAAAGAGCACGCATTCCCGCAGGATAGTGGAGCGCTACGGTCTGACGTATATTTCTTCGGGCGACCTGATAAGGCGCGAAATAGAGCGCGGAACGCCGATAGGGAAGGAGATGGAAGCCTACTTGAGCAGGGGTGAGCTGATTCCTGATACGATTGTGAACACGCTCATAATATCCAAGCTGAGGCGCCAGAGGGAGAACTTCATCCTCGACGGCTATCCAAGGACTCCGGAGCAGGTCTTGGCCCTTGAGAGCTACCTATACGACCACGGGATAAGGCTTGACCTGGCCCTTGAGATTTTCATAGACCTTGAAACCAGTGTCGAGAGGATAAGCGGAAGGAGAATCTGTCCGAACTGTGGCGCAGTTTACCACGTCAAATACAACCCACCCAAAAAGCCCGGAATCTGCGACGTCTGCGGCTCGGAGCTGATTCAGAGACGGGATGACAGGCGTGAGGTTGTCGAGCGGAGGTACAGAATCTACACGAAGAACATGGAGCCGATAATAAAGTTCTATCGCAACAAGGGGATATACGTGAGGGTTGACGGTGAGGGTAGTGTTGAGGAGGTCTGGAAGAGGATTCAGCCGTTGCTCGACTATATCAGGGCGAGGGAGACTTCCCTAAAGCTTCCATGAGCTTTCTGATTTCTTCGTCCTGCGTTAGCATCTCTATTTCCTTCTCTATATTCTTTACGCGCTTCATGACTTGGGCGATTTTCCTGTCGCTCGGGTCGAGAACCTTGACCTGAACCTCGAGGTTTTCGGGCAGGAGCGCCTTTGCGTAGTTTCTGGCCTTAGCCTCAACGGCGTCCCTAAGGGTATCCTTCTCGACCTCGCTCATTTTCTTGGTGAGCCTGAGGACGATGGAGACAACTTTTGGAGAAACAAGGTCCGTTGTTACGGTTAGGGATGAGATAGGCACTCCCCAGTCCTTCAGGGTTATCATTAAACCCCTCCCGAGCCTGCGAAGGGAATCCTCCAGTTCGGGCGGACCGCTGACCACGAGCTTGACCTCGGTTTTTTCGGTTCCCCTCGGCACGTTTTCCCTGACCTTAAGTGACTCAAGGGCAAACACAACCCCGTAGAGCTTTCCAAAGGATGAGTTGGCTTTTTGAATGAGCTTCTCAACGATTCCCTGGATAACGGTTTCCAGGTCCACTATCCCGGTGAGGCTGTGCTGGACAACCTCAACCTCGAAGCTCAAGAAGAGAACCCTTCCCTCGTGCCTGATTTTAGCGTCAATTCTCTCAACGCTTGCACCGAGTGGTTCGACTGCCTCAACTATCCTCGATGCAAACAGCTTATCAACGATTGAGTAATATTCTCCGGGCTCTACGTTCAGCACTTTCTCGCCACCTTAAAATAGTAAGTGGAAATTGCTTTAAGGGTTTCCATCCATTAACCTTAGGTGTGTCTAATGAGGGTGAGGTTCTACGCTACGTTTCGCGAGCTCATTGGAAAGAAGGAGGTTGAGGTTCACGGCGTGAAAACAGTGAGGGAGCTCATAGACTACCTCGCCGAGCACTACAGCCCCGAGATTAAAAAGGAACTCCTTGAGAGCCCGCGCGTTGGGCCGAACAAGCCGATAGACGGCATGATTTTAGTCAACGGCTATAACATCCTCCACCTGGACGGCCTTGACACCGAACTCAAGGACGATGACGAGGTGCACATCTTCCCGCCGGCGGGTGGTGGCTGATGGCCGTCGCGGAACTCTGCATCTTTCCCCTCGGAACGGGAAGTCCGAGCGTCGGCGAGTACCTTAAACCCGTTATCCAAGTAATCGAGGAGAGCGGGCTCAAATACCAGCTCTGCCCGATGGGGACTGTCGTCGAGGGCTCGATAGACGAAATCCTTGAGCTGGTGAAGAAGTGCCACGAGGCGATTTTGAAGGCTGGAGCAAAGCGCGTAGTCATAAGCTTGAGGATAGACGACAGAACCGACAAGAAGCTGACAATCGAGGGCAAGGTGAAGTTTTGATGGAGTACTTCGACAGGATAGCGAGCAGATACGACGACTGGTACAGAACAAAGACAGGCCAATACGTGGATAGAATAGAAAAGTGGCTCGTCTTCTCGATGCTCAGGACGAAATCCGGCAGAGCTTTGGACCTCGGCTGTGGAACGGGCAACTACACCCTTGAGCTTAAAATGAGGGGCTTTGACGTAATCGGTCTCGACGCGAGCGAGGGAATGCTCAGAATAGCGCGCTCGAAGGGTCTTAACTGCGTCAAAGGAGACGCCTACTCACTTCCCTTTCCCGATGAAAGCTTTGACCTCGTTCTCAGCGTCACGATGTTCGAGTTCATTCACGAGCCTGAGAAGGTTTTAAGGGAAATCCATCGCGTTTTGAAGCCTGGAGGGGAAGTCCTGATAGGAACGATGAACGGGCGGAGCCTCTGGTTTCTATTCAAACGGCTGAAGAGCCTCCTCATCGAGACCGCTTACAGATACGCGCGCTTTTACACGCCAAAGGAGCTTGAAGAACTTCTCAGAAACGCCGGCTTCGAGAAAGTTGAGAGCGCCGGGGTTATATTCTTTCCCTCGTTCTGGCCGTTCCTTGGCCTCGCGGAGAAAGTGGATAAGAAATGTTACAAAAAATGTAAGGGGCTTGGGGCCTTCATAGCGGTTAGAGGGGAGAAAGCTCAGCTCCCCTCCCAGAGGACGTAGGTCTTCTTAGCGATGAATATCGGCTCAATCCTCTTGCTGACGATGACGACCTTGTCGCCGTACTTCTTCTTAAGCTCGTTTATGTAGCTATCAATGAAGTCCTCGGGGACGCTTGCCTTTCCGGTGATTACGTTGTCGCCCTTCTTGACGCTCGGGATGGTCTTCACCGGGATGTAGCCCACGATGTCCATGTGCGGTTCGAGGTAGAAGTCCGGCTTGTATATGTCCGGGCCGTTGGGGGCTACGTAGTAGTAGACGACGCCCCTGAGGGTGAACTCAACGTTAGTGTAGTCCCCCTCAAAGGCCTCGGTGAGCTTAATCGTTCCGCTCTGACCGGGCCCGAGAACCCAGCTTGGATTCGCAAGCTTTCCGTCAACGTAGACCGGGCCGTTCGTAACACCGACCGGGCCGTCCTGGACGAGGAGGAAGCGGTACTTGGTGGCGTTGGGTACGTAGAGGTGAACCTCAACTGGGGTCTCGTTGAGGTGGTTTATGTTGACGTTCTCTGCAACGACCTTCCTCTCGACGAGCTCCGTTCCGTTGTAGGCCTCGAAGATTATGGTGCCGTCCTTGACGTCCCTTCCAAAGGCCGAAATCCAGAGCCTGAGCGTCTGATTGCCGAGGGGGGGCTTTCCTCCGGCCATAGTGCTGTAGAACGGCTTCCAGGTTCCGTTCTGGAGGAAGTCCATCCTGTATATCGCGAAGGGGGTGAACTCGTAGACCCTGACGCTCGGGTCGTAGATTCCCTGCCTCTTGAGGTAGCCGTTGTAGCCGGTGTATACGAGCTTGAAGTTGGCAAAGAGCTTCTGGGCGTCCCACTCGTTAATCGAATACGGGAGGTGAAGTGCAAGCCTCACGTAGTTGCTGAAGGCTATCTTCTCGTAGGCGAGGATTCCGACGGGATAAAGCTGGTTGTTGGAGGTCTTGTAAGGAACGACGTAAAGTACGTAGGGCGAGGCGCTTCCGTTGGCCTTGTAGAAGTGCCCGTTGACGAGGTCAATGGTCATCTTGGGTTTCATGTATTGGTTGTTGCCGAGGTTGACGTAGACGGTGTTGTTCTGGATGAGGATGTTCTGGGCCGGGACGTAGCCAAACATTCCAAAGCTCTCGCCGTGGGTTATTGCACCTCCAAGGTAGGCAATGGCGCCGAACTTGCCGAAGTCGCTCTGGCCGTCAAATGGGTCGAGGAAGGTTATTACGTACCTGTTCTCCCAGGCCTCAAGGTCGACCTCACCCTTCGCACCGTAGTGTGAGAAGAACTTGGCAATTATGTACCTCCTGTCGTAGCCGTGACCACCGTCGCTAACGGCCCTCCTGTGGCTGAGCAGGCTTGACTCCTCCCAGTAGCCGTAGTCCCACCAGCTGAGCACTGTTGAGTATGGGTCGCTGTTGTTCCTGAGCCAGAACAGGGCGTCCGTCCAAGCTTCCGGCACGCTACCGGGCATTTCGGGGTTTATGGTGCGGTAGCTGTTCATCATGAGCTTCTGGTTGGTGTAGGAATAGTCGGCGCTTATGTATGGCATCGGGAAGAGAATCAACACCAGGAAGAGCGCGTAGAGGGTCTTCGTTGTGGTCGTGTCCTTCATGTTCTCCACAAAGATGAAGGCCTCCCCGAGGGCGATGCCCGCGAGGAGTATGACCGCGCCAGAGGCCTGGAAAGAGAACCTGACGGCCTGCTGGAAGAGGTAAAGGACGCCAAAGTAGTAGAATATCGGCATGAAGTCCTTGTAGAGCTCGTAGCTTCCCTCCTTAACGTGTCTGTAGAACCTCCAGAGGAGGACAACGAGGCCGGCTATTGAGAGGAGGAATATTATACTGTCGCCCTTGACGACGATACCGTTCCTGTAAACGGGTTTGAGGCTGAAGGTCTTGATGACCTGGCTCCAGCTGAGACCCTGGAGCTCGGCAACAGTTTGGTAGAGCGGGGTCGAACGCGTCGCCGCTTTGAGGAAGTTGAAGAGGTCCTTTCCGAAGTAGGCGTATATCGCAAGGAATCCCGCTATCGAGACGCCGATAACGGTTCCGAGCCTGTGAGCTAAGTCGGAGTAGTTGAGGCCGACCCTCTCGCCGTAGAGCATAACCAGAGCGAGGGCCACCATCGCGAGGAGAACCTCAAGGGAGAATATTAGGAAGTTCTTTATTCCAACGAACCCAACGTGGGCCCCGATGAGTCCGAGGACTATTGAGACGCCGAGTATCGGGTAATACTCGAAGACGAAGCGCCTGAGCTCTTTTATCTTTCCGAATGCGAAGAACACGACCGGGACAACTGCACCGGTTGCAAGGAAAATCATGACGCCGAGCGGACTACCTGTCCAGACTCCCATGTAAATCGGGCTGAGTATGAGGAACGCCACTGCACCGGCTATTTTCTTCCAGTTCCACTCCTTTTCGTCGAGGTAAACGAGCAGGAAGTAGAACGCGAAGAGGAAGAACATCATGAAGGGCCCTTCACCACGGTTGTTTCCGGAGTAAGTCTTTGTTATTGCTCCGTAGAAGCCCATCATTAAGCCTGCTCCCCAGAAGCCGGCCCAGTTTGAGTGGAGCTTCCTGCCGACGAGGAAGACGGCTATGATTATCATCGCGCCGACGAACGGTGGCCAGACCTTGAAGGCCTGGAGCTCACTCCAGCCAAAGAGGGCGTGGGTTATCTTGTAGAAGAGCGCCTGCATCGTGTAGAGCGCCAGGTAACCGCTGGCCTTTATGCCCATCGGGGGCTCGGCGTAGGCGTAATACTTGGGAATCCACTCGTGGATTGCCAGCTTGTACATCTCAAAGTGGAAGAAGGTGTCCGGGTCGAGGAACGTCTTGTAGCTCGAAGTGACCGCCCTTATCTTGTAGCCAACGTACGCGAAGAGGAGCACTATAATCGGCAACCCGTACTCCCTGAAAAGGACGTAAAACTTGGAGAGCTCTGCTTTGGCCCCCTTACGTTTCCTTTTTTCTTTAACGTCTGTCTTCATTCGCACCACCTCATTCAACCGTAACGGATTTGGCAAGGTTCCTCGGCTTGTCGGGGTCGTTGCCCCTCAGCACGGCAAGGTGATAAGCCAGAAGCTGGAGCGGGAGGATGTAGGGAATCGGGGTGAGGGTCTCATCAAGGTCTGGCATCTCGATAAACGCATCCGAGACCTCGCGCAACCTTTCGGAGGAGCCGAGGGCTATTATGTGTGCCCCCCTCGCCTTGGCCTCCTCGATGTTACCCAGCATTTTGTCAAAGGTCTTCCCGTTCGGTGCTATCGCCACGACCGGGATGCCGTCCTCAATCAACGCCAACGGCCCGTGCTTGAGCTCGCCCGCGCTCAATCCCTCGGCGTGGATGTAACTTATCTCCTTGAGCTTTAGGGCGCCTTCAAGGGCCGTCGGAAGGCCTATGCCCCTTCCTATGTAGAAGAAGTTCTCCCTGTCCTTCAACCCCTCTGCAAGCTCCCTGAGCGGTTCGTTCAGGTTCAAGATGTCCTCGATGAGGTCTGGGACTCTCCTCAAGCCTTCCTCAAGTTCTTTGAGATACTCCTCATCAGCAGTTCCGAGGGTTCTGGCCAGCTCGATGGCGAGCATGGTCAAGACGGCGAGCTGTGTCGTGTAGGTCTTCGTCGCCGCGACGCCTATTTCAGGCCCCGCGTGGGTGTAGAGCGTTAAATCGGCTATCCTCGTCGCCATACTGCCGACCACGTTGACTATGGCCAGAACTTTCGCCCCCTTTCTCTTCGCGAGCTTCATTGCCGCGAGCGTGTCGGCCGTTTCACCGCTCTGTGTTATCGCTATGACGAGGGAGTTTTCATCAATCAGGTCCTCGAACTCGTAGCGGAACTCGCTGGCGTCCTCAACGATTGGAATTTTTTTGGCAAGCCTCTGGAAGAGGTATTTGCCCACGAGGCCCGCGTGATAGGAAGTCCCCATCGCAACGATGAAGATTTTCTCGTAATCCGCTATCTCCTTTGCGACATCTCCGATTACCTTGGCGTTCCCGTGAATGGCATCCCTCAGAACCCTCGGCTGTTCAAATATCTCCTTGAGCATGAAGTGGGAGAAACCTTCTTTCTCAGCCATTTCAAGGGTCCACTCTATCGTCTTGACATCCTTCTCGACTTTCTCGCCGGTTTCGAGCCTCTTCACGACCCACGAGTCTTTCGTAACGACTGCGTACTCCATGTCGTCGAGGAAGACGACCCTGTTGGTGTACTCGAGGAAAGCTGGAACATCACTCGCCGCGAAGTTCTCGCCCTCACCGATTCCAAGGACGAGCGGGCTCTCGTTCCTCACGAAGTAGAGCCTGTCGGGCTCTCCCGTGTAAACGATTCCAAGGGCAAAGGAACCCTTAAGCTTCAGGAGGGCCTTTCTGAGGGCTTCTTCAAAGTTCTCGCTCGATTTCAGCTCCTCCTCTATCAAATGGGCTATAACCTCAGTGTCCGTGTCGCTCTCAAAGGTGTGGCCCTTCTCAACCAGCTCCTTCTTCAGCTCCGCGAAGTTCTCGATTATGCCGTTATGGACGAGCGCTATCTTTCCGGTGCAGTCCTTCTGGGGGTGAGCGTTAATATCGTTCGGAACGCCGTGCGTCGCCCAGCGGGTGTGCCCGACACCGCGCTTTCCGGGCATATCGAGGAGCTTTAACCTCTTCGTGACCTCGTCAACGCTTCCAACTCCCTTCTTGATGTACAGCTTCCCGTTTTCCTCAGTTACAACGCCAACAGAATCGTAACCGCGGTATTCGAGCCTTTTGAGACCCTTGACGATTACTTCACAGGCTTTTCTGTCACCGATGTAGCCTATGATTCCACACATTATCCTCACCCCTTACTCTTTCCCCTGATAAACCCATGAAGTTAAAAGCTTTCCTAAGAAGGTTGAACCGGGGAAAAGCCTTTATACAACGGCTTCAATCTTCGGTGGGTGGGCGGATGAACAGGAAGCTTGACGAGTTCCTCGGGGACGTGAAGCCCAGGATAAAATCCGATGAGAAGCCCAGAAGGAAGAAAAAACGCCTGAAGTCAACGAACCTCGACTCTTTTCTCCCTGAGGAATACGTTAACTATTTCAAAGGGCTGAGAATAGGTTCAAAGAAGATTAGGAACGCGAAGATAGAGGAGCTATAGCGCCTCGGCTATGACCGCTTTCTCCCCGACCTTGAAGACGAAAGCCCTCCTATCGCCCTTCAAGCCTGCCTCTATCTTCCGCCTTATCCGCCAGTACTCCTCCTGCAGGACGCTCATCTTCAGCGTTGCCCTTCCAAAGCCTTCCCTCTTCAGGAGGTCGTTAATCCTGACCGGGTGGAAGGGCAGGACGGCAACGACTGAATAGGTTCTCTTGAGGTAGGGACTCTTAATCGGCTCGTCGCCCGTAGCCAGAACACGCCTCTTTTCGCGAAGGAGCATCTTTGCGTCCCCGTTGAGAACGTGGAACAGCTCATTGAGCAAATCGGCGTAATCCACTGCCTGCGGGATTTCGTAGAGGTACTGGCCGGGCTTTTCAGTCCACTCGACGACCTTCTCAAGGTTCGGGTCGCTCTCAAGCCTGACGCCAGCGGGCAGGATTACGGCGCTCCTCTCGGCTTTCGCGAGAGGTTCGGTGTAGAAAGTCAGCCTGTTGAGGTGGCTGTGCAAATCAATGTACTCGAACTCACCTTTCCAGGGAACCCTCTCACGCCTCATCTGAGGGGGCAAATCGAATATGAACGCGTCGGTCTTCGAGCTGTAGACCCTGTAAATTTCCAGCGGGCTTGGGAGCAGGTCTTCAAGCCTCCTTTCCGGCATCTCCGGAGGCCGGGCAGGGTCGGAAAAGATTACCTCCGCGTCGATTTTCTCCACGGTTTCGGGTGCTAGCGAATCTGCGTTTATGAACTCGATGTTAGTAACTCCATAGCGCTCGGCATTCCTCCTCGCGAACTCTATTTTGAGCGGTTCTATGTCTATTCCATAAGCTTTCTCGACCTTCATCGCGTAGAAGATGAGCTGGATTCCGATTCCGCAGGAGACGTCGGCGATACTTTTAACGCCAAACTCTTTCAGTCGCTCGGCACGGTACTTTGCGACCACCTCGTGGGTGGCGTAGCGGAGGCCTTCAAGGTCCATCCACAGGTCGTCGCGCGAGAACTTATCTTTAGCCCTAATCCTCGCCCTCGCTATCTCTGTTATGAGCTCCCAGTTCTTGCCGAGCCTCGCGCGGAGCTTCTTCTCGTCGAAACCGCGCTTTATGAGCTCCATTGCTTCCCTGACTTTCTCCTCGGTGATTTCCGCCAACATGTTCTCGCCTAAGGAGAGAGGCTTAAAAACGTTGCCTGCTTAGTTTGAGCGGTGTTAATAATGGACTGGAAGAGGGCCGCTTTTACGCTCATCGTTGCCCTAACGATGGTCGGTACCGTGTGGTTCGCCTATCACTTCGCTTCTCAGGAGGGTCTTAATGACTACATCGGCGACGAGGTCTGGTACGTGCCCGCGAGCAGGAACGTCCTTCACCTCCTCGGAGTCAACGTTACCTACGAGCACAACGGCACCTACGGCGTCAACCTCATATTCGCAAACGAGAGCGACAAGTTCAAGTACCTGAGCACGGCCGATGCCATAGCGGCTTTCAGTGGTGTGAGGCTTAGAATCGAGTACTACAACTTTCCCGGGGTCTACTACGAGATTCCCGCGGAGGAGTATCTGGATTTCCTTGAAAAGCTCTCGACCCAGCTGCCCGAGGGGAGCTACTACCTCGTCCCCGGCTTCAGGTATCCTGATAAAGAGAACATACAGAACTACCTCAACACGGAGCACCCATTCCTCGGAAAGGACATCATAATGCTGAGCATGGTTCTGCTCGGGGACAAGCCAATCAACTGGCGCCTCCCGGGTATAATCGAGTTCGCCCTCATAGAGCTCCTCGTCGTTCTGGCCGCTTACAGGATAAGTAAAAGCTACCTTGCGTCGCTCATAGCGCTCGCCTTCGTGGTTGCAGACCCGACGCTTCAGGCAACCTCTGTCGCGGCAATGCTTGACATCCATGTGGCGTTTTTCGTCGCGCTGTTCGTCCTCGCCCTGGCCTACGAAATGGAGCTCGGCTCTTCAATATCCCTGGGCCTCGCCGGGGCAACGAAGCTCAGCGGTGCCTTCGGCTGGCCGGTCCTCCTATGGAGGGCGCTCAAGAGGGAAAAGTCCTTCGTAAGGTTCTTCTCAATTGTCGTCATAATTCCTGGCATCGTTTTCCTGCTCCCGGAGCTCCCCATAATCAAAGTGATAGGCTTCGTTCCCTGGCTCAGGGAGTTCCTTGGAAGCTTCAGGTGGCACCTCAGCTACAAGGGTCCGAACCCGAACACCTCACCCTTCTGGGAGTGGTTTATCAACTACAGGGCCTTTCCCTTCCACTTCAACCCCAACGTCTTCGCGAGCACCGACCCGGTTCTCCTTCTCGGCATGGTCGTTCTAATCTTTGCGATGCCCTGGCTTCACAGGAGAAAGCCCGGAATCCTCGCGCCCTTCATGGTCTTCTGGAGCACCATCGGCCTCTTCGCCCTCCAGTACGCCCTCGGCGGGAAGACGCAGTTCAGCTTCTACGCAACGGTTCTCGTTCCGCCGGCTTCTGTTGTCATTGGCGTCGCCCTGAACGAGCTCCTCAGGTGGGAGGCCTTCAGAAGCTCCTTGGACTTCTACTGGGAGAAACTGAAGGGGTTCAAGGACTGGGCCTTCCAAAAGCTTGGCTCTGAGAAAGCTACCTCCCCAGAAAGTCCTCAAGACTGAGCTGGCCTTTCTTTGACTTTTTGGTTTCCATCTCCACCCTGAGCCTCTCTTCAATCTTCTTCAGCGTCTTCCATCCCCTCCGCACAATCGGTGGGAAGGTACCGTGCTCCCTGTAGTACTCCTCAAGGAAAGCCCTTGTCCTCGGGTCGCTCGGGTAGCCGCTCCCGATTTCGCCGTATTTCTCTTTCAGCCCCTCGATTTCCCTGTCGCGGGTTACTTTTGCGACGATTGAAGCGGCGGAAACCACCGGAAAGAGCGCGTCGGCTCGGTGCTTCGCTATGATTTCGGCTTTAAACCCCAGCCTCTCCTTCAGCTCCCTCCCAAAGCGCTCCTCGTCAACGTCGGCAGCATCGGCATAAATCATGTCGGGCTTCACCTTCAGGGAGTTCAGGGCTTTCGCGAAGTTCTCTACCTCGAATTCGTTGAGCGTCCCCTCGCGGGAGCTTATCTCCTCTGGCGAGAGTATTAGAACGACGTAATCGTCCGCAAGGCTTAGAATCTCGTTGAAAAGCTTCTCGCGCCTCTTCGGCGTCAATTTTTTTGAGTCCTTGACTCCGAGCTCCTCAAGTCCCGGCAGGTTATCCTCGTCAACGACTATAGCCGTGATGACCATAGGGCCTATAACAGGCCCCCTGCCTGCCTCGTCGATGCCCGCTATCTTCCGCCCCAAAGTTTCACCTCCGGAAGAGGAGCGCGCCGTAGATTACGCCCAGCATTATAGTCGCTATACCGCTCGGTGGGATTGCCGTGAAGTAAGCTAAAACAACCGACGAAAGCTGGACAGTGAGGGTGAGTAGGAGGCTAACCGCGAGAACCTTCCTCAAATCCGAGCTCACCATCAGCGCTATCGCGCCGGGCAGAACGGCAACGACCTGGAGTGTTATCAGGCCGACAGTCTGGACGATTAAAGCGCCAATTGCCCCCACGAGGACGTAGAGAATCATGAGGTAAGCCCTTGCGTTCCCGCCGTAGCTCTCAAGCCCCTCCGGGTCGAAGCTGAGGTAGAGGAAGTCGCGGTAGAGGAAGAGGAGGACGAAGAAGATGAGCGCACCGCCGAGGATGAGCACGGCCAAGTCGTTAAGCGTGATGAGGAAGATGTCGCCCGTGAGGTATGACAGGATGTTCTCGGTAAGCGGGAAGTAGGGCCTGCTCGCCATGACCTTGTAGAGGATTCCGAAGCCGAGAACGGTAAGTCCAGCGACGAAGCTCGCCACTATTCCAACCGCTGAATCCGGGGTGAAGCCGAGCTTTTCGAGCTGGGCTATGATTAGGACGATTACAATCGTCACTATGAGCGCGACGAGGGTTACAAGGGCGTAGCTGTTGAAGAGGAGCGCGAGAATCATCCCAAGGACGGCTCCAAGGAGAAGGGCATGAAAGAGAGCGTGCGTGAGGAAAGCCAGGCCCTTGGTGTTTATCAACGGGCTCAGCAGGCCGAGGAGGACGCTGACCATTATACTCGCGAGGATTGCCCTCAGGATGAACTCCGGAATCACAGGCCACCACCCCTGCCCCTGTGGATGTGGAAGTCGCCGGTTATGCAGTAGAGCTTCCCGTTTACCGGGATTACCTTCGCCAGCGGGCCGTAGACGGACTTGATGACTCCATCTGTGAGGACTTCCTCCGGTTTTCCAAAGGCTATCAGCCTTTTGTTAATCAACATCACGAGGTCGCCTATCTCAAGGAGCGGGTTTATGTCGTGGGTCGTTATTATCATCGTGACGTTCTTCTCGGATTTTATCTTGCTGAGGACGTTCGTGACCTCGGCCCTCGCGCTCGGGTCCAACGCTGAGAGAGGCTCGTCGAGGAGGAGAAGCTTGGGGTCGCTCATCAAAGCCCTCGCGAGGAGAACCCTCTGCTTTTGTCCCCCAGAAAGCTCGCGGAAAAGCCTGTTCTTGACGTGTCCGAGGCCGACAAAGGTTAGAACTTCTTCGGCCTTTCTCAGAATCTCCTCAGGAATTTTAAAGTGGACGAAGCCCCTCCTGTAGAGCCCGCCCATCGCGACAACTTCGAGGGCCGTGAGCGGAACGCGCTCGTTGAGGGAACTGCTCTGGGGGACGTAGCCTATCAGATACCTCGCGTCGCAGGGATTCCTCCCGAAGACGAGGAGCTTTCCCCGGTATTCGCGGTGGAAGCAGGCTATCGTTTTCAGCAAAGTAGTCTTTCCCGCACCGTTTGGGCCGAGGAGGAGCAGGGTTTTGCCCTCGTCTAACCTGAACGTCACGTCGCTCAAGGCAGGTTTGCCCTCGTAGAGTATCGTCAGGTTTTCGGCTTCCACCGCGGTCATATCAATCCCACTCCAAGTATTTCGGTCCGTTTTTAAACTTTAATGTTCCTATGATGGGCAAATCTGGGTAATCTCGTTGCAAAAATTTTAAAAGTTTGGGGCCAAAGGGCAGTTGGAGAATTTTTGCAGGGGTAAGCTTATAAGGGCTCACGCAGAGCGGTTGGGGGTGATGCTCATGGCGTACAAGGGTGGAAAAGGTAAAAAGAACAGGCAGGTGGAGGGTGACGAGGTTATTCGTGTTCCTCTCCCTGACAGAAGCAAAGGACAGCTCTTCGGAGTTATAGAGCAGGCCCTCGGAGCGGGCTGGATGGACGTCCGTTGCGAGGACGGCAAGATAAGGAGATGCAGGATTCCGGGCAAGCTCAGGAGAAGGATGTGGATGCGCGTTGGCGACGTCGTCATCGTCCAGCCCTGGCCCGTTCAGACCGACGAGCGCGGCGACATAGTTTACCGCTACACGAGAACCCAGGTGGACTGGCTCCTCAGGAAGGGCAAGATAAGCCAGGATTTCCTCACGGGCGGAGAGCTGTTGTTCTGATTCCGAGTGATGGGAGATGCGCGAGGAAGCCATTGAGCGGGAAGTCGAGGAGATACTGGGCCTCAGGGATAAGCGGGAGAAGGACAGCGAGCTCTACAAGATAGCCAACGAGGTCTTCGACAGGACGACGAAAGAAACCCTTGCCTACCTCCACAGGCGCGGTAAAATAGAGGAGCTCTACGGCGTAATAAGCACTGGCAAGGAAGCAAACGTCTTCGCTGGCGTTGACGCCGAGGGCAACAGGATAGCGGTGAAGATTTACAGGACGTACACCACCGAGTTCAGAAGGATATGGGAGTACCTCGCCGCCGACCCGCGCATCGGCTACCTGCCGAAGGACATGCGGAAGCTCGTCTTCGTTTGGACGCGGAGGGAGTTTAAGAACCTCCAGAGGGCGATAAAGTACGCGGTTCGCGTTCCCGAACCGGTAATCTTCCGCAACAACGTCTTGGTAATGGAGTTCATCGGCGATGAGATGCCCGCTCCGAGGCTGAAGGACGTTGAGAGGGAGCTTGAGAAGAAGGATTTCGAGGAGCTCTACAGCTATTTAATCGGCGTCATTGAGAGGCTCTGGAAGCGCGGTGACATGGTTCACGGCGATTTGAGCGAGTACAACGTCCTGCTCTGGGACGGGCCGGTGGTTATAGACTGGTCGCAGGCCACCGTCAGGAGGAACAGGATGAGCGTCGAGCTTTTAAAGCGCGACCTGAGGAACGTTACCAACTACTTCGCGAGGAAGGGGGTTGATGTTGAAGACTACGAGGTGAAGCTCCGCGAGCTGATTGAGAGGTGAGAGCATGGACGAGTTTGAGAGGCTCCTGAAGAAGTACGAGCGCGTTGATAAGGACGGAAGGCCAATTAAGGAAAAAGAGAGTGAGATTGATTACCTCGCTGAGGGCGAGCAGGAGGAGTTCGTGAGGATTCCCAGGGAGAGGATAGCCGTCCTCATCGGTAAGAAGGGCAAAACGAAGAGGGAAATCGAAGAGCGCACCGGAACCAAGATAGAGGTGGACAGCGAGACGGGAGAGGTTTTCATCACTGCCACGAAGAAGACGAAAGACCCGCTCGCCGTCTGGAAGGCAAGGGATGTGGTTTTGGCCATAGGCAGAGGTTTCTCCCCCGAGAGGGCCTTCAGGCTCTTCAACGAGGGTGAAATCCTCGAGGTTGTAAACCTCACGGATATCGTCGTCGGAAACGAGAAGAACGCCCTGCCCAGGGTAAGGGGTAGAATCATCGGGCGGAAGGGAAGGACGAGGGAGATTATTGAGGAGATGAGTGGCGCCGACGTTAGCGTTTACGGAAAGACCGTCGCGATTATCGGCAACCCGATTCAGGTCGAAGTGGCCAGAACGGCTGTAGAGAAGCTCGCAAGGGGCTCGCCACACGGTGTCGTTTACCGCTACCTCGAAAGGCGCAAGAAGGATTTGGAGCTCGAAAGCTCCGCCTACTACGAGGCCCTTGAGGGCGGGCCCGAGTCTGAGGATTGGGAGGAGGAATGACGATGGCCGAGGCGAGTCAGCTCTTTAAGGAGTTCAAAATCCAGAGCGTCAGCGAGTTCTTCAGGCGAAACGCGGCAATGCTTGGCTACACTGGAAAAGTCCGCTCGCTCACAACGCTCGTCCACGAGGCGGTCACGAACTCGCTCGACGCCTGTGAAGAGGCTGGAATTCCGCCCTACATAAGGGTTGAGATTGAGGAGCTTGGAAGGGAGCACTACAAGGTCGTCGTTGAGGACAACGGTCCTGGAATACCCGAGAAATACATAACCCACGTCTTCGGAAAGATGCTGGCTGGAACCAAAGCGCACAGAAACATACAGAGCCGCGGCCAGCAGGGTATCGGTATAAGCGGCGCTGTCATGTTCGCCCAGATAACGAGCGGAAAGGCGACCCGCGTGATTACTTCAACGGGCGACGAGATTATCGAGGCCTGGGTGAAGATAGACGTTGACAAGAACGAGGGTAAAATCGTCAAGAAGGAGAGGCACCCGAATCCAGACGGCTGGCACGGGACGAGGATAGAGCTCGAGGTAAAGAACGTCAAGTACATGCGCTCCAAACAGGGCGTCTACTGGTACCTCAAGCTCACCGCCATAGCGAACCCCCACGCCCACATAGAGCTCATCGAGCCCGACGGAAGGCTGATAGTCTTCCCGCGCTCGAGTGAAGAGGTTCCCGAGCCACCTGTGGAGATGAAGCCCCACCCGAAGGGTGTCCTGACGGACGACGTCTACAGAATGGCCAAGAAGACTAAACGGCAGAGTGTGAGGCGCTTCCTCATCGGGGAATTCTCAAGGATAAGCGACAAGAAGGTTGACGAGCTCGTCGAGTACATAGCGGCACTGAGGCTCATCAAAACCGTCGAGGACAAGAAGGTCCAGGAACAGCTCTACGAGAGGCTCATGAAGGGTGAAGTCAAAGCCGTTCTCCGCTCCTTCAGGGGCTACACCAAGGTCGTCAAGCAGGTCGCGAAGATGATGGAGAAACCGCCCGAGAAGCTCACCTGGCATGAGGCCGAGGAGATAGTCGAGGCCTTCAAGTACATGAAGTTCCTCGCTCCGCCGACGCACGGCCTCAGGCCCATAGGCGAGGAGAACATTGAGAAGGGTTTGAAGGGAATCCTTAAGCCTGAATTCGTGACGGCCGTAACGAGACCCCCCAAGGTGTACTCAGGTGGAATCCCCTTCCAGGTTGAAGTTGGCCTTGCCTACGGCGGAGAGATACCGAGCGGTTTTGAGCTCCTCCGCTACGCGAACCGCGTCCCACTGTTGTTTGACGCGGGCTCGTGCGTAACCACCCAGGCGGCGCGCTCTATAGACTGGAAGAGGTATAAAGTTGACGACCTCGACAGAACGCCCCTCGTGCTCATGATTAACGTGGTTTCAGTCCACGTCCCCTACACTGGAACTGGAAAGCAGAGCATAGCGAGCGTTGACGAGATATACAACGAGATTCGCCTGGCCATAATGGACGCGGCGAGAAGACTGCAGACCTACCTCAGCGGAAAGCACAGGCGCCTCTACCAGGTAAAGAGAAAGAAGACCTTCGAGAAGTACGTGCCCGAGATAGCGAGGGCTCTGAGCGTTCTGACGGGCGAGCCCGAGGAGAAGATTAGGGAGTACTTCCTAAACTTCATTGAGAGTCACTTCGCCTCGAAGGAGGCTGTGGAGGTGAGCGAGAATGCCTAAACGCAAGGTCATACACCGCGAGAAGCCCAAGGAGAAGTTCTCCTACGACCCAAAAAAGGTGCTCAGCAAGCTCGAAGAGTACGGAAGGAGCGTCCTTGAGGCCATCAAGTCGGGTAAGAACCCCTATTTTGACATCCCGATGCGCGGACTCAACAACGTTTACTTCGACGAGAAGAGCAGGCTAATCAAGATGGGCGACAAGCTCTCAAGGCGTTACTTCCTCAACGTTGCTCATGCCAGAAAGTTCATGCAAACCTTACTCATAATGGCCTACGTGAAAAGGCTCGTGAGTGAGGGCAAGCACGCGAGCCTTCGTGAAGCCTACTACGCCAACAAGCACACGATTCCCGGAACGAGGGAGAACACCTTCGAGGACCAGCGCGAGAGCGACCCGATTATCGAGGATTTGGAGAGGATGCTCGGCGTTTTGAGGGAGGAGATGCACATAACTGCCGACAGGCGCGGTTACATCTACGGCGACATAGTGATTAGGGACGGCGAGGACGAGTTCAACGCGAGCAAGCTCGGAAGCGGCGGTTGGGCGGTTCCTGGAACGGTGGAGCACATTCAGTTCCCAGAGATAAACGTTGATTACGCCCTCGTTGTCGAGACTGCCGCTATGGCCGACCGTCTCATCGAGGAAAAGTTCCCGAAGAAGGAAAATGCCCTAATCATAGCCACCCAGGGACAGGCCTCGCGCGGCGTCAGGCGTTTAATCCACAGGCTCCACTATGAGGAAGGCCTGCCAATCATCGTCTTCACCGATGGCGACCCCTACGGTTGGTACATCTACTCCACCATAAAGCAGGGCTCGATTAACCTCGCTTACCTCAGCGACAAGCTGGCGACGCCCGAGGCGAGGTTCGTAGGCATGACGATGGACGACATAAAACGCTACGGCCTTGAGAACGTCACCGAGAAGCTCAAGGGAATCCCGCCCAACAAGAAAGGTGGCCCAACGGGCGACTACAAGCGCATTTTGGAGGAGATGGAGTACCCCTGGTTCCAGAACAGGGAGTGGCAGAGACAGCTCAAGTTAGCGCTCAAATGGGGCGTCAGGATTGAACAGCAGGCCTTGGCAAACAAGAGCCTTGAGTTCGTCGCCAAGGAGTACCTGCCAGAAAAGATAAACAACGGTGATTTGCTACCATGACGACGACTGAAGAGCTCGTCGCCCAGGTCAACAAGATACTCGACGACATAGGGATAGACCTGGGCGAGCTCTTCGAGAACTTCGAGCCCGCTAAGTTAGCATACACCCTCTCCCGCAACGTTTCCCTTCTGAGCGACCTTCAGGACGAGCTTGAAAGGCGCGTTGGGGAAACGGCTCCGTCAGTCCGCTTCATGGACAAGAAGAACAAGGACCCCCACCTCCAGTGGATTTACAGGAAGAAGCACAACAGGGCCCTGGCCCTTGAGAGGCTCCGTTCGGCGATAACCGCCCACAAGATGGCTTTGGCTCTGCTCTCGGCCAACTACACCTTCAAGCTCGGCAGGAAAGAGATTCCGATAGACGCCATAACCAAGGAGAACTTTGAGAAGGTAAAGGCCGTTGAGAAGCCCGTGAAGCTCGGCAGGCTTGAAGTCCTCCCACACCTCGCCTACTCTGGCGACGTGCTCAGGCTTCTGGCCAGGGAGAGCATCGAGGTCAGGGAAACTTTCAAGTTCATCAAGGGCAAGCTCCGCGAGAAGGGAACCGTCAGGACGAAGAGCATAAGGATTGAGGTTGAGTACTTCGAGAACAACAGGCTGAAGAAGGCCCGCCTCGACCTTCCGGCCGATGCCGACATCGAGATGGAGCTCAGGAAACGCTTCGGAAGAAGGTTCCGCTGGCGCGTTTTGACGTTCGTGAAGACGAGGGGGGTCCTCATAAACAACCACTACACCGTTGACAACCTCGCCCTGGCCTACGCTTCCCTCGACCCTGAGAAGGGGGCCGAAAAGCTCGGCCTGGATATCTTTCGCTACTACTTCCTCACCTCCTCGACAGAGCGCGAGACCCTGGGCATCTTCCCGGGGATAAAGCTCTGCGTCGACTGCCACTACTCAATCCTTGATTTGCCCTTCAGGCACGAGAAGGACTTCAAGACCGGGCAGGGGAGCATCTACGTCATGAGGAAGTGTGAGATGGAAGGCCAGCTGACGGGGAAGAGGAAGGACATAACCACGATTCCCAACTACCTCCTCGGTGGGGTTCTGCTCTACGGCATGAGCCCCTACGACGAAGGAAAAGTCGCGGAGCTCCTCGGGATTGACGAGACCGAGCTGGAGGAGGCCATAAAGAAGTTCGTGATTTCCGGCCTGCACAAGGTTCTGTTCAGCGAGAGCGAGCTGAAGAAGTTTGAAAAGTTCATGCCAAAGAGCGACAAGGCCAAGCGCTTCCTCGACCTCCTGCAGGGGTGAGGGCATGAAGGTTCGGGTGAGTGCCAAAACCTACGACGAGCTCCTGCGGAAGCTTTCCGAGCTCGACGAGGACGTCACCGAGGTTTATGTCAGCCTCAGGCCCACCAAGGAGGTCGTCGTTAAAATCCTCGAGAACGCGCCCAACGTGAAGAGGATAAGCTGTCCGCCGAGCCTCTATCCAAAGGTCTCCAAGAGGGTCATCTACGCCCTCGGTCAGCTTGGTATAGAGCTCGTCCCCGAGAACAGGCCGAGGGGAAGGCCGAGGAAGTACGACGAAAAAACGGTGAAGCTCGTCCGCGAGCTGGCCAAGAAAGGCGTCCCGATGCGGGAAATCAGCGAGCGCCTCGGCATTCCCCTTAGGACTGTTTACTACATGGTGAACGAGCTCCGGGCTTAACTTTAAAAGACCTTTTCTCAAGCCAACCCCGGGTGAGAGAAGTGATTGAGACTCAGGAAGAAGTTCCGGAGATTAGAGAACCCCTCAGGCGAGTTGGCATAACCAACCTCAGGAGCGTCGCCAAGATTAACTGGAAGGGAAAGGTCTACACGTTCCTCCCGCTCTTCGAGGTCACGATAGACGTCCCGGCCGAGAAAAAGGGAATCCACATGAGTCGTCTCGTGGAGAGCATCACCGAGGCCATGAGCGAGGCCGTCGAGGAGGAGGTTAGAGAGGCCCACAGCTCGCTTGAGGAGCTTGGAAGGGCCGTCATAAGGCGCCTTGAGAGCAAGCATCCGCACAGAAGGGCTGAGGTCTGGATTAAGACCCACCTCATAATCCCACGGGAGACCCCCGCCAGCAAAAAAATCAGCTACGAGCCCTACGACGTCGAGGTCGGCGTCATAAAGAACGAGGACGGCACCTTTGAGAAGGTTCTCCGCGTCAAGGTGATTGGGAACACGGTCTGCCCCCACGCGATGGCCAACAACAACGGAAAGACCCACATACAGCGCGCCATCGGAGAGCTTGAGGTCAGGACGGCCTTCGACGAGGAGATAGCGCTCGAGGACATGATTGACGTCGTCGAGAGCTCCTTCAGCCACCCGACCTATACGCTCCTGAAGACGGTTGACGAAAACGCCGTCGTCCAGGGCATGTTCGCAAATCCCAAGTTCGTCGAGGACGTCGCGCGCGAGATTTTCGCCAAGGCGAAGGAGCGCTTCAACGGAAAAATTCACGTGAGGGTTATAAGCAACGAGAGCATCCACAAGCACGACGTCATCGCCGAGACGTGGAGCTAAAGGCGGTTAACATGAAGCTCGTCCACGACCCAATACACGGCGGAATAGAGCTCGACGACTTCGCGGTAAAGCTGGTTGACACGCCGGAGTTCCAGAGGCTCAGGAGGATTACCCAGCTCGGCTTAGCTTTTCTCGTCTATCCCTCTGCCAGACACACACGCTTCGAGCACTCCCTCGGGACCTTCCACATAGCGAGGCTTATAAGGGAGCGGAATCCCGAGATTAATGCGGGGGCGGTTTACGCGGCCCTGCTCCATGACCTCGGACACTACCCGTTCAGCCATACCCTTGAATGCCTCTTTCCAAGGCACGAGGACAACACGAGATGGCTGATAAAGCACGGGGAAATCGGCGACGTTCTGATGGAGCGCTTCTCGCTCAAGGAGTTCCTCGGCCTTCTCAAGCACCCGCTCGTGAGCGGTGACATAGACGCCGATAGAATGGACTACCTCGTGCGCGATGCCTACTACACCGGGGTCGCCTACGGACTCGTTGACCTTGAGCGCCTTATACGAAACCTCCGCTGGGACGGCGAGAGGCTAATCCTCGGCGAGAAGGGGATAATGGCTGGCCAGAACCTCCTGATATCGAGGAGCATGATGTACCCAACGGTTTACCAGCACCACACCGTTAGAATAGCGAGCGCGATGCTGTGCAAGGCCGTTGAGCTCGAAGGGGTTGGGCTTGAGGAGCTCCGGAAAATGGACGAGGTTGACCTCGTTGCCCGGCTGAGGGGGAGCGAGAGATGGGAAGTCCGCGAGCTCATCGGTGCAATCGAGAACAGAAAACTCTACAAGCGCGTTCTCTGGAGCGGGAAGAAGCTCGATGAGGAGACAATCAAGGAGTTGAGAAAAGAGCTGGAGAGTGAGTTCGGCCATCTTGCGTTGCTCGACTACCCTGAGAAGCCGAGGTTCGAGGAGAGGAACGCCTTCGTGGAGTTCAATGGGGAAATTAAACGGCTCAGTGAGGTCTCGCCAGTCGTGAGAGCACTCGTCGAGGCAAAAGAGAGCAACTGGCGCTGGGGAATCTACGCGAGGGAAGATAAAGTTGAAGAGGTCAGAACCTTCGTCTCCAAAAGGCTTAAGTAGTTTTGAATTCCTCGTCCCGTTCCATTTTCCCATCGGGAAAAGCTTTATAACCGAGCCTTTTAAGTTAAGCCGACAAGCTCATCCAAAGGTGGTGCGTTATGGGAAGAAGGGAAGAGATGATTGCGAAGATTAAGGAGCTCATGACCCAGCCTGAGAGAATCAGGAACATGGGTATCGCCGCTCACATTGACCACGGTAAGACTACTTTGAGCGATAACCTGCTCGCCGGAGCGGGAATGATTAGCGAGGAGCTTGCTGGAAAGCAACTCGTCCTTGACTTCGACGAGCAGGAGCAGGCGAGAGGTATCACCATCAACGCGGCCAACGTTTCGATGGTTCACAACTACGAGGGCCAGGACTACCTCATCAACCTCATTGACACCCCGGGTCACGTTGACTTCGGTGGTGATGTTACCAGGGCCATGCGTGCCATCGACGGTGCGATTATAGTTGTCGACGCCGTCGAGGGTGTCATGCCCCAGACCGAGACCGTCCTCAGACAGGCCCTTCGCGAGTACGTCAAGCCCGTTCTCTTCATCAACAAGGTTGACCGTCTCATCAAGGAGCTCAAACTCGGCCCGAACGAGATACTCAACCGCTTCGCCAAGATAATCACCGACGTGAACAGGCTCATCAAGCGCTACGCCCCCGAGGAGTTCAAGAACGAGTGGCTCGTCAAGGTGGAAGACGGTAGCGTTGCCTTCGGTTCAGCCTACTACAACTGGGCCCTCAGCGTCCCGTACATGAAGAAGACCGGAGTTACCTTCAAGGACATCGTCGAGCTCACCAACGCCGGTGACCTCAAGACCCTCAGGCAGAAGGCCCCGCTCCACGTCGTCGTCCTCGACATGGTCGTCAGGCATCTCCCGAACCCGCTTGAGGCCCAGAAGTACAGGATTCCGCACCTCTGGCAGGGCGACATAAACAGCGACGTTGGTCAGGCCATGCTCAAGTGCGACCCGAAGGGCAAGATGGTCATGGTCGTTACGAAGATAATCATCGACAAGCACGCCGGTGAGGTTGCTACCGGCCGTGTCTGGAGCGGTACAGTCAAGAGCGGTAAGGAGGTCTACCTCATCAACAGCAAGAGGAAGGCCAGAATCCAGCAGGTCGGTATCTACATGGGTCCCGAGAGGATTAACATGGAGGCCGTTCCGGCTGGAAACATCGTCGCCGTCACCGGTCTGAGGGACGCCATGGCAGGTGAGACCGTCGCCGAGGAGCCGATTGAGCCGTTCGAGGCCCTCCACTACGTCAGCGAGCCGGTCGTTACCGTTGCCATCGAGGCCAAGAACGTCAAGGACCTCCCGAGGCTCATTGAGGCCCTCCGCCAGCTTGCCAAGGAGGACCCGACGCTCCACGTTAAGATTGACGAGGAGACCGGCCAGCACCTCCTCAGCGGTATGGGTGAGCTCCACCTCGAGGTCAAGCTCGTCAAGCTCAAGGAAGACTGGAAGATTGACGTCGACGTTTCCCCTCCGATAGTCGTCTACCGTGAGAGCGTCACCAAGAAGAGCCCAATCGTCGAAGGAAAGTCCCCGAACAAGCACAACAGGTTCTACATCACCGTCGAGCCGATGCCCGACGAGATTTACGAGGCCATCAAAGAAGGCATCATCCCCGAGGGCAGGCCGAAGGACCCGAAGGCGGTCGCCAAGAAGCTCGCCGAGCTCGGCATGGACTACGAGATGGCCAAGGGCATCGTTGACGTCTACAACGGCAACATGTTCTTCGACAACACCAAGGGTATCCAGTACCTCAACGAGGTCATGGACCTCCTCGTTGACGGATTCCACATGGCGATGGACGAAGGACCGCTCGCCAAGGAGCCGGTCATGAAGGTCATCGTCAGGCTCCACGATGCCAAGATACACGAGGACAACGTCCACCGCGGTCCGGCTCAGATTTACCCGGCCATCAGGACTGCCATCCACTGCGCCATGATGAAGGCCGGTCCGGTTCTCTACGAGCCGTACCAGAAGGTCATCATCAACGTTCCCTACGAGTACATGGGTGCCGTCAGCAGGGAAATCAACCAGAGGCGCGGTCAGCTCATCGACATGAGGCAGGAAGGCGAGGTCATGATTATCATCGCAGAGGCCCCGGTCGCCGAGATGTTCGGATTCGCTGGAGCCATCCGTGGAGCCACCAGCGGAAGGGCCCTCTGGAGCACCGAGCACGCGGGCTTCAAGCGCGTCCCGAACGAGCTGGCAGTCAACATTATCAGGCAGATACGCCAGAGGAAGGGCCTCGACCCGAACCCGCCGACCGAGAAGGACGTCTGCCCGCAGCAGTGAAGCCGTCCCTGGCTTCTCGTTTCTTCACCTTTCTTGAATTTTGACTTTCGGTTCACATTTCAGTCCGTTCTTTAGTCCAATCCCTTCGCTTCGAGAATAGAAGGCCTGATTTTGACAGATACGCGTTTAAGGGCGATTAGTTAACTTTTTAAACTTGCCCCGCAAGTTAGGGTCGGAACTCATGAGGTCCCCCCGTAAACGGCGGGTTCCCCGCCTGAGGGGACCGAGGTTCGAAAGATTTAAAAAGCCATCCTACTCAGCCCGAGTAGACCAAAATATGGAGGTGTTTGAAAATGGCTAAGGAGAAGCCGCACGTTAACATCGTCTTTATAGGCCACGTCGACCACGGAAAGAGCACCACCATCGGAAGACTGCTCTTCGACACCGCGAACATTCCGGAGAACATCATCAAGAAGTTCGAGGAGATGGGTGAGAAGGGTAAGTCCTTCAAGTTCGCTTGGGTCATGGACAGGCTCAAGGAGGAGCGCGAGCGCGGTATTACCATTGATGTTGCCCACACCAAGTTCGAGACCCCGCACAGGTACATCACCATCATCGACGCTCCGGGCCACAGGGACTTCGTTAAGAACATGATTACCGGTGCCAGCCAGGCTGACGCCGCCGTTCTCGTCGTCGCCGCCACCGACGGTGTCATGCCACAGACCAAGGAGCACGCCTTCCTTGCCAGGACCCTCGGTATCAACCACATCATAGTCGCCATCAACAAGATGGACATGGTCAACTACGACCAGAAGGCCTTTGAGAAGGTCAAGGCTCAGGTTGAGAAGCTCCTCAAGATGCTCGGCTACAAGGACTTCCCGGTCATCCCGATTAGCGCTTGGGAGGGCGACAACGTCGTTAAGAGGAGCGACAAGATGCCCTGGTACAAGGGTCCGACCCTCATCGAGGCCCTCGACCAGATACCCGAGCCGCCGAAGCCGACCGACAAGCCGCTCCGCATCCCGATTCAGGACGTCTACTCCATCAAGGGTGTCGGTACCGTTCCGGTCGGCCGTGTCGAGACCGGTATCCTCCGCGTCGGCGACGTCGTCATCTTCGAGCCGGCCAGCACTATCTTCCACAAGCCCATCCAGGGTGAGGTTAAATCCATCGAGATGCACCACGAGCCTCTCCAGGAGGCTTACCCGGGTGACAACATCGGATTCAACGTCCGTGGCGTTGGTAAGAACGACATAAAGCGCGGTGACGTTGCTGGACACACCAACAACCCGCCGACCGTCGTCAGGCCGAAGGACACCTTCAAGGCCCAGATAATCGTCCTCAACCACCCGACCGCCATCACCGTCGGATACACCCCGGTGCTTCACGCCCACACCACCCAGGTCGCCGTCAGGTTCGAGCAGCTCCTCGCTAAGCTTGACCCGAGGACCGGTAACGTCCTCGAGGAGAACCCGCAGTTCATCAAGACCGGTGACTCCGCCATCGTCATCCTTAGGCCGACCAAGGCCATGGTCATCGAGCCAGTCAAGGAGATTCCACAGCTCGGTAGGTTCGCCATCCGTGACATGGGCCAGACCGTCGCCGCTGGTATGGTTATCTCCATCCAGAAGGCCGAGTGAAGGCCTTCTCTGATCTTTCCTTTACTTCCTAAACTTTAGGAGGGACGGAAATGCAGAAGGCGAGGATTAAGCTTGCGAGCACCAACATTAAGGCCCTCAACGAAGTCACCGACCAGATTAAGCAGATTGCAGAGAGAACCGGCGTTAGGATGAGCGGACCCATCCCGCTCCCGACCAAGAGGATAAGGATCACCACCAGGAAGAGCCCGGACGGAGAGGGCACCGCCACCTTTGACAGGTTCGAGCTCCGCGTTCACAAGAGGCTCGTTGACATTGAGGCCGACGAAAGGGCCATGCGCCAGATTATGCGCATCCGCGTCCCTGAGGACGTCACCATCGAGATCGAACTCATCTCCTGATTTCCTTTATGCGCCGGGGTAGCCTAGCCTGGGAAGGCGCGGGCCTGGAGAGTCCGTGGGCGTTAGCCCGCCAGGGTTCAAATCCCTGCCCCGGCGCCAAACTCCTTTTGTCATCTCTTCTCATTGGGGCTGTTCTAGTGTGATGATTTACTGAGCAAATACCAAACACAGAAAAGCACGTTCTCGGATTCAACCTTCTAAAAAAATTCCTCAGAAGGTTTAACCTGCAGGGAAGATAAAAGAACAGAGACCAAGTGAGGACTCAGTAGCGCCTTCTCCTCTGTCTTGGTCTGTTCCTACCCCACCTGTGCCTGTACTCGTTCTCAAGCTCGTCGCGCCGAACCATTTCCCTGTACTCCTTCGGGAGTTCCTCGCTCAGCTCCGACTTCCTGACGTCAACTCCCGCCTGCCTCGCTATGTACCTGAGTCTCCTGAGCTCACCGGGCGCGATGAAGGTTATGGCCTTCCCCTTCTTCCCCATTCTACCTGTTCTGCCAATTCTGTGGATGTACTGCTCTGCGTTCATGGGGATTGAGTAGTTGACAACGTGACTTATCTCCGGAACGTCAAGGCCCCTCGCGGCAACGTCCGTCGCCACAAGAATCTCGGTCTTCCCGTGCTTGAACCTTCCGAAGGTTCTCTCCCTTGAGGGCTGGCTCATGTCCCCGTTGAGGGCCTCGGCCCTAAACCCGTCCTTCCTGAGCCTCTCCGCCAGCTCCCGTGTTTCCACCTTCGTCTGGCAGAAAATTATGCCGTAGAAGTCCCCACTCAGGATTTTCTTGAGGATTCCATAGCGCCTTGCTGGGACGGCCTCTATAAACTCCTGCTCAACCTCGCCTGGAACCAGCTCGTCCCTGCTCACGATGACAACTTCGGGGTTCTTCATGTACTTCTTGGCGAGCAACAGAACGTCCATTGGCATCGTCGCCGAGAACATCATCACGCGCTTTTCCTCAGGAGTTGCCCTAAAGATGGCCTCGATGTCCTCCTGAAAGCCCATGTCAAGCATTCTGTCGGCCTCGTCGAGGACGAAGAAGCGGAGCGAGTCGAGCCTGAGCGTCCCACGCCTTATGTGGTCGAGCACCCTGCCGGGCGTCCCAACGACGATTTGAGCCCTCTCAAGGGCCCTTATCTGGGGCCCTATAGGCTGACCTCCGTAGATTGCGTAGATGTCTATCTTCCGCTTTCCGCGTAGCGAGCGGAGCTCCTCACTCACCTGTATTGCCAGCTCCCTCGTTGGCGTTAGAATGAGTGCTTGGACTTCCTTTCTGCTCTCCTCCACAAGGTCGAGGATTGGAAGACCAAAGGCCACGGTTTTACCGCTTCCGGTCTTTGACTGGCCAACGACGTCGCTCTTTCCGTCGAGAATGAGCGGTATAACTTCCCTCTGAACGTCTGTGGGTTCCGAGAAACCCTTTCTCTCAACGGCCTCAACGGAGGCCTTCGATAAGCCAAGCTCCTTAAAACTCATTTTTCAAGTCTCCTTAATGTTGAAGTCTCAAACACGCTCCTTCTCAGAACGCGCCGAGGAGAAACGCGTTTTGGCGGGCCGGGGGGGATTCGAACCCCCGACCTGCGGATTAAGAGTCCGCCGCTCTAACCAGGCTAAGCTACCGGCCCACGACCCGAAACCATAGAGGGGAAGTGTATTTATAAATTTTTCGGTCCTGTCTGTTCGCAACTGTTATTAGGTTCGGGGGCCAAAGTATTATGGGGGCACTGGAATTGGCCGGAGAATTTCAGACTATAAAACTTCTCGCCGAGATTGTTGCCTTCGCTACCCTTACATCTGCCATTGTGTTAGCGTACTCGCTCCGTGATATTCTAGCGGGCTACGTCAATAGGAGAACCTTGAAGGAAGTTTTTCTGGGAATATTTATCTTCTGGCTCGGCTATCTTGAGAACGTTTTTAATGACCTATACAAGACGGAGCTCACAAAGGTTCTTGATGATATCTTGGTTGCCGTTGGCATGACAATAATTGTCGTGACGGCGTTTCAAATGAGAAAGCAAATCAGGGCAGTGAAACCAAAGGTTGTGACCAAAGGACCGAGCTTTTTAAAACCTGGGGCATACATAACCGGGCTTGTGGCGCCTTCTATGATACTTCCCCTTCTTCAGGGAAGACAGCTACTAGCAATCACGAGACATCCAAAACCGTACGAGGAGCATGGTATTCCCTATATCTGGGTTAGCAACGTTCCGGCTGAAAATGCCGTAAGACCCACGGAACTTGCCCCTCTTCTTCACAAAGTGCTCTCAAGTGCCGAGGGGAATACTTTCATAATCGTGGACGGACTTGAGTACTTAATCCTGAACAACGGTTTTGAGCCCGTTATGAAGTTCCTCATGAACCTAAAGGACAACCTTCTCATGAGGAACGCGGGGATGGTGGTGATAGTTGACCCAAAGACCCTCGATGACCGGCAGATTAACCTGCTGATGAGGGAGTTCGAGAGGTTGCCCCTCCAGAAACCGTAAAATTTATAAAGGCCCCAACGCCCTTATATCTGGCAACGCGGGGGTTGCCGAGCCTGGTCAAAGGCGCGGGATTGAGGGTCCCGTCCCGTAGGGGTTCCGGGGTTCAAATCCCCGCCCCCGCACCATTACAAACTTCGCCTGCGCGAAGTTTGACCAAGGTTTGTGATTCTTCTTCAAAAATGCTATTCTAAGAAGTTTGCACTCTCAAATTGCAGTGCTTTCAAGGAATTCTCTTCGAGGAACCCCTGGGAGGGGTTTCTCTAAGAGGCGCTCCTGCGGAGCGCGAGAAAAAAGCAAACCCAAATTCAAACGTTTTTAAAATCAGAAAATTCCACAGCTCACGGGAGCTGTTGAAAGCGCAAACGCTTTTGAAGAAGCCCTTGTTAGAGGAATCACAAACTTTGATGAAACTTTGCCGGGCAAAGTTTCCTTGGTCAAGCTTTTCCCCAAAAGCTTGCTTGTGAGTATTTCACTCCCTAAACTTCTCTTGCCTAGTCCAAAAAGACGGGAATTCCAACGCGGGTCGGTGCGTGGAAGCCATTCTGGTTTTCAAAGAAGGACGAGAGCATTCAGCGCCCGATTCAGGCCAGCGTGGATTCCGGGAAGGTCATGGCGTCAGCCCTCTGGAACGCCGGAATCCCCTACGACATCAACGCTGACGTCTGGTTTTTCAACATTGAAAACCTTACGTGGTATCAGGACATCGGCGGGCTCCCGGTTCTGAAGGCCGTCCTTCACTCCTCGTCCTCAACGTAGGGGGCTGTTATGACCTTCCGTATCTCCCGCGCCTTCTTTGGTCCTATTCCCTCGACTTCCTTGAGTTCCTCCTCCGTTGCTGTGAAAACCCGTTCAACGTTGCCGAAGTGCCTCAAAAGCCTCTTGGCAAGGGTCGAGGAGACGTTGGGAAGGCCCTCCACGATTAGGCGCTGTCTCTCAGCTAAGGTTAGGGCCTTCTTCTCGCTCCTAAGCCTTACCTCTTTCTTCCGCTCCTCCTGCTCGCGCTTGGCGAGGAGGTAGATGAAGCTCGCCGTTTCCTCCTTCCCCGAGGAAAAGAGTACTGGAACACCCCAGTCAACGGTTACAGAGGCTATGGCCCCCCTAATCGCGTTGGGGTGGACGTTCCTGATGCCGTAAAGCTCGCCCTCGATGATTATCACGGGCTTCTCGTAGGCCCTCTTGAGCCTCTCCACCTGGTCGAAGAGCCTGCCGTCTATGATTGACTGTATAAAGTCGTTGGCGCTCTTCCTCTCTATTCCCACCTCCTCGCTGACAACGTAATCGGCGACGTCCAGCGTTTTGACCTCAATCTCTGCCCCGAGCTCCTTCAGAATCTTCGGCACTCCGCTCCTCAGCTCGCGCGAGTCAACGTAAACCACTATCCCCTTCGGCTTCCTCACGAATATCGGCTTAACCGGGATTTTCCCGCTCTTGCTTTCCTCTTTTTTCTCATCTTGAATCCGCGGGGCTTTTGATTCGCCCTTTTTCTTCGATTCCTCAGCCTTCTCCTCGCTTCCGGCCTTCTTGCTCCTGCCAACCTTCAGGAACGCGTCAAGGGAGGTTATCTTGCCCTTTCCCACCTCAATCCTCTCCCGGCCTTTGGATTCTTTTTCAAACTTTGATTCAAGCTCCCTCGCGACTTTCCTTATCGCCTCGAACATGCCCTTCTCCTTCCTCCGGGAGCTCCAGTAGTAGGCCTCGTCGCGCGTTCCCTTGGCCATGAGAATTACCACCTTTCCAGGCCTGTGACGGCCAGTCCTTCCACGGCGCTGAATGCTCCTTATTGCCGAGGGCACAGGTTCGTAGAAGACGACCAAATCAACCTCGGGAACGTCCAAACCTTCCTCCCCGACGCTCGTGGCAACTAAAACGTTGAACTCACCGCGCGAGAACCTGTCTAGGACTTCTTTCTGCTCCCTCTGGCTCATTCCCCTGTCCGTCCCCCTGCTCGCCTGCCCTATGAAGCGCTCCGCCGAGATGCCCATCCCCCTGAGCTCCTCAACTATCTTCCTTCCAGTGTCGCGGTAGTTTGTGAAAACGATTATCTTCGAGTCCGGCTTCTTCTCAAGCTGTTTTCGGATAAGCTCCTTCAGCTTCTCCATCTTCGGGTGGTCGAGGCCAAGCTCCTTCGCCTGAACGAGGAGGTAGGTAACCTTCCTCATGCGTGGGTCTTCCATGAGTTCTCTACCAGACTTTGAGCGGTCCTCGCGAAGCTTCTTAAGGTAGCTCCTGAGCGCCGTTAGTCCCTGGGTCTCCAAAAGTTCAATTGCGTGGTGGAGCTTCATGGCCTTCGCTTGATGCTTCTTGAGGTAGCCGATGGAGTAGTCGCCCTTGGCCATCGCCTGGTTTATCTTTGAGCCCGCTTGAAGGACTTCCCTCTTCGAGATGTCCGGTGAGGAGGAACTCACAAGCCCGGCATCGGCGAGGGGCTTTAGGGAATCCTTGAGCATCTCGCGCAGGATTTTCCTGACATCCTTGTAGATTCCCGGAATCTCGACCTTAACCCAGTCGAAGGCTATCCTCTGGACGTAGGGCTTAACGTCCGGTGAGCTCTCGGTTCTGATTTCTATGCGCTCTATCCCGAGGTTCTCAACTATCTCGCGTATCTTCTCCTCGTCACTGCCCGGCGATGCCGTCAGGCCGAGGACGAGCGGGTGCTTTGCAGTTTTGAGGTACTCCCTCGCTATGAAGACGTAGGCGTAGTTGCCAACCGCCCTGTGGGCCTCATCAACGACGAGCAGAACGACATCCTCAAGCGAAATCCTGCCCGTTAGGATGTCGTTTTCAACGGTCTGGGGCGTCGCGGTAATGACAACGCTCTTCCTCCAGAGTTCAGCGCGCTTCTCCGGTGAAAGCTCGCCAGTGAGGACGTTAATCTTCTCGGGCGGAAGGTTGAAGAGTCGCCTGAAGCTCTCGGCGTGTTGCATCGCCAGAGGTTTGGTCGGAGCTAAGAAGAGGACTTTTCCCCCGTACTTCGAGAGCCTGTAGTCCGCTATGAGCATCGCTATGAGCGTCTTTCCTAAACCCGTCGGCAGGACGACGAGGCAGTTCCGCTCCTTACAGCGGGCGTAGATGACCTCTTGGTAAACGCGGGGCTCGATTATATCACGGCGGAGATAAGACATGTTGAGCCCTTCGGCGGGGAACCATAAAAGCTTTTTTGGATTTAATCGAGCCTATTGTATGCTCCTGACGAGGCACGCAGAGGAGAGACTTGTGAAGAGACTGGCAAAGAGAAAGAAGCTTGAGCGGGTCTACTCGGAACTCTGGGCATTCCTCGACCGCTCGCGGAGGATTGACATTAACGAACGCGTTGTAATTTTCACCGACGGGAGAAAGAGCCTCGTATGTGCCAGGCTCGACTGTGAGAGGCTTCGCCTCGATGAAATCCATGAGCGCGTGAAGGACTTGAAAGGAACCTATAGGTGCGTCTTTCCGGATATGAGGCTCGCGAGGGAAACCTCTCCAGTCAAGTTCCTTTCTGAGATTCCAGACGGTGTTTACTGCTTTTACTTCAACAGGGAAAAGCGGAGCCTCTACATCGGGAGCGAGGAGCCCTTACTCGCGATAACGCTGAGACCCGCGAAAAGACAGGAGCGGGGAAATATTGGAGGGGCCTAATTGGCATCGTCAACCATCGGCACGACCAGTATCTCCCCAAAGGGCTCCTCCTGAACGAGGTCGACCTTGCCCATATTGGCTAAAAACAGGAGGTAGAGGAAGGTCCTCGCGATGACCTTGGGCGTGTTGTCAAAAACCAAATCCCAGAACTTTATGGGCTTCCTCGTTTCCTCGTAGAGCTTTCTGACTATCTCGTAGAGCCTGTTGACGTGCTTCTCGATGTCAACGCGGAAGTCGTCAACTACGAAAACCTCTTCCTCAATCTCCTCGCGCTTCCTCCTCCTCGGCTTCCTCCGCTCGGCCTCCTCAAGCGCGTCCATCAGCGCCTCAAGAAGGTCGTCGAAGGTGTAGTAGCGCTCCACCCTTCTGAGCGGGGGCGCTAAAGGCTCGACCTCAACTCGAATCTTTTCTTCCTTCTCTTCCTCCTCGCTCTCCTCTTCCTCGTAGAGCAAAGCCTCGCTCTTCATTCTGACGAGGATTGAAGCCGCTAAGATTGCCCTCGCCGAAACGCGGAGGTCAAGCTCCTTCATCTCCCTGAGCCTTTGGATGTACTTCTCGGTCAAATCAACGATGTCGATGTTCCACGGGTCAACGCGCCCCATCTGGACGAGCTGGAGCAGTATGTCAATCGGGGTGATTTCCTCTTCCCTTCTCGATTCCATCTTCAGCCCTCCACCCTAATCCAGCCCCTATCAAAGCGCCTGTATTTTCCCTTTGCGGACTGGAACGTCTTCATGAGTTCGCGAAGGTAGCTCTCGTCCGCATGAAGGACTATCCCATCTTCCATTGCGTCCATAATGAGTGGATGCCCCTTCCTGAGCATCTTTAGAACCTCTGTAGGGGTGTATGCCTTCGGGTCGAGGGGTGCTCTCGTTCTGTCGAGGGAGTAAAGGAGTTTGAGACGCTCGTTGGGATTTTTGGGAAGGCTTTCAGCAACTATGAGGATGTCAACATCGCTTCCGATTCCGAAAGTTCCCCTCGCAATTGAGCCGTGGAGAAGGATTAGCTTTGGGTTAAGTGCCCTAACGATGTCTTGGACGTACTGCTGGATTTCTTCCCAGTATGGGATTCCCTCAGGATTTTTCAATCTTCTCATTGGCAAGCCTCCTGATGAACTCTACTATTTCCCTTGCGGAGTTTATTGCCTCTCTGGCGTCATTCTCGCCGTAGTACTCGTAGGGAGAGCCCTCAATATACGCATCGGGGTATCGTGGGGGTATATAATGCCTGTCGAGTAGCCTTGCCCTGTTGAACAGTTCGCTGGGAACGTCTATTCTCTGCGATAACACATCGAGGAGCTTTTTTATCGAGTGTCCATAGGCCATTATTCCCATCCCATACAGGAGAGCCTTAACGGCGTATTCTCCAGCCTGTTGGGCTTTAAAGCATGCCCACGAGTAAAATCCTGCCCTCATATCGCTCTCTGCACTCTTAAGTGTGTACTCTGCTTGGTCTATCCATCTTTTGTACTCTCCACTGTCGAACATCTTCAGCCCTCCAGACGGCCGAACATCTCCCTGTGCTCCTCGTCGCTTCTCCGCCTGATTTCCTCGAGGATTTTCCTGGCCTTCTCAAGGCTGAGCGAGACGACCTTTGAGACGCCGTTCCTCA
>Ga0256836_1000086_pt1 | contig 55108 bp, 54 predicted proteins | sample 4561380metaG_FD_185974 | JGI IMG/M metagenome (GOLD analysis project Ga0256836, IMG submission 185974) | Hydrothermal vent microbial communities from Guaymas Basin, Mexico - 4561-380 | ecosystem: Environmental > Aquatic > Marine > Hydrothermal vents | place: Mexico: Guaymas Basin | collected...
AAATTTTATACTTTTTTTGCTTTTTTTTTTACTTTTTTTCGCTCCCTCTACACAAAATGCCCTAATTTAGGACATTTTGAAATCTTATTTTTTAAAATAATTTTGAAGAGATTTTACTTGAATTTTATTTTTTTGCAAAAACTTAATAGCTTCTATTGCGCTTTTTGCCGCTGCTATAGTCGTAAAATACGGAATGTTTTGATTAAGAACTTCCCTTCTTATTATTTTTGCATCATCTTTACTTGCCTTGTTATCACTCGTATTAATTACCAAATCAATTTCTTCGTTTTTAATCATATCAATAATATTAGGTCGTCCTTCGCTAATCTTAAGAACTCTTTCACACTCAATACCAGCCTCTTTAATTACTTTATAAGTTCCACTCGTAGCCACAATGTCAAATCCAAGTTCTTTAAAAGATTTAGCAATTTCAGGAGCAAATTCCTTATCAAGATCGGTAAGCGAAAGAAATACTTTTCCTTTTATAGGCAAAATATTTTTAGCCGCCATTTGCGCTTTTGCAAAACTTTCTCCAAAACTATCGCTAATTCCCATAACTTCACCTGTAGATTTCATTTCAGGACCAAGAATCAAATCAGCACCCGGCAATTTATTAAAAGGAAATACGGCTTCTTTTACAGAAATATGATGCGCTCTTTTTGGCTTGTAAACATTTCCGTCAAACTCTACTATTTTATATTTATCATAAAAATCAAGTGCTTCTTTCAAAACCTTCCCATTATTAATATTAGGATTATATTCTAAATTCCACATAACTCTCGTAGCTACTTTTGCCATAGGAATACCAGTAGCTTTAGATACAAACGGGACAGTTCTACTCGCTCTTGGATTTACTTCAATTAAATAAAGCTTATCTTTATGAAGTGCGTATTGAATATTCAAAAGCCCTTTTACGCCAAGTTTTAAAGCAATTTGTTTTGTTGCGTTTTCAATTTCTTTAATTTTTTCTTCGTTAATATTTATACTTGGCAAACTACACGCACTATCTCCGCTATGAATACCAGCTTCTTCAATATGTTGCATAATTCCGCCAATATAAACTTCTTTTGTATCGGAAATTGCATCTACATCAAGCTCAACTGCTCTATCTAAAAATTTATCTATTAACACAGGACTTTCATGAGAAACGCTTACTGCTTCGTCCATATATTCTCTAAGTTCATCCTCGTTATAAACGATTCTCATTGCTCTTCCGCCAAGCACATAACTTGGACGAACTAAAACCGGATATCCAATTCTTTGAGCTATTTTATAAGCTTCTTCTTTCGTAAAAGCCGTACCGTTTTGTGGTTGATTTAAACCAAGTTCTCTAATAAAAGAAGCAAATTTCTCTCTATCTTCTGCTGTATCAATAACTTTTGCGCTTGTCCCAATTATTTTTGCTCCAATACTCGTTAGAGGTTTTGCAAGTTTTAAAGGAGTTTGACCTCCAAATTGAACAATAACTCCATCAGGATTTTCTCTCTCAACAACGTTTCTAACCCTTTCAAAATCGATAGGTTCAAAATATAAAACATCGCTTGTATCATAATCTGTTGAAACGGTTTCTGGATTACAGTTATACATAATAGTTTTTACTCCAAGGTCATTTAAAGCAAAGGCCGCATGAACACAGCAATAATCAAATTCAATCCCCTGTCCAATTCTATTTGGTCCACCTCCAAGAATTAAAACTTTTTTATCGTTTTTTAAATCAGACTCTCTTAAAGGCACATTTTTCGTAACATTAGTAGTTGAATACAAATAACTTGTAGTAGTATCAAATTCAGCCGCGCAAGTATCAACTTCGTTATAATCAAGCTCAATATTAAGTCTTTTTCTTGCGTTATAAACATCGTTTTCGGATACGCCTATTAATTTTGCAATCATTTTATCGCTAAAACCATAAGTTTTTGCTCGTCTAAGTTTAGATTCGTCATTTAAAATATCTAAATCTATCTCTTTTTCAAATTCCACAATTTCTTTAATTTGATTTAAAAACCAAGGATCTATTTTCGTAAGTTCGTATACCTCATCAACGCTTTTTCCTCTTCTAAAAGCTTCGGCTACGTACAAAATTCTTTCATCGTTTGGTATTCTAAGTTTTTTAATTAAAGTTTCTTCATCGCACTCTTTCTTTTCAAATCCATCAAGCCCAGTTTCTAACGAACAAAGAGCTTTTTGAATAGACTCTTTAAAAGTTCTTCCAATTGCCATAACCTCACCAACACTTTTCATAGAAGTTGTAAGAGTTGAATCAGCACTTGGAAATTTTTCAAAAGTAAAACGAGGAATTTTTGTTACAATATAATCAATTACCGGCTCAAAACTTGCAGGAGTTCCTGTTATATCATTCTTAATTTCATCAAGAGTAAACCCAACCGCCAATAAAGTAGCTACTTTTGCAATAGGATAACCAGTAGCTTTGGAAGCAAGAGCACTACTTCTACTAACTCTTGGATTCATCTCAATAACTATCATTCTTCCATTTTTCGGATTTACCGCAAATTGAACGTTACTTCCACCAGTATCAACTCCAATTTCTCTTAAAATAGCAAAAGAAGCATCTCTCATTTTTTGATATTCTTTATCCGTAAGAGTAAGTGCGGGTGCTACCGTAATACTATCTCCTGTATGGACTCCCATTGGATCTACATTTTCTATACTACAAACGATAATACAATTATCCTCTTTATCTCGAATAACTTCCATTTCATATTCTTTCCATCCAAGAGCACTCTCAATAATTTCAATTTCATTAATAGGACTTGCTTCAATTCCAATTTTTGCAAGTTCTTTAAACTCATCCATATTATAAGCAACACCACTTCCAAGTCCTCCAAGAGTATAAGCTGCTCTTACGATTACAGGAAATCCTATTTCTTTTACGATTTCAATAGCTTCATCAAGAGTATGAGCAATTCCACTTTTTGCCATTTCAAGACCAATTTTTTCTATTGCTTTTTTAAAAGCTTCTCTATCCTCTCCCTTTTTTATGGCTTCAGGATTTGCTCCAAGAAATTCTATCCCTTTAAGCATTCCTTTTTCATACATTTCCATAGCAACGTTTAAAGCGGTTTGTCCACCCATTGTAGGAAGTATTGCATCAACTTTTTCTTTTTTAATTATTTCGGCAACAATCTCCGGAGTAATTGGTTCAATATAAGTAGCATCGGCAAATTCAGGATCCGTCATAATCGTTGCAGGATTTGAATTTATAAGAACAACTCTATATCCAAGAGATTTTAAAGTTTTTGCAGCTTGAACTCCAGAATAATCAAATTCACAAGCCTGACCTATAACGATTGGACCAGAACCTATAAGCAAAATGGTTTTAATATCTTCTCTTTTTGGCATATAAAACCTTTTTTATATGTAATTATACCTTAAAAAATTACTATATAATTTCATTAAAAAGGAAAAAGTTGAAGCTACCTCAAAGAATCGAAGCCTTAAGAAAAGCCAGCGTCTTTAATAAAGTTACAAAAAAATGGGCGTTAGAAGAATTAAAAAAAGATAAAAGTTATTTAGAAAAGTGTCTAAAAGAAGATATAAAAGAAAACGTTTTATTTAGAAACTATCAAGACTACATTATATCCGCCATGCTTGAAAAAGAAGGTCTAATGAAAAGACTAAAACCAATTCCTTTACAAAAAGCATTCTCCAGCAAAGATTTTTTAAAATTTTACATTAATGATTTAAAAAATATTCCAAAAGAAGCAAAAATAAAAAAAATAGGCGTATTCGATACTGAAACCACAGATATTTATGGATATATTATTTCATACGCTTTTGTAATTCAAGATATGGAAACCTTAGATACAAAAGAAATTTATGAATTTTTAAATCCAAAGGCAAAAATTAGCGAAGAAGCATATTCGGTTCATAAAATAAAACAAGAAGAATTACAAAACAAACCAACTTTTGAAGAAAAAAAAGAAGAAATATTAAATATCTTTGATTCTTTAGATATGATAGTTGGGCATAATGTATTTTACGATTTTGGAGTATTAAAAAGAGAACTTGAGAGAGCTAAACATTTTCCAAACATAATCGATATTCCAATTTTTGATACCATGTTTTATAGCTGGGATATAGTAGTGCTCGATAAAAAAAAGCAACCAAAACTTGAAGAAGCGGTTGCGTTTTTTTTAGGACACCAAAACGTAAAATATCACGACGCTTTAGAAGACGTTAAAATGACCTTAAAAGTTTTTAACAAATTACTTGAAGAAGGACAAAAACTATGAACATAATAGATAGCGTTATTTTAGGAATAGTAGAAGGAATTACAGAATTTTTACCTATCAGTTCAACGGCTCACATGATTTTAGTATCTACTCTTCTAGGATTACAACAAACCTTACAAAATATCGCTTTTGAAATAATTATTCAATTAGGAGCAACTTTTGCGATTGTTTTAATTTATTTGGATAAGATAAATTTTAAGGAAATTGAACTTTGGAAAAAAGTGTTATTAGCGTTTTTACCCCTTATGATTATTGGCTTTTTATTAAGACACCAAGTAAAAGAATTTTTTAATTTAAAAATCGTTGCTTTGATGTTTATTATAGGAGGAATAGTATTTTTTATAGTTGAAAAATTATACAAAGAAAAAGAAGCACTAAAAGAAATAGAAAAAATAAGCTATAAACAAGCTTTAATTATAGGTATTTTCCAAGTTTTTGCACTAATTCCAGGAACCAGTAGAAGCGGTGCAACCATCGTTGGAGGAATGCTAAGTGGACTTAGCAGAAAAACAGCAGCCGATTTTAGCTTTTTGCTTGCAATTCCAACTATGATAACGGTAAGCGGATATGAATTTACAAAAAATTTCTCTTCTTTTAAAGATCAAAATCTAATCATTTTAGCAACAGGTTTTTTTGTAAGTTTTATTAGCTGCTATATTGCCGTTAAATGGTTTTTAAAATTCGTAAAAAAATATACGCTAATTCCATTTGGAATTTATAGAATAGCAATGGGAATTTTTATTTTATATTTAATCTCAAAAGGAGTTATAACTCCTTAAAAAAAATTTTAATTGCTAAATAATAAACTACATAAAGAATAAATATGAAAATAAAAATTGAAAAAAGGGGATTTTCTTGATAATCTCCTATTAAAAACACAATCGCAACAAAAATTAAAAAAAGAGCAAAAACTCCAAAAAGAAGTTTATGAATTAAACTCATTTAACAAGTTTATAAAACTCTTTAAAAATATACTTACTATCATGAGGCCCAGGAGATGCTTCTGGATGATGCTGAACAGAAAAAACGGGCTCATTTTTGTATTTAACGCCTTCAATAGTATTATCAAAAAGATTAATATGAGTAATTTCTGCTACTTCTTTAATTTCTTCAGGAACGTTATAATTATGATTTTGAGCAGTAATTTCTACTACTGGATGTCTTCCCAAAAGATTTTTAACAGGATGATTACCTCCATGATGTCCAAACTTTAACTTAAAAGTAGGATATCCATGCGAAATACTAAGAAGTTGATGTCCAAGACAAATACCAAACATAGGAATTTTAGCTTTAAGAAGTTTTTTAATTTTTTCGTGAATGTCTTTAAGTATTAAAGGATCACCGGGACCGTTACTTAAAAACACTCCACCAATTTCTCTTCTTTCATACAAGTTAATAATTTCTTCAGCCTCAGTAGAAGCAGGAAGTACTAAACATTCCATCCCAGCTTCTGTTAATTCGTTTAAAATATTTCTTTTTACCCCAAAATCTAAAACAGCTATTCTTTTATCGGTATTTTTTTCTTTATATCTAAAACTTTTATGATCCCAAGCACCATGTGGATGAATATATTTTTCTTTTGTAGTTACTTCTTTTATGTAATCAATTTCTTCAATTCGAGGAGAGTTTTTTAAAATTTTTTCAAGTTCGTTTTTATCATGAATTTCGCTAGAGGCTATCATCATCATAGCCCCTTCTTTTCTAATCGTTTTTGTCAAAAATCTTGTATCTATATTACAAATTCCCAATATATTGTTTTCTTGTAAAAATTTAGCCAACGTTTTTTGACCTCTAAAATTTGAATATTTATCTACATATTCCCTAACAATTACGCCTTTAAGCCAAGCACCTTTACTCTCCATATCATCATCATTAACGCCAACATTCCCAATCTCTGGCATAGTAAATACTACAAACTGACCAGCATAGCTTGGATCCGTAATTATTTCTTGATACCCAGTCATAGAAGTATTAAAAACTATTTCACCAACAGCAGTTCCTTCAGCCCCAAACCCTTCAGCTTCAAAAAACATTCCATTCTCAAGCAAAATACTAACTTTCATTTCTGCCCTTCATTAAATAAGTCCTCTTTTTTTCAACTCTTGCTCGTAAATTCTTTGAAATACAAGCTCCCATTCTTCACTTCCTGGCACAAGCGGTCTTTTATAATGTTCTATCTTTTCGTAAGCTGCCATTCTTGCTTCTTTTTCTCTATTTAAAAAGTCCATAAACGATTTAAAAATAATATTTTTTATTTTTCCATCTCTTTCATCGTAATCTATCAATTCTTTATCCCAAAGCTCTTTTACCAAAAACGCCGCCAAATCATCAAATCTATCCGTTTTGTTAATAGGAAATCCTTCTTCTTTTGCTATTTCTTTTTTAAGAAGCTTAAAAACTTCCCTTCTATCTACATCATAAAAAAGATATTCGTTTTCTTCCTCCTCTTTCGCTAAAATTTCCCTAGCTTTATCTTCAATTTCTCTCTCCCATAAAACATCATCAAGCACTATTTCTTCAATTTCTTTAATGGCTATATCAATTCCTTTTGGAAAAGTAACATATCCGCTATTTAATAAATCATAAGCTATTTTTCTTGCAATAAACGGAACCTGAGCCTCTTTAATTAGCATATAAAGCCTTTTTTCTAAAATTATATCAAAATATAAACTCGCTTTTTCTAAGCACCTCTATATTTTTATACTTTTGAACAAATTCAATAGCTTCTTTTACAAAATCTCCTTCCACCTCAACTACAATACTTCCCTCATTTCCAAAAATACCGCCACTTGCTATAATTTTGGCATCCAAATCAAAAAGAACTTTAAAAGCTTCTATTTCACTAAAAACTTCTCCATAAAAAAATCTAAGCATTGAAATTTTCATGCCACTTGCAAAATCAACATTTTGAGTAGCTTCAACATAAAAAGGTATTAGCTTTTCGTGATTTACCGGAATGATTACTTTTGCTCCCCTACAAGCCGCTTTTACATAAAAATTTCCGTAAGTTCCTCCGTTTTTATCAGCCGCTCCAACAGCCGCCTGTTTTTTGCCATTTTCATACCAAAGAGCGTTTGCTCCCTTTATAAAATAATCATCTGCTTGTATTTCAAACTCATCTACATTAACTAATTTTCCATTATCCAATATCACAACCGGTGGTCTTTTTTTTGTAACATTTAAACTATCGTTTGTAAAACATCCAGCAACATAAAGTTCATCCATTTCAATACCCAAATGATATAAAAGATACTGATTTAAACTTCCATATCCAATATATACTCTTTTTGAAAAATCTATATACTTAGTTAAAGCCTTGGCTATTAAATGCTTTTGAGTATTAACGCTAAGGAGTAGTTGTGCTTTCATTCTTATCTCCTAAAAGCATTTTGCTTAATTTAGCCGCTTTAACCGGGTCCATTTTAGAAAAAATTTTAGCAACGATTTTTGGCTGTAATTTTTGAAGAATTTCAAGCGCATCTTTTTCTGGCATATTTGAAAGAATAGAAGCCGCATTTTTTGGTCTCATTTTAGCATAGGCCTGAGTTACTTTATCAAGTCTTGCTTTCTTTATTTCTTCTAAAATTTTTTTATTTTTTTCAAGAAGTTTTTGAATTTGTTTTTTTTCTTCTTCTATTTTTTTCAAAGTAGCGTTAATTTCGGCTTCTTTTTGATTAAGTTTTTCTTCCTTTTTTTTAATTAAAGCCATATAAGTATTTTTCAATGCTTCAAGAGCTTCCTTTTGCTCTAAAATTTTCTCCGCCTCTGCTTCAAGTTCAGCTTTTTTTTGAGCAAAAATATCGTAACAATCAAGAAGTTTTTGATTATCTACAGCAAAAAGAAAAAGAGGAATAAAAAAAAGCAGTTTAGCTTTCATCTAATAAATTTCTCCTAAAATATCTCCAACTTCAACATAGTCTTTTTGATTTAGATATTTAAAATGCTCAGGTCCAAAAAAGATTAAAATAGAGCTTCCAAACTCAAATCTTCCAAGCTCATCACCTTTTTTAAGTTTAATCGGATCACTATACTCAAAACTTTTAACATCATCGTAATCTTTACTTAATCTCTCATCAAAATTTAAAACAATCTTTCCAATAATCATAGCTCCTACAAACACCATATAAAAATATCTATCTTTTAAATCTCTACATTTTAAAACAACTCTTTTATTTTTAGGAAAAACAAGCTCTTTTTCAAGAAAAGAAGGCTTAACTGGTTTAAGATCTCCCGGAATATAAGTAGCTTTTACAACTTCCATATCGATTGGCACATGAAAACGATGATAATCTCTAGGCGATAAATAAAGATTTATAAAATAACCCTCGTTTAAATTAACATCTTCTAGCAAAAGTTCTTTTAAAATATATTTTTTCCCTTTTATCTGATACACATAATTTTCTTCTATTTCACCTTCAGCTATTACCAACGAATCACTTGGACTAACAAAAATATCTTCATCTTCGTAAAATTCAATAACTTTCTTGTGTCTAATAAACAAATCATTAAGAGTAGGATACAAGCAAGGATCGCTTGGCTCATATTCCATCATGTCGATGTCAAAAATTTTTACGTATAACTTATTAATAAAACATTGTATTGGTTTAGGAAAAGGGGTTCTTGCTATCTTAACTACGATTTTTGAGAGAAAACGGGAGGGGTTCATTTTAAAGTTACTCCTTTTTGTCCTTTTTTTATTTCGCCAATTATATATCCATCGCTATTTTCCAATACTTTATCTACATTCTCACTACTTACAGCAAGAATCATTCCAACACCCATATTAAATGTTCTAAACATCTCTTTTTCATCGACATATTTTTTCATAAACTCAAAAATAGGAAGCACTCTTATTTTTTCTTTATAAACAACAGCTTTTAAGTCATTAGGCAATACTCTTGGAAGGTTTTCTACAATCCCTCCACCAGTAATATGAGCAAGCGCGTTAATATAAGGTTTTAAACGCTTAAAATCTTTTACATAAATTCTAGTAGGAGTCAATAAAATATCAATTAATTTTTTACCATCAATTTCATCGTCAAATTTCATTTTTAATTTTTCAAAAAAAAGTTTTCTTACCAAACTATAACCATTTGAATGAATTCCGCTACTTGGCAAAGCTATTAAAATGTCTCCTTCTTTTACTTTGGGATTAAGCTCATCTTCTTCGGCAATTCCAACGGCAAATCCAGCTATATCAAAATCGTTTTCTTTATACATTCCTGGCATTTCAGCAGTTTCACCTCCAATTAATGCACACTCAGCTTCCTTACATCCAAGAGCGATACCTTTTATAACTTCGCTTGCTACCTCAACATCAAGCTTTCCAGTAGCATAATAATCTAGAAAGAAAAGAGGCTCTCCAAAATTACAAATCAAATCATTAACACACATTGCAACTAAATCAATCCCAACAGTATCGTATTTTTTAGCATCAATTGCAAGTTTTAACTTCGTTCCAACTCCATCGGTTGAGGATAATAAAACAGGTTTTTTATATCCACTTGGAAGTCTAAATGCTCCAGCAAAACTTCCAATACCTCCAACTACCAATTCATTAAAAGTATCTTTTACTAAAGGCTTAATCCTCTCTACCAACGAATTTCCAGCATCTATATCAACACCAGCATCTTTATAGCTTATTTTCATTCTTCATCCTTACATTCGCAATAACAACTTCCAAAAATCTTTTCCAAAACTATAGTGCTTGGACAAAAATCAAAAGCAAAATGTATAAAAAGCATTATTGCCATAAATGCCAAAAGCCCAAGCCCAATACTCCACATTCCTTTTGCAAGAAGAGCTAAAATAACCAATAAAAACATACTCATCATAAGTCTTTGAACTCTCTCCGCACACCAAAGTTTTTTAGTTTTCATTTTACTCCTTTAAAAAATTATCTTATTAACTTCTTGCATTTTTTTACTTGCAATTTCTCTTGCTTTCTTATTTGCTTTATTTATTATATCCAAAATTTCATCGTTATTTAAACTCGCCTTTTTTTCTCTAATTGGAGAAATTATTTTAGAAATATTAGCCGCACATCTTTTTTTACACTCAACGCATCCAATACTTCCAGTCATACAAGCATTTTTTATCTCTTCTACTTCATTAACATCGGAAAAAGCTTTATGATATTCAAAGACAATACAAACTTCCGGATTTCCAGGATCTGTTTTTCTAATTCTTTGAGGATCCGTTTTTGCCAATCTAATTTTTTGCCAAATTTCTTCATCGCTTGAATCAAGATAAATTGCATTATTGTAACTTTTTGACATTTTTCTTCCATCAATACCAGGAAGTCTTGGAGTCTTAGTTAATAACTCTTTTGGTTCTTTAAAAATTTCCGTTTTATAAATAAAATGGAAATGTCTAACTATTTCTCTTGCTAATTCCAAATGAGGCTTTTGATCCTCTCCAATTGGAACAATATCGGCATCATAAATTACTATATCTGCCGTTTGTAAAACAGGATAAGTTAAAAACCCGGCATTATTTTTTTTCTTATACTCAGGCTGACTTACCAAATCCTTATAAGTAGGATTTCTTTCAAGCCAGCTAAGAGGCGTAATCATATTAAAAATCAAATAAAGTTCGGCATGTTCTTTTATGGCGCTTTGTACAAAAAGAGTAGATTTTTCGGGGTTAATCCCACACGCTATCCACTCTTTTACAAGCTCTACGCTTAAATCCTTTAAACTCAACCCCTCATCATATTTTGTAGACAACGCATGCCAATCCGCTACAAAGAAAAAACATTCATTTTTTTCTTGTAATTCAAGCCAATTCTTAATAACTCCTAAATAATGTCCCAAATGAAGCTTACCCGTTGGTCTCATTCCACTTACTACTCTCAAAACTCCACTCCTATTTCTAAAAATATTCCTTTATAAGTTAATTTAGTTTCATTGTCTCCATCAACTCCAAAAATATCCTTATACCTATACCCCGCTTTAAAAAAAATTAACAGGCATGCTATATTTTATAGCACCTAAATAATCGTAATGATGATTATCTCCAGCTTTTGCCCACTTAAAACTTCCAATCAAAGAAACACCATAAAGTTTTAAAGTTTCAATTTTACCATATAAATAAGCTAAAGGCACACTCCAAGAATTATCTACAAAAGTTTTGTTGGAAGTAGAAATTTTTACATGTCCCTTCCAATAATCAACTCCAATTCCAGCATCTATATTGGCAAACAAAGAATTAAAAGTATAAAAAAAAGTAACATCATAAGAATCTATTTTCATTGAAGTATAAGCGTTTGTAATTACGGTTGGAATTTTTACATCAAAAATTTCTACATTTCCTACTATATAATTACTATAACCAGACGCATCATATTTAGTATATTGAAATTTAACATTAGGAAAAACAGAAACATCATGCGTTAATTTTATCCAAATAAAAGGATTTTTTTCATCTTTAAGCCCTAAATAACCCTTATTAGGATTATTTGCTCTTTTATTACCAAAATAATTAATTACATTTCCGTTTTTTATATATCCTCCAATTTTTTGCTCTTCATATCCAATCCCACCACTTATGCTAAAAGCATAAGCTAAAGTACCAAGTAACAAAAAAAAGCTACTTCTCACTCCTGCTACCTTTTTCTCTTGGAATTAAAACAATAGGAGTTCCCGTAAAATCTTCTTTTTGACGCAAAAAGTTAATTAAATACCTCTCATAAGAAAAATGAAGCTTTGGTCTATTCATTATTAAAGCTATTTGAGGAGGTTTTATAGCAAATTGAGTTGCATAATAAATTTTTATTTCTTTTCCTCTAACATCAGTTGGCAAATGATGTCTTGTGGTAGCTTCTTTAATCCATTCGTTAAGAGTTGAAGTAGGAATTCTTTTAGAGTAATTTCCATATACATAAATAATTTTTTCTTTTAATTTATCTATGTTTCTTTTGGTTTTTGCGCTTACTACCATAAAAGGAGCGTAATTTAAAAAGTCAAACCTATACTTAACCTCTTTTTCGAATTTTTTATAATCCATTTTTGCTTCATCCCATTTATTAGCAACAATAATACACGCATTTTTATGTTTTTGAATAAGACCACCTATTTTTTCGTCAAGCTCAACTATTCCTTCTTTAGCATCTAAAACCAAAATAGCTACATCCGCTTCTTTTAAAACTTCTTCGGTTCTTATTAGAGCATATTTTTCGATATCTTTAATTTTTCCTCTTCTCCTAATTCCTGCGGTATCTACAAAAGTAATGGTATATCCGTTAAAATAAATGCTCTCATCAATAGGATCAATCGTAGTTCCGTCAACATCACTAACTATTGAGCGTTCTTCTCCAACAAGAGCGTTTAACAAAGAACTTTTACCAACATTTACTCTTCCTACAATAGCAACTTTTATCTCTTTTAACTCTTCAAGATTCTCACTATCTTCACTAAATAACTCTTCAAGAGGAATATCTTCTTCAATGCTCGTAGCTTCTATTATTTGTTTTTTCTTTGGAATAAATTCCTTAATTCTCTCAAGCAATTTCCCAACGCCTCTATTATGAGCGATGGAAATTGGATAAACTTCTTCAATTCCAAGTTCATACCATTGCCAAACGTTATCCATCATTTTATCGTTATCTACTTTATTAACTATCAAAATAATAGGTTTATTTAATTTTTGTAAATTTCTTACATATTCAATCTCTTCCTCATCTGGAATCGTTTTTGCATCCACCATATAAAGAATCAAATCAGCTTCTTTTGCGGCTTCAAAAGCCTTCTCTTTTACTTTTTTAAATAACTCATCTCTCTCTTCAAGTCCACCAGTATCAAGCAAAACTACATCTTCTAAATCATCATCAAAACTTACAACTCTTTTTTTTATATCTCTTGTAGTTCCAGCTTTTTCGCTTACAATAGCATCTCTTTTTCTTACAACCCTATTAAAAAAACTGCTCTTACCAACATTTGGCTTACCTAAAATCGCTATCTTTAGCATTAAATACTATCCTTATAACTAACTTTTTTGCTAAGTAAATCTTTCATATGAAGATAATTATTAAGCGCATTTATATAGGCTTTTGCGCTTGCAAGCATCGTATCAATACTTAATCCATGCCCCATCACAGGAGGCTTATTTTCGTCAAAAATAACTTTTACCATAACTTTTGCCAAAGCATCTTTCCCTTCTGTTACGGCTTCAACTTTATAATCAAGTAATTTTCCAGTAATTCCACTTATTCTATCTATTACTTTAAATACCGCATCAATCGTTCCCTCACCAATTGCCGCATCTGTAAAAATTTTATTTTCAAATTTAATTTTAGCTGCCGCACTTGGCATTCCATCGCTACAATCGCTAAGTTGAAGAGAAATAAGTTCGTACACTTTTGGCGTTTTATCGCTTGCTTCATTTATTAACGCTAAAATATCTTCGTCATAAATTTCTTTTTTCTTATCAGCAAGCTTTTTAAATTTCATAAAAAGTTCGTTTAATTCTTCTTCACTTATATCGCTAAATCCAAGAGCTTCAAGTTTTTTCTTAAACGCGTGACGACCAGAATGTTTTCCAAGAACAATCGTATCTTTAACATCAAGCCCAATATCTTCAGCTCTCATAATTTCGTATGTTTCTTTATGTTTTAATACCCCATCTTGATGAATACCACTCTCATGAGCAAAAGCGTTTCTTCCAACTATCGCTTTATTTGGCTGAGGCTCAATTCCGGTAACACTTGAAACCAAACGACTTGTTGGATAAATTTCTTTTGTATTAATTCTTGTATCAATTCCATCAAACAAATCCCTTCTTACCTTTATTGCCATTACGATCTCTTCCAAAGCCGCATTTCCAGCTCTCTCTCCAAGCCCGTTTATCGTACATTCAACTTGTCTTGCGCCATTTAAGATAGAATACAAACTATTTGCTGTTGCTAATCCAAGATCATTATGGCAATGAACAGAAAAAATTATATCTTTTGGAAAATACTCAACCAATTCTTTAATCATAGCCCCCATTTCGGTTGGAAATCTATATCCAACCGTATCTGGAATATTTATGGTTTTTGCTCCAGCTTCAATTACAGCAGAAATGATTTCCTTTAAAAAACTCATTTCACTTCTTCCAGCATCTTCACAAGAAAATTCAACATCATCAACAAAAGTTTTTGCATATTTTACTGCATCAACAGCTCTTTTTATTACTTCATCTGGAGTCATTCTAAGCTTATATTTCATATGAATCGGACTTGTGGCAATAAAAGTATGTATTCTTTTTAAAGGTGCCGGTTCAATTGCTTTTGCCGCAGCTTCAATATCTTTATCAAGAGCTCTTGCCAAAGAACAAACAGTAGATGTAGTAATCTCTTTTGCAATATTGTTTATTGCTTCAAAATCTCCTGGACTTGCTGCTGCAAAACCAGCTTCTATAATATCGACTCTTAATTTTTCCAGTTGTTTTGCAACTTTTATTTTTTCTTCAATTGTCATAGAAGCACCAGGAGATTGCTCCCCATCTCTTAAAGTAGTATCAAAAATTTTTACCATCTCCATAAAAGTCCTTTTTTTAATAATTATATAGTTTTTTTAAAAATTTGTCAATGGAAAAAAATTATTATTTAGTTTTAATTATCCTCATATAATTTTTTATTCCCCTCAAAACGCCATAAAAGACATAAATTGTTAAAATTATAGCAATTCCTTCTATAGGATACAAATAAATTAAACTTGCAATTACAATAATCAAAACCAAAACCTTTATAGCTACGCTTTTATTAAAATCGATTTTTTTAAAACTCGGATATCTAAAATTGCTCACCATTAAAAAAGCAAGAAATAAAGCTCCAAAAAGAATTAAAATATCAAATCCTCCATCATATTTTAAATCAAGCATCACCCAACTACTAAGAACGACTGCCGCCGTTGGAATCGGAAGACCTATAAAATATCTTGGATCAATTTCGGCGGTAGTTACATTAAACCTTGCTAATCTTATTGCTCCAAAAACTACAAAAAGTCCGCTAATTAACGCTCCAAATCTTCCATAATGCTCACCTATGGCAAAAAAAAGCATCATCGCAGGAGCAACCCCAAAAGCAACTATATCGGCTAAAGAATCAAATTCTACTCCAAACTTAGAAGAAGTATTAGTAAGTCTTGCTATCCTTCCATCAAGCCCATCAGCAATTAGACTCAATATTATATAAATAAAAGCTTTTTCAAACTTTCCCTGAGATGAAGCAATAATACTCATTACTCCAAAAAAAGCAGACAAAGCCGTAAAAAAATTTGGAAGTAAATAAGCTAAATTAATCTTTTTTTGCATCTTTAATATACCCTATTACACTCTCTCCTGCATATATCTTTTGAAATTCGGTAACTTTTATTTCCGTATTAAGAGGCAAATATATATCAACTTGAGAGCCAAAAGTTATCATTCCATATCTCTCAGCCAATTTAATAACCCCTAAATCTCTAAACATTATAATTCTTCTTGTAATAAATCCAGCAATTTGATTAACCACAATTTCTCCTAATTCATTTTTAAACAAAACCCTATTTTGTTCGTTTAATTCACTAGCTTTTGGAGAATTTAACGCAAGAAACGCTCCATGAATATACTCTCTTGCCGCCATTTCCCCTTCAATCGGACTTCTTTGAATATGAAGATCAAAAAGACTTAACTTCACAGAAATCTTAATAGATTCCTTTTTAGTAATTGGAGAAATTTGATTGGTAATTTCTACAATAGTCCCATCCGTTGGAGAAATAATTACATCTTTACCTTCTTCTTCCGGTATTCTCTCGGGATTTCTAAAAAAATAAACCATAAAAGCAAATAGAGCAAAAAAAATTAATTGTAAAATAGTTGGAAACTTAAAAATTAAAGATATCAAAAAAAGAATACCGCTAACGACTATAAAAGGATAGCCCTCTTTAAGAATTATTTCCGTTTTCATTTTCGTTTTTTCCTTTTAATTTTTCTTCGTATTCTTTAATAAGTTCTCTTACTCTTTTCCCATCAATTACCTCTTTTTCATACAACTCTTCTACCATCTTCTCAATAACGGGAGCATATTTTTTTAATATACTCTTTACATATTCATATCTCTCATCTAAAAATTTTTTTATAAACTTATCGACTTCTTCTTGAGTTTTTTCAGAATATTCTCTTGCTTGAGAAAAATTTCCTAAAAATCTATTAGTTTGTTTCTCAAGCACCATAAGTCCCGCTACATCACTCATTCCATACATACTAACCATTGCTCTTACAATGTCAGTTGCTCTTTCAAGATCATTACCAGCACCTGTTGAGATTTCTCCAATAAACAACTCTTCAGCTGCTCTTCCTCCAAGTAATGTATCAACTTCGGCAATAAGCTCTTTTTTTTGCATTAAAAATTTATCTTCTTCTGGCATATTTAAAGTATATCCAAGAGCGGCGAGTCCTCTTGGAACGATAGAAACTTTTTTAACTTTTTTTGCTTCAGGAATTACTTCCGCTACAACAGCATGCCCACTCTCATGATAAGCAACAATTTTTTTATCTTTTTCATTAAGTCTTCTACTTTTCTTTTCAAGCCCAGCTATTTGTCTTTCAACCGCTTCTACAAACTCTTCTTGATTAACTTCTTTTTTGCCTTTTCTACCGGCAAGCAAAGCAGCTTCGTTTACAATGTTTGCAAGATCGGCTCCAGCAAGTCCCGCCGTCATTCTTGCTATTTCTTCCAAATCTACATCTTCGCCAGCTTTAATTTTTTTAACATGAACTTTTAAAATTTCGACTCTTCCTTTAAAATCAGGTTTATCTACAAGTACTTGTCTATCAAATCTTCCCGGTCTAAGAAGAGCCGGATCGAGAATTTCAGGACGGTTCGTAGCTGCAAGAACAATTACCGGCTCATTAGAATCAAATCCATCCATCTCTGCAAGTAATTGATTTAAAGTTTGCTCTCTTTCGTCATTTCCTCCCATCATCCCGCTAGCGGCACGAGATTTACCTATTGCATCGATTTCATCTATAAAAATAATACTTGGAGCTTCTTTTTTAGCTTGATTAAAAAGATCTCTTACCCTTGCTGCACCTACCCCAACAAACATTTCAATAAAGCTACTTCCACTTACTGCAAAAAATGGCACATCGGCTTCCCCGGCTACCGCTTTAGCTAATAATGTTTTCCCTGTTCCAGGAGGTCCTACAAGCAATACTCCTTTTGGAATTTTTGCCCCAAGTTCGATATATCTATCCGGATTTTTTAAAAAGTCCACAATCTCTTTTACTTCTTCTTTTGCTTCTTCATTCCCAGCTACATCATCAAATTTAACATCAGGTTTTTCGCTTTTAATTAAACCTTTTGCACTTCCAATTCCAAGAACGCTTCCCATTCCTTTTTGCATTCTACTTGCCAAAAACATCCAAATAGCAAAAAATATAAAAATAGGAATAATCCATCCAAAAATCAAATCGCTTAACCAATTATTATCATTTATCGCCCCATAAGGAACTTTGTATTTATCCAAAATTTCAACTAATGTAGGATCATTTGGAACTTTTTGAACGCTAATAATTTCCCCATCTTTCAATTTTGCCTTAATATAATGTCTTCCAATAGCTACATATTCCAGTTTTCCTTTTTTTGCTAATTCTTTTAAATCCGAATAACTATAAGCGATAATTTGCTTACTATTGAAACTATTTAAATTATTTTCAACATTTGGAGCAATACTTCTAAAAATAACTACTATTAAAATAGCAAATATTATAAAAAACAAAAGAGGGTTTTTATTAAAAAAATTATTATCAGGCTTTTTTTCCATCAATATCCTTTCTCAAAACGAGCGTTATCCACTCATTTTCTTTTATTTCTTTTTCCACTTTAAAATCTTTATATTTATCAAGCACTTTATTTTTATATTTATCAATTATACCCGAGAGGATTAAAATATCCTTAACTTTCTTTTTTAAATCATTTGCTATAAATACTAATACATCAGCTATTATATTTGCTACCACAACATCATATTCTTTATTGGTATTATTTACGCTTCCTTGCCAAACTTCATTATACTTAGCATTATTTAATTTAAAATTTTCTTTCGTACTTTTTATCGCAAGAGGGTCCGTATCGCAAGCATCTACAATGGCTCCTAATTTACTTGCAACAATTCCTAAAATTCCGCTACCACATCCTACATCCAAAAAAGTATCTCCATTTTTTACATATTCTTTTATAGCTTTTATACAACTTTTAGTGGTTTCATGATGACCGCTTCCAAAAGCAAGAGCCGGATCAATTACTATATTAATTTTATTCTCCTTTGGGGGATACCATGAAGGATGAATGTAAAATTCATCAATCTCAACCGGTTTAATAGAATTTTGATACGCTTCAATCCAATCTTTATTCTCTTTCTTCGCTAATTTAATATCCAAATCAATTTTCGTATTAAAAATTTCTTCTAAAGCTTTTACATAATTTTTCAATTCTTCAATTAATTCATCAAAATTATCTTCACTTCTTAAAATCAAACTATTATTTTTCTCTTCTATCCCATTAAAAAATCTATCCATTAAAAAAGATTCTATTTCATCTTTAAAAGAAGAAGGGGTAATTACTAGCTCATAATAAAATTTCTTCAATAAATCTCCTTACATTTTAATACCCATTTGTTCCAACTTTTGTTTTAATACTTGAGGAGTAAACGGTTTTGCGATATAGTTATTTACTCCGGCTTTAAGCGCTGCTATAACATTTTCTTTTTTAGTTTCAGTCGTTACCATAACTATTTTAATATGATCATATTTTGGGTTGGCTCTAACAATTTTTAAAAATTCAAATCCATTCATCTTTGGCATATTCCAATCAAGAAAAATAATTTTTATCTCATCTGCATGCTCTTCTAAAATTTTAAGAGCTTCTTCACCATCTCCAGCTTCCAAAAAATGTTCATCACTAAATCCAAGTTTTTTTAAAACATTTTTAATAATAGTCCTCATAGTTTTAGCATCATCGACAATTAGAATTTTCATAAACACTCCTTAAAATATATAATTTTTTCTTATAAGTATATCGACATTTTTGAAAAAAAATTATACAAAATTTTTAAACACTTTTTCTAAATCAATTTTACCTTCATAAAAGGCTTTCCCTACAATTACTCCATAAATGCCATTTTCTTTAACTTTTTTTATATCATCCTCACTTTTAACTCCGCCGCTTGCAATCACATTTTTTTTACTTGCTTTCATTATATCTAAAATAAAATCAATATTCAATCCACTAAGCGTCCCATCTTTTGAAATGTCTGTTGCTATAATACACTCAATTTCACTATCTTCATATTCCTTGGCAAGTTCTATAGCATCTATTTTACTACTTTTACCCCATCCATCAATGGCAACTTTCCCATCTTTTGCATCGATTCCAACAGCAATAGGATATTTTTTTGCAAGCTCTTTTACCATTTGAGGATTTTTAGCGGCAATACTTCCTAAAATTAATCTATTTATACCTAAATCCAAATATCTTTTTATAGTTTCTTCATCTCTTATTCCACCGCCTAATTGAATTTTAAGATTTGTATTTTTTCTTATTTTTTCTATTTGTTCTATATTCTTAGGCTCTCCAGCAAAGGCTCCATTTAAATCCACAATGTGAAGCCAACTTGCTCCCATATCTTCAAATCTTTTTGCAAGCTCCCAAGGTTCGTCGCTATAAATCTTTGCCGTTTCCATTAAACCTTTTGTAAGTCTAACGGCTTTACCATCTTTTAAATCAATTGCCGGAAAAACTATCATCGTATCTCCTTATAATCTTACAAAATTTTCAATAACTTTTAACCCTTCGTTATGAGATTTTTCAGGATGCGGTTGAAAACCAAATACGTTATCTTTATTAACAGCGCTTACAAATTTATACCCATAATAAGTTTCTCCTATTACATATTTTTCCTCACACACAACATGGTAAGAATGCACAAAATAAAGATAAGGATCGCATAAATCTTTAAATAAAGGAGATTGCCCCTTAAAAAACATTTTATTCCATCCCATATGAGGAACTTTATGACCTTTCAATTTCTTTTCGTCAAATCTCACAACTTCTCCTGGAAGAACTCCAAGTCCCTCGTGCTCTCCAAATTCATACCCTTTTTCGAATAAAAGCTGCATTCCAAGACATACTCCAAGCACGTATTTACCGCTTTTAATAAATTCTATCATAGCTTCATCAAGATTCGTTTCTCTCAAATGCTTAATAGCATCGCCAAAAGCCCCCACTCCAGGAAAAAAAAGTTTATCATAGTTTTTTAATTTATCGGCATCTTTTACAACCTCAGCCTTTACTCCAACCTTTTCAAAAGCATTTTTCACGCTTGCTAAATTTCCCATATTATAATCTACAATCCCTATCATAACCACACCTATTTCATATCTTTTCCAACGCTTTTCATATAATACGCAAGCCCTACCAATAAAGCTGTTACCGCTCCAATAAGCATTGCAGAATAAATCAATTTATGAGGAGCAATCATAGCAAATTTAAATACAAGCATCAATCCTTCAATAGCAAGCGCAATTACTATACTACCAAGAAACTTTATCATCGTTTTATGAATTGCAAAAGGATGTTCTTCTTTCTCTCCTATTACTTCTTCGTAAAGAAGAGTCTTTACCAAATCAAAAAGAGCAAGAGACAAAGTAATTAAAATTGTTGCTTCAAACATCTTTTTAACTTCGATACTCTGAAGCGTATAAGTAAAAAACATTTTTATCCCATCAACAAACAACAAAACACAAATTGCAAACAAAGCCGCCGCAAAAATAGCATAAACTACTCTATTAAAATTATGAACCCAAGTATCTCCTCTTTCTTTATGAACAAATTTTAAAAGATCTTTTAAAGGAATATCAATTACAGCAACATATAACAACTCCCCTTTATCGTTAAAAATTGGCATAGCCGCACTAACGACCATATCCCCTCCAAGCAAACTTGGATAAGGATCGGTTAAAATACATTTTTTCTCTTTTACCGCTTTATAAAAATAAGTTCTATTCGATTGATTTAGCTCAATATAATACTTTTCATACTCTTTTTTTAAAGTAATAATTTTACTAATTTGTTTTCCTCCAGCATCTAAAATATAAGCTCCATTTGCAAACGGAATTTCGTGAATTATTCTTTGAAGACCTTCATAAATTGCGTCTATACCTATGTTAGGAAGTCTATTTGGCAAATTTCTTTGAAGTAAATAGCAAAAATACGCTCTTGCTTCTTTTCTGATTTTTTGAAACTCTTGAATTTCACTTATGTACATATTTTCCTCCTATAATCCTTACTAACTCCTCAACGCAAAGTCCCATTGCCGTTGATTCATATCCTTTTACATCCTCAATATATTTTTTACAAAATCCCTCAACCATACAAGCCCCTGCTTTTCCCATCCACTCTTTGCTTTTTAAATATTCTTCCAAATCTTTTTTATCAAACTCCCTAAATTTATACACCGTCTCATCCACTCTACCAAAAACCATTCCTTCAAACCTAATCCACATTGAAGTAATTATTCTTATTTCCTTACCACTTTGAGCCAAAAGCATCTTTTTTGCTTCCATTTCATTTTTTGCTTTCCTTAAAATCCTCTCTCCATCGCTAACTACAGTATCAGCCGCTACTACATCTTCATCTTTAAAACATCTAATACACTCTTTAAATTTACCATAACTCGCTTCAATTACAAATTTATAAGGATCTGTTGTTTTAATTTGATCTTCGTTAAAATCACAACTTTTTTGAACAAAAGAAATTCCAGCCTTTCTTAACAGATTCGCTCTAGTAGAAGAAGAGCTACATAAAATTAACATTCCCATCCTTTAAATCTATATTCAAAAACATTTTTACCATCTTCGTAATAAACATTATACTTAATATCATATTTTTGGCAAATCTCTTTTACAATATTAAGCCCTATTCCCAAACCTCTTTTATGAGAATGCTCTCTATAATTTCTCTCAAAAATACCCTTTGGATTTTTAATTCTCTCTCCAAAAGAAGCAAACTTCAAAATAATCTCATTATTATCTTTATCCAAACTTACATAAATTTCTTTTTTGGTAGAATATTTAATCGCATTGGAAATGTTGTTATCAACAATTCTCTCAAACTCTATTCTATTAATTTTAAAACATATATTATCTTTAATATCGCTAATTATAATCTTATTATTTGCTTTTGCAACCACATCAAAAAACTTGATTCTCTCTTTTAAAAATTTACTTAAATTCAAAATTTCATTTGCCTCATATTTTACAATACCATTACCAGAAATATAAGACAAATCTTCATACGAATTAGTCAGCATCGCAACAGAAGCTTCAATTTCTTCTAAAATATCTTTTAACTCTTCGTCTTTTATTTTTTCCTTTACATAATCTATATTTAGCGTCATTACACTAAGAGGAGTTTTAATTTGATGAATGGTATCTACAATAAACCGTCTATTCTCCATTAATAGCTTTTTATTTTTTTCAATTTCTTTATTTAAGGTTTTTCTAAATTCATTATAATATTTTTTCAACTCATAAATCTCTTCAATAAAGGAATAAGTATTTTTAAGAGCCAAATTTTTTTTCATATGTAAAACGATATCGTTTAATTCTTTAGAAACTTTTAAAATTAAAAACTTATATAAAATAAATAAAGCTAAAGTCAATATCAAAAATGTTATAAAAAACCTTCTTTTTAAAATTTCAAGATCTTTTTTTAACTTCGAAATATCAAAATCGGTTTCAAGAATCAATTTATCGGTAGCATTATTAAAAACGCCTCTTATTATCGTTAATATTTTTAAATTATCCTTTTCAAATTTCACAATAGTATCTTTCGTAGAAAACATCTTTTCTATTAGAAAAGAAACATTATAAGTTTTATCAAGATTAATGTTAAATAATTTTTGAAGCAAACTATTAGAATTTTTAATAATTTCCGACAAAGGAATTTTTTTATTGTTTCTATGCTCAAAATTAATTTTATAAACAAAATACTTCTCTACAAAATACACATTAATCGATTTAAGCTCAGGAATCTCTTTTATAAATTCTTTTCTAATTTTATCTATCATCGAATAAATATCAACAACATATCCAAGCTCCAACAAAACCTTGCCATCAGGAGATTTTACCAAATAATATTTTTTTACATTCATTGAAGAATAATCAATATGAGGATAAGATATATCTATTTTCTTTTTCCCATTAAACACATCATCTAAAATCTTTTTATAAACTTTAAAAGCCCCTAGATCAAACCCTATATCCGGTTTATAACTTGAATCGATTACTTTATAATTCTTTCCAATTACATAAACTTCATAATATCCTAATTCTTTATTATCTTTATTAAAAAGTTCGGCAATTTTCGTAGAATTAAAATCTCCTTTATTATATAAAAGCTTCAAAATTTCAGTCTTTTTTATACACTCTTCATTTGAAGATTTAAAAGAAAACTGAATTAAAGAAAGCATACTTTTTAATTTTTCTTTTATTTTAGAAGTAAAAAGAAGCTCTTTATTGACGAAATTTTGAATAACTATATTTCGCGAAAATTTATATTGATTGTATAAAGCAATAAAAGTAAAAAAAGAAATCAAAACAAAAACAAATAAAAAAAGCGTACCTAGCTTTATTCTAAATTTCAAACCTATATCCTACTCCTACTACAGTTTTTATGTAATCTTTATCAAATTTTTTTCTAAGCTCATTTACAAGCTGCCTTACCGGAGGCTCCTTACCTTTAAAATCATTACCCCAAACATAAGAAATAATCTTTTCAGTATTTACCGTTAAATTTGGACTTCTTAATAATAAAGACAATAATTTTTTCTCTTTTTTTCTTAAATAAATTGGCTCTTTGTTTTTAAATAAATCTCCTGTGGTAAAAACAAATTCGTAATCATCAAACTTAATTCTTTCCATTTTTTCAAGAAGATGCTTTATTCTAACCTCAAGCTCAGTCGAATGAAAAGGTTTTTTAATATAATCATCACATCCATACTCATATGCTTTTATAAAGTTATACTCTTCAACCGAAGCCGTTATCATAATAATAAATCCAGAATTTTTAACTTCTCTAATAAATTTCACAAGTTCTAACCCATTAACTCCCGGAATATTAATATCAATTAAATAAATATCATAGTCTCTTTTTTTTATTTTCTCTATAGCTTCATTGCCATTTTCCACCAAGTCCACTAAAAAATTTTTACTCTCCAAAATCCTCTTTACTATTTTGGCAAGTTGTAAATCATCTTCCACTAACAATACGCTATACATTTTACCCCTTTTTCATCCCAAAAGTTTTTCCTTTACTTTTTGTAGCATTTCATCGATTTTATCAGCTTCCTTTCCACCGCCTTGCGCAAAATCAGCTTTTCCTCCTCCCTTTCCTCCAACCATTGGAGCAAATTCTTTTATTAAATCTCCTGCTTTAATTTCTGGCACTTTACTTACTGCTACAAGAGTAACCTTACCTTTATTTTCACCAGCTAAAAACGCAATTAAATTATCAAATCTTCCTTTAAGAGAAGTTGCAATTTCTCTTAAATTAGCATTATCTATTCTTTCAATTACGACATTTTTTCCATCTTTTTCAATAGGCTTAATTTCTTTAACGGCAGCCTGTTTTAGAGCTTTAATCTCTTCTTTTAATTTTTTAATTTCCTCTTTTTGCTTTTCAATAAATGTTTTCAAATCCTTTGCTTTATATTCTTCTTTTAAAGTTTTTATTTCGTCTATATGCTTTTTAGCATATTCAACAGCCGCTTTTCCAGCAACGGCCTCAATTCTTCTAACTCCAGCACTAACCCCGCTTTCTTTTACTATATAAAAACTCCCTATTTCCGAGGTATTTTTTACATGCGTTCCCCCACAAAGCTCTATACTAAAATCTCCAAATTTCACAACTCTTACTTTATTAGAATATTTTTCTCCAAAAAGAGCCATAGCTCCCATTTTTTTTGCTTCTTCAAGAGGCATTTCCTTAACTTCTCCCTCAATTCCTCTTGCTATTACTTCATTTACAATTTTTTCAATTTTTTCCAAATCTTCTTTGCTTACCGCTTTTGGATAAGTAAAATCAAATCTAAGCCTATTATCTTCTACCAAACTTCCAGCTTGAACCACATTCTCACCCAAAATTTTTCTAAGAGCAGAATGAAGTAAATGAGTAGCGGAGTGATGCTTAGCAATTTCTCTTCTACTCTCATCAACTATTGCCTCAACCGCTTCTCCTTTTTTAAGCTTAGCATCAACTACCTTACTTAAATTTTTATCATCAAACTTTTGAGTATCTACTACCCTTACTTCTTTATCTAAACTCTTAATTACCCCTCTATCTCCAATTTGCCCTCCGCTTTCCGGATAAAAAGGCGTCTCTTCAAGCATTACCCAACCATTTCCATTTAGTTCCTCTACTTCATTTAACTCCTCATCAAAAAGAGCTACTATTTTCGTTTTATGTTTTGTTTTTTCATATCCTACGAATTTGTTTTCAGGATGCTTTTCTATATCTTTAAGATTTACTTTCTTATCCCCGCTTCCTTTCCAATTTGCTCTAGCTCTTTCTTTTTGTTCTTTCATTAATTTCTCAAAAGTAGCTATATCTACTTTTTTACCAACTTCTCTTAACATATCTTGAGTCAAATCAAGAGGAAAACCATACGTATCATAAAGTTTAAAAGCAACTTCTCCGCTAAACGTATCTCCAATAGTTTTTTCAAGTTCTTCTTTAAATAAATTCATTCCTTTTTCGATAGTTTCAAAAAATCTCTCTTCCTCAAGCTTAATGGCTTCTTTTACAACTTCTTTTTTTTCAAACAAATAAGAATAAGGATCTTTCATTTGTTCAGCCAAAGTATCCACGATTTTATACATAAAAGGTTCTTTCATCCCAAGAAGATATCCATGTCTTACTCCTCTTCTTAGAATCCTTCTAAGAACATATCCCCTTCCTTCTCTATCAAATCTAACGCCTTGTGCCACGAGAAAACTTACAGCTCTTATGTGATCTGCTATTACTCTATGAGAAGCTCCTCTTTTGTCTTTAAAATATTTTTTTCCAGTAATTTCTTCAACTTTTTTAATTAAAGGTTTAAAAATGGAAGTTTCATAATTACTCTCAACTCCCTCAACTACTGCAGTAATTCTCTCAAGCCCCATACCGGTATCGATACTTGGTTTTGGAAGAGGAGTTAAATTACCTTTTTCGTCTCTATTATATTGCATAAAAACTAAATTCCAAATTTCAAGAAATCTATCTCCATCCCCTCCTAAATAATCTTCAGGTCCATTAAACTTTTCACCCTGATCATAATGAATTTCACTACAAGGCCCACATGGTCCGGTATCTCCCATTTGCCAAAAATTATCTTTATCTCCCATTTTTACAATTCTACTTTTATCTACATACTTTTCCCAAATTTTACCAGCCTCATCGTCACTCTCATGAATAGTAATCCAAAGTCTATCCTTATCCAATTTTAAAACTTCAGTTACAAATTCCCAAGCATAAGCAATCGCTTCTTCTTTAAAATAATCTCCAAAAGAAAAGTTACCAAGCATTTCAAAAAGAGTATGATGACGATTCGTATACCCAACATTTTCAAGATCGTTATGTTTCCCTCCAGCTCTCATACAAAGCTGTGCACTACACGCTCTTGGAGGATTTGGAGCAGGTTTTTCTCCAGTAAATATAGGCTTAAAAGGCACCATTCCGGCATTTGTAAAAAGAAGTGTGGGATCGTCTGGCACAAGAGGAGCGGATGGATATACCTTATGTCCTTTTTTTTCGAAAAAATTTAAAAATTCTTTTCTAATATCCATAATTTGCCTTTTTTGTTAAAATTTTATCAAAAAAGGTAAGAAATAATAAATGTATGAAAAAGAGTTATCGATTTTAAGAAAAAAAAATCGTTTTAGAAAACGAAATCTTTACCAAAATGTAATAGACCTTGCAAGCAACGATTATCTTGGACTTGCAGAAAACAATGAAATTTTTGAAAAAGCATACTTAAAAACCAAACATCTTGGCATACACTCTTCAAAAGCCTCATTACTCGTAAATGGCTATACAAAAGCTCACAAAGATTTAGAAGATAAATTAAAAAAATTAAACAAATTCGAAGATGCTATAATTCTTGGAAGTGGTTTTTTAGCAAATCTTGCTCTTTTTGAACTTGGAAGAAACAAAGATTTATTCTTAGTAGATGAAGAATACCACGCAAGCGGAATAGTAGGAGCTAGCTTAACAAAAGCCAAAGTTAGATTTTTTAAACACAACGATATTAGGGATTTAAAAGAAAAAAGCAAAGATTTTAAAAAATTTAAAAGAGTTTTTATCGTAGTAGAAGGAATTTATTCCATGATGGGCGATGAAGTAAAACCAGACATATTAGAATATGCAAACGACATAGGATATTTAATAATAGATGAAGCTCATAGCGTCGGAGTTGTTGGAGAAAATTTAATGGGAATTACCGACAAATATAACCTAAACCCAAATAAAACCATAAAAATGGGAACTCTTGGAAAAGCCCTTGGAAGTTATGGGGCTTATATTTTAGCAAAAAAAGAAATTATCGATTTTTTAGTTAACAAAGCAAAAAGTATAATTTATACCACAGCGCTAAGTCCTATTGATTGTTATAATGCTTACTTTGCGCTTGAATACATACAAGAAAATTTAAATTTATTAAAAAATTTTATCAACAGCAAAAAATTAAGATTTAATTCACAATCACTTATTAAAATAATTCCTGAAAAATCCAATAAAATCCTCCTTCAAAAACAAAAAGATTTATTAAACAATCACAATATTTTGGTTGGAGCTATTCGTCCTCCAACCGTTAAAATCCCAATTTTTAGAGTAATTTTAAGAATCAACGTAAAAGACGATATAATTGAAAAAACCTTAAGCTTTTTGGAAGAGAAATGAAAAAAATATTTACCCTCTTTTTAACGCTACTTTTTATAATATTCTTAGCTACAACAATATACATTTTATATCTTTACCATTCAATAAGATTTACCGCCGAAAAAATAATTTATTACAATCCTCCTCAAAGCGCTTTATTTTATGATAGAAACAATAATCTTCTTGATATTAGATACGCAAAAGAAAATAGAATTTACGTAAAATACAAAGACATCCCAGGAAGAATTATCGAAACCTTAATAGCTACAGAAGATACTTCTTTTTTTGAACATTCTGGAATTAATATAAACGCAATTTTAAGAGCTTTAATAAAAGATATAAAAGCTGGCAAAAAAGTAGAAGGAGCTTCTACAATTACCCAACAACTTGTTAGAAACATATACCTAAACAGGAAAAAAACGATTCAAAGAAAATTAAAAGAAATTATAATAGCGCTTAAAGTAGAACATTTCTTAAACAAAGAAGAAATTCTTGAGAGATATTTAAATCAAATTTATTTAGGGCATGGATATTACGGTATAAAAACAGCAGCCCTTGGATATTTCCATAAAAATCTAAATGAACTTAGTCTAAAAGAAATAGCAATGCTAATAGCCTTGCCAAAAGGACCAAGCCTATACGATCCGACAAAACACTACGAATTAAACTTAAAAAGAGCAAATTCTATTATTAAAAGGTTATATTCCCTTGGATGGATAACCAAAGAAGAATATACAAACGCTCTTTTTGAAAGACCAAAAGTTTACAAACGAATCGTAAACTCCCAAGCTCCTTATGCAATAGACACTGCCATTAAAAAATTAAAAAAACAATATCCAGATCTTTTAACAAGAGGCTATAGCATATATTTAAGCATTGACTTGCCTTTACAAAAAATTGCCGAAGAGTCTATAAAATGGAATTACAATAGATTACTTAAACTTAATAAAAAATTAAATCCAAACAAGCTAAATGGAGCTTTGATATCCATAAATCAACAAACTGGAGATGTTTTAGCTCTTGTGGGAGGAGTTGATTATAAAAAATCTAAATTCAATAGAGTAACTCAATCGCTAAGAAGCATAGGAAGCGCCATTAAACCTTTCGTTTATCAAATAGCATTAAATCTTGGTTACAATCCAGCTACTAAAATTCCAGATATTAGCAGAACTTTTAAAGTTTCAGGCAATACCCAAGAAGAAGACGAATATTGGAAACCAAAAAATTACGAAAAAAACACCTTAGGTCTTATTACTTTAAGGGAGGCTCTTGTTCATTCAAGAAATTTAGCTACCATTAATCTTGCCATACAAATAGGACTTAGAAAAATAATAGAAGGTCTTCAAAGTTTTGGATTCGAAAAAGTTCCTAAAAACTTATCGATAGTTTTAGGAAGTATAGGAGAATCGCCTTGGAATTTAGCGGAAAAATACACTATATTTAGTAACTACGGAGTAAAAACAAAATTAAGGCTTGTAAAAAAAATTGTTATTCCAAAAGAAAATATAATAATAAATTTTGAAGAAAAACACGATGAAATTGAGCCAGATTATCAAGCTTATTTAATTACAAACATCTTAGAAGAAGTAGTAAAAAAAGGAACCGGAAGAAACGCTAAAGTCAAAGGCATAGAAATAGCCGGAAAAACAGGAACAACTAATAATTTCTTAGACGCTTGGTTTTGCGGTTATACTCCAAATACCGAAACTATCATTTGGTTTGGAAACGACGATTCGAGTTCTCTTGGAAAAGGAATGAGTGGAGGTAGAGTGTCAGCTCCGGTATTTAAATATTTTTATACAAAATATTTAAAAATTTATCCAGAGCTTTTAAGAAAATTTTATATTCCAAAAGAAGTTAAAACGTTTGAGATAAACGGAAAAAAAGAATTATTTACTCCCCTCTCTCCTCCTCCAAATTCCAATACTTTCGTTCCAGTATTTTAATTCCTTAAAAGTTATTAACACTCCAGAAATTATAATTAAAATAGCTCCAATTAATTGATAAGTTTTTGGAATTTGACCTAAAAAAATCCAAGCCAAAATTATAGCAAATACGATATCAAGATATTGAAGAACCGAAGAAAGAGACACTTTTATATAATTAAGAGCATCATACCATAAAAGAAGAGCAAGAAAAGTATGAATAATTCCCGCTATTAAAGATACAAAAATCGCTTGAGAAGAAAATTGCCAATTAGCAAACCATAAAAAAGGAGCCGTTAGAAACATAGATATCAATATTTGCCAAAAAGTAACTATAATAGCTCTATGATAAAAAGTCGCTATTTTTGAAAAAAAACCAAGCAATCCATAACTAACAGCAGCTAAAAAGGCAATTACTATTTCTTTACTAAATTTCACTCCCCCAGCGGCTAAAAAAGCACCAATCAAAGCTAACACCAAAGAAAAATAAACATAAACATTTCCATCTTCTTTTAAAAACCAAATGGCAAGAAGTGTAGAAAAAATAGGTCCTAAATAATAAATACTAACGGCACTTGCCACATCAACAACATTTACAGCCCAAAAGAAAAATATCCAATTAACTCCAAGCGCAATTCCGCTTAAAAACAAAGGCAAAAAAGGTTTTTTCAAAAGTTCTTTAAATTGCACTCTTTTTATTACAAAATAAAAAACAAAAGGAAAAGCAAAAAATACCCTAAAAAACACGAAAACTCCACTTGGAAGATTCGAAAAAACAGACATTAAGGGAGTGCTACCCCAAATAAAAGTAGCCATAAGCATTTCAATTAAACCTCTTTTTTTCATCTATTCATCATCTCTTTTGCCATTTCAACTTCTCCTATAAGAGCAAGATAACAAGCATACACGTTTTTTTCGCTAAAATCTTTTAAAATTTTTCTTCTCTCAAATTCCCTTATACTCAAACTTTCATCAAACTTAACTTTTATATCACCAAATATAAAAATTCCATATTCGTTTTTTACTATATTAATGGCATCAAATTTATCTTGCTTTGCTATCACTCTTATAATTCCTACTCCTTGTTTAATTAATTCATTAAGCTTTTTATAAACTTTTTCGTCAAAAACATCTACAAAAACATCTTCCTTAAAATATCTTTTTTTTGGATAAAAAATCGTTACTATCAAAGTAGAAAAAACATCCGAAGCATATAAATGAGCAACATCCGCTCTAAATTCAGTTACTTCTCCGCAACTAAGCTTTTTTATATTATCTACATTCCCAACCCTTACGCTTCCATTTAACACATAAACCCTCTCAATAGCACCAGCAAAATGAGGTTTTGCTATATATTCAACCCCTTCTTTTAAACTCATTTTATAACTTTCATACTCTTTATTTTTTTCAATTAAAACTACACTAACACCATCTCCCTTAACTTCCATATCTCCTACAAGCTCTCCAAAAGGAACGCCTAAAACCTCAGCTATCGCCCAAATGGTATTAATCGTAGGATTAGTTTTATTTTCTTCTATTTTAAAAAGAGTAGATTTTGAAATTCCAGCCCTTTTAGCAAGTTCACTTAAATTAAGTTTCTTGTTTTCCCTAAAAAACTTAATTTTTTCTCCAAGTGTCATTATTACCCTTTTTGTTTCTTTTAAGAAATTATACATAAATTTCTGTTCTCTATACTAAATTAACAAAAACAGCCTTAGATTCTTTTAAAAACAAGAAAGCATTAAGAGCAGAAAGATTAGAAAAGATTTAAGATTTTAAAGAGGTTAAAAAACCTCAAAATTAGCTAAAAATTTTGAAATTCTTTTTTTAACTTCATCCTTTCCTAGTACGCTAAGAAGCGCAGATAAATCTATCCCTTTTGTATCTCCTACCATACAAATTCTAAGAGGAGGCATCAGGGCTTTTGGCTTAATCCCTTTTAAATTTAAAAATTCATTCATTACTTCATGCCATTCAGGCGGCAATTTTGGGTTTTTATCATTTAAAAATACCAAAAATTCTCTAAGATTTGAAATTACTTCATCATTTATAAATTTCTTAACAGCTTTTTCGTCATAAGAATTTGGAGGAGTCAAAATCTTTTGAATTTCTTGAGCCATTTCTTTTAAAGTTTTTACTCTCTCTTTTAATTCATCAATTAAAATCTCTTTTTTATCGTGATCTTCTATATCAACCTCAAAATCTTCTTTAAGAAGTTTTATTAATCTTTCATTTGGAGAATTTTTAATATAGTGAGAATTTAGCCAATTTAGCTTCTCTTTATCAAATCTACTTGGTGCTTTATTGATATCTTTTGGATCAAATAGTTTTATCATTTCTTCAATACTAAAAATCTCTTGATCTCCATAAGACCACCCAAGTCTAACCAAAAAATTTAAAAGAGCTTCTGGCAAATACCCTTCTTTTTTATACTCCATAACATCAACCGCACCATCTCTTTTTGAAAGTTTTGCTCCCTTTTCATTATGAATCATTGGAACATGATAAAATTTTGGCACATCCCAACCAAAAGCTTTATAAAGCAAAATTTGTTTAAAAGTATTTCTTAAATGATCATCTCCTCTTATTATATCACTTATCTCCATTTCATGATCATCGACTACCACAACAAAATTATAAGTAGGAGTTCCATCGCTTCTTAAAATTACAAAATCTTCAATTTCCTCTAATTTTACACATTGCTTACCTTTTACGCCATCTTCAAAACAAAGTTCTCCCGTTAATGGAGTTTTAAACCTTACAACATACGGTTTATCAAGTTCCCCTTTAAAATCTCTATACTTTCTAATATCAATTGGCGGCTCTTCGCCTTTTCTTTTTGCTTCTCTAATAATTTCAAGTTCTTCTTTTGTTAAATAACACTTATAAGCAAGCCCTTTTTTTAAGAGATCATTAATATACTTTTTATAAACATCAAATCTTTTACTTTGAAAAACTACTTCTTCATCCCAATCTAAATTAACCCACTTAAAAGCTTTTAAAATAGCTTCAACTGCTTCTTGTTTATTTCTCTCAAGATCTGTATCTTCGATTCTTAATCTAAATTTTCCATTGTTTTTTCTTGCCCAAAGCCAATTAAAAAGAGCGGTTCTAAGCCCTCCTATATGCAAATAACCAGTCGGACTTGGAGCAAAACGAGTAACTACCATTTTTATCCTTTTTTTTGAAATTGTATCTTATTTATAAACTTAACTCCAAACATTACAACCACAACTTCAACCACAGAAGTTACTACAAGTACAATGTATTCTTTATTGCTTATATAATGATAATCCTTTGCAATCGTAGCCGTAGCGATTAAAAGAGTTAAAGGCATTGATAAAGACAACCCAAAAAGAACGGAATTTTTAAATTTTAATTCTTTAAAAAAGACAAAAGAAGAAATAATTCTAACCAAAATCATAATTACGCTCAAACACGCTACCTCTTTTAACATAACAAAATCAAAACTTTTTAAATTTATACTACTTCCAACATATACAAAAAATATGGTAATTAAAAATCCAAATCCAAAAGGAGCAAGTTTATGTTCTAATTTATAGTTATGATCAAAAAAAGTTTTTAAAAAAACTCCAACGATAAAAGCCCCAAGCACGGCATCCATTTTTAAATATAAAAGCACCGCAATCATAATAAAAAACAAGCTAAAAGCGATTCTAACATCTTGATAATATTTATCGGTATTTGGCATTAGATAATGTTTTAATTTTGGAAACCACCAAAAAAGAGTTCTTGACATAGCAAACAAAAACCCCATAAAAACCAAAAACATTATTAAAACACCGATATTTATCAAAAGCTTTTGCGAAAATCCATACTTAATATATCCACTAATAAGAGTTAACATCAATATCGAAACAAGCTCTCCTATAATTCCAACTGTTAAAGCCAAACTTAGCCAATTAGTTTTACCAATCTCTTGCTGAATTGAAAGCAAAAGTCCAACAGATATCAAAGAAAAAATAATTACGTAAATAATTCCATATCCAAATAGCGTTGCGCTCCAAAATGATAATAAATACAAAAGCCCCAGAAAGAAAAATGTTTTTTTAAAAATGGACTTTTTAATTTTTAAAAGATCTTTTAAATTTACTTCCATTCCAGCAAGAAGCATCAAAAATAAAAATCCCCCTTCAGCCAAAAGTTTAAAATATTCGTTGTAAATATTTACAAACCCCAAATTTCCAAGCAAAACTCCAAGCAAAATCTCAACTACTGCAATAGGAAACTTAAACTTATTGCTTATAAAAGGAGAAATTAATAAAACAATCGATAAAGAAATCATTAATACTATTTCATTAACATGCATTAGCTATCCTATACCCGTTTTTTATTAGAATTTCTAAATCTTTATCGGGTTTTTCTCCTTTTGTAGTTAAATAATCTCCTATTACAATTGAATTAGCACCCGCTTTAAGTCCATCAATCCAGTCATTCCCAAAAACTTTTTCCCTTCCTCCTGCAAGCATTAAAATTTGAGGATTAATTTCCTTTTTTATTTGCTTAATAACATCAATTGCCATTTTTCTATCCCATGTAGCCTTAAGAGGCAAACGAGGATTTTCGATAAAAAAATTAACGGGCACGCCTTGCGGTTTTAACTCTTTTAAAGATTTAATTAACGAATTTCTATCCTCAATACTCTCCCCCATCCCAAAAATTCCCCCACAACAAAGTTTAAGCCCAACGCTTTTAACGTTTTCACAAGTAACATATCTCTCTTGCCATGTGTGAGTTGTGCAAATTTGCAAATAATAATTTTCACTTGTTTCAAGATTGTGATTGTAAATTTTAACTCCCGTTTTTTTTAATTCTTTTAGAGCTTCCTTACTGGCAAGTCCGTTACACGCAATAATAGAAATATCAACTTCTTTTAAAATAGCTTTTGTAGCTACACATACACACTCAAGCGTATTATCATCAAGATCTTTTCCGCTTGTTACCAAACAAAACCCAGCCGCCTTGTTTTTTTTGGCAAGTTTTGCTTCTTTTACAATTTCGTTAATTTCTTTTTGCTTATACCTTTTTATATCAACTCCCCACTTAACACTTTGAGTACAAAACTTGCAATCTTCTTTACAAACACCAGATCTAATATTTGAGATTGCACAAAGATATATCATTTAAGAGCCTTTTATTTCAAATTCTTTAATTCTCTTTTTCCATTCGGTAGTTTTAATTTTTCTATAAAAAAGAGTTACTACATATTTATTTTCTTCGATATCAAGCGTCATACAAGTAGAAAATCCATGATCTCTTGCGCACACCTCACCCGGATTTAATATTAAATTTTTTCCATTAAAACTAATATCTACATCGTGAGTGTGCCCATATACGATAATATCGGTATCCAAAGGAAACATATAGGTTGGATGATGCATTAATTTCCATGTTTTGTTAGCCAGTTTAAAATAATAAGGTTCATTTACCAAATTAAATTTATCTACTAAATTACATAAATGATAATCGTTATTTCCCAAAACAGCTACATATTTTAAATTTTTGCTCTCAATATATTCTAACAACTCCACTCTTACAATATCTCCGGCATGAAGTAAAAACTCGATTTTTTCTTCTACCAACAAATCAATTACTTTTTTTGCTCTACCAAGCTTTTTATGAGTATCGCTAATTATTCCTATCTTCATTTAATGCCTTTTTAATAACTAAGATTTTCAAAAAAACTCCTTATCTTCTTTATGTTTACATTTAATACACTCATAAACCTCTTTTCCCCTATAAGTTCTTTCTGCCATCAAATAACCGCATTTACTGCATCTTTTATCCACTGGAAGATATTTTGAAATAAAATTACATTCCGGATAATTACTACATCCATAAAATTCGCCTCTTTTTGAATTTCTTTTTATTATATCTCCTCCGCATTCAGGACATTTAACTTTATCAATCACTTCAGGAGGATTTAAAGGTTTAGTATTCTTACAATCAGGATAATTACTACATGCTAAAAATTCTCCGCTTTTACCTTTTTTTACAACCATAAACGCACCGCATTTATCGCATTTTATGTCGGTTACTTTTTCTTCTTTTTCAATAGCTCTTGTATATTTACATTTTGGATAAGCACTACATGCAATAAATTCTCCAAATCTCCCTTTCCTAATTACCAACGGCGAATTACATTCAGGACAAAGCTCTCCTATTGGTTTTGCGATTTTTTGAGAAGGAATTTCTTTATCTTTTTTCTTTATTAGTTCTTCAAATGGAAAATAAAATTCTCTTAACATCTCTTGCCAATCTTTATTTCCATTTGCTATTTCATCAAGCATTTCTTCCATATTTGCCGTAAAATTAGCATCTACAATATCGCTAAAATGTTTTTCTAGCGTCTCAATAACGTTAAAAGCAATTTGTGTTGGATGTAATTTTTTATCCTTAATTTCTACATAGTTTCTATTTTGAAGCAAAGTAATAGTTGGAGCATATGTCGAAGGTCTTCCAATTCCAAGAGATTCAAGTTTTTTAATAAGAGTAGCCTCGCTATATCTCTCAGGAGGTTTTGTAAAATGTTGAGTAAATTTAACTTCTTTTGGCTTTATTCTTTCGCCTTCTTTAAATTCAGGCAAAAGCTCATCTTTATTTGGAGTTCCATATATTTTATAATATCCATCAAAAACAAGCCTTCTACCACTAAGCTTAAACTCTCCTTTTTCGTGTTCAAAAAACACATTTTGAACTTCAAATTCCGCATCTTTCATTTGACTTGCCAGAAATCTTCTATAAATTAAATCATAAAGCTTCCATTCATCTTTAGTTAAATAATTTTTTAACTCTTCTGGAGAAAGTTCTATAATAGTTGGTCTAATAGCTTCATGAGCTTCTTGAGCAGAAGTAGATTTTGTTTTATATGTTTTAGCTTGAGCGTATTCTTCTCCAAACTTTTTCTTAATAACTTCAATTGCTTTTTCCTGAGCTTCTTTTGCTATATTTAAACTATCCGTTCTCATATAAGTAATTATTCCGCTCTCTCCTATTGGCGTTTTTACTCCCTCATACAGCCTTTGAGCAATTTGCATCGTTTTTCTTGGAGAAAATCCAAGAAGCGAACTTGCCGCTTGTTGAAGAGTTGAGGTCATAAAAGGAGCCGGAGATTTGGAGATACTTTTTTTCTTTTCGATTTTTACCTCATATTCAAAATCTTTTAAATTTTTAGCAATTTCTTCAGCTTCTTTTTTTGTTTTTATATCAAGTTTTTCAAGTTTTTTTCCGTTATACTTAACTAAATTTGCTTCTTTTTCCTTAAAAATTCCCTCAATCGTATAATATTCTTGCGGTTTAAATTCTTTTATTTCCCTTTCTCTATCAATCACAAGTTTTAAAGCCGCACTCTGAACTCTTCCAGCAGAGAGTCCTTTTTGAATTTTTTTTGCAAGAAGAGGACTTAATTTATAACCTACAATTCTATCAAGAAGTCTTCTTGCTTGTTGAGCGTTAACTCTATTAATATCAAGTTTTCTTGGATTTTTAAGCGCTTCTTTTATTGCACTTTTGGTGATTTCGTGAAATACGATTCTTGGAAGCTCATCGGGATTTTTTCCAATAACATGCGCTATATGAAATCCTATAGCTTCACCTTCTCTATCTTCATCCGTAGCTATATACACAACATCTGCTTTTTTAGCTTTTTCTTTTAATTCCTTTGCTACGCTTTGATGATCTTTTGTTACGCGATATTGAGGAATAAACTTATCATCTTCTATTTTTATACCAAAACTACTCTTTGGCAAATCTCTAATATGTCCCTTACTTGCAACAACTTCATAATCTTTACCCAAAAAATTTTTAATGGTTTTTGCTTTAGCTGGAGATTCTACTATTATCAATTTCTTACCCAAAACAATCCCTTTTTTGCGAAATTATATCTTAACTTAATCTATCTCTAAAATCTTCGTAATGAAACTCTCTTGATACAAAAAAGCTTCCATTTTTTCTTTTAATTACGATACTTGGCAATCTAACTCCATTAAACGCCGTATTCTTAACATAAGTATAAATAGCCATGTCTTCAAAAATTATTCTATCTCCTACTTTAAGAGGCTCATCAAAGCTATAATCCCCTATCACATCCCCAGCAAGACAAGTCACTCCTCCTAATCTATAAGTATATTTTTTCTCTCCCGGTTTTCCAGCACCTCTAACATTTGGTCGATATGGCATGGCAAGAACATCCGGCATATGAGCTTCAGCGGAAGTATCAAGAATTGCTATTTTCATTCCATTATCAATAATATCCAAAACTTCCGCTTCAAGATAACCGGCATTAAGCCCAACTGCTTCTCCAGGCTCGAGATATACATCTTTTATGTTTGGATACCTATTTCTAAACTCCTTAATTAATCTAATTAAATTATCAACATTATACCCTTCTCTTGTAATATGATGTCCTCCGCCAAAATTTACCCATTCCATATCTTTAATATATTCTCCAAAATTTTTTTCAAATCCTTCTAAAACTTTCTCAAGAGCCGTATCAAGCTGTTCGCAAAGTGCGTGAAAATGAAGACCCGATACGTTTTTTAACTTATCAGCTTTAAAGTTTTCTTTTGTAATTCCAAGACGAGAGTATGGAGCGCATGGATCATATAAAGGCACTGGAGAACTTGAAACTCCAGGATTTACCCTAAGCCCAATTTCAGCTTTTGATTTTACCCTATCTTCAAATCGCTCCAACTGATTAAAACTATTAAAAACAACCGTATGAGAAATATTCGCTACCTCATCAATTTCATCTTCCTTAAAAGCAGGACAATAAGTATGCACTTCCCAAGGTTTCATATTAGCAAGTTTTGCTTCCCAAAGTCCACTTGCCGTAGCTCCAGCTAAATACTTTTCAAGCAAATCAAAAGTAGACCAAGCCGCATATCCTTTTAAAGCTACAAGTATTTTACAATTTGCTTCTTTTTGAACTCTATCTAAAATTTTTAAATTTTTCTCTAATTTTTCTTCTTCAATTACATACATCGGAGTTTTTAATTTCATTTACTTCCTTTTTAGTGGAATTATATTAAATTACCCTATCATAAACTAAAACATCAATCATTTCACCAGCTTTTAATTTATACAAACCTTCTTTTAAACACATCAAAGCCTTATTCCCAATTAAATTTGTCAAGATTCCACTACTTCCTTGCTTTTTGCCTCTTACATCAACTACAAACTCTCCTTCAAAATCAATATTAACCGCTACGAATTGATATTTTTTAAATTTTTTTTCAAAATCATCTCTTAATTTTGCCTTTATTTTTTTTATTACTTTTTTACCCTCAAGGCTCTCTAAAATAGGCACAACATATAAAAGAAAAGTTACAAACGAACTATAAGGAAATCCAGGAAGAGAAATAATGTATTTTTCTTTTGCCTTTGCCAACATTACCCACTGCCCTGGTTTTATATTAACTCCATGAAACAAAACTTCAAACTCTCCCGTAATTTCTTTTACGAAATCAAAATCTCCTACGCTCACTCCTCCCGTAGTTACTACTACATCGCTTGTTTTAAGAGCATCTATTATTTTTTCTTTAATAGATTTTTTATTATCACCTACAATCCCTAAATTTATTGCCTCAAATCCAAAACTTCTTGCCAAAGCCGTTAAAGTATAGTTATTTGAGCTTCTAATTTGTCCCATTTCAAAATCACTATCTAAATCCACAATTTCTTCACCCGTTGCTAAAACACTAACTACCGGCTTTTTAACCACACTAACTACAGGTATTCCAAGAGAAGCCAAAACTCCAATTTCTCCAGCTTTAAGAACAGTTCCTTTTTTTATTAAAACTTCTCCTTTTTTAAAGTCTTCTCCAATTGGTCTGACGGCATGATATTTTGGAACTTTTTCTTTAACAATTAACTTATTTCCTTTAATTTCCACATTTTCAATTGGAACGAGAGTATCAGCATTCTCCGGCATAAAAGAACCAGTATAAGTTTTAATGGCTTCACATTCGTTTATTTTAGTAAATTTAAAACTTCCAGCAGGATTTTTACCTATTAGTTTTATTTCTTTATCTTGATCTTCAAACCTTATAGCATATCCATCCATACTTGCGGTTTCTTTATAAGGATTATCATATTTTGAAACAACATCTTCTGCTAAAACCCTATTTAGGGCATTTTCCAAAAATACTCTCTCGCTTCCTTTACTTTTTGGCAAAACTGAATTTAAGATATTAATTGATTCTTCAAAACTAATATGCGCCATCTACTCTCCTTTACTCAAAATCCCGGCATTAGGAAGTTTTTTAGCTCTTTCTTTAACAAAAATTCTTTTCCCTTCTTTTAAATCGTATTTCCAAATTGGAGCATTTGCTTTAAAATCTTCCACAAACTCCTCGAGATATTTAAAACCTTCTTTTCTGTGTTTCGTAAATACCGCACACAAAAAACTACTCTCGCCAACTTTTACATCTCCAAAACTATGAGCCATCATAATTTTTACATCAGGTAAATTAGCCCACTTCTTAAACCACTCATTAAGCATTGGAAGATACAAATCAAAACTAAGCCCATCTATCCCATTTTCAGCTCTTACAATTCCAATAAACGGAATCATAGCTCCATAACCTTCAAACTTAAACTCTTCATACCACCTCTCAAGCGTAGGAATTACAGGAATTCCTCCTTTAAAAATTTCTACCATCGTATCTCCTTAAATTTTTATCCCCCACAAACTGGCGGTAAAATAACAACTTTATCTCCATCTTTTAACTCAACATCTAAGCTACTTACTATCTTATCGTTTACAGCCACGGCACACTCTTTTAACCACTTTGACATTTCTTCATTCTTATTTAGAAGTTCTTTTAACTCTTTTAAATTTTTAACATCAACTTCCATTGGCTCTTTTTCAATAGGCCCTAAAAACTCTACTCTTACCATCCTAACCCTTTATGCTAAAATTTCATAAAAAAGGCTAACTATGAAAATAGGTCACATCGATTATTTAAATTTATTGCCATTTTACCAATTTTTAAAGAAAAAAAACATTAAAATCACAAAAGGTGTTCCAACCGAAATTAATAAATTATTTGAAGAAAAAAAAATAGAAGCAGCTTTTATCTCATCCATTAAAGCCAAAAACAAAAAATGTTTTAGCGCAGGCATTGCCGCGAAAAAAAAAGTAAAAACGGTTCTTATTTGTAAAGGAAAAGGAGAAGATAGCGAATCGGCAACATCCAACGCTTTAGCAAAAATTTTAAAACAAAAAGGAAAAGTAGTAATCGGCGATAAAGCTTTTAGAGAAAAAAACTGCATAGACTTAGCGGAAATTTGGTATAAAAATTATAAACTTCCCTTTGTTTTTGCCCTATTTTGCGCAAATAAAAATCCCAAAAAATACGAAAAACTAATAAAAGAATTTTTATCAAAAAAGCAAAAAATCCCTTATTACGTTTTAAAAAATTACTCTCAAAAAATCGGAATTAGCTACAAAGAAGCAAAAGAGTATCTTGAAAAAATCATTTATTACAAAATCGGTTGGAAAGAGAAAAAAGCCTTAAAAATTTTTTGGAAAAAAGTAGAAAAACTACCTTAAATAAATTTTTTTAATATACTCAAGTCTTCTTGTCATATTAAGAAGCATCATATCCAAAACAACGCAAGCAGCCATTGCTTCCACAACCACCAAACCTCTAATAGCAACAATTGGATCGTGTCTTCCTTTTAAATTAACCTCAACTTCGTTTCCATAAATATCAATCGATTTTTGAGGTTTAAAAATTGATGGAGTAGGCTTAAAATAAATTTCAACTTCTACATCCTCTCCGTTACTAATTCCTCCAAGCACTCCTCCAGCATTATTGCTTAAAAATCCATCTTTATTTATTTCATCGTTATTTTCAACTCCGGTTAGTTTATGAGCGATAGGATTTCCTATATATATTCCCTTTACAGCGTTAATACTTAAAATTGCACTTGCCAATACATTATCAAGCTTATAATAAATAGGTTCTCCAAGTCCTATTGGAAGATTTTCTATTTTTAACTTTACCACTCCTCCAAGAGAATTATGCTCTTCTCTTGCCTTATCAATCAATTCAATCCATTTTTTTTCTACTTTTTCATTTGCTGCAAAAATTAAAGAAGTTTTTGAATACTCAAAATCTACTTCTTCACTCCTAATACCTCCAATTTCTACTACCGCACTTTTTATTTTTATATCAAATTCTCTTAAAACCATTTTAGCAATCGCCCCAGCAGCAACTCTTGCCGCCGTTTCTCTTGCCGAACTTCTTCCTCCTCCCCTATAATCTCTAATTCCGTATTTATGCCAATAAGTAAAATCGGCATGACCCGGACGAAAAACGTCTTTAACGTTTGAATAATCCTTTGATTTTTGATCCTTATTAAAAATTATTATAGATATAGGAGTTCCAGTAGTTTTACCTTCAAAAACACCGCTTAAAATCTCTGGAACATCATCTTCTTTTCTCTGAGTGGCAAAACGATTTTTACCGGGTTTGCGCCTTTGAAGTTCGCTAATTAAAAATTCCTCATCAAAATCAACTCCAGCTGGAACCCCATCAACCACAACTCCAATGGCTTTTCCATGAGACTCACCAAATGTGGTAAATCTAAAAATTTCCCCAAAACTATTAAACATTAAGCTCCTTTTTTAATTTCTCTATCGTAAGTCTCGCTCCTTCTTGCTGAGCCGCTTTTTTGCTTCTACCTTTTGCTTTTGCGTATTCTTTACCATTAATGTAAACTCCAATTTCAAATTCTTTTTGATGATCAGGTCCTTTTGCGCTTAATAATTTATATTCTGGCACAACCCCAAAATGAGCCTGAGTAATTTCTTGAAGCGTAGTTTTATAATCTTTAAGAAGCTCTTGAGGATTAATGTTTGAATATTCTTGCTTAATAAGATTAAGCGCTATCTCTTTTGCTTTATCAAATCCAGCCTCAAGATAAATAGCTCCAATTATTGCTTCAAAAGCACTTGATAGAATCGAAGGTTTATCTCTTCCTCCGTTATTTTCTTCTGCAGGAGATAAAAATAAATACTTTCCAAGATTTAGTCTTTTTGCAAGTTTATAAAAAGCATCTTCATTTACGAGTGCCGCTCTAAGTTTTGAGAGCATTCCTTCTTCTGCCTTTGGAAACAAATTATATAAATACTCACCAACTATCAAGTCCAATACAGCATCTCCTAAAAATTCTAACCTTTCGTTATTAAACTCTTTTGTATAACTCCTATGAGTTAGAGCCTCGGTTATCAATTTTTCGTCTCTAAACTGATACCCCAAGCTCTTTTGAAGCTCTTCAGCCACCATTTACAATCCTTTCGTAAGTTTTAGGAATTAGATTTATAACATCCGGATTAAATTTTATTAAAGAATTTATATCCAAAAATTGAGGTTTTGAAGTTAAGTAAAAAAACAGAAAATGAACTAAAGCCGCAATTTTATTATCACATTTTTCACATTCAGCTTTTGTTATAATCTCTATTTTTTCTTTTTCTAATCCCCAAATTTCAGCTATTTTAGCAGCTATTCCAAAAAGCCCAACGCCTGAGAGTCTTTTTACCAATTCTCCATAAGTAATTGGGGCGGAATTCATAATAACATCTACTTTTTCCTTGTTATCTCCAAGTAAACTATCGCACACACAAACAGCAGCTGGAATTATTGCTCCAATTTCCGCATATTTTTTATAAGTAGTTTCATCAAATTCTTCAATCATCCATTTTTCAAACTCACTCATAAAACTTGCCTGAAAATCGGCAAAATCAATTTTAAAAATTTTCCATTCCTTTGGCTGAAGCAAAGAAACCAAATAAGAATAAACCAAACTTTTTGCCATTTCAAGACCTATCATGCTAAAAAGTTGAATAGTATCCTCAACTCTATTTGGCAAAGAAAAATATGCGGAATTTACCACAGTTTCTATTTGCTTTTTTAAAACTAAATCTTTATCAGCTTCTATTGCAGCCTTTTTTAGTTCTCCTTCTTTTAAATATTCCAAACATTTCTTAACGCTATCTGGAACAGGAGGTACTTTTTTTAAATACTCTTTAATTTTTTCAATACTAACTAATTTCCCCATTCTTTCTCCTATTTGCTTCCTCTTTTGCAATTTTATCACAAATTTCGTTTTCTTTATGTCCGCTATGCCCCTTAATCCAAATTACATTAATTTTATGAGGTTTGCTAACTTCTAAAAATCTTTTCCACAAATCTTCATTTTTTACATTTTTAAAATTCTTTTTTTTCCAATTATCAAGCCATTTATCAATTGCATTTAAAACATAAGTAGAATCGGAATATAAATTTACTTCGCAAGGAAACTTTAATGCTTCCAACGCTTTAATAACTGCCATTAATTCCATTCTATTGTTAGTAGTATAAACTTCTCCTCCCTTTAAAATTTTTTCATGGTTTTTATACCTTAAAATTGCACACCATCCTCCAGGTCCTGGATTTCCAAGAGAAGACCCATCTGTAAAAATTTCTACTTTTTTCACCTAAAACCTTTTAATAAAAGAGTTTTTTTATCTTTTTTTAATTTTTTGTGCTATAATAAATTTACAAATTTTAACAAAAGGGGGCAAAAATGCCAAAAATTAACAGATATCAAGATATTTCTCAAATAGACAAAGAAGCAAAAAGAGATTATATCGACAGACATTCGCCATTTATTGAATGTGAAGATACGGCAAAAAAAGGAGAAAAATTTAAAGTAAAAGTAAAAGTAGGAAACGAATATACTCATCCAGAAGATTACGATCACCACATTGCTTACGTTCAATTATGGAATGGAGATACTCTACTTGCTCAAGCAAACTTTTTCCCAGAAACGTTTGCAAACGAAAAAACCCATGTAGAAGTAGATTTCTACATTATTCCTACCAAAAACCTTAAGCTTACTGCAATGGCTTATTGTACAAAACACGGTCTTTGGGAGAGTGAAGTAAAAGAAGTTAAAGTAACTGAATAAGCTTCACATCCTTTTTCTTCTTTTTTTACAAAAATTTTCTATTTATTAATTTTCTTTTTAAAGAAAAGATATTTTTTGTCTTTTTTAATTAAAAAAAAGTTAATTTTTCTTGATTTGATTTTTTTTTTGATATATAATTCTTATTAAGCTCGAAGGAGGGCTAATGTTTAAAAACATTTTGTTCTTTTACATCGATGGGTTTAAAAACTTATCGGATACTGGGCGAAAGCTCTGGGTTATTATCATCATCAAGTTGGTTGTAATTTTTGTTGTATTAAAAGTATTTTTCTTTCCTACTATCACTTCAAAAGTTAGTAAAGAAAAATTGCAAGATCTTTATGTTGAACAACTAACAAAAGTTACAACCAACCAACATAAAAAGGAGGAATAGAATGCATGGACTTGATTTAAACATGCTTGAATGGGCAAGAGCCCAATTTGCAATGACAGCGCTCTTTCACTTCTTTTTTGTACCATTTACATTAGGTATGTCGTTTCTTGTAGCTTTCTTTGAGACAATCTATGTAAAAACTGGTAAAAAAGAATGGAAAGAAATTACTCAGTTTTGGCAAACGCTATTTGGAATTAACTTTGCACTAGGTCTTGCTACTGGTATTATTCACGAATTTGAATTTGGGACAAACTGGTCGACTTACTCATGGGTAGTTGGTGACTTATTTGGTGCGCCACTTGCCGTTGAAGGTATCGTTGCATTCTTTATGGAAGCAACATTTGCAGCAATCTCTTTCTTTGGATGGAAAAGAGTTAGCAAAAGCGTTCACTTAGCATCAACTTGGCTACTTGCAATTGGTTCAAACTTATCAGCGCTTTGGATCTTAATTGCAAATGGATTTATGCAACATCCAAGTAATGAATTTGGATTTTTCAACATTGAAACTTCAAGACTTGAAATGACAGATTTTTGGGCATTAATTACTCAACCAGTCGCTCAAATTAAATTTTTACACACAATTACAGCAAGTTATACATTATCTTCTTTATTTGTGCTTGGTATTTCAAGTCTTTATTTACTTAGAAAAAAACATGTTGATTTTGCTAAAAAATCAGCAGCCGTAGCAGCAGCTTTTGGACTTATCGCATCAATCTTTACAGCAGTAATTGGAGACGAACATGCATATGAAGTTACAAATACTCAACCAACTAAAATAGCAGCAGCCGAAGGTCTTTATGTAGGTGAAAAAGGAGCATCAATCGTTGCATTTGGTATTCCAAAAAATCTACCAGCAAGAGATGTAACAAGCAATGACGAAGCTTTCGTATTCAAAATCGAACTTCCAAAAATGCTTTCACTTCTTGGAAAAAGAGATCCAAACGCATACGTTCCAGGACTTAAAGATTTAATCGAAGGAAATCCTGAATATGGAATTTGGCCTCTTAAAAAATTAGCTCAAATTGGAGCTGAAGCAAGAGAAGATTTAAGAAAATATCACGAAGCTAAAAAAGCTGGTGATGTAGAAGCAATGAAAGCAGCAAAAGAAGATTTTTACAAAGTTGTATGGAGCGATCCAAAAACAGGTCTTAAAATTACAAAAGCAGATTTAATTGGTTATGGATTCTTTAAAAACGTAGATAATCTTGACTTAATCCATCCACCAGTACCTACAGTATTTTATGCATTCCATATAATGGTAGGTCTTGGATTCTGGTTTATTATCATTTTTGTAGCAGCATGGCTAAAAATTATCAAAAACGCATATGAAAACGCAACTCTTCTTCAAAAATTGGCAGTTATTTCAGTTCCACTTCCATGGATTGCAACAAGCTTTGGATGGATGACAGCAGAAATTGGTAGACAACCTTGGACAGTATTTGGGGTACTTCCAACTCCAGAATCTGTAACGCCAATTGCATTACAAAATGTTCAAGCAACATTCTTTATGTTCTTAACAGCATTCGTAATTTTAGGAATTGCTGAACTTAAAATTCTATTTACGGTCGTTAAATCTGGACCAAAAGGAGCTCACTAATGAATGCGACAACTTGGGCACCAATAACTGTAGATGCAACACATTTTTATCTACAAGTATATTTCTGGATTATAGTAGCTGTACTTGGAGGTCTTTTCCTCCTTATGACATTCGTTCAAGGTGGACAAACTTTATTCCACACAGCAAAAGATGAAACAGAAGAAAAAGCAATCTTAAATTCTCTTGGTAGAAAATGGGAACTTACATTTACTACTTTAGTTCTTTTCGGTGGTGCGCTTTATGCAGCGTTTCCATTATTTTATTCTGTAAGTTTTGGTGGAGCTTATTGGGTTTGGATGCTAATTCTTTTTGCATTCGTACTTCAAGCGGTATCATATGAGTATATGAATAAACCAAACAACCTTATAGGAAAAAATGCATACAAATTTTTCTTATACTTTAACGGTGTAGTTGGAATAGTATTAATCGGAGCAGCAGTTGGGACATTCTTTACAGGTTCTAACTTTACATATGACCCTGTAACAAGAGTTCTTCACTGGGGAACGGCTCCAGATGGAATTAACTTAAGAGGTTTAGAAGCGGCAATTGATTTTAAACATGGAGCATGGTTTAACCTTGCAATGGGTATTTTGCTATTTGCAATGGCAAGAATTCTTGGAGCCTTATGGTTAATTAACGATATTGATAATAACGAATTTCCAGAATTAATCGATAGATTAAGAAATATTGTAAAAAGATGCTTTGTAGTATTATTAGTAGCTCTTTTAGTAGTACTTTATGGTTTACTTACAATGAAAGGTTATGCATACAACATCCATGATCCTGCTGGAAAAGTATATCTCGAAGATTCAAAATATTTACACAACTTACTATCATTTGGAGCAATTCCGCTTATTCTTTTCTTGGTAGGACTTGTGCTTTACGTATATGGAGTATTCGTAACTCTTAAAGGTTCAAATAGAGGTATCTGGCCAGCTGGTATTGGTACTGTACTTATTGGAATCATAGTATTTGTAATTGCTGGACTTTTTGGAACACCTTTTTATCCAAGCTATGCAGATTTACAAAGTAGTTTAACTATTCAAAATAGCTCTGGTTCTAAATATACTCTTGAAGTAATGGCTTGGGTTAGTGTAGCAGTTCCATTTGTATTAGGTTATATTGCTTATGTATGGTATCAAATGAAAAAAGATGGTCCTATTACTAAAGAAGAAATAGCAGACCCTGAATCTCATGCATATTAAGGAGTGAGCATGAAAAGATTAATAGCTTTATTAATGGTATTTTTTAGCGGTTTCCTTTTTGCCGCTGAAAAACTTATGCCAAATGGAATAAGCCCTGAAGTACACAAAATCGATACTACTTGGGGAGTAATTTTATTCTTTATGTGGCCAATTTTAATTATCGTTTCTTACAAATTCATTGAATTTACCCTCAAAAAATCTGGTCTTGAAAAAGACCTCTAATTTTTCTTCTTTTTTTTATCCTCTAATTTTGTTTTATCCACTCGCTTTTTATTGATAATTTTTTTCCAATAATTTGCTATAATTACATTCCATTTCACCACATTTTGCTTAGGAGAAAATTATGATAAAAGAACTTGAAAAGATTGGGATAAAAACAAACAAAATTATTCACAACCCAAGTTACGAAAAAATCATAGAAGATACTTTAAAAAAAGGAGAGGTAGTAGAAACTAAAAGTGGGGCAACAGCTGTAGATACTGGTGAATTTACCGGACGCTCTCCAAAAGATAAATACTTTGTAAAACAACCTCCAAGCGAACAATACATAGCATGGGGAGAAATAAACCAACCAATAACTCCAGAAATTTTTAAAAAATTAGAAAACTTCACAAAACAAGAATTAAGTAAATATGATGAATTATATGTTATAGACGTTTTTGTTGGAGCAAGTAAAGAATCTCGCAGAGCAATAAGATTTGTAACTCCAATTGCATGGCAAGCTCATTTTGTAATGAATATGTTTATTCTACCAACCGAAGAAGAACTTAAAAACTTTAAACCTGATTTTACATTTCTTGTAGGAGGAGCTTCAAGATATCCTAATTGGAAAGAAGATAATCTACATAGTGATATCTTCGTAGCTTTTAATATCGAAGAAAATCTTGCCGTAATGAGCGGAACGTTATATGGAGGAGAGCTTAAAAAAGGTATATTTACAATGATGAATTATTGGCTTCCTCTTGAAGGAAAACTTTCTATGCATTGCTCCGCAAACATAGGAGAAAAAGGAGATGTTGCTCTATTTTTTGGTCTTAGCGGAACTGGAAAAACTACACTTTCAACAGATCCAAAAAGAAAACTAATAGGCGATGACGAACATGGATGGGACGATAATGGAGTATTTAACTTCGAAGGCGGATGTTACGCAAAAGTAATAAATCTTGATAAAGAAAGCGAACCTGAAATTTATAACGCTATAAAAAGAAGAGCTTTGCTTGAAAATGTAGTAATCAAAGAAGATGGAGAAGTAGATTTTACCGATTCAAGCAAAACGGAAAATACAAGAGTAAGCTATCCAATCGAACACATCGAAAATCATGAACGCACTTTAATGGGAGGACATCCTAAAAACATTATATTCCTAACAGCAGATGCATTTGGAGTATTGCCACCTGTATCTAAACTTACAAAAGAGCAAGCAATGTATTATTTCTTAAGCGGATATACTGCAAAAGTAGCAGGAACCGAAAGAGGCATTACTGAACCCGTAGCCACATTTAGTGCTTGTTTTGGAGAACCTTTTCTACCACTTCATCCAACAGTTTATGCAAAACTACTTGGAGAAAAAATAGAGAAACACAATGTAAACGTATATCTTGTAAATACTGGATGGACTGGTGGTCCATATGGAGTTGGAAAAAGAATGAGTATTAAAGACACAAGAGCTTGTATTAATGCAATTCTTGATGGAAGCATCGAAAAAGCCGAATTTGAAACTTTACCTGTATTTAATCTTGCCATTCCAAAAGAATTACCTGGCGTAAATACAAAAGTACTAAATCCAAGAAATACATGGGAAGACAAAGAAGCATACGATAAACAACTTAGAAAACTTGCTGAAATGTTTATTAATAACTTTAAACGCTATGAAGATGTTCCTGAAGGAAAAGAGTACGAAAAAGCCGGTCCAAGGCTATAAACTTTTTCCTTTTTTTACCTTTAAATAGTTGCTTTTTTGCACTTTTTTTTATATAATTTCATCCAAGTGCGGGCTTAGCTCAGTTGGCTAGAGCGCCTCCTTGCCAAGGAGGAGGTCGCGGGTTCGAGTCCCGTAGCCCGCTCCATAAAATTTGGCGCCATAGCCAAGTGGCTAAGGCAGGGGCCTGCAAAGCCCTGATCCCCGGTTCGAATCCGGGTGGCGCCTCCAAACTTAAATTTTGCTTAAAACAAAAAAAATTAAAAAAAAACTTGATATAATTTCACTCCAAGCCCGGGTGGCGGAACTTGGTAGACGCAAGGGACTTAAAATCCCTCGGGCATTTTTGCCCGTGCCGGTTCGAGTCCGGCCCCGGGCACCACTACTTATATCTAAGCTCTCAATTTGAAATTAAGGAGAGGTGGCCGAGTGGTTGAAGGCGGCGGCCTTGAAAGCCGTTGTACGGGCAACCGTACCGTGGGTTCGAATCCCACCCTCTCCGCCACTCAATATTTAAAAAATCCCCTAATTTTAGTAGTTTTGAAAGATGCTTAAAAATCTTACCCAAAAATGAACGTTGTTTAGAAAAAGTGACAATTAAAATACTTGCTGTTTTCCTATTTAGTTTTTTTTGAAAACTTTCAAAACTGCGTTGCCTTTTATTTACTTTTTGCATTTCTATAAACTTTTATCAATTCTTTCTAAATTCACTTTTACAAGCAAAAACTGATAATTGTATTGCTTTTTTTCACTTGTAACTGAAATTATGCCAATAAAAAGAAAGTTTATAAGTGTTCAATATTTAACTTAAACATGAGCTCACCCACTTAAAATCAATTTTTATTTTTAAAACCTGGCAAAGGGTGAGAGTATGAAAGGTTGATAATTTTTAATCTTCAAATCCTATTATTTTTTATCAAAGCCTAAATAAAAAAAAGAAGGCTTAAAATTCAATAAGCCCTTCGAGAGGAGAAGATGCAGTAGCAAACGGTTTTTTTGGAATTCTACCAGCTTTATAAGCAGCTCTTCCTGCAATTACAGCATGTTTCATTGCTTCAGCCATAAGAATTGGATTTTTTGCTTGAGCTATTGCCGTATTTGTTAATACTCCATCGGCTCCAAGTTCCATCGCAACACTTGCATCGCTTGCCGTTCCGATTCCAGCATCTACGATTACAGGAACATTTACAGCATCTTTAATAAATACCACATTATATTTATTTTGAATTCCTAACCCACTTCCAATTGGAGCAGCAAGAGGCATTACAGCAGCGGCTCCAGCATCTTCAAGTCTTTTTGCCATAATTGGATCGTCGTTTGTATAAGCCATAACAGTAAAATCTTCTTTTGCCAATACTTCACAAGCTTTTAGCGTTTCAATTACATCAGGATAAAGAGTTTTTTTAGTATCTCCAATAACTTCAAGTTTAATAATATCAATACCCGTTGCTTCTCTAACGAGCCTAAAAAGAGTTATTGCCTCCTCTGCCGTAGTACATCCAGCAGAATTTGGCAAAATTTTTACATCTGTATCTTTAAAATAATCCATTAAATTTTCTTCGTTTGGATCTAAAATATTTACCCTTCTTACCGCAACCGTTATCATTTCAGCGCCACTTGCTAAAGTCGCATCTCTTGTTGTTTTAAAATCAGGATATTTACCGCTTCCCACAATCAATCTACTTGTAAATTCATATTTTCCGATTTTTAAAATATCAGCCATTTATTCTCCTTCTAAGTTTAATATAATCCCAAATTTCTTTATCGCCAAGAAGCCCTCTTCTTGCAAAAAGCATAATCAAAAGAAGCAAAATACTAAATACAACCATTCTAAGACCTGGAATACCGTGAATTGGTCCAAAATGCCAAGTATTATCATCAAGAGGTCTAAGCACTTCCATACCTCCAAGGAATAAAATTGTTCCAATAATTGCTCCGCTCATACTTCCAAGTCCGCCTAATACTATAATAATTAATAATTGGAAAGTTAACATAAACGTAAATTGATCCGGAGAAATCGAACCAATACTACTTGCAAGAAGTCCTCCACCAACTCCTTCAAAAAAAGCACTCGTCATAAAAGCAATCGTTTTCATGTTAAAAGTATTTACTCCCATAGCAAGAGCAGCATCTTCATCGTCTCTTACACTTTTCATAGCTCTTCCATATCTTGAATATACAATATTATAAACCAAAATTACAGTTATTAAACACACAACGCCTATCCAAAAATAAGTAGCAAATGCTGGAATAGAATCAAGCCCCATAGAACCATTTGAAACAGACGGAGTATTAATTAAAAATATCCTAATAATAAATCCAAATCCAAGCGTAACGATAGCTAAATAATCTCCTCTTACCCTAAAAACAGGAAATGCAAGAGTTAACGCCACAAGCGCTGCTACAAATCCACTAATTAAAAGAGCCAAAAACGGATTTGGAACAAACACATCTCTAATTAACGGCAAAGGCTCTGTTAGCATATAAATTTGCTCTTTAAGCTCAGGAGATAGCATCAAAATTGCAGTAACATAAGCACCAATTGCAACAAATCCATTAGGTTCTAAGCTAAATTGTCCCGTAACTCCGTTAATTAAATTGTAGCTAATTGCAAGAATTATAAAAATGTAAATATTTCCAAGCACCGTAATAGTATAATCGCTAAAAATTTTAGGAGAAATATATAAAAAGCCTATAAACAAAATCGAAATGATAGCTATTAGCATAAAATATTTTTTTGCATCCATCCTTAAAACCTTTGTCTTTCAAAATCTATTCCCATAATACCCGTTGGTTTAAACAATAATACAAAAATTAACAAAATAAAAGCAAACGCATCTTTCCATCCACCAAGTTCAGGAAAAAATCCAGGAATAGCAACTTCAACAAAACCTAAAATAAAACCGCCAATTACAGCCCCTGTTACGCTTCCAATTCCTCCAACTACAGCCGCAGCAAAAGCTTTAAGACCAACTAAAATTCCCATATAAGGATCAATACTTGGATAAGCCATGGCATAAGAAATACCTCCAATAGCCGCAAGAGCCGACCCTAAAGCAAAAACAAAAGCAATAATTTTATTCGAATTGGCTCCCATAAGTTTTACAGTTTGAATATCAAAAGCAAGAGCTCTAATAGCAATACCTACTTTTGTTTTATACAAAATAAACAATACAACCCCTAACAGCAACAACGTCATAATCGGAACGATAATCGTTAAAATAGGAATAGTTACATTTCCAATGTGAATAATTTGAGAAAACCACTTTGGAAAATAAAAGCTTTGATAATTTCCCCCAAAAAATTGATTAGATATTACGTTAAAAAGGCTTTCTAAAAAAAACGAAATACCAATTGCCGTAATTAAAAGAGAAATTTTGGGAGCATCTTTATCAAGAAGAGGCTTATAAGCTACCACATAAGTCATTACTCCAACTAACGATGTAAAAAATATCGAAAGACCGCAAGCCGTTAAAAATATAGGCATTGTAATATTAGTAAAAGTCCAGTTAGTAAGCATACCCACAAAAATAAACGTTAAAAACGCACCCACCATCATAATATCGCCATGAGCAAAGTTAATAAGCCTAAGTACCCCATATACTAAAGTATATCCAATAGCAATTAAAGCATACATACTACCAAGAGAAAAGCCATTAACTATTTGCTGGATTACAAAACTAAAATCCATCATTAGCACCTTAAACTTTTTATTTATTATAGCTTAATTTGTAAAAAAAGAAGAGAAAAAGAAGAAAAATTAAGGTTTTATGAGTTCAACAAATTGAGTTTTTCCATCTACGATTTTTTCGATAACCGCTGGTTTATTAATTGGGTTTCCTGTTTTTGGATCAATTGTTAAATATCCAGTTACTGCTTCTAAATTTTTAGTGTGTCTAATAGCATTATTTACACATTGTTTAAATTGAAGATTGTTTTTAGTATTTGCTGGAGTATCGCATTGTTTAATTGCGTTATAAATTAAAAGATATCCATCCGCTCCAGTAGCTGCAAACGCACTTGGAAGTCTTCCATAAGTTGCTTTAAAATCTTTAATAAATTCTTTTGCCAATTTAGTTGGAGCTTTAGCAGCATCAAAGTGATCCGTATACATTACACCATCCGCCGCTTTTCCAGCAAGTTTTTTAAGAAGTGCAGGATCAGCTATACCATCTCCTCCCATTACAGGCGCTTTTACTCCAGCAGCTCTAAGTTGTCTTAAGAAGAGTCCTTCTTCAGGAGCGTAAATTGGAGTATAAATAAATTCAGGATTTAATCTCTTAATTTGAGCAACTTGTGCGTTAAAATCCTTATCTCCAGAATTAATATAAAGAACTTTTAAAATTTTTCCTCCACCTTTCTTATAAGCCTTCATAAACGCTTTTGCAAGTCCAACAGAATAATCTTGTTTCATATCAAACACAACTACTGCATTTTTTAAATTATGCTTTAGCGCATATTTTGCAGCAACAGTTCCTTGAAAATCATCCGTAAAACATGCACGAGTTATATATTTACTTCCTTGAGTAACTCTTGGGTTTGTCGCAATTTGAGTAACAGTTGGAGTTTTAGTAGCTTCGGCAAATCTTTTAATAGCAAGAGACATAGAAGATGCCAAAGGTCCTTCAATAGCTACAACTTTTTCTCCGCTTGCAAGTCTTTTATAACCATTTACGGTTTGAATTTTATCAAATTGATTATCAACCACTACCAATTTAATAGTATCTCCATTTGGAAGTTTATTGTATTTTTGATGGATAAGTTTAATTCCATCAAGAGTCTTTTGCCCAAATGCAGCAATTGGTCCAGTTAATGGCTGAAGCACACCTACTTTAATTTCCTTTGCAAAAAGAGTAGATGCAACTAAAGCACTAAGTCCTAATGCCACTACCTTTTTCATTTTGCTCT
>Ga0256836_1000087_pt1 | contig 55022 bp, 75 predicted proteins | sample 4561380metaG_FD_185974 | JGI IMG/M metagenome (GOLD analysis project Ga0256836, IMG submission 185974) | Hydrothermal vent microbial communities from Guaymas Basin, Mexico - 4561-380 | ecosystem: Environmental > Aquatic > Marine > Hydrothermal vents | place: Mexico: Guaymas Basin | collected...
GTTTTTCTTTTTAACCAAGGCCTTAACGTTTTCTCCCTGGATGTTTATGCCTTTGACATCTTCAACTTCTATGCTTGTATTGTAGTACTCCTCATAGTATTTGAATAAATCCCCTATTTTTATTTTCTTTTCATTTTTTATAAAATTTCTAAAACCCTCATCTTCTATTTCAACTTCAATAATCTGATCATAACTCCAACAATCACCAAGGTATCCATTTAATATTGTTCTGAAAAGATTTTGAATTCTTTTTGAATTTGTCCTGTAAAATTCATCTAAAAATAGGATAGTATTATAAGTCCCTCTGATTTTGTCAATAGGTTTTCTATAATCTTCCCTAATTTTTGCTATATGAGCATATTTGTTAACTGCTTTATCCCATTCTGCTTGTTTCATAGGTTTTTTATTCTTAAGGTCTGTAATGAGCGAACTTTCTGCTGTTATAACCTCAAAGCCCATTGCTGCATTTTTATCCTCTTTCATTTCCATAGTCTTTTTTTCAGTGTTCATTCCTGTTTTTACAAGATAAGGCACTGAGATAATAGCATCTTCAGAAACATGTGGTGCTTCAATTGTAATGATTTTCATACCAATAATATCAGCAAATTGTTGAAGACTTGAGGTTTTTCCTGATCCAGGATCTCCTTTTAATAGTAAAGAACCTTTTTCCTGTCCTTTTGATGTGTTTATCATGTTCAATAAAACAGTTTTGACAAATTTACCAAATTTTCCGTCTTTTGAAGAAACTGGTATTTTATATTTTTTGGATTTTTTTGCAGAAACTTTTGAAAAGCTTTTTGCTTTGCCCGAACCCACTTCCTCATTATCAATATTTATGTCATCTTCTTTTTCTATCATATATTTGTAAAAATCTTTTGTCATTGTCATCTCCCTTCCATTATTTCCAGTCCATCATTCTTTCAAATGATTCTGGGTCTTCCTGTTTTAGTCTCATTGCTACAATATATAATTCCCTATAATTGTGATCATTTTTATTTAACATTGGTATTTCATATCTTTTTTTTGTATCTGGATTTACTATATTAAACAATTTATTATCTTCTTTCATTTTATTCATAATATTTTTCCTTTTCCATTAATCTAAATAAATTTTTGCAAAATACCAATTCTTTGGTTTTTACTAAATTCTTGTACTTTTTTAGAATCCTGAATGAATTCACCGAAATCTGTGTATATCTTACCACCGACAACAATGTTTGCTTCCATGAGAGCAAATTCAATCTCCTGAAGTTCATTAAAATTTTCCAAATCTTTAAGAAAAAGGTTTCCTGTAACCTTTCTAATGTCTCCTTTAAAATCTTTAAGATAATTGTTTGATAAGTTTAGATTTCCTATTACTGTAACCAAAGAACCTTTTAGGGAATTCATAAGATTATCTTCAAATATTGCATTTCCGTAAATTTCTTTTGGAGCAAATTCTAGGTTCACTAAATCATTCCCACTCATATTGTAATCACCTCTAAATATTTCAGGTGATCCTTCCAATGAGTCTATGTCAGAATCACTTAGTGAAAGGCTTCCCATTGTGATATCTTGTCCAGTTAAATCACCGAATCTTGAATCTTTAAATTTTCCCACGTGTTTTCTCCTAGTTTTCTTTTATTTATATCTCTTTTTTGCCTATATATGATATATATTTGTAACCGCTAAGTTTTGGCTTTATTACATCAAATGATGCTCTATTGTTTAATATTATATTGAAACTGAAAGGTCTTTTTGATGCCACTAAAGCAATTTTCTTAAGGACAGCCATATTTCTATCATCGAGGATATCAGTATCAGTAAACATAACACTATTGAATGCCCCATCTTTTCCTGATATCATTTTAAGGATTATCTTTGACATTTCCACAGGAAACTCAGTTCCTCCTCCCCACATATCTCTAAATAAAACTTTTATTGGGTATGAATTTTTTTCTAATAATTTATCAACCTTTTTAGGGTCATTTAGATATTCTGCCTTTTTCACAATATCCATATTATTTTTGAATTGTCTAAATTTATGTTTTTTGCCTGTTTTATCCAAATCTATCTTATATACATCCCAATCACTGTCAAATTTTATAATATACATATCTTCAATGCCATTAAGTTTTGATTTTTCAATAACCTTCATAATATCAGGATTTACACCTGCAATGGTTGCTGCCATTGAACCTGAATTATCAAGCACAAACAACAATTTTTGTATATTTTTCTCACCCTTAATAATACCAGCCTTAATAGCAATACCATCATTATCATCAGAATCTAATACCATCGCTAATGAAGATTTTGTTCTATTGTGCATTTTTGTAATGCTCTCTTCCTCAATGTCAATAGGTTTAGGTACCATTTTTTTGAGTAAAATTTTCCAATTTATTGGTTTTACGGGTTTTTTAAGGCCTTCACCTGAACTACCATTCCTTGCTTTTTTTCTTGCCTCTTTGGCATCCTCAATAGACTTCATCCTTTCCTGTTCTTCTGCCTCTGCCTGTTCTTCCATTTTTTTAATTTCTTCTTCAACTTTTTCAGGAGTCAGTTCATCCCTTTCATCAGCATCTAGCATATCCTCATCTTTTGTAGTTTCCTTCATTGCATCATCGATTTTTTCCTGATCGGTTTTCTCATCCTCATCCTTTTCCTCGTCACTGTCATCGAGAGGGTCTTCGTGGTTCGAAGCTGAAGATGATGATCCAGAACCTCCTTCAATAGCATTATCAGGTTCTGCTTCGTCGCTACCGTCGCTACCGTCATCACTGCTATCAGTCTCCTCACCGTCTCCGTTGATACGTTCCCATTGACCATCTTCCTGGTTTTCTAAGGCATCCTGGATTGCTTGTTTTTCCTCGTCAGAAACTTCATCATCCTCCATAATATCCTCGATTCTATCCTCGATAGCATCCTGAATATCCTGCATATCCTGAAGTTCCTCGTCCGTAAGGTCCATATCGTTATCCTCACCAGCTTTCATTTTGTCTAGCATGTCTGCTAATTCCTCAGGAGACATTTCTGCAATCTCGTCTTCATCAGGCATATCAGCAAGGTCTGGGCCACCGGAAGCATCAGAGCCTTCAGGGCCTTCATCTCCATTAATCTGATTATTGTCTGCATCGAGATGTTCATCCATTGCAGATTGCATTTTTGAGATTTTATCCATCAATGAATTTTGAGGATCAGGAGTGCCCTCCTCAATGTCATCAAGAACAGCAATCTGAATATCCTCTATACTGTCGAAATGGTCATAATTGTAATCTGATGCAAAAAGGCCTATCGGAAGCTGAGCATAACCCTTCTTTTTTAATTCGTAATTCGTGATGTAATCACCGATGTAATTTTGGATTTTCCCATTGGCGTTCCTTGCTGCTCTACGCAATGTTTTTCTACTTCTCTTTTTTTGTTTTTCTGTTAGGTGATTATCCACTGCTTCATCAATATTTTTATTTTTCATTTATATTCTCCTGTAATTATATTTTTTACAAATAATTCAGTATTACCTGATGGTAATATACTTTCGCCTATATATCTGTAATCTTTATATTTTGATATTAACTCTTGTTCCTTTGCATGTGCCTCACTCCCGTTAGGGTATTCTTTGTAAAAAATCAAATTCAATTCACTTTCTATACTTTTGCTATATCGCATTCTTAGACTGTAATTAATATTTTTTGTTTTCTTAGTTATTCCTATTTTATAAAGACCTTTATACTCAAAAAAATACAGATATGTTGCATGCTTAGTATCATGTTTTGATGACACTCTGTTCCTATATCCACAATCTCTGCAAAGTTTTCCCTTCAGTATTGATACAGGGTGTGCACTAAATTCATTGCCACATACACATTGAAACTTCATTCTTTCTGCACCTGATATGAATTCAGTGATTATTTTTGGCTTTGGTTCAGGCATATCATTGTATTTTTTCATATAAATTTCTTTCGAGATTCTTCTCTTCATCCCAGCCTGAATTTTTGAACAACCACAGGTTACGCCCCTTAAAACATCATTTGGAGATATCATATATTCATTACCACATCCACATAAATGTTTTATTTTTTCTTTGGAGCCTTTATAATCTTCAATGGGTAATGCTTTTATTCCTTTGTCAATCAAAGCTTTCTTATATTTATCTGTATCAATATAAGGTCTCTTTCTTGAGCATCCGCATGTGCTCCTAATTGCATTAGAGGGTTTTGTTATATATTCATTGCCACATATGCACCTAAACAAAGTTGGTGTATTCATGTCCTTATAGGTTCCTATTAATATAACTCCGGTGTTTAGTAATTTTTCTTTTAGTTTATCTATTGTTGTAGATTTTCTCTTATTATGAGGCACACTACATTTTTGACATTTATATCCTTTATATGCATTATTTGGAGATATCATATATTCATTGCTACATACACATAAATGTTTTATTTTTTCTTTAGCACCTTTATATTCTCCCAGGCATTTTATGCCTGTTTTATTCAAGATTTTATTTTCATACTCCTCCTGAGTTAATTTTCTTGGCATTATTTCTTAGGTCCTATTATGCTTCTATCTATTTGTTCTTGTAATAAATCTCCACTCCAACCCGCTGACTGTAGCAATTTTGGCCATCTGGTCGGTCCTTCTCTTACCATTAAGTTAAATAAATCTACAGAGCCATAAAAGTGATCGGCGTGCACGATATGATAGATTTCATGAAGTATCAGGAATTCGATATATGCATAGGCATCAGGAATATTTCCTCCATTGCTTTCGTACATTCCGCCTGCTGGCTTAACACCCTTCATATGTGCGTATTGGATTAATTGCTTACAGAATGCAACATTGAAAATCAATTCTCCGTTTGCTGTTGCTGCGGCTGTTCCTACCTGTTTCATCCATTCTGGTTGTCTTACGAATTTGGGTGCTGGAGTAACATGAATTGAAACCTTTACTTTTTTGCCTGTAATAGGATCCCTCAGTTTGAAAAATGCTGGATTTGACACCCTAACCCATTTTATCATTTCCTTTAATTCTTTGAGAGTAACTTTAGGTACTTTGTCAGACGGTGTTATGTAATCGAATAATATGCTTTCTATCATATTTTTTTTATTTACAGCATTTTGCCTTTCATTAGCATGCTCCAGATGTGACATCTGAATATCCAATCTTTGCTGAAGGTCTTCAGTGATTTCCTTTACAGTTTTGCCTCGTTCCTTTGCTTCTCTTTTGATTATTTTTTTGACATAAGGAGTGGATAAATCTACATGCTCAAATTGAGCATGGACATTTTTGTCAATAGATTTTGTAAACTGTCCTTTTATTTTTTCATCTAAAGCATTTCTAAATATTTCTGAGAATATTTGAAGGCTCTCGTTTTTTGGTGTAGAATTTTCCATATAAAACCCCTTTTTAGGTTATTTATACCCTAATCATTTTCATTTTGAGTATTCCCATCATGCCTTGATGGACATTGGACGTTATCATGTTTGCTATTTTTTCATATGGAACCTTGAGTTTTCTGAGGTCATTTGTATCCTTGAACCTTTCAGATCCTTCAGGCCATATGAAGCATTTGTATCCTCGTTCCAAATATTTTAAGGTTTCTTCATGGGCTTTTTGGTCACATCGTTGATTATCAAGGCAAAAGATTGGTTCCTTTAATTCCTGAATCCTATCGTCACCGAGGTTAGCCCCGAGTTGTGCTATGACATTATCTAAGCCACTAGACATTGCGTCATAAATTGATTCAAAAATATATACTGGTTTTTCCTTGTCAATATTATAAAAATTCCATGCCTTATGACCGCTGTTTCCTGTAACCATATAAACGAAAAATCTTTTTTCTCTCCATGCCAATGCCTGAAATCCATACCATAGGTCTCCTTTTTTGAGTGGTATGATGATGTATTCTGATAGAGTTTGTAATGCTCCATTAAATTTTATTTTGTTCCCTTTGGGACTGTATCTCCAGTCACTCTGAACCTCAATCCCACGATTCTCAATGTATCCTGAAGGTCCATCTGGTCCTGAAGGCATATCAGTGAAGCCTGCTGGTTCAGGTACCAAAAACAGACCTCCATCATTTATCGGTATATTGAGTGCTTTTGGCACTCCTGCTGCTTTTGATACAGAAGGAGTGCCAAAATCAAGTCCTGAAGAAAATGACATAATCTCATCGGCTGACAGTGCTTTTTCCTCATGACCATCTTGGTCATCCTGAGTATTCTGAGAGTTCTGAGTGTCTATTTTTTGTACAGTTTCTTGATCAAAATTTAACCCGGTGTCAAAAGTCGGAATCTCATCCATTCCTTTTTCCTGATCATCATTCTCATCCTCTTTAACATCATCCTTAAAAAGTGTCTTCAAGGTCTTCAGTCCTGCCCCTCGTTTTTCATTGGCATATAGCGAAAATTCCCTTGGGTGATTCTCTTTAAGGTATCCGTAAAGGTTTGTAGAGTATTCACAATTGAAGCATTTCACTGCAGCATTGTCATACGAAGGTTTGATATAAAGGTGTAAACGATGCTTTCTCATCCATGAACCGCCCTCATTACATATCGGACAACATACGGAAATGTCAGAAGGACCAACATTGCCTATGGTATCATATGGATGAACCATCATCCAATATTTTTTGTCAATTTCATCGAGGTATTGTGCCATGAAGGCTCCTTTTTGTTTTTATAAATAATCTCATATAATAGATTTTATCAAAATAATGCTTAATTTTATGCCTATGTTCTGATAAAATCTGAATCTAAAAATTTAAAACTGGAGAATATTATGAATGATAAAATTTTAAATGAAAGTGTGAGAGAATCTTTTGAGAACCTTATAGCAAAGTACCCGATTTCTGAGTGCAATTACATCATAACAAATTCTCTTGCTATACTTGGGGATAAAAAAATTCAACCAAGCAAAGAAACAAAATTAACTGAAGCATCACTGAAAAGGATAAACAGGTATAAATATCCTGAGAGATTAGCATCTCTCATTAATATTACAATAGATAAGACCGAAGAATGGGCTAATTTCAGTTTTACGAAACTTGCTCTTCAATCTTAATATATTAAAAATCTAAAAAATCATCCAGTGAGTTTGTGTTTTTAGTTTTATATTTTGCACTATAAAATTTATTAATGTTATTTACATGTAGTGGAAGTTTTTCGTCCATAAAAAACTCTAATATTCCATTAGGATTATAATTTACTTCTACAGTATTGAATTCATGAATAATTTTATCTTGTATATCCTCTGGAACCTCTGTAAAATCTACAAGAACTTTATTTCTGGCAAAATTATCTTTGTACATATTATGCTCTCCAAAAAATTCATTTAATGAGTCATTGCATACACAATGTTTTTCTGCTTTTTTTATACCATAAGGTTTTGTTTTAAAGATATTTTTTGAATCTTTTAATTCACCTTTTTTCTTGCCACTCTTTATAATATCATAAATATCATAATTTTCTACAAGTTCATCCCAAATATCCATTGTTGTGACTGTCTTTACACACTCTGAATTTATATTGTTCTCTTTTAAATAACCAATAAATTCGTCGCTAAAATGAGACTTTCCTGTAACAGTTGGCACATTATCACCCTTATCACCAATTAATCCATGGATGATTGTAAATCTTGACATTGGCCCAAAATCTGTCTGAACAATTTCTGATTCAAAATCAGTTAAAAATTGGTCCTCTTTTTTAATAGGATCCCACATTCTAACATTATTGTGTGCTTGAACCTGTTTCCAGTCATGATCAGAAGTCACGAGAATGATATCCATTTCATTACCATATTTTATTGCTATTGTGCCTGCTATATCATCAGCTTCGGCTTCATTTACTCGTAGGACCTTGAAAGGAAAATTCTCTTTGATTTTTTCTAACATTTTGTCAGTTTCTTCGAAAAATTCCTCAAAATTTACGTCATTATCTTCTTTGGCCTTGCTTCTGTTAGCCTTATAATCTGGATAAAATCTTTTTCGCCAGTTATCTTGACCATCTATTGCCAGTATAATTTCATTTTTGAATTTATTTTTTATGAATTGAAGTGAGTTAAATAATAAAGATTTGTGATATTGAATAAAATCTTCAGTAACAAACAGCCCATCTTTTTTTCTAGGCTTTGCTTGTTGTAATGCAATAAAAAGGTTTCTCATATTTAAGTGACTAAAATCCACTATCGTTATCGATTTTTTCATATGTTTCCTTTTATTTTATTTTTTGTGTCCTTTGACTCAGTGACCTAATTGATGACCTAAAGGTCATCAAGGAAATCTAAATCTGAACTAGCAGATGCTGTAGGAGCTGGTTGTGTAGATTGAGCTGGTTGAGCTGGTGCTTCCTGCACAGGTGTTTCTACTGCTGGTTGTACTGGAGCAGTTTCAGCTACTGGTGCTTCCTGTGCAGGTGTTTCTACTACTGGTTGTACTGTCTGATCTGGCTGAGTAGTTGGCGCTGAAGTATCAGTTTTTGCGGTTACTCCCACGATACCAGAAACTACATTTTTGAATTGGATTGGATCAACAAATTCTGGTTGATATGCTTCAAGAACAAATTTCATTTTTGTTCTTAATTCTTCGTAAGTTTCGAAAGCCTCAGGTTTCATAAATTCTTCTAATTTAAAAGCACTATTGATAATATCATTTTTTGCTTCTTCGCCATCTGCATATATAGAACTTGGTGCCATAATCTCTGTGGCATCATAGTTTAAAAAACCAGCAACTTTAGCAATTTTAAGTTTAATATTACAACCTGTTAAAGGATTGAATAATTGTTTTGGTTCTTCGCCCATTGCAATTTCTGATTCTGATGGTTGAAGTGCTGCCATAAATTTATCTTTAAGTTTTGTTCCAAATTCCCATAAGAAAATTTTACCTTCATTTTGAGGATTTGCGGGGTCTTTGATAACCTTGATGTTTGCCATAAATTTAATTTTTCTGCTAAATTTCTTAGCCTCTTTTTTGCCTTCTTCAGTGCCTATGTTATATAGTGCTGACCAAAGTTCTGATGCTGGACAAGGTTCACCGATTGTCTCTGGTGAAATATTGATATACCATCTTTTTTTCTTGTTTACATTATCAAATGATTGAAATGCATGGTTATATCTCTGAATAAATGGGGTACCTGTTGGGTCTGGAAGTAATCTAATAATTGCTCCTCCATTATCGTTCTCGTCCCGACTCAATTTCCAAAATCTATCATCTTCGTAATTTTTCTTTCCGCCTGCGTTTACATTTGCACCTAAGTTTTTCTCTAATGAACCCCAGTCCATGTTTCCTGTGCTGCTAAAATCTAATGCTGCCATATTTTTTCTCCTAACGTATTTTAACGTGTGTTTTAATTTCATATCTTTTTTGTGGAGGTTAAATGTTGTTGCTCCATGTTTTGTTTGTTTTCTTGCTCTAATTATAGAGAAAATTTACTTAATTTTTATAAAATTCCAATATTATTTTATCAATATCGTAAATGCTTCTTTTTGACTTTAGTAAATTTTCCTTGCAAAGAAGCATTTGTAAATTTTCCTTTGAAGCAATTATAAAAATAGGAATATTTTTCGTAAATCCTTCAAAAACACTAATTTTATGATCAAGATGATAATCACCATATGACCTAATTAGATTATATGGGTTTATAATATCACCGTAATTTTTGTAATTCTTTTCACTAAGCCTCCTAACCAATTTTGAATATCTATCAAAATCTTCCCTATCTTCGTCTTTTATCCAAAAACCAGATGACATTTTTGTTTTTCTTTCATTTTCTTTGATTTGCACAGGATTATTGTAATATTCATAACCATATCTATTTAATTTTGTTATCTTTGATTTTTCTTTCATGGCCTCTGATTGCGTTGAATATTCACAACCATAACGAGATAAGTTTGTATTCATGATTTTCTGTTTAACTTCTGAACTTTGTGCAGCAAAATCAACCCCATATATATTTCTATTTGTTGATTTTCTTTTTTCTGTTACTTCATCCCAGTTATCTTTATCATTCAAAGATTTTGATATTTTCTTGCCATTTTGTTCATAATCTGTATTGTTTACTCCTAATAATTTTTTATCTTTATCATTATTAGAACACTTCGAAGAACAAAATTTATGAAATCCTTTATTGAAACTTATGAATTTAGGAATATTGGTGCAGTCATTTGACTTGCATTTAGGCACATCCATATCATTATATATACAGTATATTTCCTCTTTTGAGATGTTAATTTGATTGATGATACGAGAATTCAATCTCCCATCAGAACGCAATAGATTTTCTTGAATGTATTCTTTAGTCATTTCATTGATCATCATATCTCCTTATATACAGTATTATATACAAAATTTACTTAATTTTATGAAAATGGATTATTAGATTTTTGAGGATTGGTATGCCTAAACAGCATATCAGATGTAGTTTTATATTCATCATTTTCAACGTATTTATGATATTATTTATATTTTTAAAATGTTCTAATTCCTGGTTTTGAAATGCCTTTTGTCTTTCGTCCAGCAGAAGAGCCATCGTTATTTTTCCATGTTTTTGTTTTATGACAGGTAGGACATAAAACCATAAGATTATCATCATGACAATTTGAGGGATTACCATCAATATGGTCCACTTCAAGGACTTTGATTGTATCATATGAGCCATCGAAGTAATCTTCCTTCATACCACAACCAAAACCTAATCTCCCATCCTTATTTTGACAATAGGGAATGTCATATTTTTTGCCTCTGTAGGTTTTGCTATTCTGCATTTGAGTATATGAGTCATATTTACTATTTTTCTTGGCAATATCATTATTAAAACATTTGGCACATACCGATTTTCCTGTTAAGCATGATACTCTCGGGGGATACGTCCCATCTTTTCTTTTAGTATTGATTGAGCCTCTTGCCGCAGGTTTCCCACATTTGCATTTATATTGTGTATGATCATTCCATTTTGCCATATTACTTCTCCTAATACCATACCAATGATTTTTTATTAGATAACTTTATGCTTCCTTTTATATAATCATTTGCTGCTAATTCAGGCAGTTCTGAGTTATCTACTGTAGTTTTGATAAGATTATCATTGTTAAATAGTTCTTGTAATTCATCATCAATCTGAACAAACTTCTTTGAACTAATTGTTACTTCATTAAATTTATCTTTAATATTAGAAGTTTGGTTTTCGAGAATATCCATAAAATATACTTTTGGAAGATACTTTGATAAATTAGTGAATTCATTATCTTCAATAACTTCTCTAATATAATTAGGTAATAATAGACTTTTTTTGTTTATAAGCACAATGCCACCATATTTTAGATAATCATCACCCTCAATTAATCCAAAATCCGATAAAAGCATACTAATATTCGCCTGATGGAAATTTCCTTTTTCTGCTATTTCTGTTCCTAAAATATAATCTTTTAACATTATTTTACTTCCTTATTTTTATTATCTTCATTGATTATATCATCCTTATACTGTGACGTGTACTCGTCTTTATTAATGCATTTTTCCGTTGGTACCTGGTTTATTCGTAAACCTTTAATTATTTTGCTCATTTTTTTATCCTTGAATGTATCTAATTTTTGGTTGTTTTAATTCTGAATATCCTGTGCTACCTTTTGGTCCCATATAACTATAATCTTTGGGAATAATGTATTTTCCTGTTAAAAAAGAATCTAAAGGAACAGGATTAGCCGAGAATACATCATTAACATCAGCACCATTCTTGATAAGGTTAAAGTTTAAAGAAATTTTAACCGAATTATCTATTAGACCGAGAACATTAATGCTAGGTTTTTGCTTCATATTTTTTGTGTCTTTTGTATAAAAATCATTTTCCATAATATCTCCTAAATATATACTTTTTTATCTGAATTTTCAATATTGTCTTCTTTTTTCTTTTTAGTTTTCTTTGGTTTTTTGGTTTTCTTAGTTTTTTCGGATTTCAAAACTATACTCATAAAAACTTCATATAATCCCCAGACTATCAGCCACTGTAATAAACCTAGATTCACAACTAAAATTATAAACCATATAAATGAGGTTTCATTAACAAATTTATCTATTCTTTTAAAACTCATCCGATATACTCCCAGATTATACCAGTTATTCTCATTTTAAATCCTTTTGTTCTTTTATTACTATAATTATAATATAATATACTTAGAGGAATATTAAATTACTCCATTAAAATTTCCATATAGCTCATAATATGTCCTTTATTTTATTAACTCTATACTTCCATTGTTTATATAGAATGCGTTAAATGATATTTCGGGATAATCAAGAATTAACTCTAAAAAAGCATTGATATTATCTCTTGAATCATCGTATAGTCTTACTTTTTTGAACTGAGTATTATCTCCTAACATTTTTTTGATAATGTGATATTTTTTTGATGCATTATCCAATCCTGGGATGTTTCCTGCTCTGATAACATGAACTTTTTGGTCATCTTTGTGCCCAGCTTCAATGCCGTGTTTGACCAAAAACTCTAAAAATCTATCTTTGTCGTCAAAATCTTGTCTTGCTGTTAGCAAATAAACCTCTGAATTTGTTGTTTTTGTATTCTCAAAAAGTTCTTGAAGTATCTTTATCATTGGAGTGTTTGGCACTGAAGTGTTTATAAAAATATCAGTGTCTACAAATTCGGAGAAGTCGAAAACTTCTCCTGTTAATGCTATATATGTATTGTATTCTTGATTTGTTAATTTTCGTAGTATATTTCCATTTTCGTCTTTTATGATGATTTTTGCTTTTGTGAAAAATAATGTTTCATCAAGGTCAATAAAAGTAATTGCGTTATTCAAAGATTATCCTTTATGTATTGCTTATATAATTATAACACAATAACCTTAAGAGGAGATAAAATTTATATATTTATGTGAATTTTTTTATATCTCTTACAGCTTTTTCAAATATTTCCTCATTATATTTTCCAAAATAACTGGCAATTTCATAGGGATTGAAATTATATTTTTCGGCAAACCTAACATGAAAATCTATAATAAATCTTGATGATAATATTATTCTTTCATCCTCATTATATTTGTCTGTCTTAATAAGGTTCAGCATATCCTTCAATGTTTTACTAAAGAACCTCTCAACTTTTTGAACATCTGAAGGCTGAGATATTTCGATATTTTTATTTTTTATAGTCTCATAAAATTCTTTTTCATATACATCAATCAGAACCAAATCTTTTATTTGGCTCTGCATGTTTTGTTGTAAGTTTCCTTTAGCGTTCAATGTTTATCCTTTATTTTATGATTTTATTTTTGTTTCTTTTTCTAGTTTTTGCTAGTTTTCTTTTATCTGCTCTACTCATGCCTTTTACGAGTTTTCCTTTAACATCACAAACCATAGACACTCCTGAATCTTTTGATTTTTTAATTTTGTCAGCATGTTTTTTCTGACATTTTAATTTTTTCTTCATAGCACGTTTGAATGCTGGCTTTCTTCTTTTTTTGGCTGCATCTTTTTTTGCTTTTGCTGTCATTCTCTCACTGATAGCATCATCGTCCTCGTCCCAGTCATAAGCATCCCAATCAAAATTATCATGATCAAAATCTTCGCCATCAAAATCACCATATTCTACGATTTCCATTACCAATTCTGTAATTTCTGCAATATCATCATCATCCAGGTCTTGTTCTTGTATGAGCTCAATTAAATCTTGCTTTGTCCAATCTTTATCATTGTTTTCATACTCTTGTGCCTTATCCTCTAAAATTTCTCTAAAACTTCTCATTATTTAACTCCTAATTCTTTTTTTATTGTTTCTATAAATTCACCGTAGTTATGTGTTCCATACTCATCTTTAACAATTTTTGAGACAGATAAAGCAAAATCTTTTATTGACATACTATCATCTATTTTTTCAATGTTTTTGTCTATCTCTATTGCTAACTTATCTGACTTTTTGCTTTCGTCAATATTAATAATCTCTCTAAAACTTTTCATTATTCTAATACCCCCTGTGCTAACATTTTAAGTTTTGCCTGCAAAACCTCTCTTCTGAAAATTGGGTCTCCATTTTCATCTAATTCTCTCACTTCAACACTTAATATATATGTTGTGCCAGCTGTCAATTGTTGAGATTGTAATGGCATTATTTGAAAGATAAAAAATGAATCTGCTGGTGTTTTTATGGTGGCGCCGATATTAAAATCATAAGTAAAATTTCCATCTGCACCTGTTTTAATTCTCATTTCTCTCGAAAAATCAACAAAAACCCCTTTTAGGGTGATTGTGATGTACCTATCTACTTCAGGAACTTCAATGACATTTCCATCTGCATCTGTGCTATCATGATATATTCTACCGCTTACTGTGCAGATATCATTATCTGCACCAGAAATAACATCATCATTAAAAACAACTTTTTCTAATCCTGTGCTCTCAAAGATTTTATATGTTTTTCTAAAATCTTTTCCTATTAGAGAATCTGAATTATAAATATTTTCATTCTTGGTCAAGGTTCCTTCTAAAATAGGAGTTCCTCCAAGAGTATCTGAAACTACCCAAGAACCCTCCCAATTGTTTGGTAAGTTTATGACTTGTTTGCTACTGAACTCATAAATATCTCCCGAATCTCCTTGTATCAATTCTATGGTTTCCATTACTTAATCTCCTTAATCCTGAAATTTGCCATTAAAGTCATTTTTAACTACAAATTCATTATCCGCTATTTTCTTTCCCTCAGGTAATGCAGATTCGTTCATAGCCTCTTTGACATTATATTTTAGTAAGATTTTTGCTATTTGATTGTTTAATCTTCTATCAGATATTTCAGGAATATGAAAAAACTTTCTGTCTTTAGTAACAAGTACATCATCTTGTTTTAGTGCTATGGCTATTTCCATAACAGCTTCGGCATCATAGAAATAAGTAGTTGCCTCCCCATTCCATTCTTTTGCTATATAAGAATCAATTTTTTCATCTGACATTTTCTTAACAGCCTCGTTTACGTAATCTTTAAAAGTCATTATATACCTCTTTTTTATTTTATTTATAAAGTTTGTTATATGTCGAAATAAATTTTATATTTCCATTCTCTTGAAATAACATTAGTTTTCCAAAAAACAGTTATTGGTTTATTTTTCCATTGCATTCTTTTGGGTGTCATGTCCCATACCATTTTGTGTATTTTGTTTTCCCATGTTCTTTTTTCTATATTAAGAGTAAAATCAATAATATTAATTTTTTTATTCCAATCAATATTATCAAAAGAGATTAATAAATTATCACAAGAAGCATCGATCAAAAAGTCTTCATGAACAGAAGCACCCAAATTATCATATACAATTGCTCTTACTTTTAACTCACCAATTAAATCTTTAACATCAAAAGTCCAATCTGATAAATCAGGAATAGGCCCAGTGGTGTAATAGAGTGACCAATTTTCATTGCCATTGATATCAGGATTATTTCTCCATATTTGCCATTCTACTTTTTCTATTGTTCCATCTGTATCTTTGCCATTATGCGCAAAAATATATTCTGAATTTTCTACAGTTCCATCAGGCTCTTTTAATGTTTTGAGTTCCATCTCGGGCGGAATATTATCCATTGCGAGTGTTTTTTGCTCTTCAATAGTAATATTATTATAGCCATCAAAATAAGTTATATATTGAGTTACAGGAATTTCTCCATATGTTTCCAATAATCTAGTAAATTCTTCTGCTGTTATTGTCTCATTATAAAATAGAAATTCTATATTTATTATTTGGTCTATATTTCCTGACGGATTTGATTTGATTGTAATCTCATCCCCAACAGAATAAGGAGCTGTAGAATCTAAGAATCCTGTTTCAACAACATAATAAATAGATGCTGTTTTTTCGCATATAGCTTCATTGCCAAAATAATCCATCACTTTTATTTGTGCTGTGATATCACCTGCATTGGTTGTAGTATAAACATTCCCTGAGATAAATCCCTCATCATTAAAGTTATACTCAACAGTATTTGTGCCCATAAAAGCAAAAACTATTTCATTATTATATTTCTGATATAAAAAATGCTCTATATCAAATTCAGTATAAGACATTTCATTGGTATTATTATTTAATGCTATTATATTTTCACCAGAATTAACTTTTTCTGTTAGAGTCCAATCAGAACACTCAATACTATTTGGTTTATTGAGTTTTATGTCTTGTACATATACATCTTCACCTTTTAATTCTTGCACTATATATGCAAATTCTGATGGAATGTTGTCAGTGCTTGTTCTATCTCCATCTAACCATACAGCTATTAATATAAATTCTCCAGATGCATTTGTTAATCCTAGTGTATTATCCTGAGAGGATATACTTGCGTCACCGAGATTTTTATTGTAGCTTCCGTCTTCTGTATAAAAAACATCCGACCATTTTGTTAAACCATTATTTGTATTATTTACAAAAATTTGAAGAGAAGCATCTATTATGTCGCCAGAAGAATTATAAATATCCCCTGCCATTGTTATGTTTAATGACATATATTATCTCCTATTCTATTTTTTCTAAATTGCTTATATTATATTTTTCAAATAAAATAACTTCATTTTGTTTTTTCAAATCCTTTATAGTATCATAAAAAACATCAAAAGTCATATCACCAGAACTATCATATTTTCCTGTATAATACTTCTTTTTACCTTGAAATAATTTCCCAAAGACATTAAAATCAAAACCTTCTGCATTATCTATCTCTGCCCAATAAAAATCTTTATCTTTTGTATTGGTGTATTGTCCTATCATATCTTTTACATCTTCTAGGTATTCTCCTGTATATTTCTTCTTTGTAGTTGATGTTAAATCTCTGTGCTTATAAGATTTTTCATCTTTCAATGAAACAACTCTATACAGTTTTTTGAATTTTTTTATTACCTTTAGTTTTTGAAGTTCTTTCTTATATTTCCTCAAAAACATAAGAAGATTATCTCTTGACTCGTCATCATTATATAAAACATATCCTGATAATTCTTCCACAAATTCTTTTAATTCAGGTATCAGATCCTCAATATTTTCTATGTTTTCATTCATAAAGTCCTTAAATTTAATCATTCTATCACTCCCCATTTTATTTTGAAATCTCTTCCATTAGGTTTTATCCAAAAACCACATATTTCATACTTTATTAAATCATCAGCCAAATCATTATCATCATCTATTTGTACAAGATTGAAATTATGAACTGAAGTTTCTTTTGTTACGCCTGAGATATAGTTATACATTGTTCCTTCTAAATCTCCAACAGCCGTATTGATAACTTTTATATACTCTGTCGCGGTGGCGCCATATACATCTTCTATCTGGTCTATTATAACATTTTTTACTGTACTTCTTATAGGATTATTTGTATTATTTATTATCTTATGTTTATCTTTATCCCAATATCCATTTACCATTGGTATAGCACAAAGTTGCCATGAGTTACCTTCCACTTCTATTTCACCATAGGCTTGTATTGTTTGTTTTTCTGCTACAGTATCGCCGCATTTTTGAAATACTATATCATATTCCCTCACAGCATCACTACTATCACCATCTGTATCGGTGGCTATTTCTATTAATTTATACCTACCTTCATTATTATAAGTCCAACTAAAAACAGGATTGCTATCAAGTGATGTTTGCAACGACCAATCCTGATTATCTTCATCATATACAACAGTTCTTACTTCGTTGCCGTTTTCATCTTCCGATATCTCTATATATGAGTTTGAGTCTAAATATAATTTCCAATCAATTTTAAGATTTTGAGGATTATCTTCTTGATCGGTAGAACAACTCGTATATATGGCTGTAGGTACGGTAAAACATGATATATTTTCTTCATTACAGGCATCTGGCGGAATGTTTGTTTTCTCTATATCTTTTGAAATAGTATCGGTTTTTATTTCCCAACCTGTAAAATATCTTACGGTTTGAATTACTGTCTGAAGTCTAGGAACACTTAAAATTTGATTGACTGTTTCGGATTCCTGATGATTGAGCGATGTTCCATCCTCGGAAAAATTATAATCTACACCATCCTCTTGTACAACATCATAAGAATCTCCAATAACAGGTATAATTTCTGCTTCATCTATTATGGTAGGTTCTTCTGGGTTGACATTAAAATCTGGCTGAATGGTGTATTCCTTCCATTCCATATCTTTTGTGAGAACATAATCATAGAATTTACCTGTGCCGTCGTCTATCGTAATTATTTGTTGGATTGTTTTTCCTGATTCAGCACAATTTCCTATGTGCTGAAAGGAGTCTGTATATGTAGAAGATTCATAAATAGTTTCCATAAAGACTCCTTTTTATGAGTATTTATATTAAATTTAATAACTTAATGCCGGTTTTCTTTTTGGGTCTTTCTTGTCCATCATAATTAGAAAATCTCTCACTGTTTTATATTCCTTTTCATCAAACGAATAAGAATAATTTGACTTGTCCCATTGAGCGATTAAGGCTTTTAGGTTCGAGTTATTTTTAGCCTTTTTAACTGTAACAGTTATTGGTCCTTTTGTAAATAAAGTGTATTGAGAATTATACTCTCCCTCTTTATATCCATAATCCAAAACTTCCTCTTTTGCTTTATAGAAGTCATATTTTTTTGCTTCGTTTACATATTCTCTAAAAGTCTTCATGCTATTCTCCTATTTTGTTGTTATTTATCTAAGCTAGAGTTTTCATCCAGTTCATTGCTTCATTTTTCTTTTCAAAAAAGTTTACAATATCACTTTTTTCTCTTGTAACGATCATATATATTTTCCCATTGGGCTTAATATTCCCGCCCCATAGGTCTTGTTTTTCTGCTCCATGACTTGCTGGATATGTTGGTATTTCAAAAAGTTTAACTTTTTGATTTTTTGTTTGTTTCATAGGCTTAGTCACTTCTGACCATTTAACCAATTTTCTGACAATGCCATCATAATGTTCAGTGTCTGAACTGTCAGAATTGAAATATCTTTTTAAATCTGGAAGTTGTGCTGTCATTCCTGAACCTTCAGCATATGTTATCCATAATTCTTTGTAATCTGTATTATATAGTACATATTCTTTTGTTGCCTCATTTATCTCATTTATAAATTCACTAAATGTTTTCACAATCCACCCCTAAACCTTTTGACTCACTTATAACATCTATATTATCATAATCCTTGTTTAAATCATTTATAATTTTCTTAGCTTCTTTCTTATTAGTTTTGAAGAATAAAACTATTCCTCCTGAAGATAGATCAACTTCTACCCCATAACTACTATAAGCATCTTTGAGTTCTTCTGCATAATCATTCTCATCAGAACCCAAATTAATTATTATTTCTACTTCTTTTTTCCCCTCTGTTATATATTCTTTAAATTTTATCATATTATTTCTCCTTATTTTATATTGTATCTAACTAAGACTTAAATCTTACTTAAATAGCGCTAAATCTGATAAATCTACGTCGAATTTTCCGAGGAAACCACTAACGCCATTGCCAGCATCATACATTTTTTCATCCAATGGGTTTACTGCCATCCCACTTCTATTCAATAAGAAAAATATTTGCTCTCCAGTTTCTGGGTCGATTGTATCAATCCATTGTGTTGTATAATGAGAATAAATTGTTGAACCTTTTGAGTATCCATTGCCTTTAATCCCGAAAACCACTGAGTCAGTGCCATCATTTGGATGAGTATAATCGATGTAATATTCTACACCTGAAACTCTGCCTAGGTATGAAGGACTTATATTATCGTTAATGCCTTCATTATTTGTGTCATTCAGTGTACCTCCCAAAAGACTTGCTACATTTGATGATACAACAGCCCAACCCAAAGGACTTCTATTATCAGAAATTGGCAAGTCACAAAGGCCTTTATTTACCGTGATTGCAATTGATTGTCCTACAGCCCACAATAAATTGTCAAAATCTGCACCAGAAAATGTAAGAGTTGCTTTAGTGCTTGCTCTATTTTTTACCATTGTAAGGAAATCATCATCAACTTTGTATGTCATTTCATCAACCAAATAATGCGCCAGAACTTCATAAAAATCATCTCCATATATGTTTTGTAAGTCCTGTAAAGCCTCTTTTGTAAATTCTGTTCTAATTTTTTTAGAAACAGCCTTTATGTCTGCTTTAGCAATAGACAATTTTCCTGTTCCTTTATCCCATTGTGCTCCTGAAATTATTCCCACTGGACCAGTCATAGGTTGAAGGTCTGAAACTCTCCTCGCTATACTTCTTTTTTTCAGAATTTTGTCTATGTTACCTAACAGTTTTGGCTGGTCGATTATAGAATTTTCTTCATTTAAGATTTGTTCTTGATTCTCCATCATATTCTCCTTGTTTTGTTTTATTTATATTTTATTGTATATTACCACAATAGTGTCGTTATTAGCCATTTTAATATCTTCCTGAAGTTCAATATGATTTTCTTTTATGCTAATCACATCTTCTTTACAAAAAATATTAGAGTTATTAATGCTTATGCTGATTTCTTCATCAGCATCTATGTCAAATTCGGTACTAATAATTGAGCCATTAATTCTTGGATAATTATCAATAACTAGCATTTCTATATTATTCATAGTTAAACCTCCTTTTTATAAATATTTATAAAACCATGGAGAAGAAATGTTAAAAAGATATAACCCAACAACTCAACCTGACAGCACAATAACTTCATGGGATTTGCCTGATACTTTTGTCGGAGGTACTGTTACCATTTTCATAAATGGTCAAATGTTAGCATTACAAGATGATGATTCTGAAGTATATGGTTATACTGTTGATGAAGATAATAAAACTCTTGATTTTTATAATGCGCCTTTGGATGGCGATTTTCTTTATATAATTTATGATTCAGATGGTAGTACTGATGCAGCCTCTGATTATAGTGGTACCGGATTGATGAGATTGAATAAAGGTTTCAATCTAATTTCATACCAAGGACAAAAAGAAGCATTATGGGATAAAGACAAATCGCAAATAGATTATAAAGAAGGTATTTTGGCAAATGTACAAAATCTATTTATTGATCAAATAGAGGATGTCTATGGTGTATCTGCCAACACAATAGTAAGGGAAATACAAACATATGAAACAGACTCAGGAAAATATAGGACATTTAATGTAGGAAATACATCACCGGCTTGGTGTGGTAATGCTGAACATATTACAGACTCATCATTATATAGGGAAGCATTAACTGATGGCACAGAATACGGAGATCCTGGTGATAATGATTATGTTGTTTATAATCCTAATAATTTTACTTTAAGTAACTGTTATATAGATACTGACACAATAACATCATTGGATATAGATAATAAACTAGAAGATTTACCTGCAGGTTTAAGGACAGGTATTTTAATATACATATACCCTGACGCAGATTTATCCAAAACAGATGATTTGTTGGAAATATGGTTTTAGGAGATAATAAATGGCATTAAATTATGATATATCTTGTCATGCTCTTGATGAGTTAGGAGGCAACATTGAAAAGGCCAAGGTACATGCTTATTTCATACAAGTAGATAGTGGCTCAAGTGAATCGACATGGGATAATGATATAAGACTAACAGCAGGTAATGGTAAAGTTTCTTTTAACCTCGGCGATGATTCTTTTTTGACATCAGAGGGTATCATAAAGACAGGAGATAAAGTTCTTATATGTGCATGGGTTTCTGATGGGGATGCAGGGAACAATGATAAATCTTCAAAAGAAAATAATACTATAACAAAATGTGTTAATTTCATTCATACTGTTGATACAAGCTCTAGTTCATGGTCTGAAGATTTTACAATATTTGATGTCAAAACACCGGTTTGTGATATTTCTATACCAACTGTTAATTATACAGGACATTCTTTTACCATAACTAATAACAGCACTGTTAATCAAGGAAGTTTTGACGATCCAAATTTTGATAGAAGTGATTTATATCAAAATATTACAAACTCAGGACAAAATATATATTTAGGATTGAATATCGAAAAAACTATATATAACTATGAAGAAAATTCTTTTGAAGAAAATGTAACAAAAAATAATACATATTCATACATCGATGCAGGTGACTATACTATTGTAGTGCGACCATATAATTTCTTGGGATTTTATTGTGAAGTAACAAAAGATGAACATATATTATACAATAAACCAAGTATTGATTTTGATTATACTTTTAGTAAATTATTAAATTCTGATAAACATATAGGGGTAGGCAATGATGACAAACTTATAACCTCCCAATTAAGTTCTACAAATTACGGAGATACTTGGGAACAGATACAAGCAACCTTTGATTGGGAGATAGCAGATACCAATCAAGATGATTCAAGTAACACAGATACATATACAGGAAAAGACGAAGATTTTGAGCCAACAAAATATTTTATGTCAAAAGGCGATAAAACAATAACTTTGAAACTAAATTGGAATGATGGTTTTGATGATTTTACTGAAACAAAAGAATTAAATCCTTTTCTTGATATATATAATATAAGACAAGAAATTAATATTATTACTCAAAAAGAATATACTGTTAACAATACATATGTTCCGTTGGGTGATAATGATTTGGTTACTCTCAAAAATCTAAATTTTGACAACGCTTCTCAAGATTATGATAGTAATTCTCAATGGAAAACCCTTGATTATAGTATCACAAAAAAGAAAAATGACGGTTCAGATGACAATGAAAGTTACTCTCTTTCTGCAGAAGATGACGATGATTATTTTAAAGAAATAGAATTTTTTGTTAAATATTATCATGATACAGATAATCCTTGGTCTATAACACAAGACCTTCTATATTGGGATGGATATAAAGATGTTCAGAAGAGTATTACAGAAGATTATACATCAGAAAAATACTCAATAACTCACAATTTTTATTGGGAAACAGATAGACACGGCAAAGAAAAAAATATTGTTGATGATAATGATATGGTTTCTGTATTTAATACATCTATATTTGGTCCTCAAAATAATCAGGATATAGTTATAAAGGATTATTATGATGTCAGGAAAGAAAAGTATGCATCATATACAGATGACACCATAGAAGATGACACAGAAGAATTTGAATATACAGAAGATAACCTTACTAATGTTTCAACATTTTATGTAAGAAAGGATGGTGATTTTGAAATTGAGAATATAATAACATATTATAATGGTTATGATGAGGTACAATCAACCAAAACAAGAACACTAACTGCATCTGTGCTTATACCTAATATAATATTTAATTATACTTCAAGATTAGGTACAAATAAAGATATAGTAGGAAGAGATGATACTGTAACTTTTATTAATAGTTCTTATTTATCCGATTATTATAATACAGAATACTCAAAAACAGGTTCAAGGAATCTAAGCATAGATTGGTATTTTTCAAATGATAAAACAAAAGATAATTTCTCAAATATCAATGCAATAGGAGGAGATACTTTTACTGAAGATGAAATAAATACAGACGAATTTTTGGATTATGGTATGGAAGATGAACCTAAAATAAATTATTGGAGTATAGGAGATCATGATGCAGAAATGATTTTTTATTATAATGATGGTTACTTTAATAGAGATAAAAACTTAATAAAAACAACAAAAACTATACCATATTCTAATCTAAATCCTGACGCTACATATACTAATACTGTACCAGATAGAAATACAGAAATATCTTTTATAGATAATAGTACAAATAATGAAAATAGAATAATAGATATAGATTGGTCGCTAACAGACAGATATGAAGATAATTCTATGACAACTGATAAAAGGGGAGAAAACAATTTACAGACTTGGTTGAATGCAGGGAGAACAGAAGAAATTACAACAACTGTAAATTCAAATGAAAATCATACTTTATCACAAGATACAATAAGATGGGATAATGGTTTTTCATTAATAAATTTCAATAATTCTTATACTATATATACAACTAAATATAATATAAACCCTTTATTTAGTTATAAACAAGAATTCGTAACAGGTCCCGAAATTATATTTACTAATGAAAGCACTCCTAATGATAATGCTGTTTTATTGCAATATGATTATGAGATTTCGGACACAGATAATGATGGTAATGATGCATTTGTGGCATATAGAGATATAGACATAAGTACAGCTGAACAAAAGCACACTTATAAAAGTGTGAGTAATTCTCCATTTGAAGATGATGAAGCAAATAAAGAGGTTATTATATTTCAGGATTATGATGATGGATGGAATGAAGTTTATGATAATTATACAGAATTAATATTGGTAAAACCAAATAGAATATCTCAAGATTTTTTATTGACACCAATAAGACATGAATCAGACACCGAAACAGCCAATAATATTATTACAGGAAATAATCCTATAGAATTTCACGATACTTCAAGCACAGAAAGAACGGATGATTTATTTATTACTAATGTAAAATATACTATTATTGAGACGTGTACATAACATAAAAAATGTCATTGTTATAATCTATATCTAAAGAGTTTTTTACTGTGATAACATTATCTGTAATATCTGTTATATCAACGAGAGTGATTCCAACTAATCCATTTATGGTTATACAAACTTCTTCAGAATCATCTATATTATTTTGAACAGTAAAAGTTTTATTATCAGAATCAATAGTAGGGTTATTTTCTATGGTCATTTTATTGCCTCATGATGTAAATTTATAAATATTTATAAAAGGATACTTAAAAATGAAATTAGAAATAGATTTCAATAAAATTCTAACTAGCATTATATTAGCCATTCTAATGTATATGGGAAGTACAATATATGAGATGGACAAAGAGCAAAAACTAATTAATTACAAAATTGATCAGATTCATATGGTCCTTCAAAACCTATATGAAATAAAAGCTAAGGATTAATATAACTTACAATTTCTTTGATTGCTTCAGCTAAGTTTATATTCTCTACCAGGTGGTCACATTCATTGTCTATATCTTCTTGAGAAAATTGTTTTTTGTCATCTTCTAATCGTCTATCCCATTCTGTCTTATCAAATGAACCCCTAAGTTTTGCTCGGTTTTCTCTGATATCATCAGGTACTCTGATAAATATGGCAACAACCCTATCGCCAAAATATTCCTTGAATTCCTTTACACCAAGTATATCTAGCACTACAACATAGGATTTATCATCTTGAATCTCATCATTATGGACTCCATAATACCATAAGTCTTTTTTGCCATTAACTAAGGTTTCATATTTCCTGCACTCAATAAGTGAACCATCAGCTTCATATTTCAACATGGTTTCTTTGTCTGTAAACCAGTAAGGATTTCCTTGAGATTCATAATCCCTCATCGGTCTAGTTGAGTGAGAAGTCACAAAATTTAATTCACATTCTTTATTAAGTTTTTCTGCTATGGCATCTTTTCCTGCTCCAGAAAAACCAACTAGCACTAAAATTTTATTATTCATTATTTTCCTTACTTAGTATCTTATTTAAAGCTAAATTTATAAATTCCTCACCTGATTTTACAGATATGTATTCTATTCCTGATTCATCCAAAAAATCTTTTATTTCTTTTGCCTTTTCTTTTGCTTCATCTTCTGTTTGATTCCTTCCATATTCTTGATATTTGTGGTTTCTCTCAATGAAAAAATTTAATGTATTATATGAATTATGCATAGACAATGCTAACTTCTTAGCTTCATTATAATAGGGTAAAGTATCTTTCATATATGTAATTCCCATCACAAAAGGACTATCCGTTACTATATAATCAACTTTATTATCAAGAACAAAATGAGGATGAAATTGTTTGCCAAGCATCAAAATCTGATTACTTAATTGAACAAAATTTTCATCATATGTTAGTTCTTTGGCATACTCCACCACTTCTTCAACTTTGTATTGTCTTTTCTTTAATTCATAAAATAATCTTGAACGATTCGTACTTTTGCCACTTCCAGGTTCCCCAAAAATATTAATATGTAATGCCATTTTATTCCTTTAATTCTATTACAATATATGATTCATCTTCATAAAAAATTATTCCTTTAAGTTTTCCATCAGTAAAAATATCCTCACCTCTATCAGCTAAATGCCATTTTTCTTTAAATAGGTCTACTTCTATATTAATTTTCATATTTTTATACCTTTTTATTTAGGAAGTAAGTTATTCTTATAAGATTTTCTTTTTCACTATATATTGCTTTTATATCTTCTATTATATCAAAGAATTGCTTAATTTTCCCATTTTTCTTATAAAAAGTCTTTTGAAGATTTACAGGAAATTTTAATTCGTCATTATACATAAACTCATATTCTTCTTTAATGCAATCTTTATATATGTAGATTTCTTGAATTTTTTCTTTTAATTTTAAAGTTTCTGTTCTGATAAAAACTTCTATTTCTGTTTCTTCTGGCATTATATTCTCCTGTTTCTCAATATTTTTTTGTTGTAAAATCTCTAATTCCGGAAATGAAATTGCTGTCATTTTTCCTCCAAATTCTACTTCGTATCTTTTATCAATGAATGCACCAGTGTCGATACAAGCATATCCAATGTCATTGTCTATGATAACCTGAGTCTCATCATCATAGCCTTCTATACTTATGTACCTATCCAAAAGGTGCCCAGTGATGTTATGTCCTGTAATATTAAAATATCCTGTATCATCTTTTTCAGGAAGATTTCTGTTCCAATTGAACAAATCTCCTTTTTTGGTTATAGCAATCCTTGCCCTTAATCCATATTTCTCATCATAATCATCTCTGAATTTTTCTCGCTCATCCTTGTTACCGACAGTGAAAGGTAAATATTCGTCAATAAAATCAGCGCAGAATGCATGAGATACCAAAAGCTTTCTACCTTTATTGTCAAGACAATCGTCAAAAATTAAGTATAATGGAAGGTCTGCTATTGCGTTAACATGCTCTTCCATAAGGTCTATATCCCCGGAATACGATTGTCTTGTTGCGGCACCTCCGTTGGAATCCCAATTTGAACTGAATGGATGATAAATTCCGTTGTGCATGATTTCTTCGTGATTTCCCTTAACGGCTTTGAACTCACCGCTTTCAATTCTTGGCAAGATGTACTCCAAGACCTCTTTGGATTTTGGTCCTCTATCCACAAAATCACCAGTAAATATGAATTCAGCTTCTGAATCTTTCTCTTTAACTTTCTCAATAAGTGCTAACATTGTAAGATAACAACCATGCACATCCGAGATACACCACTTACTCATTTTATACCTTCTTTCTATATATAATAGTACCTTAATACTTAATTATCCAGCATTAAATGAACTTACAATCTCACCAACACCCAAATCTTTATTGGCTTTGCCTATTTCAATTATTTCTGAATACCTATAATCTTCACCCATTCTCTTAATTACCCTTTCGATACACTCTTTTTTAGTCCAAGCACAAAATACTGCTGAGTCATAAGTGTCCCAACCGCTTTGATATGTTTCTATTAAAAATAATTTCTTATGGGTTTTTACTACATTGCCTGTAGTTTGCTCTTTTATAAAAAGTTCTTGGTCAGTATAAAAATCAGCTAATTCATTCTCATTGATATTTTGTTCTATTAATGAAGACATATAATCTTCATTAATATTTAACTCTTCGTACTCTGTCTACCATTTATTTAAAAAATGTACAAATACATTTTATTTCCGCTTGGGTGAGTAATATAATCTTTTCATCTTATGAAGATGCATAATCCCGTATATATATACATATATATACTAGCTAATTGGCTAGCCTCTATTTACACCCTGCATCATACATATCATCTTGTAGATTGCCACATTTATTTTTTTGTTTGTCTAGCCTAGCTCTCCCCTCTTTTTTATCATACATATTGTGGAGGATTTCCTTTTCCTTCTCTAGTTTTTTCTTTAGTTTTTTGCACTTCATCATGTTTAGAAGCCCCTCGTTTAAATATTCTTTAAATGTTTTCATTTGTAATTCTCCTTTTATTTTATTTTATTTATATTTTTTACTCTACTTTGTTAGGGATGCCATTTATTTCCTTAAAATTTGATTTCCATCTCACTTTTATTTCCGCCTGGATGAGTAACATAATGGAAAGTTCCATTTCCTAATTCTCCCATTGCTTTAATAATTCTCTCATTTCTTTCTTCTGCTTCTCTATACCCTCTATCAATAGCCCAAGTTTCGCAGTCATAACTTCTTACAAGATTTCTTGCTTCTTCTTTGTCAAAACCTTCTTTGGTGAATACTATATATGTTGTATCATTTGCTGCAGCAACTTGATTTGCTTTAACTCTTTCTTTTTTTGCTATTTTTGCTTCAAGTTCTTGACGTTCATATTCTTCTTTATTTTTCTTTTTAAGTTTTTCAGATTCTTCTTTAATATAATTTTCTTTTGCTTTAGTAACAGCCTTAATAATTTCAGGGAAGTTTAGTGTTTCCTCTTTTGAAGGAATTTTTACCTTTTTCTCTATTGAAGCGATTAGTTCTTCTAATGCTCTTTTGCCTTTTGTTTGAATTTTTTCATTTTTTAAAGTATTAAGTGCCAATTCTTTTGTTTTTTTATCAAGCTTAAATTCAGAACCATTTAGTTTCAGTGAAACCAGTCTGGCTCCAGGTATATTAAAAGATTTATTCATTTCTTTTTTATATTGTCTTTCTTTTTCATCTGCATAATAATTATACCATGTACTCATATCAATCTCAAAAGTTACTTCAACCTTATCTGCTTTATCATAACCCTCATACCAGAATGTTACATTAAAGCTTTCTGAAATATAAGCAGTTGCTGTCGCTCCATTAACCTCACCTTTTATTGTGTTATTCATATTACTTTCAAAAGTATATTCGCCTCTCATAATAGATTGAATATATGATAATCTTGATAACAAGTCAAGAGAAATTGCTCTTGCTTCCTTAAAACTGACCTCTTCATTTACTATATCTCTAAAATTTCTAATTGCTTCCATATTAATTCTCCAGTTTTTCTCTTATTTATATATTAATTATAACCAAATAAATATTAGATTGAGCTTAAAATCTCACTTTATTTCCAACAATTAGATTTTAATGTAAAATAACTTGTATCATTAGTATATAAAATATTTTTCTTGGTGTCAAATTCTCCGATTTCTTGATAGTCATATTTGATAACTTTCTATCTGCTTAATAATTGTATAAGTTTCATCAGAAGGATATCCAAGAGGATTGCATAGAATACGAATACCTTCTTTGGTATAGTCTAGTTCTTGATGGGTATGTCCGTGAATATGAATATTGCATCCTGACATTTTTAAAAGTTCTATATTATCAGTATAATAAAATACATTATTTGGGTCATTTATGTATTCATCGTGCATTCCTTGAGATTTTGTAGGCTCATTCAATGCCACATGAGTGATAAAAACATCACATTTTTGCTTTGCTACCTCGATAAGTTTTGCTTTCTCTTTCAACCAAAAATCTTGAGTTTTCCAGTTTAGTGTAGGTTGCTCATATAGCGTGCTTCCATAGTAATTTCCATAAGGTTTTGGAGCAAAACCAGAGTAAATCTTGCGAGAATCATTCATAACTTTTTTCCATCTTTCAATGTCAGATGATACTTCAAGGTTGTACCATGAACCAGTTCCACCAAATTTTACACCATTAATTTCAACAACATTTCCATCTAAATAATGTACTCCTAACTCTTCACAAATTTCTTTTAATTCTACTAAACGATTTTCTGATTTTGAATCATATTTTGAAATCTGCCCATTTGATACGAGGTGCATATCATGGTTTCCAAAAACGATTATAATATCATTATAGATTTTCTTTAGTTCTATCAGAAGTGCTTTTGTTTGATTATTGTAATGACCTAAATCTCCAGCAATAATTAGAACCTCACCTGGTTCATAATCTTTATCTGCTGGCATTATGACATTCTCTATAAAATCTTGCAGTTGGACTTTAAACTTCAGTTTTGAAATGTCCTTTTCTTTTATCCAGAAATCAGCGTGAATATCAGATATAAAATCTATTTTCATCTTTGCTCCTTTTTATTAATCTCTTTCCATTATTGCTTCGCCTATCGCTGTAATCACCATACTAATTCCTAAGAACAGTAAACCACCAAACAACATAAATAATCCTGTGCTAATTGCTCCTGCCGTTAGTGGTCCAGCGAACCAAGGCATTGCCACCGCTCCTGTTAATTTTAATATAGTCATGATTACCACTGTAATTAACCAATACCTCATTGCTATTGCTGAACCTAACATTCCCATAGCGCCTGTAATTCCTGTTATTAATCCGATCATTGCTTGCATATCTTTCCTTTTATTTAATCTTTGTATATTCTCATATAAGCTTTTCCATCACCTTTTTTATTAAAATAATCTAAAGCACTGAAGTGAAATTCCGTGCCGTCAACCGTGATTGTTCCTTCTATATCTTCAACAGGAGCAGCAGGATTTTGTTTAAAATTATATTTTTTCAGGAAATTTCTAAGTTCAATCTTATCTTCATAAGAGAATTCACTATCAACAAATTGCCACATATTGATAGTAGCTCCTAACATAGAACTTGTCTTATCTTTTAACTTTCCTTTAGGTTTTTTCCCTACTTTCTTTAATGCCAAAATTATTACCGATTCTGCAAAATCCCAATCTTCATCTTTTTCTTTGCTAAATAATCCTTCACTTATAAATTCTTTGAATGTTTTCATTTTTTATCTCCAAGTTTTCTTTTATTTATATAACTCTAAAATACCCATTCAATTTCAGAGAAATTAGTATAATTTGGCACCATAAAAGATTTCATCATATTCTGAATTACAAAATCAGGAATAGATTTTCCTGTTTCTTGTTCTCTTTTTATCAGTCGTCTTTGAATCTCATTATAAGAAGTAGCAAATACAATAGCCTTAGCTCTGTATTTTTTATTGCATTTATTTACCCATTTTCTTTGAGATTTTGAACTACAATTTGTCATATCAATAATCATATTTTGTTTGTTATTAAATGCTTTTTTGAAATTATCTTCCAATACTTGATCAATAATTTTTTGGTCTTCATCTGTTAATTCTTTCCAGACTTCTGAATAATTCCCTTGAATTCCATTTGCTTCTGCAAATTCCATAAGGACATTATCCCGAGAAATAATCACAGGAGCAGATTCTGGTGTATAACATCTATTCCCAAGAAATGTTGATTTGCCTGACCCTGGAACACCAATGAGAACTTCAATCCAAGGTTTATTTTCATTATCTTCAGAAACTTCTTTGATTTTTGCTACTTGCTCTGCTTTATAGTCTAAGAATTGTTCTTCTGTAAAAATCTCTGTGCCAAGTCTATATGCATTATTTTTTCTTCCATCTTTAGAGACAAAAAACCTTCCAAGGCTATCACATTTTACCTGAGTAACAAATGCATTGAATAGATTCACATCATCGAACTTATCAAACACTTTATATGGTTTCTTCATTTTTCCATTTTCGTCAATGTTATCAAAAAGAGAACCATGTTTGCTTATAATGATTAAACAATCTTGAACCTCTTTTAATGTAAGTACGCCATATTCCTGAAGTTTTTGAAGTGGTTCAATTACTAGATAAAAACTAACACCTTCGTGTCCTCTGAATGCTGTCCTTTTCACACTCTTTGGTATGATTCTTTGTGTGCTAGATGATTTTCCATCAAATTTACCTTCATCTCTGATTTCATTTGATTCTGTAAAAACAGGCTTCTTAGCTTCAAAATCAAGTTCAATTCTTGCCATAGGTTTGCCAATATCATGCAATAAAGCACAGATTTTATTAATTTTTGGAACATCCATAATCTCTGCTCTCTGACAAACTAACATAGTATGACAAAAAACATCCCCGCAAATATGGTATGGGTTTGGCTCATCTCCTGTTACAGCATGGTCACTGTTTTTCATAGCATCAGCCAATTCAGTAAATTCTACTTGGAACCAATGAATAAGCTCATTTACACTTGGGTCTTTTATATCTCTAAAATATTTATTCATTCTATATCTTCCTTTTCTTTTAATACTATAATTATAACCAACCTTATCTTATAATTACTTTAAGTTTTCATCTTTTCTGCTGCATATTCTAAAGCTTCTTCAAAACCACAACCACCATTGTAAAATCTAACTAAATATTCAAAAGTTCCATCTGAATTCTGTTTCATTATAAATAAGTCATCATCATCTCTAAAACACTCATCTTCTATGATATAAATTTTTCCTTTTATTTCTGAATATTCTTCTATATCCCAGAATAATTCATTGATATCATTATCTGTTAAATGTTCTTTTGACTTAAGGCCTAAAACCCATTTCCAATCTCCTGAATAATTATCTAAAAAATCTTTAACAACTTCTTCTTTTGTTAAATCAGTTGGTCTAAGTATACCTTTGTGTGTTTCATAATCTGACATTATGCTTCCTCTCTTTTATTTTCTAAATTATCCCAAGCCATCTAAGCCACTCTATTAAGAATTATATCTTTGTAAACTTCAATCTTATCAATTTTTTTGTATACCCATTGAGTGGGATATCCCTCAAAATTTCTATCATAATCCCTAAAGTCTTTAGTTCTTAATGATTTTATCATGTTCTCATAAGTTTTATTACCCTTGATGCTATTTCCATTAATTCTAGTTTCAATTAAAGCTTCTATTTTTTCAAAAGGTTTCATTATACTTTTCTCTCTGCTCTAATTTCTGCCAATATTAACTCAGCTTCATCATAAGTAATGCAATCTGAAGCAAAAACTATTCCACTAATTATATCATTATCAGTTAACATATATCCAATATCACTATCACGTTTAAAGTCTAAAGCTGCATTTATATGTTTTCTTAGTTTCTTAGAAATTTTCATTTGTTATCCTTCTTTGTTATATATAATTATATCCATATATACATTAAAGTAAGCTTAATTAAATAAGTAATTCCAAATTATCTTTGATGAGTTTGGCTAACCAATATTTGGTACTTTCTAACTCTCTATCACATCCACCAGTATCATAGCCTTTGGAATCTTTTGACTTCCAAGAGTTATATATTTTATGTAATTCTGCATATTTCTGAACTCTTTGTTCGAGTTCAAGCTCTTTTTTGTGCCCTCTCAAAGACCTCATCAAAATATTTTGAATTAATGTTATCTAGCAAGGTCATTTAAATCTATTTTTCTTTAAGGGGCTTTTCTACCACAAATGGATTTCCAATATCAAGACTATTAAAATAATCTGTCTGAACAGCATAAGATATGTTTCCAACTATAAGTCCTAAAGTTATAATTATAGTTGAAATTATGGGAACAATCTGTCCAAGACCTTCTGTTCTGACTGTTATATAAATGAAAAAACCAAAAACTATAAAGTTTACCCAAATAGGTAAAGCTGTTCCAACCATAACACCAACCACAAATAATATTCCACCTAAAATTAATTCCATTTTCTATCCTTATAAAAATTCCAATTCATCAACAACCAAGTTGTGAACGCTGAGTTAATTACTAAAAATATTCCTAAAGTCCAACCTAATGGCAAGAAATATAAAGTAACAGTACTAATTAATAAACCAATCAAGGCTCCGTCAGCCCAAGACCCATTTCTGACAATCTGAAAACGAGACATAGATTTCGGATAATGGTCAGCTATATAATTATTAAGAGTAATTGAGTAAGCACTAATAATGGCAGTTTCAAGTAAAGCGAAAATGCTATCAGCATAAATCATAATAATAGGACTAAAGAAATATAATCCGGCACTTAAAGTATATAAAATATGCAAAATAACTGTCATTTTATATAAGCTATCCATAGAGAAAGTATGCACAAAAATCTCATTAGATTTTACGGCAAGCATATCTCCTATTTTGAATAAGGCAATAATCCAAGCTAACATAATCTGTCCTTGAAGAACAGTTAAAACAGGCAAAAGCATAGAGAAACCAAAAGCTACGATAAAAGAATTTATAAGTCTGAATTTAGTTATCTCATCGAACTCCTTAAAAGCCCTTAATGTTTTGGGAAGATTAAAAATATTCATAGAATTAAAAAATCTTCCAAATAAAATTTTAGTTTTTCTGGTCATTATATTCCTTTATATCAGCCTTAATATATTTTTTTGTTTTCTGAATCTTTTCTCTAAATATAACAGCTTGTGAATAAATAAAAGTTTTAGGAAAGATTTCTTTCAAAGCGCTGTTAGAATTTGTACGATTCCTATATTCAGAAACAACAATACTAATTCCTCCTTGTAGCAAAAATCCTTTTCTAAGGGCGTCATTTACTTTCTCTTGTAAATCATAAGCACTCTCAGCAGATAAAATATCATATATTGTTCTATATTCCATCACACCCGCCATGAAGAGGACAATTACAGTTAATTATTTTCTCATAACCAAATCTTTCATTATTATCCATAACAGGACAAGAACAGTTTTGAAATTTAAATGTCCAAGTATGATATAAAGGGTCTTTATCAAAATTCCAATTTTCTTGAAGTCGAAATTCTAAATCTTTCATTTTCTTAGCATAATACTTCCCTGTCTCTTTAATGTTTTTGTCAGATTTCTCTTCATCAAAAAGTCTTTCTAATTCTTTATATAGTCTATCTAGGTTTTTTCTTTGTTCTTCTGTGATTTTTTGTTTTTCTGCCAATGTCTCATTTAAAATAGCCATTTTCTATCCTTTAATTTTTTACTAAAATGTCATAATAAATATCAAATATTTCTGAGACATCTTCTTTGTCTAATTCTGTTGTAGAATTTTCTGAATCTGTATATATTAAAATAAGCTTAATTATTCGCCAAATTCCTCTTTTAATTTTAAATATTTAATTCTTCTTTTTTCCTTCTCTGTTATTATATCTTATGTCACGCAATTAAGTTTTTCATCCTATAATCCTTCGATGTATTCTTTTGCTTTTCCTAAACTATTTGTATATTTATTCATATATGCTCTTACCTGTACTTCAGCAACCTGATTAACATCTCTGAAAGATGTGTTTAAAGATTTCATAACATATCCAAATAATGGCTCCTTGGAATATTTAAGAGCAAATTCTTTTCTATTTTCAGAAAATTCATTGAAATATTTTCCTCGTAGGCCTTTGAAAACATTGATTAAATGATTGAAATTATGAACAATTTTTCTATCCATTTCAATCATTTTATCTTTTTTCTCGCCTGGCACTAATTGAGCAATAACATCATCCATATTTCCATCTAGGATTGTTTGTATTAACAGATTTTCTCTGAAAGCATCTGGGCCAATAATTCCATGCAACTGAATATAATGATCCGTTTTGATCTTTGCCATTTGACCATCCTCAAAAGTTACAACCCAGCCTTCAATATTTTCTTGAGAGGTTTTTTTATAATATAGCAAAGTATCCAAAACTGTATGTGCACCAACCTCTTTTCCTTTCTCCAATAGATCATCAATATCAAAAACTTTTGCTTGATTAACACACATAACCATTGAATACCATTTCAAATCCTTTTCTGACATATAGGTACCATCTTCATTTCTAATTTGGAGCAAAACCAATTCAGTTTTTTGATATTCAAGAACGATTTGGTTTTCTGGTGATACCAGTTCAAACACAGGAGTTTTTCCTTTTGATAGCAAATAATCAACTTCCTCTTTCATTATTGATTTTCTGTCAAAAAATTCTTGTGCCATTTTAGCTTGATCAGATTCAAATGATGTTTTAGATTTTGCTCTTATTGAACCATTCGGGAATTTAACGAAGGAGATTATCGAACCATCCTCCTTGTTTTGTACTCTTGTTATTTTTTTGTTGTCTAGGTCTTCAGGCATCCACCCTTCAGTTTGTGAATAATTGAAGAATTTTTGAAGCAAAAGATTTCTTTCCCATTCCCCAGTTTCAGGATTTTCGACAAATGTTAAACCACGAAGCTCAAATGCTTCATCATCAACAAAATCACCAATTGATGCAAGACGATAATCATAGATTGCAACATTAAAGCCTTCTACTACTCTATCAGCTCTCAAAAAAGCATCGTTTCTCGCAACAACAGCGTCACATTCTTCTTTTGTTTTTAAGTAATATTTCATTTATTTTCCTTTATCTCTTTATGTTATAATTATAACAGGTTAATATTGAACTTAGTTTAATATTATGTGTTCAATAACTTTATTATGAGTATTAAATACTTGTGCTCATATTATTACCACCCATGTTCTCTCATCCATCTTTCATTTTTTTCTTTAACATGATCCAAATATTTGCTATATTCGGGAGGCGTCATATCGTAATATGCTTCATCTTCTCCTGCTTCATCGCTATCATAATAAGCATAGTTTGATACTTTTTTTAATCTTTCAATTTCTCTTTCTTCTTCAACTATTTTATAGTGCTCTTTACAAGTCATACTATCAATTCTTTTATTCTTTTTTATAGGTTCTTCATCCGTTATTTTGTGACACTCTTTACAGGTCATACCATCAATTCTTTTATTCTTTTTTATAGGTTCTTTATGTGGTATTATAATTTCTTCATCTGCAGTAATAATTTTTATGCCGGTTGTGTTCATCCCTTTAGATTTTAATAATTCTGTTATTTCTTTAATCCTAGTCATTTTTATCCTTTAAACTTTATTTAGAGTATTCATGATTTTTCCTCTAGTATCTTATCAATCGTTTTGATATTTTCCAGGCCATATTGGGATTGTTTTTATTCTTATGACTTTTTCTTTTCTTTTTGTTTTTAAATTTATTAAAGCATTTGTTCTTGCGCTAAATTTATCTTTATTTGCTTCTTGTTCTAATTTTGCCAATGTTATATTACTTCCATCTGGTAAAAAATATGGGTCAAATCCATATCCTTTATCTTTACTTTCAGGAATTATAATTCCATTTACTATTCCTTTGTAAATTTCTATTTTATTTCCTGTATTATATCCTAACATAACTTGCCAAGAAGCTTTAATAGTATTTCCTTTTGGTAATTTTTTTAATTCTTGGATTTTCCATTTAATATCAACAATTTCTTCATCTTCAATAATTAAAATAGTATCTTCGACTACGGTTCCTTTTCCTGCTTCAAGTGATTTATAAATTATAACTTCTTCGGGGGTTCCTTGAACTTCTTTTAAATCTAATCCTTTTAATATTTCCATTTCGGGTAAGATTCTTTGAAATTCTTTAAGTTTTGTTTCATTTGATGACACTAATTTCATTTATTATCCTTTTGTTTCTTATGTAATAATTATAACATAAAGATACTTAGAATAATCTTAACTAATACTCAGATCCTTTCTTGAATATAACCATTTCCTCTTTATTATCTCTCCAGTATCTCATCACTTCTTTAACGGAAAAGCTCAATAGTTCTGTATCGCCACACCCATTAACATCTAAAGTTCCCACATCAATATTGCCATGTTCTTTTTTGATTGCTTTAAGCTTTTTAATCATATCTTTAATTTTCATATATAAACCTTTTCATTATTTTTCTGTAATTGGATATATTCTTTAATAGGAGTCTTTTTTCTTCTTTTCAGAAATTTTTCAAATAATTTATCTACCAATTTTTCATGTTCAATGGCTTCTTTGTTATTTTTCTTATAAATCTTTTCATACAATTCTTCGAAGGCATCCATTATAAGGATATATTCTCTATCGTCTGAGATATTTTTTATTTGGGTTTCATTATAATCAGGTGATAGATTTATTATTATTTCTCTTTCCCCTATTCTTGCTGTAAAATATGTAGCTTCTTTATTGACATATAATTGCATACCATTAATATCTTCGATTAAGCCTGACTCCTTGGTTTTGACTATTTCTTTTCTTATAAAAGAAGCTAGTTTCAGAAAAGGCTTTTTAAAATCTTTTTCTGTATAACTACTCATATTCAATTTCCCATTATTTTATCAAATACAGTCCAATTTGGTGAATATCGTGAATGCTCTTTAACAGCACTATATCCTGTTTTATATGCATAGACATCGCCGTCAAAATTAACAATACATTCAACAGCACAAGCAACACCAGCACTTCTACTTTGCCCTGCCATACAATGAACTAAGAAGTTTCTATCTTTATTTCTTTCAATAAATTTTCTTATAAATTTTCCTTGTTCATCAGTAATAGGTGTGTATTTTCCTATTGCTTCTTCAATATCCCAAAATCTTATTTCAAGAGTTTCATCGTAACTTCTCATAACCATTTTATTGTGAAATTCAATATCTGGATCATGGATACAGATTATGGCAGTATTACCTGGAATTAGCCCTTCGTTATGCAACAATAAAAATTCTTGCCTTGATACTATTCCTTGGAACAGATCATTTTTTAGATAATTTTTCAATTTGAGTGTTGTCATTATATTTTGGTTCCTTTAAAATATTTCTTAAATACCCACATCTCGGCATCATCCTTTGATTTAAAAATGTATTTTTCATTGCAATCCCCATAATACATATCTCCTGATACATCATACAATACTTCTTTATCTATAAATATAACTCAACTAATACTACCAGATACAATTCTAATACTCTCTAATGTGGCTTTACTAGACCATGGGAGAACAACTAGATATACCTTATCTTTTATGTTAAATTTTGAATTATTTTTCATGATATAATATCTTCCATATTAATAGTCAAAGTATTTCTTGACATTCTTCTTGACTGAGCCAATGACATATAAGGTCTAAGTTCTTTTGCAGATTTAGCAATGTATTTTTCTAAAATCATTTGTGCGTTTACTGCAGGTAATTCTGAACCAGTTTCTAATGCTTTTAGTAATGCTCTTTTAAAATCAACTAACTCTGTTCTCATTGCTATGATTGTTTCTGTATTTACTGTTCTCATTTTCTAGCCTTTATGTTTTTGTTATATAATTATAACCAGTATATCATTAAAGCCTGCTTAAATTGATCCAAAATGGCCTATTCTGCTGCCATTTTGGGATCTGATTTTTTATCCCTAAATTTATTATATGAGTATGTGATATTCACTGACTCATTTTGAAACTCATCTATATTAAACATATAATCCATCATGATATTTTCCATAACATTTCTCAGACCCCTAGCACCAGTCTTTTTCGTGAGAGCAATCTCAGCAATCTCATTGATTGCTTTCTCATCAAAATTTAGACTAACATCAGAGAGGTTAAATAATGTTTTATATTGTTCGATAATGCTATCGCTAGGTTCAGTCATAATCCTTTTCATTGCATCTTTATCAATTTCATGCAATTCTACGATACCTGAAAATCGTCCTATGAACTCAGGAATCAGGCCAAAATTTATCAAATCTTCTGTGTCCGGAACTTCCTTGATCTCAGTCTGAACAGTACCTAGAGCAGACATTTTCACACCCGGAGTATCCTTCAGTCCAACAAAAGCACCACCGGCAATGAACAGAATGTCCTTAGTGTTAATCTCCACTGCTTGACCAGATTTTCTATTTTTTCCTGAACCTTCAGGATAAAATTTAACAATGTCACCTTCTAAAATTTTCAAGAGTTCTTGCTGAACAGCCTTTCCTGAAACGTCCTTGTTGTTCGTTCCGCCAGTGCTTGCTCTGTTTTTGTCGATTTCGTCCAAAAAGATTATGCCTTTTTCGGCTTTCTGGACGTTTTCTCCTGAATCCTTCCATAATCGTTCAAGGACTGATGATACATCCTCTCCAATGTATCCTGCTGCGGTGAGTGATGTTGTGTTTACAATTGCTAACGGAATATCCAAATGTTTCGCGATTGTCTCTGCAAGGTACGTTTTTCCTGAACCTGTTGGCCCGATAAACAGAATATTGGATTTGTCTATTTTTAGGTCTGGATTTTTTGTTCTCTGAATATGATTGTATATAGCAACCGATAGCACTTTTTTTGCTTCATGCTGTCCGACAACATATTCATCCAGAATTGCCTTATAATCCTTAGGCATTGTTGGTTTTTCGGGACCATTAGGCTTGATTGATGCTTCAAGTTCCTCTGACGCTTCTTTCATTGATATATTTCTAGGTTTTATGAATTCTGCTTGGTCTTGCAAAAATATCAAATATAATGCTGTTTCGGCACATGACTTACATATGTTAGTATTGTCGCCCTTGATAACTCTATTTTCTTCTGAATCTTTTGTCGAACAAAAGCTACATGTCAATTCTTGGTCTTTATCTTGCATATCTAATAATCCTTGTTTTTATGTTTCTTGGTACTATTATATAATATAAATACTTAAAAAAAGGAGCATAATATGAAAGAACTCATAAAAATCGACCAATCATTACAAAAATTACAAAATGACTTTAACTCTCAACTTGAAGTTCTCGGATCAGATACTAAAGAATTTCATAATGCTTTGATAGAATTGAGTTCGAAATATCCTGACCATAAGGAATTGCTTCAGTTTATTGTTTTTATAAATGACAAACTTGAAATTAACCAAAATTTATTTGGTGAAATTGTATCAGATTCATTCAATGAAATGATAAGACTCAAGAAGGAATTGATATGTGATATCATGTCAAAACATGGACCATCGAAGGACACTCAAAAAGATGAAGGATCATTGTGGAGCAAAACAAAAGACTTCATTGGCTCATTTAAAAATGCAAAAATTATTCTGACTGCAATGGCAGTCATAGCACTAGCAGCAGCGGTCATCATTGCACCTGCAATGTTTTTAAAAATTATCACTGCACTAGCAAAATTATTATAGGATTAGGAGGATAAAATGTTTAAGGGAATTACAGAATTTACAAAAAAATTATTCGAGAGGACTTTTGAGAGGACTGACGAGCAAGGCACTACTGAGGAAGACCTTTTCGATGACGAACCTGAGATTCAGGATGATTGTTCTGTTTGTGAATTGAGACATCAGTGTGTAACAAAAAGGGCATGCGAAAAAGGTTTGGTACCTAAGCTTGATGGTATAGATACATCAAAAGATACACTCCTTATTATTGATGATAATGAGGGAGTGGTGTCATTCCTAAAAGATGATATAGAATACTTTTTTGAAAATGACATAATCAAAAGGGATGAAATTAATTTACTCGCACTTACTGGCACTGATGCTGCATTTGCATTGCAAAGAATTTACAAGAGAGGCATTGATATCAAAATAAAATGGGCTATCATAGATATAACACTCGGTGGAAGTAAAATGACTGAGAATGGAAATATTAAACTTACAGGAGTTGATGTCTTTGAGGAGATTTTCAAACATACACCCGAAAAAGAGGATTTCAAATTTTTATTTTATACAGGGAATAACCTTAATCCTTATATAAAGTCTAATGAAAAACTTATTGAGCAATTTAAAGTAGTAAAAAATGAGGGTATTAAAAAATATGTTTTATTCAAAACATCAATTGATATAAAGTCAAGAAGGAGTTATATTTCAAAATTTCTCTTCGGGAAGAAAATCTAAAATAAGGAAATGAAATGATAAATATACATGACGCGATTATCACATTAAAAAGCCATATCAAGAATATAATTATATTTTTGGTTTTGGTTAATGTTATAGCACTTGGGAGTTTTGCTGTTGTTTTTAACATTCATACTGATTACATTGATAAGCAATTAGACAATAATATTATAGAGTACCAAGAGATTGATCAAGAGCAATTATGTAAATTGGTAAATTGTAAGGGAGTTATTACAAGTTCACACAAACTATTTAGTCCTGACGAAAAAGGGCACCTAAAGATTGCAGAATATAAAGAATATAGTATGCACAAAATCAATAAAAATTTATTTTTGTTTGATACTGATGAACTTGCATTGTATAATAAAGTTGCAGATTCATATTACATTATGGATACATCAAAAATATCAGATGATTACGGGGATATTGCAATGATCTTCATTCCATTAATGTGTCTGATTTATCTTGTGCCACTATATAATTCCATAAAGAGGGAAAAAGAGGAGGCTCTTATTCTGAATGCTGGTTCGGAGGCTTTGCTTGCTAACAAATCCATGATTAACATAACAGAGAATATACATCATGAATTAAATACACCCCTTGAGGTTATCGATAATAAAATTGAAAAAATTCATACAGAATTGAGTAATTTTTTACTTGAGGAATACGAAGCAACTGAGAATATTGATACCATTCCTGAGGATAGAATAAAACGAAATAAAAGGATTGTAAAACTCAACGGAGATTTTGAATTCATTAGGACATCATCAGAGCAAATCTATGCAGTCCTTGAGAAAATGAAAGGATTCAAACACCTCAGATATAGCAACGGAAACAAATCTCTGAAAAATATTATTGATGGAGGATTTAAAATTATAAATATTAGCAACACAAACTTTGAATATAAGGTCGATCCTAAATTAGCACAATACAAAATAGGCACCAAACTCCTTGTTAATGCAGATTTTTTGAGTATTATTTTAAATCATCTTAAAAATTCTTTGGAAGCCAATGCTTCCAAAATTTTTATTTTATTCAGTAAGTCTGATGAAAATAATGTGTATATTAGGATTATAGATAATGGAAATGGTATACCTAAAGATGCTCAAAAGAAAATATTTGCACCTAATTTCAGTACCAAAAACTCTGATACAGGAATTAGAGGAAACGGAATGTACCTAAACAAACATATAATGGAGAATGCAGGCGGAAGTATATCATTGATTTCATCAAGTAAAAAAGGAACTACGATAGAATTGAAAATTCCTTCTATAAAAAAATAAGGAGGTACAGAAATATGAAGATTTTAAGGGTGCTTGTGATATTATTGATATTTTGTAATGTTGCTGTACCAAAAGAAACTCGAGAATATATGGATACAAAGGAAGAGATTATATTGGTTCTTCGTCATTCAGATTGTGACATCGAATCAAAATCCGTTAAAGGATGGATCAGAATTTTTAACTCTGATGACAGACTTAAGGATTATGGTATATATATATCAGAAAAACAAAGAATAATATTTTTGAGTTATTTTAAACATAAATTAGAAGAAAAGCAAAATAGATATAAAAGGGAGATAAAATAATGGGCAAAATAAATAAATTATTATTGATGATATTAATCACATCAGTTCTTACCTTAAATCTTATGGCTGATAATAACATGAATTTCAGCGGGATCATGAACATAGGTTATGGCCATGCTGAAAAAAACTTTTCGAACAAGGAAAATGAAACAAAAGAGATTTATACATCAAACCTTCAACTTAATGCAGATTACGAAACTAATGATTTCTATTTTCAGAGTACACTTTTTGGGTATGTATATACGATGCCAAATAATCAAAAAGCACATCTCATAAATTATCATGATGGATATGAGAAACAGGATGTATTTTTCAGAAGCCTTTACGGAAGTTACAAAATTAATCAAAATTTATCAGTGGGAGCAGGATACCTTGCATTCAGCAATTCTACACCATCAAAATATAACAACGATTACATTCAAGACGGCGAAGGAATCTATATGCTTAATGATAATACCCTAGCGGCAGTTTTTGCAGTGTATAAGGAAGGCAATTCCAGGACTATCGTGGGAATAGGAACAATCGATGAGACTTTTATTAATACCGGAATGTACATTGATGATGCTTTGAGACAAGGGGGAGCATATACAATTTTTGCAATTAACACATACAAATATGAAAGATTTACATTTACATCAGAATTTTTGTATAATTCTTTAACATATGAGAAAAAAGATTTGAGTGATATTTATCAAGTCGGTTTTGCCACGGCATGGGATGATTCAGAAAATTCTGGATGGTCACTCTATAATGTCCTTGGCGCAAGTATATATGATAATCATAATGAAGATGCCAAAGAGGAAATTTTCAAAAATGTACTTGGGCCTAAGGCAAAATATGGCGATTATATTTTGGCTAAATATCCTAATAATTTTGCTATTGAGAACAAAAAATATTATGGTGCGGCAATGCTATGGGGTTTCAGAAAAGATTTTGATATTGATAGGCAAGAATTTTTCGTCACTGCAGAGTGGTTCCATACTTTTGGTGATTGGACATCAGGCAATCAAGGAAACATTTATTTGTGTCAGGATAATCAGGTTTTTAATATTAGAGATGATTCATATTATGCGACATTAGGATATATAATTAATGATCAAGCTACTGTGAAATTTGTGTATACATATTCAGAATATAATGAAAAGGGCAAAATTGGTGCACCAGCAAGCACTGTAGATACTGAAGATTATATAGGTCCTCAAATTAATAAAATAGAAATTATAAGATTTATATTTTCGTATAAATTTTAGGATTTTAGAAAAATTTTTATTTTTCTAAAATTTCCTTTAATACAGAGAACATAAAATGAATTTTTTTATCTGTAAGTTTTTTGAATGTTTCTAAATCATCATTTTTTATAGCATTTCTAACTTTAGTGGCTGAAATATCTTCATCAGTCCTTTTAATTTCTTTGATTTCCAATGTTCTATCGTTTTCCATATATTTCATAAAAGATTTATATGCTTTAACTCTATCAGAGCCTGCATAGGCAACGAACTTAGTTCCATCAGGAAGTTTGTTTAATTCATCAACAAAAAATCCAGTGCTAATTATTTTAATTTGAACATTTTTTGGTGCTATTAATTCTAGCATTTTTTTCTGAATCTCTGTATCAAATGGATTTTTGGTTTTATCTTCTGATGACTTTTTACCTTTGACCAAAAATATTATAACTTTTTTATTTTCTTTTGCCATTGTATTAATGATAGATGAGTGAGCTTTTGTGACAGGTTGGAAACGTCCACTAAAGATTCCTACAGAATCTTTAGCTTCATTTAGTGCTATTTCTTTAAATGTTCTCATTGTTTTTCTCCTGCAACATAGAATCATGATTGATATAATCCTTAAAAGATATGTTTTCTAACATCAGTTTTTCTACTTTATCCAAAGCCTTTTGCTTATCTATTCCTTTTTGTTTACCTGCCTCACCTGATTTAATAGAAACCATACTTTTGAATACTCCTTGAAGTCTTCTTAGACTTCTAGCAAGCTTGAATGTACTTTTTATTTGTTTTAGTAATTTGTCAAAAGATAGTGACAAATCCAGTTTGTATAATATTATTTGCAAGTCATTCCAATTCCTTGATGTCCATATTACTTCTTGCTTTATAGTTTTATATTCTTTATTTTTAAGTTTATCGGGATCATAAGTAATCTTCCTTAATTGAATTTCTTTGGAACTACAATTAAACTCTATCTCCATATTTTTTTCAAGTTCTGGTTTTTTGATTTTCAAATCTTTTAATATTTTATTGGCATTGAATTCTATCATAGCAACCTTAGTTGCTCCCAACACAATACCTTGCTTCGCTGCTGGCATATCCAAGAAATCTTTTTTGAATCTTGTTTCTGAAGCATCCATAGCAATCATGTAATCGACTTGACATGCCTGAATAGAAGGGTTCGGCACATTAAGAGAAATAGTGATAATTTCTCCTGAGTTATAGTATCTTTTTCCTGCATATTTTTCTGACACAAAAGGAACGATTAGTTTGTCTGATTGTGACACAAAATGTTTTGCTAGTGCAGATTTGATTTTCTTTTTATCATTATCGTAAAGAGAGCCATCAATATGTGTGATTAAATCTATATCACCAAATTTAGTTTTCTTTTTATCTGAATTATATGAGCCTGTAGGCTCGATTGATACAAATCCAGGGAAATCAGAAATGATTTCCTTTGCTGTTTTTAATATCTCCCTAAAGTCTTTTCTGCTTTGTATTTTATTATTTCCTGTTACACCTGACATATTATACTCTCCTTTTTATATAAGATTATTTATGAAACTTCTAAAATTTTCTTTTAAAAGACTGTCATCTGGTAAAAATTTTGTCTCATAATGTTCTTTTTTGTTAAGCCTTCTCCAATCATCTTGAATATCAAAAGGGATATCTGCTCGTGTATGCGATAAGATTTTGAAATAAATATTTAAAATTCCATCTCTATCTTTTTTAGGAATTTCATCAAGTTTTTTCACAAGTTTGAAATAATTGTTTATAACATTTTTTGACAATTTTAGACCCATAGCATTTTCTAGGTAAGGAATCATGTCCTTAGGTTTCGTTGCCAGCTTTTCGCCAGTCTCAATATCACTCAATCCTTTTGTGTGACTGAAAGAATATCCATAATAATTAAACATTGAAAGCATAAGCTGAGTTCTGTGCAATCCTTTAACATTACCTTCATATTTATCAGAAAAATAACTGAATTCTAGCAAATCCATATCTCCTATCATCCAATCCATTTGAACACCATAATCAAGTTTTTCTCCTGATTCTGTATACTGAGGAAATAAACCAAAAATATTACCTGAAGTAATTTTTTTCTCATCGCAATATAGATTTTCGGCATAAGCATTAATCTTTGTCACAATACCCTTAAGGATTGCTCTTACCATAAGTTCAGAATCTGTAGCAGTTTTTGCTCTCTTTTTGTATGCTAGCATTTGCTTTTTCACTTCTTCAGGATTCAATCCCCATTTTTGGATTGATTTGTCAGAAACTCTTTTATCTACTATGCTGGATACATCAATAGCAAAATCAATGTCACCTGATACAGGTTTTTTGCCAACTGAACCAATGTATCTCATTTTGTCATGATTAAAAATATCTTTTTTATTAGGAAATACTCTGCCTAATTCTTGAAAATATCTTTTTACTGTCGGATCAATATTTTCTAATTTTATGCTTTGTGTTTTGCCTTTAAATACGTTTCCTCCCATTATTTTTCTCCCCATTTGCCATCAAAAATAGCTTTGTGTGCTTTAATTAGTTGTTCTTTATATTTTGACCATTTAGCACTTAATTTTTGAGTGTATTTTGAAGAGTGGTTTGAACCAAAATCAGGATAGTAAGCTAAACCAAATTGAGCATTCTCATAATCATCATCTTCTTTTAACCAAACAGAGATTTCAACTTTTTTATCACCATTTTTTAGATATAAAGATACTATATTAGTTGGATGAGTTGAGTATTCCTTACTCATAGCCTCATAAGTAACTCCATTTACAATAAAGTGTGCCCCACAATTGGCACACTGCATACCTTCAATCTTAGGGGCATCACAGCCACCTTTATAAGTCATTTTGGCTGTACTTTCTTGAAGTGCAATATCTCTAAATGTTTTCATTTTTATCTCTCCGTGTTTGTGGTTATTTATATAATAATTATATCATAAAATACATTAAATGATGCTTAATATACCTTAATGAAAGGACCAAATTTCTCTCCTTTTTTCTGTGCCAAAAAGCCCCATTCCGTTACTAATTTGTCCAACTCCTTTGATGTAATACTAGACATATAAAATGCTAAATGTAATCCTTGAAGTTTTGTATTTAATTCTATGAGTGAGTATGTTTCTCCTGCACCATAGGCCATTTCAATTGACTGTAATGCCTCCTGCACTGATGGTACACCAAGATTAAATAATTTTTTTGATTTTATTTTGGTAAGCATTTTTTTATAATCACCTTTAACCTTCAAAAATTCTTCTAAGGTTTTTGGCATTTTCTTACCTTGAGGAAAATCATAAGACAGCATTTTTAATGTTGCATTTCTCATAGCGGCAGGCACTTTGCCCATTTCAGCACTAGCGCCTTTGCTTTTGTATGACACTTGAACATTGCTTGTTTCTTTTTTTGGGTACATCCTAACCTGAACATTTATTTTGGATGATCCTATATATTGAAGGTCATAATTTAATTCATCGTTTACAAATTTCCCGTTCTTGAGTGATAGCAAAAGATTTCCTGTCAAAAAAGGATAATCCTCATGAACACCTTTTTTGACATTGATTATATCATATGTTGCTTTTGCTTTAGTTTTTTTGAGCGATATTCCTATAAGCCTTCTGTCATTAAAAAGTTCTACCATTTTTGCATTAAGATGTTCTATTGTTTTGAAGTTTGCTTCTTTAATTTCCTTTTGAACCTTTTCGTCCTCAATCAACCATATATCAGCAGGGTTCCATGAATCCTTTTGAGAAAATCCTAGTCGTTTAACCTCTTTGGTTATAAAGTCCATAAAACCACCGTCTCGGTTGAATATTTTGATTTTCCTAATGCCTAATGTTTGTACTATTTTTTTGAATGTTATATATTGTGCTTCAAATGATATAATCCAAGATTTTTCATTTGGAAGGTCAGTGTAAATTTCTGAAAGTTCTTCGATTGTATATTTTTTGCTTGGCGTCTTAATGATTTTTTCTATAATCTTGAGCGAACACAATTCCTGATATTGAGTGGTTTTGGCATCACCTTTTCTGGCATTGACCTTAACATTTTCCTTGCTTATGTCTGATAATGTTATATATTTTTTTGTTTGTACATTTAGAAACATTTTTCTTAGCCTAGTGCCGTCCTTGATAATACTTTCAAAATCTTTTTTCGTTTTTGCAATCAATAATTTGTCAATGTATTCTTTATCAATTTCAATTTTTGTAAACTTCTTTTTATTCTCGGGAAATAACAAAAATGGCATGCCATTTTCAATTTTATTCAATAAAACCTCAAGATATGAATGTTTTACTAGGTCTGCAATTTGTAATTTTGCCATAGAAGCCTCCCATTTTATGATTATTTATATCTTAATGCTTAATCAATTAGTTCAAGTCCTAATTTTTCTAAATCCCTTATCCTTACATTATACATATATAGTAAATGCTCTTTTATTTCTTCTATATCAATATTTAATTTTTTGCAAATAATTTCCTGATTTTTGATATAATTTTTATTTTTCATTAAATCTTCTATATTAAAGAATGTTAAATTTTTATATTTTTCGTAATTTTCATGGATTTGCTTTTTCTCAGAATCACTCAAAATGTTAAAATCAAAAACAGGGAGGTTTAACAATTGCTTTCCTCCAACCTCTTTAATCACTCCTCGTTTATTTTTTCTACCTGACCTTTTGGTGCCATTTTTGATAAAAGCCTCAATAACCAAAAGGGAAGGTAATGACATCATCAATATAGGAATAACTTCAGTATCAATACTTTTCGGGTTTAGTCTGACATACTTTGAAGATAATACACATTCTTCTTTATATGTAAATAATCTAGGATATAAATCAATAGCCATTGTATAAAAAACAGAATTTTTATGAATATTGTACCTTGTTAGGTTCACATCAGAATATTTTACATAATATTCTAGGTCTTCCTCTTTAAGATTTTCTCTATATATGGCAGGAGAATTTACTCTAGCCTGCTTTTGGTAAAAAAGTTTTATATTTCCTTTTTCTTTTTTATTATGTATTTTATTATCTTTTAGTAACGAAGCAAAATTTAATCCTGCAGTTTCTAATGATATATACTCGCTCAATGGCTCAAAGTCCTTTGTTATTTTTTGAGTGTATTCATATGACTCATTGTACATTATAAGTCTATTTTTCATATTATGAGTATTACTAATAGGGTCATCAATAGGAACATTAATAATTTTATCATTGAGGCTAAACTCTGTATCAGTTACTGAATTCAATATAATATCATTATTATTTTTATCATTACTCTTATCATTCGTGATATATACACCTATGGCATTGGTGTCATCCCTGAAAAAAGGATAAAAATTACTTGTAATTAGTCTATCTAATCTAAAATGATTTGATGTTTTTGGTCCTAATATCTTCCTTAGGACATCGCCATATCGTGTTTCCAACCATTTATCGGCACACAAAAACACCAATTCTCCATCCTCATCGAGATGCGATAAGCATTTTAGATAAAAATAAATGTAAATGTCAGACCTTAAATCTACGTCCTCTCGTTTGATACCTAGAACATCAAAATCAATATTATCCTTGATAGCCTCTATATACTCAGATTTTGACATACTGTCATGTTTTATATTTCTGTAGCTGATGTAAGGAGGATTGGTAATGATGAGAGAATATTTTTTGTCATTTTTTGATAACAAAAAATCTTCATGATACAGGTTCGTATTTTTCTGAACATCAATCACATCCAATGCTGTCTTTTCGATGTCATAACAGTCATATTCGAGATATTCATCTATATTGTCTAGGCAAGCATAATAAAAACTCCCTGTGCCCACTGAAGGGTCAAGGATTCTTTTTTGCTTTTTGTTTTCTATCTTTGAACAAATCTTGTCTGATACAAAAGGATGAGTATATGTATTTCCTAGGTTTCTATCTTTATCAATGTTAAAATTTTTATTTACATCCCATATTGCTTTCAAATTATTCCTTTTCTAATATTTATAACCCAATTCATCCTACCATTCATCCTCATCAATTAATTCTGTGGAAGGAGTAAGGTCCCATCCTATTGGATCAGTGATGAGTTTTATGTTTCCTTCAAAACCTTTTTCGTACATTAAGTCTATATCTATAAATTTATCTAATCCATACTCAAAGATTTTTTCGTTATTAAATGCAAAAGCATTGCTTCCTGTAATATTTGGTTCTTTCATATATAGAAAACCTATTTTATCTCCTGGTTCTATTTCTTTTATCCCTTGTATATTTTTATCCTGAATATATTTATTATGAATAAGGGATGCTCTTGAATTTACAGGAGCACTAAGCCATTTATTTTTCTCTGGTACCCATCTTTTGAATTTTTTATCCTGTTCCTGCCACTGATAATCAAGGCTGGATACACCCTGATTTATACATATTTGAGATGGCAACTGTTCATATGTTTTTTCTTTTACCTCTTTCATAAAATTTATAACTTTAGGTAAATCACCATCAATCAAAATGTCCATAGCAGCACCAAGCTCTTTTCTGAAAAATTTTGGCGTTGTCGCTCTTATCATTGATAATCCCGTTACTTTAAGTTTAGGTTTTGCTAATTTTATATCATCTTCTTGTAATTTTCTACAGAAATACATTTTTGGTGCAACTGAGATAAAGCAGTCTGCCACAATTTCTCCGTCTTCTATTAGTTTTTCTGGTAAAAAAGCATTAATAGTGTCTGACTGATGAGTTAAGCTTTTATATGTTACAGGCAACGAAACTTTCTCTATAAAATTATTGGTAAATTCCAATAATCTGTCCTTAGATGCATTATTTTCATAGTCTTTCCCAAATTTCTTGACAATAAGAGGTTCCACAGACATGTACAAACTGTCGGTATCAATTTGTGCTACATGCCTCCAATTAGTATTCATTCCGTGAAATGTTTCTGTGTCTTCTTCACCCAATACTTTATCTAAATGAGTGCTATTTGCTTGAATAGCATTTAGGTTAGCATTTCTTGCCCCTGATGTTACTGCCCCAGAAAAATATTCAGCGTGACCTGCAAATACTGTTGCTTGCATACTTAAGGCACCATAGGCACTATTAATAAGGCGATGTGTTCAATTTAAGTTCGTTACTCTTAAATCTGAGCTTTTAACTCAACTCTGTATCTCTACAGATGTCCAGACTATATCTTCATCCTTAACTTAATATTAGGATGCCCACCACTTCCACTCACTTGAGTGTACTTCCTTTCGGAATAGTCGTTGAACCTTCTTCGTATTATATATTATATGTTATATAACTTAGAAGCTTGGCTGCTGATTGTCTTTACCTTATATTTTTCAAACGTTCATATAGTGATTTCTCCTATATTGTAGTATATAAGTATTATCCAGATGTCCCAGCAATTCAATGGGTTTCTTCAATGAGAACTATCATATATTACTATATGACGAGACCTTGATTTTTAATCTTCATTCCCATTTGAAATACATTCCATCTATCAGCCTCTGCTGATAGATTGAAAATTTTATCTTTATCTTCCTGAGATAATTCAACTTTTTTCTTAATTTCTTCTATTTGCACATAGCATGTTTGCATCAATTTTTTGTACTTTTTACGCTTAACCATAATGTCTTCCATTGTTTGTGAAAGGACACTTCTGAAGTCTTTTCTAAAGAACATTCCGTTTGGAGCCATCGAAACATTATATTTTTTACAGACTCTCATAACTTCTGAACTTGCTTCATCATTATTGATAACATGTTCTTGAAACCAAAAGTCGTATTTAATTAATTCTTTAGCATCTACATTCCTAGGATAAAAAATTGCATATTTTGCTCTTAATAATAAAAGTTCATCAGGCAAATCTTTTGGCTGTATTAATGTCTCAATACCGATATTTAACCACTGAATAACAGAAGGGTATAGTGAAGCAAAATCTAATGAATATACCCATTTCCAGAATTTTGCTGTCCCTTTAACAATACCGCCAGGGAATGTCTGTGATGTCAATTTATTTTCATGATCATTTGCTGCTATGAGGTTCATATAAAATTGAACCCTATCATCATCTATAAGACTTCTAAAATTTTCATCTTTTTCTATTCTAGTTAATAAAACCGTGTCAGTATCGTCAAATTTGCCTTCTAATGGTAGAACCTGGGATTTTTTATAATGATTGTTAAACATATAACTGTTCCACTGCGCTAGTGTTCCTCTGATCATATCCATCGTTACGCCAGTTTCGTATGAAATCATTTTCGCTAGGTCAATAAGTTTCAGTTTTTTGTCTAATCCAATGAGCAATTCAACATCCTTAACACCGTACTCGATGAATGTCTCAAAATTATTAGCGTAAAATTCAGCAAAATCTGCATGTTCATCATGTTCTACTTTATTTTGGCCAAGTTCATACCCCGCCACCGTATCCAGACTGTATGATGTATGAGTGGTATATGTATATTTTTTGTACATTTGCATGTAATCTTCTTGAATTATACCAACCCATAAAAACTCATCTTGAACACCGTATGTTGTATTAACCTCTTTATGCTTGATGAGGTTTGCGTGTGGTGATAATTGTTTAACATATTCACCGTTAAGGCAATCAGTATCAAATCTCCATCTTGCTTTTTCTTTATCATAATAGTAAAGGTCATTCCTTTTGTCAAGGACTCTTATGATTCTATTAGTGATATAAGGATCATCATATGTTTTTGTATTCCATCCTGTCATTACAGAAGGGTCCCTCTTTTTAAGAAGTTCTAAGAAAACTTTTAATAATTTTTCTTCAGTTTCACAATTTATATATTTTATAGCACCATATTCAGATTCATATTTATTTTTGTTCTCCCACTCTTTATTAAGTCCTAAAATAAAAAAAATATTTGCCTTAGTGTCAAAAATTTGTATTGATGTGATTGATGCCATTGCTGCTCTATCATGACCCATTGGTTTCCAATCATTTTTACATTCTATGTTTTTGTTAGGAAGCATATTTTCATCTAATGAAGCTGTTTCAATATCAAAATACCATGTATTACTAAATTCATGAAAGGCATCAATTGGGTTAGGCCAATATTTTCTAATATATGTTTGCTCTTGAGATTTATTTCCATATATGCTAATGTTTGAACTTTTATAGAGATTTGCAGCATCTCTATGTTCTTTCATGGTTTTGAATGTTAATTCTTTTAAGGATTGATTTTCTGGGACAGATTTTAATTTTGAATTTCCTTTTTTATCATGAATAAAAATGCTTGGTATCACTTTTATTGATTCTGTAAAACATTCTTTTGTCTCGGGATCATATAGTCTTGCATATAAGGCTCCCATGTTTCCTTTGAAGACATTCTCATATTGTAGATTTCGTGTGTTTGGGTTTGTCATTATTTTCCTTTTCGTTTTGTCTCCTGTAACTCCACATTTGGCAGGATTTTCTTTTTGGAAAAAGAGGAAAATTCCTCTTTTATGTCATATTATAACTAATTTTTGCTTAAAATTGCAATTGACCAAAGTCAAAGTCATTTTTGTCTGGCTGCACTGGTACTCCAGTGTTTAATTCCTCTTGATCCACTGCTTCATATGAATTTTCATCATTGAAAGGTTTGTACTGCATTCTATCAAAATGTGTTTCCATCATCAATGAAGGCATCTGTCCCGTATAGCGATTTTTTACGAGTTTCCATATTTGTTGATTCTGCTCTCTCATTTGCTCGTTGTTGATAAGCATAATTGCAACATCCGCAGTCATTGCAATTTTCAGAGATTCTGAAATATTTTCCATTCCAGCATCCGTATTTCCCATGGCTGAATTATGAGTAAGAATATCGTTAGCATAAAATAAGTTATCGTGTGACACTTCTATATCATATAATTCTTCTTCACCTATATATTCAATCGAAATAATTTTATCATTAAAATCAATATCAGAATAATCTTCTTTTATACCATATACTCCGTCTATTATTTTATTATAGTCCTCCTCATAAGGTAAAATCAAGCCTTTAGTTAATGCAATTTTATTAATCACTTTATATATAAAACTATCATCCCAATTCATTTTATATTCTTTGTTTATTTTTTCCAAATACTTTCTCATTTTATTCCTTTATGATAATTATTATTATATTATTTTTTTACTTAATTTTTGTAAAAACTCTCTTTAATGTGCTCACATTGACTAATCACAGAATAACTATTGTATCTTTTTGAAGTATTTTCTGATTCTTCAATAAATTGTATATTTGATATTGATCCTATAAATTCAGGATCAATATCAAATTCAAAACCTGTTTTAATAGATATTATATGATCTAAATGATAAGGTTTATCTTTTGTTTTTTGGGTTCCTCTATTTTGATAATTTTTAGCTTCATTAATTGTAATTTTATTTGTATGTGCCCACACTTTCCTGCTGTATTTTTCAAAAAGGCCTATATCTTCTTCTTTGACCCAAACACCACTATCTTCTAAAGTTTTTCTCATCTTTGTAATATAAGATTCAAACTTTATTTTTCCTTGAACTTCTCCATATCTTTCTATAAATGATTCAAGAGAAGTTTCTAAAGATTTTTTTCTATTTTCCCATTTTTCTTTCCAATCATCTTTATACCATTTTTTATAATTCTCTAAAGTATGAGCAGTCTTTTTATTTCTTTCTTTATATCGTTTTGTTCCTTCTTCCTCTCCATATTTTTCTATAAATGATTTAAGAGAATTTGTATATCCCATCTTTATGCAGTTTTCTTTATATCGTTTTGTTCCTTCTTCCTCTCCATATTTTTCTATAAATGATTTAAGAGAATTTTTATCCATATTTATTTTTCCTTCAGATATATATGCTTTCATCTTATTAGAATGATTTTTATT
>Ga0256836_1000091_pt1 | contig 54698 bp, 65 predicted proteins | sample 4561380metaG_FD_185974 | JGI IMG/M metagenome (GOLD analysis project Ga0256836, IMG submission 185974) | Hydrothermal vent microbial communities from Guaymas Basin, Mexico - 4561-380 | ecosystem: Environmental > Aquatic > Marine > Hydrothermal vents | place: Mexico: Guaymas Basin | collected...
CACTGGCTACACCTTACGGAATTTATACAACTCACGGTTTTATGCACGGGGATGTAATTGATGAGGCGAGGGGAAATAACGGCTTTGGTTATGATCCGATGTTTATTCCATCAACATTTGACAAAACCCTGGGCGAACTAAGTGATGAAGTAAAAAAATCTATCTCTCACAGGAGTAAAGCTTTAGAACTTGCTAAAATTATTATAAAAATTTTATGAAATTATAATAATATTTTACTGCTAATGCTTGCCGCTGCCGTTTCGCTTCTTAGAATAAATCCTTTTAATTTTAGTTTGTTTTTAAAAAATTCTCTTTCTTTTTCACTAAAACCGCCTTCAGGTCCTATTAAAAAAGGTTTTTCGCTGTAAAAGTTGCACTCTATTTCATTCCCGTCAAAATCAAGTGCGTAAAATTCAGGATATTTTTCAAAAAATTCCTTAGAGGAATTAATTATTTCTATTTCCGGCAGGGAGCTTCTGCCGCACTGCTGGCATGAGTTTATCAGTATTTTTTCTACTCTTTCCGGTTTTAATTTGAAATTTTTCTGTGAATAATCGCAGTAAACAAACGTTATTTTTCCTACACCTATTTCATTTAGGGATGGAAGGACTTTTTCTACGTTTTTAGGGTCAATTATACACCATGCCAAATGAAAAAATTTTTCAGGTTTGTTTGGAGAGAATTTTTTTTCCACCAATGACAATATTGCCTCTTTTTTGTTTATTGAATTTATTTTGTAAATATATAAATAATCATCTTTCAAATTTCTTATTTTTACTAGTTCGTCTTTTTTTATTCTTCTGACTTTAAAGAGGTATTTGTGCTCGTCACCTGTGATTATTATTTGGGTGGAAGTATTGGGAAAATAAATAAACTGCATTAAAAACCTTTTTTTGATAAAATTATAATATAACTGAAAAAGGAGATTAATGTTAGATAATTTAAAGCTTTTTTTAAAAGACCCGAAAAAAAGCAAAATTTGCGGTATTTTAAACGTTAAAGACGAAGAACTGTATATATTGAAAAAATTATTGGAGGAATATATAAACGGTAAAGAGGATGTTTCTGTAAGGGATATTTTGACCTCTCTTTTTGATGAGGATAAAGTAAAAGCTTTAGAAAAAATCGGTTATATTAAAAATTTATTAGAAGAAGGCTGGATTGTTTTAAGCAGTTTCGGACAGATAAAAAGTAACGATTTGTCCGTTTTAGAAATTTTTAATTCAAACATATCTTTATCTGTAGCGTTTTTGAAACTTTTAGAAAAAGGCTCTTTAGAATTAGTGATACCTGAAAAAAAGCCTTATTCTGACCATTTAGAGTATTTACATGATCAGTTTTTGAGGATAGAGATTTACGAACAGTTAAGCAATATAAAAAACAGCTTTTCAAAAGAGTCCGCAAGTATAAAAAGGCTTCAAAGCAAATTAAAATTAATAGAAAATACCATTAAGGAAAAAATTAAAATAACAAAAATTGAGTTACCCGTGCAAAACTTTATTGAAGAATACGATTTGAATGAGAAAGAAGAAATACTTTTTTTGGCTCTTTTAAAAGAAGAATATACTTCAAGTAACGAAAACACAAGAGAACAAAACTATTTACTAAATTTAATAAGCAACGACGAAATTGAAAGGATCAAAAACAGAACGCTTCTTGATGATAATTCTAAATTAGTAAGTGAGGGAATTTTCGAATATGATGAATTAATAGGTGCTTTTGGAGGATATAATAAAGTATATTTTATAAATGAAGAGATATTAAACAATTTAATTCATCCAAAGAAAAAACACAAAATAGAACATATTGTAAGAGAGACTATTTTTGATTTTTTCGAACCCCAGAAAAGTTTAGAGGATGTAGTATTGCCTGTAAAGACGAAAGAAATGATTACCACACTTTTAAAACAGATTGACAAAAGGGTTTTAAAACTTCTTAAAGAATGGGGAATTAAACACAGTAACGATATTGTGGCTAAAATAATTTTTTACGGACCTCCCGGGACTGGTAAAACCCTGACAGCAACCGCAATTGCTAAAGAGCTAGATAAACCTATATTAAGTTTAGACAGTAGTAAAATTTTATCTATGTATGTAGGTGAGAGCGAAAAAAACGTCAGACGTATGTTTGAGGAGTATTATTCTATATGTGAGAAATTAAAGACAAAACCGGTTTTACTGCTTAATGAAGCGGATCAGTTTTTAAGCTCCAGAACGACGGCTGCGTTTAGCAGTGCGGATAAAATGCACAATCAGATGCAAAATATTTTTCTTGAACAGCTTGAAAAGTTTGACGGGCTTTTAATAGCCACCACCAATTTGCTTGAAACAATAGATGCGGCATTTTCAAGAAGGTTTGAATATAAAATTCTTTTTGAAAAACCGGGACTTAAAGAAAGAAAAAAACTTTGGAAACTAAAGCTTCCAAAAACTGCCGAGTATGAAAAAAATTTCGATATTAATGTATTAAGCGGTTATGAATTGACGGGGGCGCAAATCGAAGTAATAATAAAAAATACGGCTTTAAAAGTTGCAATGAGGAAAAAACCTGTGTTTAAAACCGAAGATTTTATAGAAGAAATTAAAAAAGAAAAAGGAAGCGCTTTTGATGGTGAAAAGGCAATGGGATTTTTAAAAGTGTAATTTTTAGCAAGATAACTGAATATTCATTTATTACTTTAGGTAACTGATTTTAAAAATATATTAAGGTAAAATATATGTAATTAATAAATTTAACTTATAATTTGATAAATTGAATGCATAAGTAATTTAATTTGATAATATTTCCAAAAAGGAGTGTAAATGGGAACAATTCTATTTTTTGTAGCGGGGATGCTTTTTAGTGTAATATTGCTTTATCTTATAGGTATAGCGGTAGCACCGTTAAATCCTACAGAAATTAAAAATGACCATTTTGAATGCGGACTTCCTCCAAGCAGTGAAGTACCAATGAAAGCCAATTTCGGATATTTTATATTTGCAATTGCTTTTATAGTGTTTGATATGGCGGGACTTTTCTTTAGCTTATTTGTTTTTTCGGATTCTTTGGATGCGTTAAACTGGGCGATGGTTTTTGGAATACTTTTATTTGCGGCTATTACAATTAGTATGAAGGAGTATAGAAATGCTAAAAGTGCTTGATTTTTTTAATTACGCTAGGAGTAAATCTCCTTGGATTGTTCATTTTTGTAGCGGATGCTGTTCGCTTGAAATGCTGGCGGCAATGGGTCCTAGATATGACTGGGAGAGATACGGGTATATTATGACGCCGACTCCCAGACAGGCGGATATTATGTTTATTACCGGGCTTGTAAGTAAAAAAATATTACCGGCTCTTCTTAGGACGTATGAGCAGATGCCGGAACCCAGATATGTTATGGCAATAGGTGCCTGTGCGTATGATGGAGGACCTTATAACGATTCGGCGTCCGTTATTAAAAATATGACGGAAATTCTTCCTGCAGACGTGTTTGTTGCAGGTTGTCCTCCAAGACCCGAAGCTATTATTGCGGGACTTGAAGAACTGAAAGAAAAAATTAAAAGGGGTGAGCCTAGTGCGTCAAGTCAGGGCGGCCTCTGGAAACAAATGAAGTTTTAAGGGATGGCTATGGAGAATATTAAAAATATTTTAAACAAATTCGACATGGAGTATGTTGAAGATTATAAGCCTACATGGGTAAAAGCCAAACTTAAAAATAAAGAAGATATATTAAATGTTGTAAAAGCTTTAAAAAAAGAGGGTGTAAAAACCTGTTCAACCATATCTCCTACGGATTTTATAGATGAAAACAAAATAGAGGTAAATTACTTTTTAGAAGACTTGTTTAACAAAAGAAACGTATGGTTAAAAGTGGATATCCCAAGAGAACTTGAAAACTGCGAAATAGATTCAATCACTCCTTTAATGCCGAGTGCCGATTGGCATGAACTTGAAGCTTATTCGACTTTCGGTGTTAAATTTAAAGGTCATCCGAATTTAAGATATTTTTTAATCAGTCGTGATTATTACGGTAAATTTCCGTTTAGAAAGGATTTTGACTGGAAAGAGCATGAGAAAAATTTAATGCAAAACATTGCAGAGATTACCGAAGAATATTTTGATGAGTATGAAGAATATGAAGAAAATGTAGGACATGATGGAAGCAGGACGGTTCTAAACTGGGGGCCGACACATCCCGCAAGCGGTCCTATAAGACTTAAAGTTTATACCAACGGTGAAAATGTAGAAAAAATAGACCCGGATATAGGGTATGTATGGAGGGCGCTTGAGCATTTGGCTGAGAGAAAAGATTTTATAGGCACTATTGTGGCGGTTGAGAGAATATGTTTTATGGATAATCCAAATCCTATGATTTGTTACTCTCAGGCAGTTGAGGAAATAGCCGGTAAAGAAATTACTGAATTTGCCAAATATATGAGGGTTATTTTGGGAGAAACCGGAAGAATCGCATCGCATCTTATTTCACTCGGCGGATTTTTCGGGACAATGGGACTTCAGACATTTTCAATGTGGTGTCTTGATATTAGGGAATATTTCTTAGACGTCCTTGAAGATTACAGCGGCGCTAGGATTGCAACCGCTTGTATCGAACCCGGAGGTGTAAGGTATCCGCTTAATGATTATAAAGCATGGTTTGAAAGCATTAATAAAGCGATTAAAAAATTTGAAGATACTAAAGATGATATTACAGATATCTTTATGAAAAATCCGCTTATGAATACTAGGGCAAAAGGAAACGGGGTATTTACTTTAGATGATGTTGCTAAATATTACCTTGCAGGGCCGATAGCAAGGGCCAGTGGTGCTAAGATAGATGTTAGAATCGATGAGCCGTATGCGGCTTATGATAAACTCGAAATGGATTATGTAACGTGTGAAAACGGTGATGCAAGAGATAGGCTATATATCATATTTAAAGAGCTGCAACAGGCTATGGATTTAATCAAACAGGCAATGGCTAAAATTGAAGAAGGTATAAGTGAGGGTGAAATGGACCCTAAAAAAGACCATTTAATAAAAATGCCAAAAAGAATGCCGGCTGGTGAAGCTGTAGCCAGGGTAGAATGGGCAAGAGGTGAGATGTTAATGCATTTGGTTACGCAGGAAAAGGCAACCAGTCCTTACAGATTAAAACTGAAAGCGCCTAGTGTAAATCACACTATGGTGCTTGATAAATTATTAAAAGGTAAAACCCTTTCAGATATTCCACTTCTATACGGTAGTATGCATATCTGTCAGGGTGACCTTGATAGATAAGGAGAGTAAATGAGTGTAGGAGCGATGCTATTTTATATTTTGGTTTTTCCGGGTCTTCTGTTTTTGCTTGCTTGGATGTTTTTTGTATTTTATTTTGCAAGAAAAGTGCTTGCATATATGCATAAAAGGGTGGGACCGCATTTTAACGGACCTGCCGGGACTTTACAGACTGTTTTTGACGTATTTAAATTACTTACAAAAGAGTCGATTACACCAAAAAGTGCCGACCCTTATCTTTTTAATATTATTCCGATTCTTGCGCCTTTAGTAGCAGCTCTTCCGGTTATTTTAATTCCTTGGACTCCGCTTATTAATAACGGCCATGGAATTTTAGATACCGAGTATGGTGTTTTGGGACTTGTGGTGCTAATCGGTGTTGAGCCGTTTTTACTATTCCTTACCGGATTTGGAAGTAATAACAAATATTCATTTCTTGGCGGTATGAGAATTTTGGCTCAGATGGTTTCAATGGAAGTACCGTTTTTTCTTGCCGCACTTTCACCGGCACTGCTTTTTGGGACAATGAATTTGTATGAAATTCAGTCCCAAAACACATGGCTGACGGCATTGATTTTATTACCGGGTGCGGTTATATTTATAATAGCAATGCTTGGAATTCTAGAACAACCGCCTTTTAACATTCCGGATGCCGAGCAGGAAATTGTGTACGGATTTTACACCGAATATTCAGGTACGAACTATGTGCTTTTAAAATTTGCCGAATTTACTGAAATGCTGGTTGTTTTATCTGCAGCAACAGTTTTATTTTTCGGCGGTTACAGAGGGCTTTTTTTTGACAGTTTTTGGTGGCTGTTTTTAAAAGTGGCTATGCTTGCCGCTGTAATGGTTGCAATCAGGGCATCAAATCCAAGACTTAGACTTGATCAGATGTTAAAATTTTGCTGGAGCTGGTTGACACCTCTTGCTATTTTGAATTTAGTCTGGATTATTTTTGCCAAAATATATATTTTAGGAGCTTAAGATGTTTTTTGATATTATAGAAAAAGTTGTAAGGGTTACTAAAGCATTGAAAGAGCCGAGAATTGCAACTAAAGACGTAACTCACGAAAAAATGCATCACTCTCCTATATTCAGAGGAAAACATGAAATCAGATATGACATATGTACGGGGTGTGAAGCTTGTGCAAAAATATGTCCGGTTGATGCAATTGTAATGGAACCGCTTCCGATTAAAAGACCAAAGGCGTTGCCTGAAGTAAATCTTGGTGTTTGTATATTCTGTGGTCTTTGTGAAGATGTATGTCCTACAAAACCACAAAAAGCTATTAAGCTTAGCGGCGGGACTTTTGAAATGATAACTGATGGAAAAGACGAAGCAATTAAAGAGTATTGGGTAAAACCGGAGGTTCCTGAAGAGTGGATTCAGAAGAAGAAAAAAGAAGAAGAGGAAAAAGCCAGAAAAAAAGCAGAAATGCTTGCTAAGAAAAAAGCTGAAACGGAAGCGAAAAAAAAGGCTGAAGAGGCAAAGGCAAAAGAAGATAAACCTGCAAATGTCGAGAACAAATCTGAAGCTGCGGAAGGAGATACAAAATGAGTGTGTTAATATTGGCTTTGGCAGTGGTGTTGGCCGTAATGGCTTTAACCCAGAAAAACACCGTACCGGCTGTTTTGTCTTTTGTACTGATGATGTTTTTGCTTGGAATTTATTATATTTTGATGGATGAAAAATTATTGGGGCTTTTTCAAATATTCGTATATACAGGCGGTATTGTAGTATTAACGCTGTTTGGTGTAACAGTGGTTGGTGCCAAATTTCCTAAATTTGAAATCAGACCGTGGGCGGTTGCAGTTGTAACTGTCGTAATTATCGGGTTACTTATAATTCCGTTTATTTTACCTCCGATACCATATGAGGGTAAAGTAATTCCTCTTAAAGACCAAGTTAAAGTATTTACTGATTTTTATTCAGAAATTGCTATATTTATGGGTGTTGTGGCAGCAAGTATTTTATATGGAAGTATAAGAATGCTGCATACACTAAAATATGAAAAGGAATAAAAATGGTTGGTTTTTACATTGACGCAATTTTTGCGATTATACTTTTTGGTGTCGGTTTGTACGGTGTAACGAGTAAAAACGATTTTCTTAAGATTTTCTTTTCGCTGGAGATTTTACTGAATGCAGTAATTCTGTTTTTGGCCAGTGCCGCTTATCATTTCGGTCTTACAAGAGGACTTGCTATTGCATACGTAATTATCGTAATTGCGACTCTTGAAGCTGCGGCAGGAGTGCTGATATTTTTACTTAGTTACAGAATTACCGGTGAAATTATTCCGGATAAATTAGATAAGGCGGTGAGCGATGAATAATGCAGTATTAGTATTACTGTGCGCACCGTTTTTAGGCGCGGTGCTTGCGTATGTATTGGGGAAAATTAAAATTAATTTGGCATTTTGGGTTGCTGAAATAGTGGGCGCAATGTTGTTTTTGGCAAGTATTGTTATTTTTATAAATTACAGCGATACTCCGATAAATATTGATTATACGTGGATTGCATACGGTGATTTAAGACTTCCTTTTGGTATATATATCGACCATCTTTCGATTGTAATGCTTTTAATTGCAACGGGTCTCGGGTTTGCGGATATTCATTTTGCGCACGATTATATGGGTAATGACCCTGACCAACCTAGATATTATGCAAAGGTTTTATTCTTTATCGGCGGTATGGTTTTACTAGTTATTACTAAAGATTTAATAGGTGCGTTTGTCGGATGGGAGTTTATGGGACTTGCTTCATATGCGCTTATTAGTTTTTGGTATTATAAAAATTCAGCTGCCGATGCGGGTATGCAGGCATTTTTATATACAAGGTTCGGTGATATATTCATATTAGCGGCAATTGGTCTGCTTGTTTATTACGCAGGTACTTTAAACCTTGTGGAATTAAATGAAATGGCAAATGCGGGAGAAATCTCAAAAACCGTAGCTCTGGTTGTGGCGCTGTTTATATTTATGGGTGCAATAGGAAAATCCGGTCAGTTTCCATTGTATCCGTGGCTTATGAACGCAATGGAAGGTCCTACAACCGTTTCAGCGTTAATTCACGGTGCGACAATGGTGAATTCGGGTATTTATATTGTTGCAAGACTGTTTGATTTCTTTTCTTATACCGATGCACTTTATATAGTTGCAAACGTAGCGGCGCTTTCCGCGTTTATCGGTGCAAGTAGTGCATTAGTCCAAAAAGAGATTAAAAAAATTCTGGCATATTCAACTATGTCACATTTATCTATTGCATTTGTAGGGCTTGGTGTGGGAAGTTTGGCGGCAGGAATGCTTCATCTTGTAAACCACGCTATTTTTAAAGCCCTGCTTTTCTTAAGTGCAGGTGCTGTAATTTATATAGCTCATCATACAAAAGATGCATGGAAATTAGGAGGACTTATTAAAACCGCTCCTTTTGTGGCTCTGTTTATGGCGATGGGTTCATTAAGCCTAGCAGGCGTGCCTCCGTTTAGCGGATTTTTCTCTAAAGAAATGGTAGTGGCTAACGCGTGGGCGCATGGAAATGAATTTACAAAAGTATTTGTAACAATTGCGGCACTATTGTCAATTGCTTATATTACAAGACTTTGGGTATTGCTGTTTTTGGGTGAACCTAGAAACGAGGATATTGCCGGAAGCGTTCATGCTCCAAGCAACTTATGGATGAGGTTGCCGTTAGGAGTGTTGGCGGTAGTAACATTGTTTATATCTATTTGGCAAAGCGATATTGTTCATTATGTTTTAAACGGCAAAGAAGAGGTCGAACCTCATATTATGGGACTGACTGCATTTATGCTCACAGGAATGCTAATACTGTTTTTAATTGTAATCGGTTTATACGTAAAAGGTTTAAATTTACTTTACAAAATTGCATCGCATCATTTTGTTATGACAATACACCAAATTTTATTTAACGGGTATTATGTTGAAAGAATGATTACGTGGATTTCTAAAACAATTGTTGTTAATGCCGTGGCAAAAGCGGCAAGATGGTTTGACACAAACGTCATTGATTATTTGGTTAATGCAACCGTACCTGCCACTCAGGGAATATATAAAGTGTTCAGAGCAGGGCACAGCGGTAAAATCGGTACGTATATGGGTCAGTTTGTAATAGGTGTTGCAATTATCGTTATTGCTATCTTAATAATTGTAAAGGGGCTGTAAATGGTTGCCGTTGATATTATCTTCGCTCCGATTTTCTTGTCGGTACTGTTATATTTTTTAACAAGAAACAATCAGTATATGGCTAAATATATTGCGCTTGGATGGTTTGTGGTTCAGTTTTTTATAGCATTTAGCTGGTATAATGCTCTTCCTCAGGAAGGCTTTTTAGAGCTTGGTTCGTATTTAAGCGTACCTCAATTCGGATTTGAACTCACACTTAGAGTGGATGCGCTAAGTGTGGCAATGCTATTATTGACATCAGCTCTTTTGATTTTAGTGGTTTTTACGTCGTGGGAAGAAAAAAAACAGGCTGCATATTTTAGTTTGCTTGTACTCTTTAGCGGACCGATTTTCGGTGTATTTATGACAACAAACGTTTTATGGTTTTTTATGTTTTGGGAGCTGACTCTTGTGCCTATGTTTTTCCTGGTAGGTTATTGGGGAGGTGAGAGAAGAATTTATGCTGCGGTTAAATTTTTCTTATATACGCATGTTGCAAGTATGTTTATGTTTGTAGGGTTTTATTTACTCTTTAAACAAACAGGTTTTTGGGATTTAACATTAATCAGGGAAACTGCTCTTGCGACACCGGCATTAATTTGGTGGTTTATGTTTATAGGGTTTGCTGCAAAGCTTCCGGTATTTCCTTTTCATACGTGGCTGCCTGATGCACACGTTGAAGCTCCAAGCAGTATTTCGGTCTTACTTGCAGGGGTGCTTCTTAAAATGGGTGCATACGGTTTAATTAGATTTACTGTAGAACTTATGCCTGTTACAACTCAAGAGTTTTCAATTTGGATGTTGATTATCGGTCTTAATACAACATTGTTTGCGGGTATGCTTGCAATTTATGAAAGACATATCAAGAAAATGGTTGCCTACAGTTCCATTTCTCATATGGGATTAGTGGTAGTGGCTATTGCTACGATGACTTATGACGGTCTTAGTGCAGCACTTTTTGAAATGATAGGACACGCCCTTGTAATATCTCCGCTTTTCTTGATTGCAGGATGGCTGCATCATAAAACGCATACATGGTATATGGATGAAATGGGAGGTATTATGAAAAAGGCTCCTTATGTAAGCGCAATATTTATCCTTGCCGGTATGGCGGCATTGGGACTTCCCGGAACGATGGGATTTGTAGGAGAGCTTACAATAATTATTTCTGCAATTAAATCATTCGGATGGTGGATTGCAGTTATTGCAATAGCTTCTCTTATCAGTGCGGGATATATTATCTGGTCTGTTAGACGTGCAATTCACGGTGAAATGTCACCGATTGTGCAAAAAGCCAGTTTTACAATGAGCTATCCTGAAAAAGCGGCACTTGCAGTGTTTGCTTTTATGATTGTATATTTTGGTATTCAACCACAGCCGATATTTGATTTAGCAAATAAAGCATTTAGCTTTCTTGGAGGTATGTAATGAATTTCATAATATTAATAGCGGCGGGATTATTGGTACCGGTGTTTTACAAAAGCAATATTTTCATTGCTAAATTAATAGCCGTTGCGGCATTTGTGGCAAGTGCTGTTATGGTGTATAACGGATTTGGTTTAAACAACGTATTTCCGTATTTTGTACTTGACGGGTCTACTAAACTTATGGAGTACGTACTTTTAGCAACACTTGCGGCGGTTACATTGTCCCTTAGCGGTTTTGAAAGACCCCTGATAGCACAAATGCTTTTTGTAGCAGGTGCAAGTGTTGCGATACTTGAAACTAATAACTTTTTTATATTTATAGTTTTATTTGAAGTAATAGCGATTATTTCATATGTGCTTGTTGCAAACATCAGAAACTTTTATAACGCGGAAGGTGCAATAAAAGCATTTATCGCAGGTGCGGTGGCAAGTGGAATTATTCTTTTAGGATTTGCATTGTTTAGTTTTGTGACTGAAAGTTTTAATTATGCTCAAATGAACGTACAGGGTAAATTTACTTTAATAGCCGTTGCGATTATGCTTGCCGGTATTTTTTACAAACTTACAGTAGTGCCTATGCATGCGTGGGCGGCGGATGCGTATTCTCAGGTAAATCATGCCGCTGCGGCAATTTTAAGCGGTGTTATTAAAAGTGTAATGCTTGTAGCTGTGTTTAAAGCGTTTTATAAATTTTTAGTGGCATATCCGGGCGCAACGGTATTAATTTTCAGTTTCTTTGCAATTCTTACAATGACACTTGCAAACTTTATGGCGTTGTGGCAAAAAAGAATATCTAAAATACTCGCATACTCTTCAATCGCCCACAGCGGATATGCACTCATACCGTTTGCGGCTGCTGCAAGTGTTTATTCGTATACGGGTGTTTTATATTATGCTATTGCGTATATTTTTATGCAGACTAGCGTGTTTTTGATATTGAACGATTTAAGAAGGGAAGCTGGAGTTAAATATCTTGAAGACATTAAAGGTTTAGGAGAAAAAGCGCCAATTCACGCACTCTTTTTTACAATTCAGTTATTCTCATTAGCAGGTATTCCGATGCTTGCGGGATTTTTATCAAAAGCCGTTGCGTTTTATGCGGGAATTGACGCGGGACTTTGGCCGATAGTTTTGATTGGGCTTTTAAATTCCGCACTTGCCGTGGCATATTACGCATGGATAGTAAAACATATTTATTTAAATAAGCCCGTTGAAGGCAGTGTTAAAAAAATCAATATTTCACCGGGAAGCCTTATAGGTCAGCTTATTTTATTATTAGGTACGGTTTATTTCGGTATTGTTGCGGTTCAGGTGTTCAATACTACAATTTCAATGTAAACATTTGCTATAATTAGCAAAAAGGTTGGAATTGAGATTTTTTCTTTCTTTTTTTCTTACTTTTTTATTCTTGTATTCATTAGAAATAAATGTGGATTTTTTTAAAAACGATAAAAAAATTGAAATAATTACATTATACGATAATAAATATCCGTTTAAGTGTGAAGATAAAGATAAAAAAATAATATGTGAATTTGCAAAAATTCCAAGTACACCCGTTTTTAAAACCGAAACGGTTTTTTTTAAAATAGACCCTCAGTTTAAAAAAAACAAATTTTATATAGTTTTTACAAAAAAAGTCCCACAAAAAACTCTGCTTAAATCCTTTAATGACAATCTTTATTTGAATGCTACAATAGGTGTTGAATATAAAAAAGCAAAAAAATGGGTAATAATTACCGGCGGAGAAATTTTGTATTTAAATAAAAAAAAATTTAAAGACACGCTCGATTTTTATTTTGTAAATTCACCCAGACCATATATCGGCACCATTGATGAAAGCGGTAATCCCGTTAATATTGATAATCAGGCAAAAGACGTAATTAAGTTTTTTGATATAAAAAGAGCATACGAAAGAGGTAAAGATATTTCTATGTTAATAGAAGATTTTTTAAAAAATTATAAAGATTCAGTTTTTGTACCCGATGTGGAATTTTTAAAACTCAAAATATTAGATGCCGAAAATAGAGCGGAAGAGGTTATAACATTAGGTAAAAAGTGGATTAAAAAATACGCATTTAATGAGAACCTGCCAAAAGTTTTGCTTTTAATAGCCAAAAATTATACAAAACTCGGATTTATGACCGATGCCAGTTATTTTTACCAAAGAATAATAACGGAATATCCTAATACAAAAGAAGCTTATCTTGCAATGATTTACTGGGCTGATCAGATGTATATAACGGGTGACGGGAAAAAAGCCTTTAAACTCTATAAAACCGCGCTTTATTCCACAAAAGATATTGAAATTGCATCCCTGGCAGCAATGAGACTTGCTCAAAGATATATGGACAAAGGGGATATAAAAACAGCCTTTGAGTATTATAAACGTGTATATCAGGCAAATAAAGAGTTTATATTAAAAGACAAGAAAAAGGCATTTGAACTGGCAAAAATGCTCTCTTCACATCAGCTTTATTCCCTGGCGATCGATATAGGTGAAGATTTAATTAAAAAACTTAAAAAACTTGATGATTTATATGAACCGTTAGAATATTACCTTGCAGTATGGTCGTATGAGGCAGGTAATTATAAAAAAGCGGATTACTGGATAAACAGATATTTGAGTGAATTTCCTTACGGTGATTACAGCGATAAGTTGCAGTCTTTAAGGGATAAGGTTTTGTTTGAAGTTGATGACAAAAACGTAACCGAACAACTTGAAAAAATTGATGAAATTATTAAAAAGTATAAAGGTCAGGAAATTGCGAAAAAAGCGCTTTACAAAAAAATAATGCTTTTATACAAACTGAAAAAATACAAAGAAATTCTTTCAATGAAAAAAGAGATTATGAATATTGATGAGAAGTATCTAAAAAACAAAAAAGAGTTTATAAAAAAAGTTGCCAAAGAATATGTCACAGGACTATTAAAAAACAAAAAATGCATCAGTGCCGTTAAAATTATAAAAAATTATAAAATAGTTTTAGACAAGAAATACGATGATGAAATTTATAATTGCGCAATACAAACAAGAAATTTTAATTTGGCTTCAGTAGTTTGCAATAAATATTTAAACTCGCCGGATGATAAAATATTTATCAAATGGATGAAAAGAAAAATCAAGGCACTCGGAGGTTTAAAAGATTATAAAAGTTTAATAACCGCAATTGAAGATTTATGTCAGGTTATGAAAAAAGGGTGTTATGAGTATAAACTTAAAAAGTTCTTTGCATTATGGAAACTGAATAGATTTAAAGAAGCTCTTAAACTTGCCAAAGAGCTTGAAAAAACTCAAGATATGAGAAACTGCGATGCGTTTATAAAAATAGTGAATAAAGCGTTGCGTGAAGGGGAGTATCTCTTAGCAGCTCAGTATGCAGGTAAAATAGTTAAACTGCAAAATAAATTTAAAGCGTATCCTTATTCTCCTTTTGTCGATTTTACATATGCAAAATATACGAAAAACAAAAAAGAAGCAATAAAAACGCTTAAAAATTTACTTCCGAGAATTAACGGGGAAGATAAAGCAAGAGCATATTATATGCTGGCAAATTTGACGGGAGAGAAAAAATATATTGAAAAATGTATAGAAATTAAGGATTCAAAACTCTGGAAAAATTTATGCAAGGATGCTATGAGTTTATTTTAAATTTACCAATTCCAAAAATTTTTGGAGTGAAAGAAAGTAAAAAGTTGTAAACTTTAAAAATTATATGAGCTAGGAATTCATAATATTCAGGGTTATTTGTACTCTAAACCGTTACAAAAAGGTCAGTTAATTGAATTTTTGAAAAATTTTTAATATTATACGTTAAAAAAATTAAGGAAAATAATGAACTGGACGAAAACAAGCTGGAGAGAAAAACCTATAAAGCAGCAGCCAACATATGAAGATTTGGATAAATTAAAAAAAGTTGAAAAAGAGTTGAGTAAATATCCGCCGTTGGTATTTGCCGGGGAAGTCAGAAATTTAAAAAAAGATTTGGCAAAGGTGTGTGAAGGTAAAGCGTTTTTATTACAAGGCGGGGACTGTGCGGAAAGTTTTGCCGAGTTTGACGGCAATAACATAAGAGATATGTTTAAAGTTATAATGCAAATGGCGGTTGTTTTAACGTTTGCAGGAGGTTTACCTGTTGTAAAAATAGGAAGAATTGCGGGACAGTTTGCAAAGCCTAGAAGCAGTGATTTTGAAGAAAGAGACGGAGTTAAGCTACCAAGTTACAGAGGTGATATAATAAATTCAATCGAATTTACCCCTGAAGCCAGAAAAGCGGACCCTGAAAGAATGTTAAAAGCTTATAACCAGTCAGCCGCCACTATGAATCTTTTAAGGGCGTTTGCAAGAGGCGGTATGGCTGATCTTAGAAAAATACATAAATGGACGCTTGATTTTGTAAAAGAATCCCCGGAAGGTCACAGATTTGAAGAACTTGCTGACAGAATTACGGAAAGTTTAAAATTTATGGAAGCTGTGGGAATCAATCCGGAAAACACACCGAGCCTTAGAGAAACCGTTCTTTACACCTCCCACGAAGCTCTTCTTTTAAATTATGAAGAAGCACTAACAAGACAGGACAGTCTAACGGGTGCATGGTATGACTGTTCGGCTCATATGCTTTGGATTGGGGATAGGACTAGGGATCCGAATGAAGCGCATGTGGAGTTTTTAAGAGGGGTTAAGAATCCTATCGGAATAAAAGCGGGTCCTACAATGACACCTGAAGGTTTAATCGAACTGATTGAAAAACTTAATCCTGAAAATGAACCGGGTAGACTTAATGTGATTGTCAGAATGGGTGCGGATAAAATAGAAAAAGAGTTTCCGAAACTTCTTAAAGCGGTGGTTGATACGGATAAAAACGTTATCTGGAGTATCGACCCGATGCACGGCAATACCATTAAAACCTCAAGCAATATAAAAACAAGGGAATTTGACAAAATTTTAGCCGAGGTTAAAGGATATTTTGCAGTACATGAGAGTTTTGGCACATTCCCCGGGGGTGTTCATTTGGAGATGACCGGTAGGGATGTAACCGAATGTATCGGCGGGTCTTATGCCATCAGCGAAAAAGATTTAGGAAAACAATACGATACTCACTGTGACCCAAGACTAAATGCTAAACAGGCACTTGAGCTTTCTTTCTTAATTGCGGATTTGTTAAAACAGTCTATTAATAAAAATCCTAAACTGTAAAAAAGCTAAAAGCACAAAGCATAAAGCTAATCATGAGGCTGACGCCTCGCTCAAGCCTTTTAAGGTATAATTAAATAATAAAATAAATATACCTTTCTACACATCTTCTACAATGGCAAAAAAAGCAGGATTATTTCATGCTAAACTACAAAGATAAAAAATATGACAGCTCCGTGCTCCTTTTTGCTTACGCACCACTCAAATTTTGCTAAAAAGTGCGAACGGCAAGCGCCCTGACGGGTAGACGCACTTTTTTTAACGCAAAATTTTCGTTAAAATCCGCAATGCTGTCATATTTTTACTTTTTCGTAATTTAAATTTTTCAGTATGAAACAGCCTTAGTTTGAGGTTTGAGATGTGTAGAAAGGTATGATAATAAAGATAATATTGCATATATTTTGCTTTAAGCATTCAGCTTTGGGCTTTAAGCTTATTAATTATTAATTGCTCAAGCTTATCAAGCGGTGCAGATATTTTATTTTTAAATTGCGTTTTATTGAATGTCTGCTGTCTTTTGGCAAGTCTTGCGGTGTTTGTTATTATTTTTTCTTTTAATGTTTTTAAATCGTATTTTCCGTTGAAATAATCCAAAACTTCCTTGATTCCTATGGCTTTAAGTGCGGGAAGTCTTCTGTCACGGTATTTTTTTTCAATATACGCCACTTCGTCAATTAGGCCAGATTCAAACATTTTTTCAGTTCTTTTTTTTATTCTATCTCTCAAAACGTTTCTGTCCACGTCAATTTCAAATACGGGGATGTTAGGAAGAATGGGTTTTGGAGGGTTGTTTTTGAAATAAACACTCGGGGGCGTTGAGGTAGCGAGGTATATTTCTATGCCTTTTTGGATTCTGTATGTGTCGTTTTGAGATATTTTAGAAGCGAAGATAGGGTCTATTTTTTGTAAAAAAGTGTAATCTTTTTTTGAAGCTTCTTTTTTTATTTCTTCGGAAATTTCAGGCATTTCTGAAATACCACCAAGCATAGCCTTTAAATAAAATCCGGTCCCTCCTACTATAATGATGTTTTTATGCTCTATTTTTTTATAAATTTCTATAAACTTCACAACATCGAATTTTTCGTTAGGGTATATTTCGTTTATTCCGTAGTGTTTGACTTTATTTAATTCTTCAGATGAAGGTTTTGCGGAAGCTATATCTATTTCTTTGTAAATGCTTAGTGAATCAAGAGAGAGTATTTCGTAATTAAGTTTTAATGCAAGGTTAATTGCCAAATCGCTTTTGCCGCTGGCTGTCGGTCCTATTAAAGCAAACATCTTCGCCTTTTTTGTTACAATTATACAAAATTAAGTTATGAAGTTGATACTTTTTAAATTTTAAGGAGAAAAAATAATGATAAAAAAATATATGGAGCTTGTTAAATTTTCACACACCATATTCAGTATTCCTTTTATATTGATAGCCATGGTGGTGGCGGCTGACGGGTGGTTTGGCTGGAAGCTGTTGTTTTTAAGCATATTGGCGGCTGTGAGTGCAAGAAATTTCGCAATGGCGGTAAACAGATATGTTGATAAAGATATAGATGCTAAGAATCCTAGGACTCAAAACAGGCCTTCGGTTACCGGAGAAATCAGCGATTCTCAAATGCAGCTTTTTATTTTGGCAAACGCACTTATTTTTATAGGAACGGCTTATCTTGTTAATCCTCTTGCGTTTAAACTTTCAATTCCTATTTTGATAATACTTGGCGGATACAGTTATTTTAAAAGATTTAGCGAATTTGCGCATTTGGTTCTTGGTATTTCGTTGGGATTGGCTCCGATTGCGGGAGCTGTAGCCGTTAGTGCTTCAATTCCCTGCTGGTCGGTTTTTTTGGCGCTGGGAGTAATGTTTTGGGTTGCGGGGTTTGATGTGTTGTATTCACTTCAGGATATGGAATTCGATAAAAAAGAAGGGCTTTATTCAATACCGGCACTCGTGGGAGATAAAGGCGCTATATTTATTTCAAGTATGTTTCATTTGTTCAGTATTCTTTTCTGGATGCTGTTTGCGGCTTATGCTCATTTGGGGTTTTTCGGATGGCTAGCTGTGGTAATTGCCGCTATAATGTTATATTACGAGCAAAAACTTGTGAGAGTTGATTATAAAAACATTCCAAAAGCTTTTTTTGATGTAAACGGGTATTTGGGGATTGCGTTTTTAATTTTGATAATTTTGGATAAGGTGTAAAAATGCCAAGACTTATTCCCGCTTTTTTTGAAATTGAATTTGACGGATTTAAGGATATATATAAAGAAGAATACGATAAACTTGGAAGTGAAAGTGACGATCCTATAGGACAGTTTGTAAAACTTGCAAAAGCAAGAGGTGAAACAAAAGAGACCGACCCTGTTTTGCTTGAACTGTTAATAGCGCTTCACAGAAAAGTCGATGAACTGGCGGCATACGTAAAAAACGAAAAAAAAGAGTTTTTAAAATTAAGTTTTAAAACGGATATAGAAAAAATAGGATTTGATTATTTCGAAATAAAAGAAAAAGTTTTTGAAAAAGGTAAAAAATATTACGGAAGAATGTCACTTCCGGTGTTTCCTCCTAGAATCGTACCGGTTATATTTGAAGCCGAAAATGAAAAACTTGCTAAAATTTTGCTTATGCATGATAGGGATATTAAAGATTACAATGCCTTTATAATGGCAAGAGAAAGAGCGATAATAAGGGAAATGAAGGCAAAAAATGGATAAAATAGAAATTATTATGTTTTTGGGGCTTAGCGGGTTTATATTTTTTCTCTTTTTTTATATCTTAAAAAGAGATAGGATTATTGATTCAAAACTTGCCGCAATGGAACTGGCGTTTGAAGATTTAAACCAAGAAATTTACAAAATAAAAAAAGAGATAAACGGTAAAGATACAAAAAAAATGCTTGAAGAGATGGAAAACGTTATAGAAAAACTTGTGGAAAATATTAAAAAACTTGAAGAAAAAAACATTAATTCGATAAAAGAACTTGAAAAAAAACTTTTTAGTTTAGAACATTCCGTTAAAAATAAAATAGTTGATTTTTCCAATGTCAATAAAAGCGATGAACAAAGGATAATAAATCTTTATAAAAACGGATATACAATTGAAGAAATAAGTAGAGAATTAAGAATTCCTGCAGGAGAAGTTGAACTTGTTATCAAGTTTCAGAGTTTATAGGAAGGTAAAAAAGGGTGAAGATTGAAAGGAAAAAGAGGGATTTTTCTTAAACTTTCCTTAAATTAAGGTTCTTTTAAGAATTCTAAACTAAAATTCCATACCTAAAAAATTCACAAAAGGTGTGATAATGAAATTTACTAAATCAATAAAGCCAGAAGATGTTAAAAGAGACTGGATTTTAATAGATGCTAAAGATAAGGTTTTCGGTAGGGTAATTACTGAAATTGCAACAATCTTAAGAGGAAAACATAAACCATATTATACGCCTCATGTAGACTGTGGTGATTATGTTGTTGTAATCAATGCTGAAAAAGTAAAATTTTCAACGTCTAAAAAACTTGAAGATAAATACTATAAACACACAGGTTACTTTGGTAACTTAAAAGAGGAAACGGTTGAAAAACTTCTTAAAAACAATCCTGAAAAATTATTTAAACTTGCTACGAGAGGAATGCTTCCAAAAACTAAACTTGGAAGAAAAATGCTTAAAAAACTTAAAGTTTACGCAGGTGAGAAACATCCTCATACAGCTCAAGTAAAGGGTAACTAATGAAAATGCACGGAAGAATTTACGCAACAGGAAAAAGAAAAGAAGCGGTAGCTAAAGTATGGCTAAAAGCTGGAAGCGGAAATATTACTGTTAACGGAAAAACTCTTGACGACTTCTTAGGTGGTAGAGAAGCGCTAAAACTTAGAGTTAGATGGCCGTTAATGCTTACAAAACAGGAAAATGCCGTTGATATTGACGTAAAAGTGTTCGGTGGCGGTTTTGCCGCTCAGGCTGATGCAGTTAAACACGGTATTTCTAAAGCATTGGTTGAGTATGCTCCTGAATTCAGAAGTATTCTAAAACCTGCAGGTCTTTTAACGAGAGATGCAAGAAGAGTTGAGAGAAAAAAATACGGGAAAAAGAAAGCAAGAAAATCTCCACAGTTCTCAAAAAGATAATTTTTTATCTTTTTTCTTTTTTGATTTAGATATAAGTGTCTGGCACTAATATAGTGAGCAGTATTTAGTTTAATAGTATATAGTTTTTAGTAATATCAAAACCAATTTTCACCTTTTAAAGTTTATATCTTTTCACCTTCTTTCATCCCAGAATAAATGTAATACCAAATCTAACTTATTCATAACCTTAAGTGATTTGCATAGGAGTTGAGGAGGAGAGGAGAAGAGGTGTTTAGTTCTCAACCCCTAAATACCTTAAATAAAATGTGTATAAATATATTGGAATTGGTATAATATTTATTTCGGGGATTAGTATAATTACCTACTACCCACTGAATACTGAATACTGTTTACTAAACACTATTTCCTATTTGTGTTAAAATATTAATAAAAAAAGGATTTTGATGAAAGTATCATTGGTGCTTAGCGGAGGAGGGGCTAGGGGATATGCACATATAGGTGTTATCGAGGAATTGAAAAAACAGGGTTTTGAAATTGTAAGTATTGCAGGGACGTCAATGGGAGCCGTTATTGGCGCACTTGAAGCGTGCGGTGCCTTGAATGAATATAAAAACTGGGTAATGAGCCTTGATTTTTTGGATATTTTTAAATTTTACAAGCCGCCGTTAAGACTCGACAATGATAAAATTTTTAATAAAGTACAGGAATTGGCCGGCAATCATAATATAGAAGACCTTCCGATAAAATTTACTGCCGTTGCTACGGATTTAACCAAGAAAAAAGAAATTTGGTTTCAAAAAGGAGATTTATGGACGGCCGTAAAAGCTTCAAGCGCAATTCCGGGTGTGTTTGAACCTGTAATTAATAACGGCAGGGTATTGGTTGACGGAGGTGTTTTGAATATTATGCCCGTAGCGCCTGTTATGAGTGATATGAGTGATATAATAGTCGCTGTAAATTTATACGGTGACGAGAGAGAAGTTTCTATAAAGCTTTCAAAAGAAATAAAAAAGAAACAGTCTTTATTAGAAGATATGTGGGATAAGATAATTAATATTGATGAAAATATAGTAAATCGTTCAATAAATTTAATGATGGAGGTAATATTCAGATACAGACGTGCCGAATATATCCCTGATATAGAAATTAAAGTCCCTGAAAATATTGCAAACTGGTATGATTTTCACAAGGCTCCCGAACTTATTGAAATAGGAAGAGTTTTGGCTAAAGAGGCGCTTTATAATGCGGAAAAGAAGAGTGAAAAATGGTGAAAAAGGTGAAAAGGGTGAAAATGAGCGCAGCGAACCGGTCACTTGAAAAGTGGTGGGGAGGGTGAAATGGATAATGTAAAATGGAAAACTTATCAATTTAATTAACCTTAATAACCGATACACCAATAAACTGTTTACTGAATACTGATTAACTAAACTCTACCAACTAATATGCTATAATTTTGGAAAAAGGAGAAGTGATGCAAAAAATTTATACTAAAAACGCGCCTGAAGCCATCGGACCGTATTCACAAGCTGTGAAAGTCGGAAATTTTATTTATACATCAGGACAGATTGCATTAACGCCCGAGGGTGAATTTTTAGATGCGGATGTAAAAACCCAGACAAAGCAGGTTTGCGAAAATTTAAAAGCAGTTTTAGAAGCTGCTGGGGCTAAAATTGAAAATGTAGTGAAAACCACAATATTTTTGGATGATATTAATAATTTTACCGCTGTAAACGAAGTATATGGAGAATATTTTTCTCATAAACCGGCTAGAAGTACTGTTGCAGTTAAAGAACTTCCAAAAGGTGCAAAAGTAGAAATTGAATGTATTGCATTCGTTTAATAAAACTTAAACTTTTCTTAATTTAAGTTTAGTTTAAGAAATAATAGTTAATATTTCATCCTAAAAAACCAATAAAGGGTTAACAAAATGTATGCAGTTATTAAACATGGCGGAAAACAATATAAAGTAAGCGTTGGAGACGTATTAGAACTTGATAGAATCGAAGGTGCTGAGCCTAAGTCAAGTATTGAATTAAATGAAGTATTATTAGTTAAAGGTGATGATACTAAAATCGGTACACCGCTTGTAGAAGGTGCGAAAGTAATAGCGGAAGTAATTAATAACGGAAGAGGAAAAAAAGTTATTATCTTCAAAAAAAGAAGAAGAAAAGACTCTAGAAAAAAAAGAGGTTTCAGAAGAGACTTCACAAGAGTAGTAATTAAAGAAATCGTAGCTTAATTTAAGGAGATTCCATGGCACATAAAAAAGGACAAGGGTCAACTCAGAACAACAGAGACTCAGCCGGTAGAAGACTCGGCGTTAAAAAATTCGGAGGAGAATTCGTAAGAGCTGGTAATATTATTATCAGACAAAGAGGGACAAAAGTTCATCCAGGTAATAATGTCGGACTTGGAAAAGACCATACAATTTACGCTTTAATTGACGGATATGTAAAATTTGAAATTAAAGATAAACAAAGAAAAAAAGTTTCTGTTTATCCGGTAGAAAACAACTAATTTCTCTCTTTTCCCCTCATTTTTAAATCATATTTTGATAAAATTCTATATTAGTGAGTAGTATGTAGTAAGTAGTATGTAGTAAGTAATAAAAAATTATCCACTACATACTACCACTACCCACTAAAAAGCTACCCACTACGTACTTAAAAGGAAATAAATGTTCGTAGATAATATAAAGCTTAAAGTAAAATCCGGAAAAGGCGGTCAGGGGTGTGTAAGTTTCAGACGTGAAAAGTTTGTAGTGAAAGGCGGACCTGACGGCGGTGACGGAGGCAAAGGCGGTGATGTTATTATAGAATGTGACAAAAATACACACACTCTTTCGCACTTTAAAGGAAGACGCCTGTTAAAAGCAAAAAACGGAAGACCGGGGGAAGGCAGAAAAAAACACGGTGCAAACGGAGAAGATTTAATTCTTAAAGTACCTCCGGGGACTGTTATTAAAGATGCCGAAACAGGAGAAGTCCTTCTTGATATGAAAGAAGACGGAGAGAGAAAAGTATTGCTTGAAGGCGGTAGGGGCGGACTTGGAAACTGGCATTTCAGGGGTCCTAGAAACCAAACTCCAAGATACGCTCAGCCCGGAGAAGAGGGCAAAGAGCTTGAGATTATAATGGAACTTAAACTGATAGCCGATGTTGGTCTTGTAGGATTTCCAAATGCGGGAAAATCGACTCTTATAAGCACATTAAGTAATGCAAAACCTGAAATTGCAAATTATGAATTTACAACTCTTACACCAAAACTAGGAGTAGTTAGAGTTGATGAATACAGAAGTTTTGTAATGGCCGATATTCCGGGAATTATAGAAGGTGCACATGAAGGAAAAGGGCTTGGGATTGAGTTTTTAAAACATATTGAAAGAACGTCCACTATTCTTTATATGATTGATTTAAGCTCATACAGGGATCCTGTTTATCAATTTAAAACTTTGCAAAAAGAGCTTAAAGAATACAGCGAAAAATTAGCGGGTAGGGATTATGCCATAGCACTTACGAAATGTGATTCCGTGGAAATTGAGAAAATTGAGGAATTTTTTAAAAAAATGGGTATTGAAAAAACTGAACCTAAATTTAAAGCAAATCCTGAATATCCCTGTTATTTTGATGATAACACTTTTGTCTTGCCGATTAGCTCTGTAGCCAATATAAATATCGAAGCACTTAAGTTTGCACTTTTTGATCTCGTTGAAAAAAACAAAAGTAAAGAAAATGAAGAGAATAGTATTTAAAGTCGGAACCGCCACTCTGTATGAAAACGGGAAACTCAGCAGCAGAATTGACGATATTGTAGAACTTTTGAGTGAGCTAAATAAAAAATACGAAGTATTGCTTGTAAGTAGCGGTGCGGTTGGTGCAGGATATACAAGATGCCCTCTTGATAAAAGCCGCCTTGAAAATAAACAGGCCCTTGCCGCAATAGGTCAGCCTCTTTTAATGAGGGAATATAAAGAAAGATTTCATAAATATAATATAACGGTCGCTCAAGTTTTAGTGACTGCTGCCGATTTTGACAGCAGGAAGCGAACAGAAAATGCAAGAAAAATGATAAATGTTTTGTTAAAAAACAAAGTAATCCCTATTATAAATGAAAATGATTCTGTAAGTGTTGAAGAGATATTGTTTGGTGATAATGATCAGTTAAGCGCTTATGTGACATATTATTTTGATGCGGATATGCTTTTTGTTTTAAGTGATATTGACGCATTTTATACGGACAATCCTAAAACAAACAAAAATGCAAAAGCTCTTAAAATTGTAACTGAAATCAAAGAGGAATGGTTAAAACAGGAATGTAATCCTAATGATCAATTTGCAACCGGCGGTATTGTTACAAAACTTAAAGCTGCAAAATTTTTAATGGAGAGGGGCAAATCGATGTTTTTAAGTAGCGGTTTTAATTTAGAGGATGTAAAAGCTTTCTTAAATGGTGAACATAAAGGCGGGACGCTTTTTAGAAGTGTAAAAATGGTGAAAGAGGGTGAAAAATGAAAAGTGAGGGAGTGGCTGTATGAAAGTTGTCGCTACTAATAGAAAAGCGTATCATGATTACGATATTTTTGATAAATACGAAGCGGGAATTGAGCTTAAAGGAAGCGAAGTAAAAGCGCTACGTCAGGGCAGGGTTAACCTTAAAGATTCATATGTCAGGATAAAAGACGGGGAAGTTTGGTGGCTCCAGGGGCATATTAGCAATCTTGATACGACTTACAGTGCTTTTAAACATGATGAAAAAAGACCAAGAAAACTTTTACTTCATAAACAGGAAATTGCAAAGTTGGCCGGATATACCAGTGAAAAAGGGTATACTTTAGTCCCTTTAAGAATCTATTTCAATAACCGTAATCGTGCAAAACTTGAAATTGCCGTTGCAAAAGGTAGAAAACTTCACGACAAACGTAGGGTGATGAAGGAAAAAGAACTTAAAAAAGAAGCTGCAAGCGCTATGAAAAGGTACGGCTTTTAGGAGAAGATTATGGGTATGTCAAGAATTGAACAGTTAACTTCCACACATTTAAGAAATGAAGTACATTTTTTTGAATTTAAATTATTCGGTACAAATGCAAAATTCGCCACAAATATTTTTAAGGTTAAGGAACTAATCGTTTATAAAGACAAATTAACGGATATTTTTAGCGATGTTGATTTTGTAACGGGTATTGCGAATATAAGAGGTGTTACCGTACCGGTATTGGACCTTAACAAATGGTTAAAAGGCATTGATGGCAGAAGCGAAATTTTAATGGTTTGCGATTTTTTAAATTTAATTGTTGGAATAATGATTTCCAAACCGATTGGGATTAAAACAAAAAACTGGGAAGATTTTATAAGAAGCGATAATAATAAAATAATAGGCTATTATAAAGACGGTGATGATATTGTTGAAGTATTGGACCTTGAAAAAATGATAACGGAGGCATTTCCTTTTATTGAAGAAACGAATCAGGATGAGTTAAAAAATATTGAAAAAATCGATACACAAAAATATGTTTTGGTTGCCGATGATTCGAAAATGGTTTTAAAAACGCTTTCTCATATTTTGGATAAAATGGATATTAATTATAAAGTTTTTAAAAACGGGGAAGAGCTTCTCAATTGTTTGTTTGATACCGACCCGGATGAAATTTTTGCAGTTATTACGGATTTGGAAATGCCGGTAAAAAGCGGATTTGAGGTTATTAAAGAGATTAAAAATTCTTCTAAATACTCTAAAATTCCTATTATTGTAAATTCCACAATGAGCGGGAAATCAAATGAAGAGATGGCAAAAAGCCTTAATGCCGACGGTTTTATTTCTAAAAACAAACCAAAAGAAATTGAGTTTTATTTAAAAAAATTACTTGCCGATAATTAAGGCTTTTAAATCCTCTAAAACTTTTGCTGCATGCCCTTTGGCTTTTACTTTTTTGTATTCCTTTACTATTTCACCTTCGGGATTTATTATAAAAGTTGAGCGAATCACACCTTCGTATTCTTTGCCGTACATTTTCTTTTTGCCCCATGCTCCGTATGCTTTTAGCACTTCTTTGTTTTCGTCACTTAAAAGGGTGATTTCAAGGGAGTGTTTTTCTATAAAATTAGAGTGTTTTTTAGGGTTGTCCGGACTTATACCTATGACAATTGCTCCAAGTTTTTCAAATTCATCTAAAAGTTCGCTGAATTCTTTAGCTTCAGTGGTACATCCGGGGGTATTGTCTTTGGGATAAAAATACAAAACAACCCATTTTCCTTTCAAATCCCTAAGACATATTTCTACTCCGTCCTGATTAGGCAGACAAAATTCAGGTGCTTTCATTTAATTTCCTTTTTTCACATTATATCAAAAAGCCTAAAAATTTAGTACAATAAACAAAAAGGATATTCGATGTGGCCACCACTTACGCCTTATTTAACTGTTGACGGAATTGTAAAAATTTTTAATCCCGAATTTAGCGGAATTGTATTGATAAAAAGAAAAAATCCCCCTTTGGGTTTTGCATTGCCCGGGGGCTTTGTGGACAGAGGAGAAAAAGTTGAAAATGCACTGAAGCGGGAAATGAAAGAAGAAATTAATCTTGATGTAAATATTGAAAAGCTTTTAGGCGTCTATTCAGACCCAAAAAGAGACCCGAGGCTTCATACCGTAAGCTGTGTATTTATCTGCAGTGCAAATAATTTGCCAAAAGCGGGGGATGATGCAAAAGATGCTGTTGTAATAAAACTTGAAGACATACCATGGAATGAGCTTGTGTTTGATCATGCGGATGTTTTAAGGGACTTTTTAAGTAGGTAAGCGGGTAAGTTGTTAAGTAGATAAGTGGATATTTTAGTTATAAGCATAATTTGCCAACATAAAAAACAATTATCTTATATAGCGCTTGATACATATTTGCATTCATAAAAGCTTAGAGTTAAGAGATGAGGACACTGAAAATGGAAATTCAAAATTCATAATTTAATATTAATTTTCCATTTTTCACTCTTCACTCTTCACTTTTCACTTTTCACTTTTCACTTTTCACTTTTATAGTCCCGCTTCTTTTAAAGCTTCGGCCTGATAGTGAGCGATTAGCGGGTCGATTATCTCATCAAACAGCCCTTCGTTCATAATTTGTTCGAGTCTGTAAAGTGTCAAGCCGATTCTGTGGTCGGTAATTCTGTTTTGAGGGTAATTGTATGTTCTGATTCTCTCACTCCTATCACCACTTCCAACCTGACTTTTTCTGGCTTCTCCTATTGCCGCAAGTCTTTCATTTTCAAGTTTTTCATAAACCCTGGCTTTTAATATCTGCATTGCTTTTTCTTTGTTTCTCTGCTGGCTTCTTTCATCCTGCATTGATACGGTTATACCTGTGGGAATATGTGTCATTCTAACGGCGCTTTCGGTTTTATTTACGTGCTGTCCTCCGGCTCCTCCCGCTCTCATTACCTCTATTTTGATGTCTTTTGGGTCAAGATCTATATCAACATCGTCAACTTCAGGCATAACCGCCACTGTAACGGCAGAAGTGTGAATTCTTCCCTGTGATTCTGTTTGTGGGATTCTTTGGACCCTGTGGGTTCCTCCTTCATATTTTAGACGTGAATAAACGTTTTCACCTTTAATGAGTAAGATTATTTCTTTATATCCTCCTACGTCGTTTTTGCTTTCACTTACAATTTCAACTTTCCAGCCTTTGTTGTCGGCATATCTTAAATATGCCTTTAATAAGTCTCCCACAAACAGTGCGGCTTCATCTCCGCCTGTTCCGGCTCTTATTTCAAGGAAAATGTTTTTATCATCGTTTGGGTCTTTTGGTAAAAGAAGAATTTTAATCTCTTCTTCAAGTTTTGGCAGTTTTTCTTCTGCATCTTTCAGTTCTTCTTTTGCAAGTTCTGCCATCTCCGGATCTTCTAACATCATTTTGGCTTCTTCTATTGTTTGAATAAGGCTTTCGTATTCTTTGGCTTTTTCAACGATAGGTTCTAGATTTCTCGCTTCACGAGAAAGTTTTGTCATTTTTTTAATATCCTGTGTAATTTCCGGAGAGCTTAATAATTGATTTATTTCATTATATTTTTCTACAAAAGGTCTTAATTTGTCAAGTAGCATTTAATATCCTTTTTAAGTTTCTTACGAAACGCTTAAAGCTGAAAGCATAAAGCTGAAAGCTTTTATTCATTTAATTTTATTTTGCTTTTAGCTCTAAGCTTTAAGCTTTGTGCTTTTGAAAGTGTGGGGACAGGGGGAAAAGGGGCAAGGTGAAATTATGCTGACGGTTCGATTGATTTTACTAAATGATGAAGTCTAGAAATTTTTCTTCTTGCTGTGTTTTTCTTTAATATACCTTTATTGATAAAACTTTGGAATTTTTTATTTGCAACTTTCCATGCGTTTAATGCAGCTTCATAATTTCCTTCAGCTACCGCGTTTTCCACGTTTTTAGTGATTGTTTTGATTCTGGTTCTGTAGTATCTGTTTCTTTCAGTTCTTTTCTTTGTTTGTCTGATTCTTTTTAGTGCAGATTTGTTATTTGCCATTTATGTCCTTTTTTGAAGCGTATTTTATAAAAATTTGGTAAAATTTGCAAATAAATATTTCATTTTTTAAAGGAAACGGATGAAACTTTTTGGAACTGACGGGGTTAGGGGAAAAGCCGGAGAATTTATTACCCCTTTTTTGGCTATGAAACTTGCAATGGCTTTTGGAGAGAGTTTGCCTAAAAAAACAGGCAAAATTTTAGTCGGTAAAGATACTAGAAGAAGTGGGTACATGATAGAAAACGCACTTGTGAGCGGACTTACGGCGATTGGATACAATGTTATTCAAATCGGTCCTATGCCAACTCCTGCAGTTGCTTTTCTAACGGAAGATATGAGGTGTGACGGCGGAATAATGATAAGTGCCTCCCATAATCCGTATTATGATAACGGGATTAAATTTTTTGACAGTGAAGGTAATAAATTATCAAGAAATCTCGAAGAAAAAATTGAAAAAAGATATTTTGAAAATAATTTTGAATTAAAAACCGAAAAAGAAATAGGAAAAAGTAAAAGAATAGACGACGTTATCGGAAGATATATAGTGCATATCAAATCCTCTTTTCCTAAACACGTAAATTTAAACGGTATGAGAATTGTTTTGGATACCGCAAACGGAGCGGCTTATAAGGTTGCTCCAACGATATTTGCAGAACTTGGAGCCGATGTAATTACAATAAACGACAAACCGGACGGATTTAATATTAACCAAAACGCCGGGGCTATGTATCCTGAATTTTTAGCGCAAAAAGTAATAGAATACAGAGCCGATATAGGCTTTGCACTTGATGGGGATGCAGACAGGCTTGTAGTGGTGGATGAAAAAGGAAATATTGTAGATGGTGATAAACTTTTAGGCGCTTTGGCTTATTATTTATATAAAAATAATAAATTAAAAAACAATGCTATTGCCGTAACCGTAATGAGCAACGGTGCGTTGGAGGATTTTTTGAAAAAATACGGTATTGAAGTATTTAGAAGTGCGGTTGGCGATAAATACGTCCTTGAGATAATGAAAGAAAAAGATTTAAATTTCGGCGGTGAACAGTCCGGGCACATAATATTTAGCGATTATGCAAAAACCGGAGACGGTCTTGTAAGTGCCTTACAGGCCGTTGCTTATTTAATTGAAAGCGGTAAAACGGCAAGTGAGGCTTTTGATTTGTTTAAACTATATCCTCAGGTTCAGTCAAACATTGCGGTCTCTTCGAAGCCTCCTTTAGATAAAATTGAGGGTGCCGAAAAAATATTAAAAGACGTAGAAAACGCGGGATACAGACATCTTGTAAGGTATTCTGGTACTGAAAACAAATTAAGGCTTTTGATTGAAGGTGAAAATGAAAAAAAAGCTAAAGAACTTTTAAATAATTTGATTGAATTTTTTAAAAGTAAACTTTCTTAATAAATGGAAAATAAAAAATGAAAAATGGAAAATTAATTAAGTTTTTTATTTCTTTTTTTATTATATTTGTGATTGATCAGTTAATAAAATATATTTTTTTAAACGGTTTTGAGTGGAATAGTAAATGTATTTCTTTGACACTTGCAATTAATAAAGGTGTAGCTTTTTCAATGTTTGCATTTTTAGGTGAATTTTTAAAATATATTCAGTTGTTGCTAATTTTGGGCTTGGGTTATTTTTTTTATAAAGAAAAACTTCTTCAAAAACATCCTGCAATAAGCGGTATTTTATTTGCCGCCGCTTTTTCTAATCTTTTAGACAGGTTTATAAGAGGCGGTGTGGTTGATTATGTTTATTGGCACTGCTGGTTTGATTTTGCAATTTTTAATTTTGCTGATGTTTGTATAGATTTTTCGATTTTGATGTTTGCATATTATTACTTTTTTGGTAAAATTCCATCAAAGGTCGCGTAGCTCAGTTGGTTAGAGTACTACCCTGACATGGTAGGGGTCACAGGTTCGAATCCTGTCGCGACCACCATTACAAATTAAAAATGTAAAATGTTTTTATCATAAATAAGTGTCTGGCACTTTAATTAAATATAGTCCGTGTTTTTTATATTTTTAAATGTTATAATGATTAAAATGATTATCAAGGATAAAAATGAAGCTGAATATTCCGAATGTCGGAGAAATTGAAATCAAAAATATAGTTTTGGATTATAACGGGACAATAGCAAAGGACGGGAAAGTTAAAGAAAGCATAAAAAAATATATTAATGCACTTTCAGGAGAATTTGACATATACGTAATAACAGCAGATACGCACGGGAGTGCCGCAAAAAATTTATCTGATACTTCAGTAAAACTTCAGATATTAACATCAAACAACCATACAAAAGAAAAAGAAGAATTCGTAAAAAGTCTAGAAGATGTATTTGCCGTAGGTAACGGCAGTAACGATTCTTTAATGCTAAAAGAGGCTGATATAGGTGTGTGTGTGGTTGAAGACGAGGGGGCTAGTGTCAAAAGCATTATCAATTCAGATATAGTATGCAGATCAATTGAAGAAGCGTTTGAATTATTGATAAAACCTAAAAGAATTATTGCGACATTAAGAGAATAGGTAATTTTGTTTATTGTTAATAACTTTTAATAAATATTGTAATTGTTTGGCATTTTTCATTGTTCATTTTTCACCCCGCCACTTTTCAAGTGGCCGGGTTTGCTGCACTAATTTTCCATTTTACATTGTCCATTTTCTATTGTATAAACATACCCCCTGACTTTCGGAGGTATTTTTTCTTTTCTCATTTTTTCTTTAAATTCTTTTGGCATTGGAGTTTTCATATACGGTGAGATATAAACTTCCTTTTCATTCGTATCTATTGCGATTTTTCCTTGAATGACGCATGAAAAGCCGGTTTTTATTACTTCATCTCTTTGCGCTTTTGTCATAATAACGCCTAGTTCTTTAGTAATTAAATCTACTTTTTTTATATCGATTTGAGGTGATGATTTTGTAAATTTGTATAGTTTTTGGTGTTTTTCCCAGTCTTTTTGGAAAAGGAGATTCAAATCTTCTTCTAAATAATCGAAGCTTTTTTTCACTCCCTCTTCAAACATCTTTAAAAATTTATTTGCAAATTCGTGGCGGATTAGGTTTCTTTTGTATTTTTTATCAAAATTTGATTCATCGATATAGTATTTAATTCCTCTTTCATTTAAAAAAGATAAAATTTCCCTACGAGATATATTATAAAAAGGTCTGTATATTTTATAAAAATCTCTCTCCTCCCATTCACCCATTGCTATAAGTTCCTTAAGCCCCGCACCTTTAGCCATTTGCATTAAAAACCACTCAAATCTGTCATTTAGCTGATGAGCAGTAATCAGTGTATTGTAGCCGTGCTTTTTTATAATTTTTTCAAAAAACTTATATCTGCAATTCCTTGCTTCTTTTTCGCTGAATTTATCTAAAAAACAGTCTTTGATATAAATTTTTTTATTGTATTTTTTAGCCAGTGATTTTGCGTATTTAACTTCTTCGTCACTTGTGGCTCTTGTGTGATAATTCACTATTGCAATGTCAAAGGGAATGTTTTTTTCAACCAGCCAGAAAAAAAGAGCTGATGAATCGACTCCTCCTGAAAAAGCTAATAAATTTTTCATTTGAAAGGATTTATTATGGTTAAATTTTCTATTTTTAAATTATGTTGCATGTCTTCCGAATATAGTATATTCGCATTTGAATAAATTGCGGCACTTACAATTAATGAATCATAATATGAAATATTATATTTTCTTCTTATTGAAGATGCTTTTAAAAAAACAAATTTATTTAATTCTATAATTTTATATCTATTGTAACAACTTATTATAAAATCTTCTATTTCATTTTCGTTTAGATGAAATTTTTTTATTAAATTAACACTTACTTCATTTATTACTTGAACACTTATTATTTGATTTTCGGTAATTATTTGCGCAGCTGTTTTTTGTTTAATAATATCTTTTGTAGAAAAAGCATATAAAAAAATATTTGAATCAATAAAATTATCTTTCATTTGCTTCAACTCTATTTAAGAACTCTTTTACATTATGAGGATTGTTTATAGCTTTTGCAATAAAATCATTTTCTTCTGTAATTATTATAATTTTTGCTTTTTTATTTTTTAATTTTTTAAATTCTGGAATTTTAATATTAGGCTTGTTTATTTTAGTATCAAATTCAATTATCATAATAATCCTTTTTTTTAATTATAACAAATTTTCCCAATTAACTGCTCTCCCACTAAAGTTTCGATTTTGACGTTATATAAATTTCCTATTTCAAGATTTTCTATTTCGCTTTCATTAATTAATATATCTCCGTCAATTTCGGGTGCCCAGAGTTTAGGGCGGACGCTGTAGAAAAGTTCATCTTCCGTCAGACCGTCAAGATAACATTTGCAGGTTTTGCCTACATATTTTTTAAGGGCTTTTTTGGTTGTTTGTTTGACAATTTTGCCCATCTCTTTTGTGCGTTTGTCTATGATGTTTTGAGGCAGTTTGTCTTTTCTTTTGTAAGCTGCCGTGTCTTCTTCGTCCGAATAGGCAAATACGTTTACCCTGTCAAATTCAAATTCTTTAATAAAGCTTTTGAGCTCTTCAAAATCCTCTTCACTCTCTCCGGGATGCCCTACGATTACGGAAGTTCTTATGAAACTGAACTCTTTTTTCATATCATTTAGAAGGGATTTGAGCTTATCAACGCTTCCGCCTCTTTTCATAATTTTAAGCATTTTTGGACTTATGTGCTGAATAGGAATATCGAAGTAGTTTTCGACGACAGGGGAAGCAAATATTCTTCTTATAAGTCTTTTTGTTGTTGTGGCAGGATAGAGGTACAGGATTTTGACAGTTATTCCTTCAATTTTATCTATTTCGTCAATAAGTCTCTCAAGACCGTTTTTTATGCCTTTATCCCTCAGATAAGAACTTGAATCCTGACTTGCAAGTGAAAAATCTTTGAATCCTTTGTCTTTTAAGCGTTTGATTTCTTCGATGATTTCAGGAATTTCCCTTGATTGCAACCTGCCTTTGAAATTCGGGATTGCACAAAAGGCGCATTTTTGGTTGCAGCCTTCAGATAGTTTTATGTATGCGTGATAGCTGCTACCCGTTATTATTCTATCTTCGTTATGAATCAAATAAACTTTTGGGGAAAATTGTGATTTTTTTTCTTTTACGAGTTTATCAATTTTGTCAAAATCCCCGACTCCCGTCCAGATATCCACTTCGGGTATTTCTTTTGGAAGGATGTCTTTGTATCTTTCGCTAAGACATCCCGCAACAGCTAATATAGCGTTTTCTTTTTTAAGACTAGCGAGTTCTAAAATCGTTTCGATTGATTCTTCTTTTGCTGGATTTATAAATCCGCAGGTGTTAACTATTAAAAGGTCGGCTTCTTCAGGACTGTCGGTAAGAGCGTATTCGTTTTTTAAACGCCCAAGCATTACTTCGCTGTCGATTAGGTTTTTTACGCATCCAAGAGATGCTAAATATAGCTTTTTAGTAGATGTCATCATGGGTCCCTATGTCTATTAGAAATATTTTGTTCTCAATTATTATAAAATCAAGGATTATTCTATACTGCATATCAAGTGAGACGGAATAAAATTCTTTTTTATCTCCTTGCAGTTTGTGAAGCCTTAAAGACGGGTGAAAAGGGTTGTTTTTTAACAAATATATCGTTTTATTGTATTTTTGTTTTAAATCCCGATGTTTTTTAAAAAATTTTTTTGCAGCTTTTTCATATTTTTTTGTGAAGATTATTTCATACATTTTCTATTTCTTTTAAATGTTTTTCTATATCGGTGTGATAATTCCCTTTTTTATAATCTTCTATAACTTCTCTGTATGCAAGTTCAAGTTCGTTTTTTCTAAGCTCTTCATATCTTTCAATATCCATTACAACAAATTTCTTTTTGCCTCTGAAGCTGATAATGATTTCGTCAAATTTTTTAAGCAGATCCTCAAAAATAGAAACCCCTCTTTTTTTTACTTCGTTTGCGGTTATTACCATAATAGTTCCTTTAAGAGTGTTTTTAAGAGTATTTTATAAAGTATTGTTATAAAAGTCAAATATTGAAGTTTAGCAAAAAAAGTAATATAATAGTGAAAGAGGGTGAAAAAAGGTGAAAATGAGCGTAGCGAACCCGGCTACTTGAAAAGTGGTGGTAAAAACGGAAGATAATAAGGGTTTAAAATGAAAGAAATAGTTATCAGAGTAGAAGATAATAAAGTGGAAAGTGTAGTGCAAAACATTAAAAATTCGGGAATTGAGATAGAATCAATAGATGAAGTTATAAGTTTCGATGAAGCTAAAAAAAGAATCGCACAGGCTGTGGAAGAGTATAGAAGCGGGAATATGGAACTGATTGATGATGAGAAATTTTGGGAAGATGTAGATAATTTTACGGATTTATTATGAGAGTGCAAGAATCCGTAAAATTTAAAAAAAATCTTAAAAATATTTTGATATATATTTCAAGAGATAAAAAAATTGCTGCTGTAAATTTTAAAAATAATTTAAAAAAATTAATTCAAAATTTGAAATTTATGCCTTATAAATACCGAAAATCATATTTTTACGATGATGAAAATATAAGGGATTTGATTTTTAAGGGTTATGTTATTCCTTATCTGATAGATAAAGAAAAAATTATAATTCTTGATATTTTCAAATGGAGGGAGAATGAATAAATTAGGATTAATAGCCGGGCTTGTTTTGACGATTATAGGAATGTATAATATTGATAAAATTATAATGCCGACGCTTGATTATTTCGGGAAATATATTTTTTTTGTGGCGATAAATGTTTTTGTATTTTGGGTGTTGTGGATATTTTATAAAAAGTTTAAGGGCAATTTGAAGATTTTAATGCCTCTGATATGGGGTGTTGTAATACTGCTGATAGGGATTAAGTTGGCGTAATGAAAGGTTGTAAATGAAAAAATTACCGATAGGGATACAGACATTAAAAGAAATAATAACGGGTAATTATATTTATATAGATAAAACCTCATACGCATTGGAAATAATAGAAAATTACAAATACGTATTTCTCTCCCGCCCTAGGAGATTTGGAAAATCATTATTTCTTGATACGTTAAAAGAGATATTTGAAGGAAATAAAGAGCTTTTTGAGGGATTATATATTTACGATAAGTATGATTTTAAAGAATATCCCGTTATAAAGATAAGCTGGGGTGGTAATTTTGATGAGACTGAGAAACTGATAAAACGGGCGATGTTTATTTTAAAAAACAATCAGGAGAGATTGGGGGTAAAGTGTGAGAGCGATACACCGGAAGAATTTTTTGCAGAGCTTATACAAAAGAGTTATAAAAAATATCAAAAGCCCGTAGTGGTATTGATAGACGAATACGACAAACCTATATTTGACAATCTGCAAAATAAAGAGGTAGCATTAAAAAACAGGGATTTTTTAAGAGGGTTTTACGTTCAGATAAAAGAGAGTGATGAATATATGAAGTTTGCATTTTTAACAGGTATAACCAAATTTGCAAAAGCGTCAATATTCAGCGGACTTAATAACCTTGTGGATATATCGTTAAGGGAGAAATACGCTTCAATATGCGGTTATACCCAAAAAGATGTTGAGAGTGAATTTAAAGAGCATTTAAAAGGAGCAGATTTAGAAAAAGTAAAAGAGTGGTATAACGGGTATAATTTTTTAGGGGAGAGTGTGTATAATCCTTTTGACATACTACAGTTTATAGATAACGGCTTTGTTTTTAAAAACTACTGGTGGAACAGCGGGCAGAGTCTTGGGATATTCAAAGAAGTTACAAGTGGGAGATATTATATCCCCGAGCTTGAAAACCTTAAAGTAAACGAGACGGCGTTTGATACGGTGGATGTGGAGAATTTTTCACTTGAGGCGCTTCTTTTTCAGGGAGGGTATCTGACAATTGACAGAGTAATTTATGATGAAGATTTTGATATGTATGAATATAAATTAAAAATTCCAAATAAAGAGATACAAAAAAGCTTAAACGAACTTTTTTTGAATTTTTTAACAGACGGTTATAAAGTAGATAAACATTCAATAATGGAAGCTTTGCGCGGTGCCGATTTTGAAAAAATGAAAGATGCTCTGTATTCTCTTTTTGCATCCATTCCATACAACAACTACACAAATAACAACATATCGGTATATGAGGGATATTATGCGAGTGTGGTATATGCATATCTGGCGTCTCTTGGTGTAAAGATAATAGCCGAAGACGTTACAAACAGGGGTAGGATAGACATAAGCGTGTTTTTTAAAGATAAAATTTATATAATAGAATTTAAAGTAGGAGATGAAGACGCCCTAAAACAGATAAAAGAAAAAAAATACTACGAAAAATATCTAACCGAAAAAAAAGAGATTTATCTAATCGGTATAAATTTCGATGAAGAAAAAAGAAATATAAGCAAATTTGAATGGGAGAGGGTTAAATGAAAAAAATATTGTTTTTTTTGGTGTTAATGGGCTCTTTATTAAATGCTAAGACTTTGGTAGTTGATAATGATCCGAAATGTGTTTTATTTATATGTCAAGATTGTAAAGGAAATATAATAACACCTTTTTATTTCCCATATTCTAAAGTTCAAGATGCAATAAATGATGCAAATGCGGGTGATATTATTGAAATATGTAACGGACAGTATGATGAAAGTGTTTTAATTCCGGACAATAAAAACGGTTTAACCCTAAAAGCAGCGGAAGATGATCCTGATGTAATAATCAAATCATCTGACAAAGGAATTAGTGTTAGTCAAAACACTAAGGGACTGACACTGGAAAATATCAAAATTTTTTCCAAAAAAGACGGGGTTTATTTTAACGGTAATGCAGGGGATGTTAATTTTACCAATGTTGTTATTCAAAACGAAAACGGTTATATATTATATACGAAAAATCCTCCCGCAAATAGTTTAAATATCGATAATAGTACTTTGATATCGAAAGACGGTGGTATAAAGTTTTCGACAAATAACGGAGTTAGTATAACGGACAGTAATATTACGGCTTTTTTGACTACAATAGACACGTCCGGGACATTAAAAATACAAAACAGTGAAATAAATTCAACTTCCTCAAATGCTTTGACGTTTAAGAGCTCAAATAATCCGAAAATAGACAATTCAACGATAAATGCTGAAGATTACGGTATATATTTATATAATATAAACGATTGGCAAATTACCAATACTACAATCCATTCAAATTCAAAATACGCAATATACGCCGATGGAGGTAATAATAACTTTAAAATGGACTCTATTCATATTTCAGGTAACAAAGGTGCATATATCCGTGGTGGAAGCGGCGGAAAAATACTAAATAGCTGTTTTACGGGTATAACTAACGATGGATTAGTCGGAAGTCATGACCAGCTAACGGTAAAGGATAACTGTTTTATCAATATTGGCGGATATGAAGCCAATTTTAGCGGTAATAATTTGAATTTTAACGGTAACTATTGGGAAGATAAAGATTGGGCTGGCGGTGTTAATGATACTGAGCCTCTTAATAGTTGTCCTAATGATTGTGACAACAGCAGTGAAAATTTAAATCAATGTTTTTTTGATAATTTTAACAGGAGTGAATTAGGCGATAAATGGAAAATAATAAAATCAAAAAATTATACGCCAAATATTCAAAATGGAAAATTATACTTGACAAATAACAGTAAAGCTATTTCATCCGGAGTTACTTTGATAGGAAAATTTCCGGCAAAAGATAATTACGTAATTGTTGAATTTGAAGAAAATGCGTATGGTAAAAGCGGTACTGAAGGAGCGGACGGGGTTGCTGTTGTGTTATCGAATGCTTCTGTTGATCCTGTTGCCGGAGCGTTTGGAGGTTCTCTTGGATATGCCCCAAAGGATACTATTGCTTGTGATGAACCTGATGGATGTCCGGGATTTGCGGGAGGATGGCTTGGAATAGGACTTGATGAGTATGGAAACTTTTCTAATCCGACAGAAGGTAGGGAAGAAGGACCAGGCAGAAAACCTGACAGTGTTGCAATAAGAGGTAAAGGAAATGGATTAAAAGGATATAAATATATTGGCGGGACAGAATCTTTAAGTCCGGGAATTGATGATAATTGGAATTATAATAATAACGAAAATAATAATATATTTACTTCTAATTCTGCCTTGCATTATAAATATAAAATTGTAATTGATACAAGAAATAATAAAACTTTAATAAAAGTATATAGAGATACTGGTAATGGTTATGAATTGTTAATTAAAACAGATGCCAGCAGTAACGGCGAGCCTCCGGAATATTTTAAATTAAGTTTAACCGGTTCCACAGGCGATGCGAATAATTATCATACTTTTGATGATATTAATATTTCTGCTTTGGATTGTGGAACTTTGGGACAACAAGAAGAGACTAAAACATACAAATTCGACGCATGGGATACGTTTAGGGATGAAACAGACAAAAATATTTCAACAAAAATAGTAAATAAAGAATTTAATTTGACTTTGGCTGAATATAACGGAAGTGCTTATAATGATGATTTTAACGGAACGGTTTGCAGCATTCTTTTTGATGAAGATACCAAAAATAAAATAAGTGAGTGGAATGCAACGTATTGGAGAAATAACGATGATATCAATAAAACAAATATATCTTTTAAAGTAACAAAAGCCGTAAAAAAAGCAAAAGTTTATATGTATTGGATTGAAAACAGTTATGAAACAAATGACAGCTGTAGAGGACTTTTTAATCATGAAAATAACGAAACAAACTCAACTGATAATTTTGCAATTCGTCCCGAAAGATTTAGTATAAGTATAAGTTCTTCTCATTTTTATGCAGGAGAGGATTTTAATATCACATTTAAAGCTTTAGACAATAGTGGCAAGCCATCTGAGGATTATAATGAAAGCAAAAGCGCCAATTCTTTTGAGGTAAATGCAACAGAGATAAAATCGGGTTGTATAACGGGAACTTTTAACCTGAGTGATTTTAATTTTAGCAACGGAATTGCAAACAATGTAGATGCAAATTATAGTGAAGTGGGCGAGATAAATATAACTCTAAAAGAGATAAATGGCAGTGAATTTGCCAACGTGGACAGTGATGATACGAACGATAGCGATAGGCTTATAACCCCATATACAAAGCAAATCATTGTCAATCCTTATGAGATAAATGTTACAGAGGGTAATTTAAGCGGAGTTTTTGATCCGAGTTCAAGTCGTTGGATATATATGGATAGCAACTTAAGTGAATTAAATGTTACGGCAAATGTGACAATATCGGTTAATAATAAACAACATCAAACACTTTATGATTTTAACAGTAGTTGTTATGCTAAAGATATAAATGTTACATTTTATTATGATGTTAACAATACAAATAGCGATGTCAATCTAACTTATGAAGGTAATTTAGCAAACTTTAATAAATCAATTGGAGATATAAACAAGACTCTTCAAATTCCGGCTTCACATTTTACAACAAACGGTGAAACTAACGAAAGTTATAGTTTCAACATAGACAGAAATATTTCAAATCCACTTAATCCCGTTTATATAAATTTAAAGGAAATAAACATAACTGGCGGAAATGCAAAAAACAAAAACGCAAAAACAATCGAAAGCAATGCAACATTTTATTACGGTAATCTCGCATTAGACGATGTAGTAACCACAAAAAATGAATTTAATAAAACTTTTAATTTTATTTTGTATGATGAGAATGAAAGCGATACTTTAATACCTAATGGGGCGAAAGAGATAAAATACAACTGGTATGAAAACCTATATCATCAGAAAAAAGACGGAGATGTTAATGAGAGTGAAATAGTGGTGAGCAGAGATTATAAAGCTTCAAATGCAATAAGTGGGGTTGATGTATCGGTTGATCAGGTTGAAAAAGGGGTTATTACTTTTAAAATATCAAGAAACGATTCAAATGTTAAATTTGCGGTTATTCATCTTTTAAGCCCGAATCTAAAATGGCTTTGGTATTCAAAATTCGGAGATGAATATAATGTTTCGGATGATTCGAGTTGCCTTAATCATTTTTGTTTTACAATAACCTGGCAAAATGCAGACCAAACTGGAGAGGTTGGAAGCGGTGATTTTCATGGAACGGAGGCAAATGTTACAGATACTAATTCGACTAAAAGGGGAGTGAAAATATTTAGGTAATTGAGAATGGAGAAAGGAGAATTGATTCTGGATTATAGATTTTAGTATAATATAAAAATTTATTAAAGGAGCTTTGATGCAATACTCTTTGCCAAGGGATGCTTTTGAAATATTAAGAGAAACCTTTAACTCTAAAGAAAAAGCGGAAAAGTTTGCTAAAGCTATAGAGGAGATAGTGAATTTTGCACGGCAAAAAGCAAAAGATGAAATAACGGAGAAAAAAGAATATTTAAAAATAGAATTAAAAGAAGAGCTTAAAAAAGAATTGGTTACAAGAGAGCTTTTTGAAGAAAGATTTAAAAGTATAGATGAAAGATTTAAAAGTATAGATGAAAGATTTAAAAGCATAGATGAAAGATTTAAGATGCTTGATTTTAAAATAAACATTTTAATAGCTTTGACTTTAATCGTTATAACATTTGCCAATCCTACATTTGTTGAGCTAGTGAAAAATTTGTTTAAATAAAAATATTATCGATAAGCCTTGTGCTACCTACTTTTGCGGCGATTAGGATAATTGTATTTCCCGGTTTTATTTCGTTTATATAATTAAAATCCCTATCCACAAAAGCAATATACTGAAGTTCGTCAACGTCTAAAATTTCAATCATCTCTTTTTTAATTTTTTCAATATTGTTTGTTTTAGAAGACAGTTTGGCAGCTCTTTTTAACGCTTTACTGATACTCAGTGCTCTTTTTCTCTCTTCTTCGCTTAGGTAAATGTTCCTGCTTGAAAGTGCAAGACCGTCTTTTTCTCTTTTGGTTTCACATTCCACTATTTCGATATTAAAAAAGAAATTATCAACCATCTGTTTAATCAGATACAGCTGTTGGGCGTCTTTTTTGCCAAAATATGCGCGGGTAGGGCGGATGATATTAAAAAGCTTGTTTACAACCTGCAGCACTCCGTCGAAATGTCCGGGACGGTTAAAACCTTCGAGGATGTAACCTTTTACTTTAGGGGCTTTGATTAAAACTTCATCGTTTGTATACATATTTTCGGGAGCAGGGGTAAATACTGCGTCAACTCCGGCTCTGCGGCAAATTTCAAAATCGGCTTCGAGACGTCTTGGGTATTTGTCTAAATCTTCTCCCGGTAGAAACTGGGTGGGGTTTACGAAAATAGACACTATTACAAAATCGTTTTCCTCTCTTGCTTTTTCTATCAAACTTAAATGCCCTTCGTGTAAAGCGCCCATAGTCGGGACGAATCCTACACTGCCGTTTAGTGTTTTTCTATATGTTATTGCTTCGCTTGGGGAATTTAAAATTTTCATAAGGCTCCTTTTAGTAAACAGTATACAGTATTCAGAGAACAGTTTTTTAGTTATAATTATATTATGAAATGCATAAATTTAAAAGTTTGGAAAAGAAGCTGTAGATTAAGTGCAGATATTTATGTTTATTTTAAAAATTGTAAAGATTTCGGTTTTAAAGATCAAATTACCCGTGCTTCTTTATCAGTAGCAAGCAATATTGCAGAAGGAATTGAAAAAGATTCAAAAAAGGAAATTAAAAGATTTCTAAATATTGTACAAGGCTCAATAGCCGAAACTATTACACAGATATATATTGGAATGGAAATTAATTATATTAAAAAAGAAATCGGGTTTAAATGGATAAAAGAGTATGAAGAAATTTTAAAAATGATATCGTCTTTAAAAAAAACTTTTACTGAAAACTGAAAACTGTATACTGAAAACTAAAAGGATAAAAATGGAGCCAAAAGAATATATTAAGTTGCTGAAAAAACTGAAAAACAGATATAAAGGAATAAAATTAATTGCTATGGTAGGCTCTGCGGCAAGAGGCGAAATGAGAGAAACAAGCGATATAGATATATTGTATCAAATTGATGATGCTTTTTTGTATGAAGTGGATCCTTTAGAGTTTTTTACTTATTTAAATGAAATAAAAAGTAATATTGAAAAAGAATTGGGTAAAAAAGTCGATTTGATTGATGTGAGTACACTTAATTCTATTGCTAAAAAATATATGCTTAAAGATAAAATAGATGTGTGAAAAAATAGAATTTGTATTGCAAAGGATTGATTTTATATTTCAAACCGTTGAACAGGCCGGATATGTTACGAAAGCTTTGGATGATGAAGTTACATATAGAGCTGCAATTTTGATGCATTTATCACAGATTGGGGAAGAGATGAATAAAATAGATGTTAAAATTCTTTCGAAAATGGATTTACTTTCAGATGCAAAAGGTGCGTATGATGTCAGAAATTTTATAGTTCATAGTTATGAAGGGGTGAATTTGGCGTTGGTTGAGAGAATAATAAAAGAAAAACTGCCTGTTTTGAAAAATAAATTTTATAAATATTTAAAAGAAAACTGTAAAGGATAAAAATGGACGCATACGAATACGGTGAATTGATAAAGAATCTTGAAAATAAAATAGAAAATATCGAATCGATTTTAAAACCTGAAAAACTCGAAGCAAGGCTCAAAGAAATAGAAGAGATGGAAAACGATCCGGATTTTTGGAACGATCCTAAAAAAAGCGCAAAAATACAAAAAGAAAAAAATGCGATTTTAAGAAAACTTGAAAAATATAAAAAAGCAAAAATGGCGCTTCAGGATAATAAGGATATGTTCGAACTTGCAAGCATGGAAGAAGATGAAGAGACGCTGAACGAAGTGTTTGAAGATGTAAAAGAGCTTCAAAAAATAATAAGAGACCTTGAAATAGAAGTAATGCTAAGTGACGAAAACGATTCGAAAAACGCAATCATTTCGATACATCCGGGAGCCGGTGGGACTGAATCTCACGACTGGGCTTCAATACTTTACAGAATGTATCTCAGATACGCCGAAAGAAGAGGCTGGAAAGTTGAGGTGTTAGATTATCAGGCGGGGGATGAAGCTGGAATAAAGGATGTTAGTTTCCTTGTTAAAGGCGAAAACGCATACGGATATCTTAAAGCCGAAAACGGAATACACAGATTAGTTAGGGTTTCTCCTTTTGACAGCGGAGGCAGAAGACACACATCTTTTGCTTCTGTTCAGGTTTCACCCGAAATTGACGATGATATAGAAATAGAAATAGACCCGAAAGACATAAGAATAGACGTATTCCGCGCAAGCGGTGCGGGCGGACAGCACGTAAACAAAACCGAAAGTGCTGTAAGAATTACACACATTCCTACCGGTATAGTTGTCGGATGTCAAAATGACAGAAGCCAGCATAAAAACAAAGAAATGGCAATGAAAATGCTAAAATCCAAACTTTATGAACTCGAGCTTGAAAAAAGAAAAGCCGAGGAAGAGGGCAAACCAAAAGATGAAATGGGATGGGGGCATCAGATAAGGAGTTACGTTTTATTTCCATATCAACAGGTAAAAGACAACAGAAGTAACAAAGCCTATTCAAGGGTTGAGGATATACTTGACGGAGACCTTGATGAAGTAATTGAAGATGTTTTGATTGCTCAAAAGGAAGCGGAAATTTGAAAAAAGCTATAACGTTAATCGAACTTATTTTTACAATTGTTATTATTGCTGCTGTATTTACAACCATTCCGAAAATAATATATGTTAGCAATAAAAGCCTTGAATTTTCCAGAAAAGAAGATGCAATATTTAATATGATGAGTAAAATGATGGATGTTTCGCTTAAAGAGTATGATAAGAAAAATACCGAGTATGACGATATTTTATTAACGAAACAAAATCTTGATCTTGAATGTGATGCCACCACAGGATACAGAAAAGGGGGATTTAAAGGCAGCAGGAACTGTTTAAACGGAATTGAAGAGAGTAATATTCCGAGTAATTCAAGCGGGGAATATGATTATATTGAAGGATACAACGGATATACCGATACATTAAATAACGGGCATACCACTTATACTTTAAAAATAGATGTTAACTATTCAAATGAATGGAGTGGTGGGAATTATAATTATGATAATCAAGAATTAAGTTTTAATTTTGATTCTACAAGTGATGATAAAAAAAATATAAAAAGAGTTAGCGTAAGCGTTGAAGATTCAAGCGGTAACATAATATCATCAGTCAGTTACTACAGCGCAAATATAGGACATATAAAAATAAACAGTGTGCAATGGTGATATAGAACTGAGAATTAATTTTGAATTTTCGTTTTTCGGATATGTTATAATTATACAAAAAGGCGATATATGAATTACACAATTCCGAGGGATTTATTTGATGAATTAATTAAAAATATCGGAAAAGAGAGTGCGGAAAAATTTGCAAATGCTTTTGAGAAATTTTTAAATGTGTTTGCAAAAAAAGTTGAAGAAAATATTGATAAAAAAAAAGAGAGTTTAAAAGCCGAACTTTATAATGAATTAAGAAGCGAACTTGCAACAAAAGAGTTTGTCCGCGCGGAAATAAACGAAGTCCGGGCGGAAATAAACGAAGTAAGAGCCGAAATAAACGAAGTCCGGGCGGAAATACAGAAAAACAATTTGCTTTTAAAAGTATTAATAGGAATTTCGTTATTTGCATTGACTATCTTTAATCCGAATTTTATAACAATAATAGAAAAAATTTTTAAATAAGGATATAAAATAAAAAGAGGTTTTACGTTAATTGAATCAATTTTTGTAATTGTTATTTTAGCTTTTGTATTAATAGGCGGTTTTCAGATTTTAAATAAGCTTTACGTAAGAAATTTCATAGCAAAAAAAACTGCCGAATTTGAGCTTCAATCCCAGCAGACATTGGATCAGGTGGCACAGTTTCTCTATTACAGGGTACCTTTGAGTACTATCGGATATGACCCTGTAAATCATGATTTTAAATATATAGGCGAAATAAACGATAACAATTATTCCGTATTGGAATGGATAGGTTATTTAAGCGATGCGATGGTTGAGAGGAATTTAAGCGGTTTTGCGGATTTGTATGCAAGTGATAAAAACAACAAGGTTTTAGCAGCTAAAGATTTTAATACAAGTTTTATAAATGATGTTTTGCAAAATAAATTTAATTCCGGAAACAATATTAAAAATTCTACGGCAATTATTTTTGCAGGAAGTTTTGACAGGGGGGAGGAAGGGGCTTTGGATAATTACAGTAATTCATTCGGATGGCATGGAAATAATCATAATTATGTATTTACCATTACAAATACAGCTGATTCGGGAGATAACGACTGTAATCTTACACTTGATGAAAATGTTACGGGAAAAAGGATTTATGAAAAATTTTATCTGGTAGACAGTGCGTATGCAATAGCATTGTATAAGGATATAAAAAATAATTGGAATTGTAATGATTTGGATTCTAATAAATTAAATGATGACGATTTGTTACTGTTTTATAATTACCGTCCTTGGCTTGGGGAGACGTTTTGTGCCGATAATAGTGGAAAATCTGAAGGCAATGTGACATTATTGGCTCAAAATGTTACTGCTTTTAGGGTTAGGAAAATAAATTCACATCTTGTTTTAAAAATTACAATGAATAAACAAAAAGCCGATATTAACGTAACAGTATCAAAGCAGAAGGTGGCGTTTTAGAATGGACAATGGACAATGGAAAATGGAAAATGAAAAGTGAAAAGGTTTTTTTTAAATGAAAAAAGGATTCGGGCTTATAAGTGCTCTTATTATTATGCTTTTGATAGCAACACTTATGGTGGCGGTTGTTAAATTCGCTTTTATTTCGGTAAATCACACATCCGATACCTATTTGCAGCAGCGAGCTCAGCTTTTTATGCAAAGTGCGATAGAAAACGCTATTATGGCTATTGAAGGTTATGACAGAAAAAAGAAAAGCAATTGTTTGAAAAATATTCATTTTGTTGATGAAAACGAAAGGTTTGAAGCAAATATTACCGTATTAAGATATTATTGTTATAACGGAAATTGCGGTTGCAATGATAGTACACTTGAAAAACCAATTAGTACACCGCAGTCACACGGTTATGTACTGATGAAAGTGGTGGTTGCGAATAAAAATTCAGATATTAAGAAAATAAGACTTGAAAAAGTCACTCTTCAAAGGCCTTAAATGAAAGCGTTTAGTTTGATTGAGCTTATTTTTGTAATAGTGATTATGGGTGTTTTGACATTTTTAGGAATGCAGTATATGCCTGATGAGAAACTGACGGCTTATACACAGATGCTTAAAGCTAAAATTATGGAAAAAAAATCAAACGCTCTTGGATATAAAACAACGGAAAGTGATTCATATTATTGTATTAAATTCAATAAAGACTGGCTTGCAAATGATGAATCAGATTCTAAAATAAAATTTGATTTTAATAAAAGTTACATTACATTAGACGTTTCACCGTCATTGAATGATAACACACTCTGTTTTGATTATATGGGAAGGGATTTTAATGGAAGTGTGGGTAAAAATTTGACAAATTTATTACATAAAAATATAATTATTACCGTAATAAGAAGTGACAAAGAAAATGAAAAACAAAATATAACTGTATTTCCGGTAACAGGCACAGTGAGGTGAGAAATTGAAAACATTATATGTTACGAAAAAATATTTATACGTATATGAAGACGGGAGAGTTATAAGAAAAGATTTTTCTTTTGAAAAAGGCATAGTAACTTCATCGGTCGGTTATAATCATATACTCAATCTGACATTCAAACTTCCAAAAGATTTAGATCAGGAAATGCTTGAAGTGGAAGCGGAAAAATATATATTTACGGAAGGTTCGTTAGATTATTCGAAAGAGTATAAAATTAATTATTTTTTCAAGGAATATGACGATTATTATAACGTCGAGGCTTTTATAATTGAGGTTAATGTTTTAAAAAGGGAATATGATTATATAGTTAAAACGTTTAAATATATTGATTTTATTTCCCCAAAACCTTTTGTATTTAAAAGCTATTACGATATAACCGGAGTAAAACCGCAAAACGATGCTTTTATATATTTCGATAAAAACGAAGCGTTTTTAAGCTGTTTTGAAAACGGTGAATTTGTTTTTGTAAAAAGTCTTACAAAAATGAGTTCCCTTGCCAGTCAGCTTTCTATGAAATTAGAAGATGTCGAAAATCTTTTAATCGAAAAAGGGCTTGATGAAGCGGAGTATGAAGATAACAACTATGGTATTGTTGAATCTTTTTTTTCTCAGCTTTTTATGAAAGTAAGCAATTTGATAAACTATTCCAGCAGTTATTACGGATTAAATAAAATCGACAGGCTTTATTTTTATTCTCCATTTGAAATTAAAAGTCTTTTTGAAAATTATGAAAGTTTTTGGAGTTTAAGCGGAATTGAGTTTAAAAAATATCAGTTTGAGACTGATTATGACTGTTTTGATTATACTGCTTGTGTATATAACTCCAAATATTATATTGATGAAAATCAGAATTTTTCAATATTTCCAAAACCACTTCCGTTTTATAAAACAAAAACCGGAATTTTGCTAAATATTTCATTGGTTTGTACATTGCTTATTGGCGCGGATGCGGTTTATAAAATCAATCAAATTAATAAAAAAGAAGAAGAGGTGTTAAAATTAAAAAAAAGAATCAGCAGAATACAAAGAGAAGAACGGCTGGTAAAAACAGCGGTAAAAAAATACAGGGACAATGTGTTACGGATAAAAAAGGAAAATGAAGCTATAAGAAAACAAATAGATGACATAGCAGACAAAATAACATATTTGAGAAATATATATTTCAAACGTCTTACAGCCAATCAGATAGCCGACTTGACGGGGTTACTTAAAAAGTATAATTTAAAACTCTCTTCATTTGTAAAAGAAGGGAATATTGTAAAATTATATATAGTAAGCGGATTTGATAATTCTTCCGATATTGCAAAATTTATGAAAGGGCTATATAAGCTAGGATATAAAAATATATCATCAAATGAAATCAAAAACGAAAAAGGGTTGTTTATAGCAGAGGTGAGTTATGAGGAATAAAATTGAGGAATATTTAAACGATTTAGATAAAAAAAATCTAATAATGTTATATGCGTCGGTTATTATAATGTTTTTTATAATTTATTATAATTACAATTACTCTGTTTTAAGCGAAGAAATTATATCGTATGATAATAAAATATCGAAGTTACAACAAAATCTCAAACACAATATTTCAAATAAAAAAGAGCTTGTCAGTCTTAAAAAAATGATGATTGAATTGAAAAAGGAGAATGTTTCATTGAAAGAAGATTTGAAATATCTTTCAATGCTTGTTAAAACATCCAAAATTCTTTATATAAATGATGAAAAATTTTTGGATATTTTAAACTATATACTACAGAAAGCTGTAAATAGTAACATCAAAGCAAGTTATACGCTAAATGTGCAAACTGAAAAATTTAAAAAGTATTTAATCAAAATAAAAGGTGTATTCAAAGCTAAACAGTATATCGACTTTTATAATTTTATAAAAAGTATAGAATCTATAAAAGCGGTAAAAGTAATAAGTAATATAAAACTTGAAAAAAAAGAAAATATAGAATTTGAAATAAAAGTGCTTTTTTGGAGCATAATATGAAAAAAATCTTATTTTTGTTAATTGCTGTGTTATTATACGGTGATATTTCAGATATAATCACTTATATAAAAAAGATGGAGTCATACACACCTGAATTTAAAAGGATTGTAAATTATAATGTCTTTTCTGATATTATTGAAGAAAAATCGGAAAATTTGAAAATAAATGGAAATATAAGCAACTCTATATATGTAAATAAAAATATTGCAATATACGCGGTTTTTCAGAATAAAATAAATATAAACGGACAGTGGTATAAGATAGGTGATATTGTTTATGGATACAAAATAGTTAAGATTACAAATGATAAGGTTTTTTTGAAAAAAAATAATCGTATAAAAATAATAGAATTTAAGACAAGTGTTATAAAGGTTATAAAATGAAAAAACTTATTTTAATATTGATTTTCATAAATGCTATTTTCGCAACGACTTGTAATAAAAAAATGTTTTCCCTTCATATTATACAGCCTGTTAGCTTAAAAACGATACTTGCTGATTTGGTAAACGAGTGTAAAATAAATATAATTTTAAAAGACGCAAACGCAAAAAAAATGATAAATCAAAATATTGAGTTTGTAAATATTGAAAATGTAAGTTTTAAAAAACTTCTTGAAACTATATTCGAACAAACCGCTTTTTTTTATGAATTAAAAAACAATACGCTTTATGTTTCGTCATATAAAACAAAAACTTTTAAAATCGATTATATTCCAAATTCAATTACAGGTAAAACCAATATTAACAGTGATAATTACAACAGCAATTCCGATGATGAAGATGACAGTGACACTAAAAGCGGTGAAAACAGTATTACTTCAAATTATAAATTTGATTTTTGGGATGGTTTGAAAGACAATATTACACAAATTTTGAAAAATACCGAGACAAAATATAAAAAGCCTGTTATTGACAGAAATTCGGGTTTAATTACTGTAACAGGTAACAAAAATCAATTAGAAGAGATTGAAAAATATATAAATCATCTGAATGAAAGACTCCACAGGGAAGTCTTTATTGACGTAAAAATCTACAGTGTTACTTTGTCCGAAAGTCATAAAACTGGTATAGACTGGTCTAAACTTTCTTTGAGTCTGGGTTATAATAAATATGTGGAAAATCCGGCAAGACCTTCAAAAATTATAGAAAATTATGAAAGTACTTTAATTAGAAGTAAAAATATAATTGGAAGTCAGTCTATTTTCAGCAAGGCAGTGTTTAATGTTTCAGGACTTTTAAATTTTCTTGCTCAAAATGGAAATGTAAATACGGTATCTAATCCTAAATTAGTTGTGTTAAATAATCAAAAAGCAATGATAAGTGTGGGTAAAAAAATATATTATAAATATTCTGATTCTTTAAGTGAAGATGAAAACGGTAAAACTACTCAATCATATACAATCGGTTCTAAATTTGTGGGTGTGCTTTTAGACATTACCCCTCAAATAAGCGACAAGGGAGAAATAATATTGAATATCAATCCGAAAATAAATGAATTGTTAAATCCTTCGGATGTAGATGTGGTAAACAGGGACAGGCCTCCTAATACCAAGGAAAATACCTTAATGAGCGTTGTCAGAATAAAAGATGGTAATACGCTTGTTTTAGGCGGACTTATAATGGATGATAAAGAATTAAAAGTCAACGGCGTTCCAATTTTAAAAGAAATTCCTTTAGTTAAATATCTTTTTTCTTCAAGAGAGCAGATTTCGACAAAAAAAGAGCTAGTATTTGTAATAACTCCTCATATAATTAATCATACAAAAAAAACAACTTTAAAAGATTACGGGTATGATGCACTTCCTGATTTAGAGGATTTAGATGTTAAGTAATTTGATAGAGGAATTCAGAGACAGAATTGATATCGGGGATTTTTTCAGTTATATCAATTTTGAGATAGTAAAAGAAGAGCTGATATCAACAAGGTCCAATATAGTTTTTCTACTTGGAAGCCCCGGAAGCGGGAAAAGCTATATGCTTTCGCTTTTAAAACATAAGTTTCCGAACAGATATGTATTACAAAAAGAGCCTTTTTTGAGCAAAGAAGAATTTTTAAAAAATCACAAAAATTTAAATGATAAGATTATACTGGTTGATGAAGCCCAGCTGCTTTCAACTGAAATGATTGAATATTTAAGGCTTTTGAGTGACGCGGGAAACAGAGTTATTTTAAGTATGCATCAAAAGGAAGGGGAAAAAATAGCCAATTTGCCGCAGTTTGCATCAAGATATACACAAAAGATTTTTATGAAACCGCTTACCTTTGACGAATTTGAAAAATATGTAATGTCAAAATTTATCAAATACAACAGGTATGACCTTATTGATAAAAAAAAGCTGAAAAAAATATATAAATTTACAAAAGGAAATTTCAGACTTTCAAAAAAATTCATATTTACAGCACTAACACTGTTGAATTATTCAATAAAAAACGCATACAAATATAATAAAATAGACGATTGTATAATAGAAATGAGCGCAATAGAACTGGGGCTTTTGAAATGACATTTCAGGAACTTGAAAAAATATGTAAAAAAAGAAGGCTTTACAAGAAAGTCCGTGCTGGTGTTTTAACTGTTTTGTTTGTTGCAGTTGGTATCGGCGTTTTTTATATTAATAAAAAAAATCAAAAAATTCCTGCTGAGGGAAAAAGTATAAAATTAAAAGATAATAGTACTGAAAAAAATATTGTAATAAATAAAACATCTCATAAAGCTAATTTTCAAAAGACAAAACCTACAGCGACTAAAAAAATATCCAAACAGAAACTCAAATTGGTTCTGGATTTGAATTTTACTGAAATTGAAAACATCCATAAAATAAATAAACATACATTTAAAAAAGAAAAACCGAAATATAAAGAGAAAAAACAGCAATCGACAAAAAGCAAAGAGCAGCAGGCAGAAAAGAAACTGCTAAAATCTGCTGATAAAAAAAATTATATTATAAAGTCAAATACACTTCCCTCATATGAAACCTGTATAAAACTGTCTGAAAAATACTTTAAAGAAGGCAAATACAACGAAGCATTAAAATGGGCGAAAAATGCCAATATTCAAAATAAAAAAGATCCTCTCTCATGGATTATGAGCGCAAAATCACTGTATAAACTCGGTAGAAAAAGCGAAGCGGTAAGAATTTTGAAAATATATTATAATTACCGTAAAGACAAAGAAATTGAAAAATTACTGAGGGAATGGAATGCGAATATTGAATAAAATTATTTTAATTTTACTTTTTTTTGTTTTGGGGAACGCGTCCATTGTAGATGATTATATATCCGGAAAATATGAAAAAATTTGTACTTTTGAAAATATTTACGATTATGGAAATAATGAAAAAGTTCTGAGTATTATAGGTGAGTCTTGTATAAAGCTTGATAAAATATATGTGCTTCCATATTTAATAAACAAACTTAAAAAAACGGATCTCGGACGTAAAAATGCAATATATTTTTTAACGATATTGATGCAAAAAAAACTTCTTTATTCATATCTGTTTGATAATATGCCTTTAGATTCTTTTAATTTTCCGTTAACTGATTATGTACTTTCATATGTTTTTGAAAAAATTAAAAACAAAGAATTTCAAAAACAAGACGGTGTTATAATTATAAAAGGTGCCAAAGAAGGAGTAGTGTACAAAGTTTATAAAAACGAAGACAAAATGTATCTGGATGAATATATGAATGATAATTTAATAAAAAGGCGGTGGTATAAATGATTAAGCAAAAAGTCAGGCTCGGGGATTTATTAATAAACGAAGGCATAATTACCGAAGATGAGCTTATTCAGGCATTAAACAGGCAAAAAGAGTATAGAAACGACGGTGTTGATAAAAAACTCGGTGAGATATTAATTGAGCTTGGGTTTGCCTCTGAAAAACAGATATTAGAAACCCTTTCAAAGCAGCTTGGATTTCCTTTTGTTGATTTATACGGTGAAAAGATAGATTATGAGTTTCTTTCTTCGTTTCCTTTAAGTTTGATTGAAAAACATCATGTAATTCCTTTTAAAAAAGACGAAGAATATGTATATGTCGCAACGGCTGACCCTCTTGATTATGATTCGCTTGAACTGATTGAAAAATTTTCTCCAAAACCTCTGAAAGTTTTTATTGCTTTAACCAAAGAAATTCAAATAATCATTGAGCGTCTTAAAATCACAATTTCCACACATGAATTAATCAATAAAGTAAAAAAAGAATTAAAAAGCGGCGGGTCTGAAAATATCAGTGCAATTGACGAACTGGTTGATTTGATTTTGGAAAAAGCCATAAAAGACAGGGCAACAGATGTACATATAGAACCGTTAAGATACAACTTTACCGTAAGAGATAGGGTTGATGGTGTTTTAAAAGAACTTTTTTCTTTTGAAAAAGATATATATTTTCCTTTGGTTTCCAAAATAAAATTGCTTTCAAATATGGATATAAGTGAAAAAAGAAAACCACAAGATGGCCGTTTTACAAAAAATTACAATTCAAACATTTACGATTTCAGGGTGTCTACAACCCCGACACTTCACGGTGAAAGCGTGGTTTTAAGAATTCTTGATCAGGAAAAAATTCTGCTTCGTATGACAGAGCTTGGAATGAGCGAGTACAATTTAAAAAGATTTGAAAAATTGGTTCATTCACCTTACGGGATTGTGTTTGTAACCGGACCTACGGGAAGCGGTAAAACAACAACCCTTTATGCAGCTTTAAATGAAATTAAAGGTGTCGATAAAAAAATTATTACGGTTGAGGACCCGGTAGAATATGAAATTCCGCTTATACAACAGATACCAGTAAATGCAAGGGTAGGTATGACTTTTGCGGCCGCTCTTAGAAGTATATTAAGGCAGGACCCTGATATTATAATGATTGGTGAAGTAAGGGATAAAGAAACGCTTGAATCCGCTATTCAGGCTTCACTTACGGGGCATCTGGTTTTAGCCACACTTCATACAAACGACGCACCTAGTGCGGTTACAAGAATGATTCAAATGGGTGCGAAAAATTACATGGTTGCGGATTCACTTATAGGAGTCGTAGCTCAAAGGCTTGTAAGAAAGATTTGCCCTTACTGTAAAACAGAATATATGCCCGTAAAAGAAGAAATTGAAATGATTAAGCCTTTTTTAAAAGAAGACATTAAATTTTATAAAGGTACAGGCTGTAAAGAGTGCGGTTTTACGGGATATATCGGAAGGGAAATGATTAGTGAGGTGCTGGTTGTAAACGATACCATATCCCATTTGATAGCCATAAACAAAGATAAGATGGAAATTGTAAATGCGGCGAAACAATTCGGATATGTTGGAATGATTGAAGACGGAATCAATAAAATTAAAGAAGGAATAACTACACTTGATGAAATTCTAAGGGTGGTTAAAGTAGATGTATTTTAAAATCGAATATATTTCAAAAGGGAAAATGCAGGAAATTGTAATTTCTGCAAAAACAGTC
>Ga0256836_1000093_pt1 | contig 54054 bp, 58 predicted proteins | sample 4561380metaG_FD_185974 | JGI IMG/M metagenome (GOLD analysis project Ga0256836, IMG submission 185974) | Hydrothermal vent microbial communities from Guaymas Basin, Mexico - 4561-380 | ecosystem: Environmental > Aquatic > Marine > Hydrothermal vents | place: Mexico: Guaymas Basin | collected...
CTACTGATTGAAAAAGATATGTTCCTATAACAAAATCAGATTGAACTGGTATTGAATTCGATAGGAATATAGATGTTGATAGTATTAAATTCCCTAACAATATAGTTAGAGAAAACGAGGATTGAGATGTAGAATTTTCAAACAATATAGTTGTTAAAAATAAAATTATATTTAATGATTGAACTTCTTTAGATACTGCTTCTTCTTTTATTTTATGATACGGTAGTGATTGAGATTTGATAATAACATCTTGAACTACTAATTTAAATTTAAATAAATTATATCAATTTTCATCTATTAGTATAGCTAATTGAGCTACGTTATCTACTGCAGATAATTATGGAACAATGATAATAAGATGTAGATGAAGTGTTGTGATTGATTGAATTATTGATTTAAATGGAGTTATAAGGAATACATCTAATCTTTCAATTTTATGAACAATTGTGCTTTTAGGATGAAAATGAGGAAATGGTTGAGATACTAGTTGAGCTAAATGATGAAAATGAGGATATATAACATGAAATTGATGATGATGAGCTTGATGACAATGCAATTGATATACATGATGAAACTGATGAGATTGAGATTTAAAACAATGTATAAAATGAACGTGAGCATATATCTCATGGAATTCAACACGAGCAAAATGATGAAATGGATGATGTTTATGAGAAAATTGAGAAAATTGAGATTGAAATGAATGAGCATATTCTTGAGATGAATGAGCAAAATGAAATGATGGTAAATGATGAGGAGGATGAGGAGGTGGTGCATTTATAAAGTGAGATACAGATACTTGAGCTTGATGAGGATGATGATGAGGAGGAGGTAAATGATGATGAGCTTTATTGTTGTATTGTTTAAATATATCTTGAAATTGAATAATAGAATGTAATTGATGACAATGATGAAAATGATGACAATGATGATGAGCTAATTCTGTTGTAGCAGAAAATTGAGCTTGATGAGGATGATGATGAGGATGAATCGTAGGCATCTGATTTAAATGACAAAATAAATTTTCTTGAACTATTCAATGTCTTTGATGAAGTTGAATAGGTTGATGAGAAGATTGAGAAAATTGAGAATATTTAATAGTAAAAATCTAAAAATATGAAAATAGAACTTCTATTTGATAATAATTGATTTGTAGTTTGAGTGAGAACAAATCGAAAAAACCCTAAGAATCCTCCTAAACCAGAAAATGTCTACAATATTCCAAAACTTGAATTTGAAAGACTTATAAATTTTTTAGCTGGAAGAATAGTGAGGAAAGCAGAAAAACGAGAAAGAGCAGATTATGAATATTGAAATCTTAGATTAATAGCATTGGATTTACAGAATCCAGAAGTGTTAAAATGAAAGAATTTTCGAAATTTTATTAAATATCATTAATAACAATGAAAAATAAATGTCCTATAATTGTGCAAAGAATCACTAAACGTTATGAATGAGTAGAAAAATTTACAGAATTAAAAGATGCTCCAAAAGATTATACTTGACAATGATGAAAAGTAGTAGCTGTTAAAGAAACAGAGGATTGATTGGAGTTTATAGAAATTGAGGCAGCTACTTGAAATGATACAAAAACAGTTAAGGTAAACAACACTGACACAACAGATTGATTTTTAGAAGAAAAATTAGTTGCTTGAAATAATATTGAACTAACTACCAAAAATGATTGAACTGGTAATTTGAAAATACAGATATCTGTTAATTCTAATTGACTTGATGCTGACACATTAGATTGATTAGATAGTTCTGCGTTTGCTAAGGTAAGTCATACACATTCGCCTGCTGATATATCTCCACAATGAAGTGGTTCTTGATTAGACGCTGATACTGTAGACTGAAAACACGCTACTGATTTCGCAGATGTTAATCATTCTCATAATTTATGAGATTTAAATGACGTAGATACTACTTGAGCTATAAATTGACAAGTTTTATGATATACTGGAACTAATTGGGCACCAATATCTATAGAACAAGCTAAAACAGCTATTAATACTCAAAGATATATGTGGTTTAAATCTTGGTAAGATTTATTTGTTAAAAATACATAAATGAAACCAATAGTATTACAGCCAAACGAAAAACTAATAGCTAATGTAACAAATACTTACAATGGAGATATTGAGGTTATTATAAACTATGCAGAAAGTGGAAGTGATTTTTTTGAAGAAAAAAATAGAAAAGTTAAAATTCATAATAATTGAAGTTTATCAGAAATAAATCAAACTATATTGGAAAATACAGGAACTAATAAACTAGTAATAGCTAGTGCTAGTTTCTATAATAATTCTGATGCTGATGTAAATATAGGTTTAGGAATTGATGATGGTAGTGAAGTGTTTATAATCTGACAAGTAGATTGTAAAAAAGACCAAACTATTGATTTAGAAAGTTTCGTAAATCAAGTGATTTCTAGTTGATGAGGTGGGGGTGATACTTATAAGGTAAAAGTAGATGAAACAGATACACCTGATTATTTAGGAAATAAAGTAGATAATAATAAAATTGTAATTGACGGAAGTAAAAGATTAACAGTAAATGAAGATAATCTTAACAATGTAGTACATCTTTATACTGGAGATGTAGTAGAAGAAATCGTAAGTGCAAAGATTTTTAGCTGATGAATAGATGCTGTAGTTTTACAAAGAAAAAAAACAGAGGCTTGAACAGAATTCACAGATTTAACATTTTCTGATGAAAATTGAGTAAGAAATTTTACTATAAGAAATGAAACTAATTGAACTGATTGAGTAATGTCTATTGTCCCTTGTGATATTGCAAATTGAAATTATATAAGTCCTTTTTTGTGGATGAGATGGAGTGGAAATACTATTGAAGATGTAAGACTCTGAATTTGAGGAGAATTAGATCCACAAGCAACATTAGATATAAAATGAAATTTAAGAATACAAGAAATAACGCAAGATAATACTCAAAATCAAATATTAGTAATCGATAGTACAACAAAAGAGGTTAAATGGAGAGATGCGGCTACTTTATGAGGATGAGGTGGTGGAGCTTGAATTGGAATTAGCCCAGTAGCTAAATATGATGGTGAGTTGGTAATATGAGTGTTTGAAGAGATACAAGCTCCTTTTGATTTTGTACTTAACAGCATTAAAGTTGCACTTGAAATCGAACCTGATGGAGAAAATGCTTGAACTGATGATATTACTACTTTAAAAATCGAGTATACTACTGATGGGTCAACTTGGAATGAATTAGCTAGTATAGACTTTCAAGAAGGAGAAACAAAAACTAACTGAATTATTATAAAAGATGTGTCACCTTCTTCTACAAATATTACAGAAAACACAAGAATAAGATTCAACATAACAAAAACAGCAGCAAATTTTGCGTGAGCTAATTTGAAAGTTTATTTTAAATAAACTTGCACGGATGTGCTTTAGTTATTTTAAATAATAAAATAATTCTTCAATGCTAACAATACCACGCAGAGGCTTAGTTTTAGATCTACCTCTTAACTGAGATGCTAAAGATTATAGTTGAAACTGACACGATGGAACTCCTACAGATGTTGCTTGGGTGGAGACAAATATTGGGTATCAAAGTAAATGTGCGAGTTTTAATGGGAGTAGTAGTTATGTTGATTGTTGAAAATGAGATGGTAGTAATATTTATACAATCTCGTTTCGAATGTTTACTTCAAAAGATATTACTAGTACTACCTCTTGACAATGAATTATAAACACAAGTACCTCTGATGATGGTTTTAGTTGATGGATATGAATATGAAACATAAGTTGATATGCTGATAATGAGACATTATGTATATGAGATTGAAAGCATAATGACTATTGAAGGACATATATAAAAGATATTATCCCTGCTTGACGACATTTTATAATTTTTGTTTTTAATTGAGAAACATACGATATATACGTAGACCTACTCAAAAAGCAAACATATATTTGATGAGATCCAAACGGTACTGCCTGTAGAGCTCTTAAGTTTAATAGTATATATATTTGAAAAGATGAAGACAATAATTATTTTAATTGATTAATTCAAAACATCCGTATTTACAACCGTGTCCTAACCGAACCCGAAATCCGTACTCTTTACCTCGAATGATTAAGAAAACTTACTCCAGCTCGTAATGTTTATTTATAATATAATTCAACAAAATGGGATTATTTGACGGACTTGTAGCTTATTATGATTTTAGAAACTGAGATTTAAGTAATTTAGTCATGGGTGAAAAAGCAACTAATAATGGTGCTACGCTTACCACTGACCATTTAGGGTATGAAAATTGTGCGTATAGGTTTGATGGAAATTCTTGAATTATTGACAATATTATTTCACAATATCATTCTTATCACAATGCTTGAAAAGAATGATTGACTTATATTGTTGTTTTTAAAAGTAATAATACTAATTTAAATCAAATTTTGGTTTGATGAGATAAAAGTTCAAATAATGATGATGACTTTTATATAATGTATAATTATTGACAAGTTAATAGATTTAGAATATATTTTAAATGATGAGATTGAAAAGAATTTAGCTGATATTTTTCTATAAATAATGCAACAGATTGAAATTGGCATATATTAAGTGTTTACGCTCATGGAAATAGTTGAACAAAAGAAATATGGTTTGACTGACAACAAATAACTTCATTTACAACAGAATATAATGAAAAGTCTAATAGTTATAATAATTTCAATTATTCAGCTATTTGAGCCAAAAATAACTATGGAAATCTATCTAACTGATTTATTTGAGATATAAGTCTAGTAATGTTATTTAAATGAAATATAAATCATAAACTTTTATATAAATTACTAATGTATTAAAATGTACATCTACAAACACCCTAACTTCTTTATTCCAAAAGAATTTCAAGACTGACTTATAGCGGCGTATAATTGAAAACACAATTGAAATAAAGTGATAGATATTTCTTGAAATAAATATCATGCAACAATAAAATGATGATTTAATAATTGGAGAAAAGATAACTATTATTATTGATATTTTTCTTGAACTGGAAATTGACTTTTAGTAGAAAATACCGACGATAGATTGAGAATAATTTGAGATTTTACTTGAATAGCTATTGTAAAAGCAGAAACACAAGTTGATAATGATCTATGATGTATATTTAATTGTGTATGGCAATGAGAATCTTTAACAACTAATGTATGTTATTTATTAGAATGGACGAAAGATAATAGTCTATTATATTGACATGAATATTGAAGCTGAAGTGATCAAATGTACACAACTTCATTTACATTAGATGTTTGAAAAACATATTTTATTACATTAGTTAGAGATATAAGTAAAAAGAAATATTATATTTATATAAATTGAATCTTAAAAGAAGGAAAACAATATAGTAATAATCCTGAAATTGATACAAGCTGAAATTTACAAAAATTATGAATATGAGCTGATTATTGAGCTCAATCTAGTGATTATAATAGATATAAATGATATATTTATTATATCGGAATCTACAACAAAGCCCTCTCTCAAAAACAAATCCAAAAAATGTATGACTTTTTTAGACAATGGTATTACGATTAAAATAAAAAACCTCCGCGTTATGCGGAGGTCTCTAAATTGCTTACATTATCTAATATAATTGCCTTGTCTAGAAGTCTTTTTTCATAAAGTTCTCAAATGATTTTGTTAAACAAATCATAGTCATTCAAAAATTCTATTTTTGTTTCTTTAAATGGTTTTGTAAAAATATACCACTTTATTTTTCAATCTTTAATAAGTTTATGAGGTTCTAAATTTTCTAATAAAAAATTTCTTAACCATCAATACTCTCACATCCATCAATCTTTTAACATTCACTTCCTATAATAATATTCTGTATATAGATAACCATCAAATAAACATCTATCTATTGCTATTTTATTCGCAGTGTCGTAATTTACTTGTAGTAATTGCTGAGCTTTTTCGATAGTGTATAACTTTTCAAAGTCTAATATATTGCCTGTTTGTAAAAGTTCTAAATACTTTCTAGCTATTTCTTCATAGATTTTGTATCATTGTTGCTTTAGCTTATTTAAATATGTTGTCTTTCAGGTGTTATGTATTCAGCTGAGGATTATAATTTCTTTCATTATTTCTTTCTTAAAGAAATAAATTCAATGTCTTTTTTGATTAAAAAATTTCTACAATAATACACAGATTTAAAAGAAGGGCGTTCTTTTTTTGCTCAAATAAAATTAATACGTATGTCAGGGATAATTAATTGCAATCATACATCTTTAAACAAATCATATGGAGTTTTATCATTCAGCCACCAAATAGGAGACAACAGACAAAATGGTTTTCATAATTCAATAGCTCTTTTAAAAAATAATTTTTTATTACTAAAAGGTGGGTTTGAAATAATTATGTCTCGTTGTAGAGGTTCGTATTCAAAAAAATTTTGTCAATATTCTATATGTGAATATACAACATTATATCAATTTTCTTTAAAAATTTTAACATAATAAGAATCTTCTTTATCAAAAGGGCACCATATTATTGGTTTTTTATTAATATTTTTCTCAAAATCTTTTAAAAAAGGTAGTAAAGGGGTAATTATTTCTGGTGGTGTTTTCCGCTCATCGTGTTTCTTAATTTTATTAAGCATATTCGTTATTCGCATTATTTTTCCTCTTTTATGAGATGTAAATGAAGATGCTTCACACTAGCTTCTGGATGTCCTCAAAAGTGTCTACAAAGTAGCAAAAATCCATTATCAAGATAATCTGTTAAAATATAGTGTAGCACTTCTAATTCCTCAAAGGTTAACTCTTTCCATTTAGTGATATGTCTTTGAGGAACAACAAGCAAATGTTCTTGACAATGAGGATAGGGATATTTGTTTTTGATAATATTCCAATAAAGTCTTTGTTCTACAATTAAATCTTTTTCTGGTTTACAAAAAGGACAATCTGTCGAAAAACCATCTTTCCTGTTAGTATACTTATATGGACGAGCGTAAACTATACAAGGTTTACGCCCGATTAACCTCTTGTATAGCCAGATAAGGAAATTAGCAAACTTCTTTTTCATCGTTATATTGATATCGTTATATTGATAATCATTTAAATAGTTTTCTTCTTTTTCTAATATGTTTGCTATTTGTTCTACTAATTTTGGAACTTCTTCATAAAAAATAATATATATATCCTCTAATTTTTTAATATATTTTAGAACTTTATACATTTCTTCAACCTTTTGTTTTTGTTTTTCTTCGTCTAATGCAGCGAACCTCGTTATTTCATCTCTTATTATCTTTTCTATTTCTTTATTTTTTAGATGAATTATTTGATTCATTTGTGTTATTTTTTAAAGATCTAAATAAACTACATATAACGAACACAAACAATAGCATTATAAGTATCTTTGGAACTTGAAAATAAATATAGAAAATCACGCACTCCTTTTTTATCATTAATAAATTTTTTAATTATATCAATATTTTCTTCGGTTATTTTTATTAGTCAAGGAAGTTTTAATAATTTACCTCAAAAAACCCATTGTAATTCTCTATACGTTCTATACCTTAATCAGCTAAATGTATCTACAAAAAAGGTATCTACTACTAAATGATTAGTTAATCAATAACCAAAGAAAAATCATATAGAAGAAATAATAGAAATTTTATATTCATCAGCTTTTGGAGTAACAACTTTAATATACCATTCTCAGCTTTCTGGAATCCAATACCTTGGAAATCATATGTCATTATCAACATTCAATATAGATATCAAATTGTTTGCAATTTTCATTATACTATTAAAATCAGCGTTTTTTAAATTAAATAATTTTAATTCTACATCGTTATTTATAAAATAATCACGTAAAGACTTTAAAAATTCTTTATATATTCAAACCATTTTTTCTCCTGTACTAGTAAATGGAGTCCGTAATTTAACTGTTCAAAATCAAGCCTCACTTATTTTTACATCTTTACTTATTCCTTCATGACTATGTGCAAGGATAAATCATAAATCATCTTTTTCTATAATAGTTTGATATCATCAAAGTTTTTCTAATAATAAATCCTCTTCTGGTAAATATTTCTCTTCTGGCATATACGCCATAATATTTCAATATTCTATTAAATATACTACACAATTGTGAATTAAATCAGCATCTATTTGATTTAAATCTATTTTATTAAAGTAACGAATATAAAAATTTAAAAAGAATTGAGGTAACAACAAATAAATAAGAAAATAATTTAAAAGATTATCAACTCCATCTTTCATAAAAACTCTTTTTCATGTATAAACACTTTTTCTTGTAAAATTATCTATTATAAATTTTCGTAATCAACTAGATTTAAATTTGTCAAATCGTCAAGTTTCTTTTCATATTTTTCATATTAAATATGTTAATTCCGTTATACTATCATTGTTATAATAATCTTCACCATATGAGGCAAATTTTCTTTCTTTTATTTTATATTCTTCCATTTTTTTTCAAATGTCTTCTATATATTCATCAATTTCGTTATTATAAAAACTATAGACATTGATTCATAACTTATTACATAAATACGAATATGTTAACATTTGATTATGGATATCAAATTTTATTTCTCTCATTTTTCTTTTTCATTTAAAGATCTAAAATCAATCTTAACTAAAAGTTTTACAACCTTATCTGGAAATTTTTTTGTTATTAAATCACTCTGTCTTTCTAAAACTCTTTTAACTATATTTGTTGTAGACAAATCCCACTTCTTTCTTACATCTCATTCAGATAAAAATTTATCTGGGTCTTTGTATCCCACTACTATCGCTTTTGTCTTACTAAAAGTTCAATATTTCAATTTTCTGCTTACCCTCAAATATTTACCAAATTTATCAAAATATTCTTCGTGGCTAATCCAAAAATCAGGACTTAAAAACAGCATCAGATCGCTTGGAAACAAATCCTCATCTACATTCCGAATAAAAACTTCATTTACTCATTTAATATGCTTCCATTGATATTTTCTTTCTTCATTACTCAATATCGGTCTTTTTCATTTTCTTTTTTGTGTTCTGTTTTCATCTTCAAGCCCTACTATCAAAACCAAATCTTCATCTTTCAAATTAAATTTTTGTTTAATTTTTTCTCTTGCAGTTTTAATATAAGCAATATGTGCTGGATGAGCAAGGTCGCCAGTCATACAAACAATGGCGACCTTCTTTCATTTAGCTTGTTCTTTTTCTATTTTTTGCTTAATTCTCTTTAATTCTGGTGTTATATATTCTTCTACAGCAACTGCTCTTGCAAGCAATTTTTCATATCTTCTTTTATGATATTCCAACACTCTTGCGTAATTCTCGTAGAAATCTCTTGGTAATGTATCTGTTTGTTTGTTTAGTTCTTTAAATTCATCTTGTATTTTCCATAGTTCTTCTAAGTATTTTTGTTTCATTTTAGTATCTTTTAATTATCTAAATCAAATAAAATCTCCCAATCTTCTCTACATTCTTCAAGACATTTTTGAGCGTCATTTTTATATTTAAATAAAATATTGTCGAAACCTACAACATTTCAATAACAAACTTCTAAATCTTTATTCGTAAGACTATACATAATAGTGAAAACAAATTTATCGTCTCTATCTGCTAATTCTATTCCATTCTCATAAATCCACTTTTTTATCCTAGCTAATGCTTTTCTTTTTTCCAATTCTTTTTCTGCTTCTTCTTTAGTTAAGAAGACATTTCATACTTCTAGTTTGTCTTGATATATTTCATATCAGAAATATCAACTAATTGTATTATAGGCTACGTCTTTATTATCGAAAATAATATACCAATATTTATCTCATTCTTTCAAGTCATAAATACTCTTAGGTTTCTCTTTTATCTCTTTCAACCATCAATCTTCAATTAATTTATCTATATCTAACAAGTGTTCTTTTAAAACGTTTCCTAATATTTTTTTTCATTTTTCATCTACATCTCATTCTAGTATACTTATTACCACTGGTCATACCTCAAATCATAATTCATGTATTTTAATCTCACTTTCTATTCATATAACTGTTCAAGCTTTTACACCTGGCAAATCTTTAAGTAGTTTGTATTTTTTCATTTTTTATTTACTTACAATTCTAAAACCTAATTCTTCTAATTTCTTTTTTTCTACTTCTACAATCTGTCAATCTACTGTTTTTATTTTTATTGTGTCCATTTTCTTTCCTTCTTTCCATACATAAGTTTCGTATTCTTCTCATCTTAAGTAATTTTCTTCATCGCCATGAACTACAGCAATAAAATATCAGTTTTTATCTTTATAAAGAAATATTCTCTTTTCCCATTCATCATCTTCCTCATTCCTAACTAAAATCCACTCTCCTTCTTTAAATTCAGGTTCTTCAAAAATCTCTATCCAATTTACCTCTCAATTAAACTCCCCTTCTTCAGTAATTACTACATAAGCATTTTTGTATTCTCCTTTTAGTCCTGTAACCCAAGACCCAATATCTTCATTATGCAATAAAACTATTCTTCAATCATATTCCGCTATTTCTGCATTTTCTACCACCTCTCCACGATGTGTTTCAAATCTACATTTTTTCCCTATATAATTTTTTAATATGCTAGTATCCTTTTCTAAATCCTTGTGTGTTAATAATACTGCTTGTATTTTTTTCATTTTTCTTATTTTTATGATATAAAAAATGCTCTTTAGCTTCTTTTACCCGTTTGTAATTTTTACTTATAGTTTTTACTTTCTCAATTATTATATCCGACAATCTCTTATATTCGAATTCATATCCAACATCATTTGCCAATCGGCTTGATACCCATTTCACCATTATTCCCTCTCAATGCTTTTTGTATTTCTCTTCCCAAAGCCGTCTTATACTATCTTTATATTTTTTTGCTATATCTCTATCATCATCAATAAAATCATCGAATACAATTAAAATCCCTTTTCTTGGTCATCACCGACTTGAATATTTTTCTAACTTCTTATCTAAGTAATTTACTAAAGCCCAGAATCATTCTTTTGAAAGTGCTGTTTTCTTTTTGTTTAAGTAGCCCATTATTATTTACATAAATAATAAAAACTTTGGTCATCTATCTTGCAAATCCAATACTTTACATTTTTATACCATATCCTCCAATTGCCTGCATATCTTTTAGCTGCCCTTATTAAATTATGAGAACTATATCAATTTACTATCCACGTTCTTACAAATTGTTTAAAACCTTCTTCATCATTTCTGAATATTGCCGCCCATCTTCAAGACCATCTTTTATAACATTTATAGTGATATAATCCTCTTGGATTACAAGACAAACTCCATCTATTATGATACCAGTTTCATAAAACATTTTTATATCCTCCTTCCGCTTTTGCAACCGCTTCTCAGATTATTGCCAACTTCCAAGCCACAAACCATCTTAACTCCTCATTACATCTTCAATTTGGATAGCACCATACGTGTTTAAAATTATACAATTCTTCAAATGCCCACAGCTTATACCTTTCTAACCTTTGCCGCTGCGTTAATCCTTGAATACTGGACGATACATCTCCTCAACTGGTTGCATAGGCTGATAATCAGTGTAAGATATAGATTCGCGTTGTGATTCAGATGATTCCACCGATGATAGCGAAAGTTTTAATTTTAGATATAATTTTCTGCATATTTGTTTGATTAAGTAATAAAAATCATAACCTACCCAATACAAATTTTGAAACAACAACTTTAAATCAGCGAGTAATGTTTTGAATGTCCTTGAAGGTTTTATTGTTCTATATTCCTCCCAATTGTTTATATATTCTGCGTAGCTTATCCTCATAGCAATTTTATTATGATATAAAGTAATAAAATCCAGGGCAAAATACCTCAAACAACTAATACTAAAGCCTCTACAATCCAACACTCATAGCAGTAATAATCATTAATATCCCGTCAAGTTTTTCAAAATAATCTTTGATTTATCTTGTCTGCAATTCCAGAAAGCCAAAGAAAGTATCTAGCTATCATTTTTGTTTTTTGTTAAAATGTAAAAAAAAGAAAAAAAACAGCAAAAATATTGCTGTTTGCATTAACTATATCGCCTTGCTTTGTCTTTCCTTTACAACCATAATTTATTAATTTACAGTTATAAAAGTTATTGGTTCTAAACTTTTGTCAAATTTTTGTCCATTCATTACAACATACACTTTGTTTTCCTTATCTTTCACTAATAACGCTTTGTTTTTAGCTGCTATAACAATATTATCAACAACATACGCTTTCCCATATGTGTTTATTTTTGCTAATGTTTCTCATATCTTTTCTAAAACTTTTTCATATTCCTTTGGTGATAACGTTTTAATTAAAGTTTGTTCCTTCTTTTTTGTCTTTGCCATTTGATGCTTCTTTATAATATAAAACAAAAGGCGAATATCATTCAGAATGAATTTCACTAAACATATCTAACAATTCTTGATACAATTTTGGACCCCACTCTTTTCAATATTTTTCCACATATTTTTTTAATAAAAATTTAGGTTTTCCCGCTAACCTCATTCAAATTTTTAACTGCGGAATATACCACAACCCACCACCACTATCTTCCTTAAATTTAAAATAATATTTCATATTTACTTTCTTTTTCCTTTTTAAAATTCTTTACAATATTTTGTCATAATTTTAAATATTTTTCATCAATTTTCAAGCTTATATGTGGTAAGTTTTGATTGTCTGTTCACAATAATTTAATTCTATCAATTCAATATTCTTCTTTATATGCTTTCTGTCTTTCCAACCATTGTCTCCAAAATATTTTTGGTCTATTATCTACAAAATCTATAAGTAAAGGATTATCAGCTCCTCTCAATATTCTTCCAATAGCCTGTTTAACAGTTCATTTAAACTTCACAAACATAAAATAAAAAGCAGTGTTTAGTGGTTTCCAATTAAATCCTACACCTGCTGTTTGGTAAGTAGCTATCATTACTCATCTTTTAGGAGTAAGATATTCTAGAATTTCTTCTCTTTTCTTAGTTGAATGATCTCCTGTATATGCTTTTGCTACAACACCAATTTCATTTAAAGCCCATTCCAATCAATAAGCTACATCTTTTCTATCAACAAATATTATTCACATCGTTCTGTCTGGTTGCTTCATCGTATCTTCTACAATTTTTATAAAATAAGCGAACCTTCTTCAATCCCACAATTGCTTTTCCACAATATCGTGCCAATCTTCTCCTGCTATTCACTTTCAATTAGTATATAAAAAATACTTTATTTGCGGTGGAGCAGGCCACAATCAACTATCAATTACTCTATCTTTATACATTTTGAATAACATCTTATCATCCCGTTCACTTAATTCAGGAGTTCCTGTATATCAATATAAAACATCATACTCATAATGTATAAGAAAGTCCTTTCTATTTTTTGTGTTGTTCATATGGGCTTCATCAATTAAGACAGCTTTATAATGTTTGTCTAATTTATATTTGCGCCAATATAAATCAAAACTTCTTTGTACTATAATCAAAATTGGTTTTATTACTCCTTTTTTAATATCATTAATCGTTCAAACAGAGTTTTCTCAAAATATTTCATAAGCCTCTCTCACAAATTGTTTATAAATTTCTCTTTTAGGCACAATAATAACTACTTTATATCCAACTCTTAACAAACTTTCCGTTGTCATAAATATCATCCAAGTCTTTCAACTTCAAACTCAACTGGTAAGTAAACCATAATTTTGTTTTAAAAGTTCTTTAACAGCCTGTCTTTGTTTTTGTTGCTTTTCTTTATCTAGTTTTTCTCATATATTTTTTTGTATATAATTATCAAATATTGGCGAATTAAGCTCAAATGATTTACTTGGAAGGACCTCAATTCTTGGCAAAATAAATACTTTGTGTTTTTTATCATATTCATACAATTTAAATTCTCTCACATACCCTTGTCAACTTCTAGGATTTTTCTCTTTGAATATTAATTCCTTTGGTTTCTTGTAAGTATATTGCTTTATCAACATAATTTGTCCAATAATCAATTAAAAAATCAAGCAACAAATTATAAAGTTTTCTATATATTTCGTCTCCCCTTGTTCAATACAATGTATATTCCGCCAACCATTCGCTTATCTCTTCTATTTTCTCAATTACATCTAAAGGATGTTGTATTCAACATTTCTCTTGCTTTGCCTTTTTGTAGCCAAGAAGAAAAACCTCCCATAGGAGGTCCTTCTCTAATGTTCATTTATTCATTAGAGCAATCATTTACCATCTAAAAAGGGATTTCTTCTTCTGGTCATACATCAGCTGGATCTTCTTCTTCTAACTCAACTATAATATTAAGATCAGGTTGCTTATCATTCGTCTTATTTGTGTTTTTAAAAAGAGTCACTCTAATTTTTTGTCAATCAAATTCTTTGTAACCTTGATAATAAACAAGTCATTTCTCTGATTTCTTTTGCCAAAGCCCTAATTTAAATTCTTGTTTCTTGTTTGCCATTTTTCTTTTGCTTTTAAATAAATAAAATAAAGGATACAGCTTTTTGTTTTATACCATGCTCATCATTGTTTTTTTATATCATCCATCAGATACATCATTTTCAAAGGAAAATCACCATCATTTATATCATCTAATTGTGCTCATCTATAGTTTAATAATCTAAATCACCATTTTTTAGGATCATCAACCAAATACCACTTTCTTATCTCTCACCAAGTTTCATCTTCAATAGGACAAAATGGATTGTCTTCTCTTATATATTCAGCTGGTATCCACACTTTTTTATTTTGTAAGTCTATTTTGAAGGGTAAATCTAAAAGCTCTACCCATTGTTTAACAATGCTTCGTATACGAGGATAACTACGCAATTGTTCGGGAGTTAACTTTTTTAAAAAGAGATTCTCCCTTGGAATTTTTCATCTAGCCAATTTTGCCATACCACATCTTTTACTCATCTAAAAAATCTAATAATTTTTTGAACTATCCACAACTTATTCCTATCTTTCTCTTCAAACAACTTATCCATATTTATGTTTAACATATCACCATCAATCGTTTCATCTCATACAATTTCTTTAAGCCTTATAACATAATGTTGGTATTCTTTTGATAAATCTTCAGGAATATATAGAGATATTATTAAACCATCTCACCAATCTTCAAATCAATAAATCTTCTGACGAAGATTAAGATAACAAAGCTTATTAAAAAAATGTTTTTCCTCATCAAGTCACTGCAATAACCTAACTTCAGTTTTATAAATCTCTTGAAGCCGTCAAATCAATACATCATCTGGAAATAAATTAAACAACTTGTTAATCCAAAATATAAAATTAAGCGACTGATCTACTCTCGATTCTTCAAGCTCAATTGTTTCTTTTATAATTTCTGGAATTCTATGAATATTTTGTTTTGCTTTCTTTACAAAATCTTCTAAAATAATTTTATCTTTTAATGTTTCTCTTATATAACGATATGTATTTTTATCTACTTTATAATATGAACTAAAGAACAAATAAATAGATCTATTAACAACTGATGGTTTCATTGGAAGTTTTTCACCACCTACTATTACTGGGCTTTTAATAATATATTTCTTAACTCAAAGTCCAGCTTTACCTTTAGGAACTGTTTGTTCGTTAAAAATAGCACGAAGTATTGAATCAACTTCTTTATTCACATCGCCTGTTAATTCATCAAGAAATACTGGCACTTCTTCAGTAAGTTGTGTTAACAATCAATGTGGTTTTGCTAATTCTAATGCTATAATTCTTTTTGGTATCTCTTCTCAATTTTTTGTTTTTCAAGATTTGTCTTCAAATCCAAATAATTTCATTATAAGAGTAATAAGTTCTGTTTTTCAAGATCTTGTTATTCAAGATGCTAAAATAAGCGGAATATTTATTCAATACTTCTTAAATTCTTTCTTTAAGAAAGCTCCTAAAAGCCATAATAACACAATATAATGCCAAGGTTTTTTATAATATCCATCAAGAATTTCAATCGCCTCTTCCAATGTTATTTGTTGTTTATTAAAGTTCGTAGCATATTTAGGGGCCATATTAATTATCTCAGCTCCACTTTCGTCCCAAATAATTTCTCATCAATGAACAAATATTTTTTCATCTAAATCAAATTTGTTTTCTAATACAATCTTATAATCTACCATTAAATCTTTCTTTTCTTCTGCCCACTTTTCCAACGCTTCATAAAAAATTTGAAGCTGCTTATTCGACCCAATCCATCTCAATCAAAAATGTCAAAAATTTGAGTTAAAAGTATCAGGATTTTTTACATACCAAATAATTTCTGTTTTATCATTAACATCAATCATAAAATATTTCCACTCTTTATCAGTCAAAATTTTTTCCTTCAATGAATACATTGACTTAAAAAAAGATTTTAATTTAATAGGTTTTGTTAAAAGTATTTGCTCTGTTTCCTGTCAACCCACCATCAACCTAATAAAAACTCAATCTGTTCTAAACTCTATTTGTGTATTATCATCAAATTTATATAAAAACAAAATATCACTATCTTCAACATAAACATCAACATCAAATCATTTTGATTTTAAATATTCTTTTATTTTATTTAAATCTCCTCCCAATGCCCTAAATATGAAATTAAAAATACTTCAACTGCGATTCCCTCTTATCTTCGTTAAATCTAAAATTAACTTCAAATCATCTGAAAAGAGAATTTGTTTCTTTATCTTTGCATGTTCTTCTGCTGGTATTAAATCGTATACTACATCACTTGGATTTAATTTCTCTTCAATCTCTTGTTTTAATAAGAGCCACTGCTCTGATTGAAAGTCAATATCATTCTGCAAAAACTTCATAGCAGTAGCAAACCTCTTTGCTTCTATTTTAGTTATCTGATTATCAGCATCAATAGTATATCAATAATTCTTAATTTTTTTATTCTCTTGCCATTGTCAAAGTTTAAAATATTGATCTGCTTTAATTCTAATATATCAAATTTTTTGCCAAGCTACATTTGAAATATTTTTATTAATGTATTTTATAACATCTGGTTCAGCAACAATTCATACAATATTTCAATCATCAATTCTCAAATTAATAAAAGGCAAATCCAAAAAATATTTTTCTTTTTTAAACAAAATAACATCATCAAACTTTACATAACCTCATCATTGCTCTTTAAAAACTGAGTATGGTATCTGATTCTTTTGTTTGTCATAATAAGTTATCTTCATTGAGGTTAACATTTATTTTGTAAAGCGGACATTGAGAAGAGATTTTACAGGCTCGACACCGCTTATTAGGTCTTGGCTGTGGATTTTGTTTTTGTTCTAAATATTCACTCACTAACTCTAAAATTTTTTCTTCATTTGGCTCCATCTTTTGTTTGTATTCTTTAATGCGTGTGCTTGATTTCTTCTCAAATACTATATATTTAAAATAAATTTCCTTAGGTTTAAAAGTGTTATCAACTAATCGTGAATATATAAGCGGCTGTAAATTGTCTTCTCGCTGACTTCCATCTTCATAATTAGAAAGTGATGAGGTTGTCTTTAAATCCACAATATAAGCTATATCATCTTCTAATATTAATAAATCAATTGTCCCTTCAATGAAAATATCTGGCAAAATTTCTTTTATGAGTTTTAGTTCTGTATAATGTTCTTTATTTTCTAATTCTTTCTTAAACTTTTCTAACCAATCTAAAAAAACTTCTAAAAACTTCTTCATCTTCAAATCTGGATTTATCTCTTTGTATAGATTCCATATCTTTAAAACCTTGTCTTTCGAATGCCTAAGCCCAAGATGGACCAAATCCCCAAAAAAAGTATGCTTAGGGTTTGGTCCATCATCTTCATATGTTGCCCTATACGGACACAATAAAAAACTAGAAAGTTGCGTAGTCCTAATTATTGTCGCCATATTTCTGAATACAATAAATAAATTCTGATTTCAGATGATTAGCTTTAAAAACACTATCTCATCACATACATTCTAGATTCCCGAAATCATCAAATCAACAATGTTGAATAAGATAATTACATTCCAAAAATTCATCTAAATTTTCTTTCTTATCTTGTTTTACAAAAAGCAAACTAATCAAAATTATTATAACAATCAAAAAAAGAAAAACAAGAGTTTTATTTTTCATAGTGAGTTCATTTATTAACTAAAAAATCTATAACACGACCCATATCCCAATTTACTATTTTGTTTTTTTCAACATACTTACAAAAAGCTTCCCAATCTAAATGTTTCAAGATTAACGCTTCTTTCCATTTTCAAGGCGGTAAAATAGCATTTAGTTTTTGTGCTTCCCGATATAAAGCATCTATCTTTTTTCCTTTATTTGGATATGGCTCTAAATTAGGTCCCATTACCACTGCTTCTTCTATTTCTTCTATCGTTTTCTTTGCAAACTCTTCTTTGTCTTTTTGAATATCCCAAATATTCCTTGAATAAATTGGCTCCATATATTCTCAACCCATTTTAGGATTATTTTGAATTATCATTTTTTGCTTTCTTTAACAACTAAATAAATAACTTCTTCTAAATCAACAATATCATCTAAACCCTTTTCAACTGCTTTTTTTACATCTACATCAACTTTAATAAGTTCAGGATATTTATCTTGTATTTCTAAAATATCTACTCCAGCTTTAAGTTTAGGTTTAAATCTTTTTACTTTTTGAATTACAAAATTGTCAACCTCTTCCTTCTCAAAATCTTCCTGAAGTAGAAGTTCTTGGAGTTGTTTTAGCTTTTGTTTTATTTCTTTTTCTTGTTGTTTTAGTTTAATGTATTCCTTTAATAAATCTACTTTCATTTGTTTTTGTCTTTAAGAAATAAAATTTTTTGTAAAATTCTATTCCAACAATCATCACAATCTAAGAAAGCTTCCCATATTTCTTCTTCCTTATAAGGTCTATCTTCATCTTCATTTCGCCAATCTATTTTTCTAAACTTTTCATATTCTTCTTCTATTATTTTACCAACTTTTGTATTTTCTAATTCATCAACGAATGCTTGAATATTTGATATTATAATCGCTTTTATAGTATGATAACATTCATGATTTATTTTTTCTAACCATTTTAAGTCTTTAACAAGATAATAAATAAATTTTTCTAACTTTGTCATTTTTCTAATTTTTTAAGATATAAAAGTTTAATTTTAGCAAGTTCTGATTGTTCTTTTGAAGATAGTTTCTTGATTTGCTCTTTAAATTGTTCTTTAAACTCCTTTGTGATTTGTTCTAGCTCCTCTTTTGTTTTCGGCTTTTTATCTTCAAGAATCGCTCTATAAATTGAAGCTAGTCCTTCTCACTCAGAGATAGTTTTATTTTCTAATTGGCTATCGTCAATGGCCTCTTCATCCTGTGGATATTCAAATATCTTTGCCACATATTTCAAAGCATCTTTAAACGCTCTTGCTCTTAACTTTGAAACAATCCCAAAAGCTGATTGTTCTTTCAAAATTGCTCTCTTTGACACAACTACTACACCAATTCCTTCTAATTCCTGTTTTTGTCAATTTAATTCAACAACAACAACACAATTAACTTGTAAAGTTATGTTGTTATTATCACTAGCTATTGTCTTCACTTCTGAATACCTCACCTCCCTTAAAATTCAAAGCTGCCTTACAATTTCCCTAATTATAGAAACCGGTACGTATTCTTGTCATGTATAATCCTTTTGAAGAAAAGATTTAGGTAATTGTTTGTTTAAATTTAATTCTAATCAGTTAATTATTATCTTTGTCATTTTGATTTTTAATTAAAATATAAAAATTTAAACCAGCCCAACTTATTTTAAACAAGCTGGGCTTATTAATTTAATTCTACCTTCATTCTTCCTAAATGAAATCCATCTGTCGTATTCTTTCTTTATATCTTCTAACACAAATTCAGTATTATAGTAATCACTATCTACTAGTATTCTTTTTCCTGTTCTAAAATAAGTATCCAAGCTTGCGGCTTCTATACGTACTAAAGGATATTCATAATCATCATATTCTATATTACAACATCTTTCGTCTAAAACGTTTCTTAAAACCTCCACTACGAAGAAATAAGGATAATCTTCTCCTTCTAATAAAAGGTTATTCTGTCCACTAAGCTCGTATTCCTCTAAATTATTTAAAAACTCGTAAATATCTGGGTGTCTTTCTTTCAAGAATTCTTCTGCTAGAATTCCTAAATTTTGTTGTAAATAATTTTTAACTTCTTTTAGCATGGTTGTTTTTTTTAGTTAAGATATAAAAATTTAAATAAGCTTTCTTTAAACTTTATCTAATTCTCTCTCTCTAAAATAATTCCTAATTGTTTAGCTCTTTTAAGATAATATTCTATCAAATCATATTCTTCAATTTCTTTTAAATATTCTATCTCTTCCTTAAGTTTAGTTTCTAAATCTTTTCATTCTCTCTCAGCATAATAAACAAGTGTATTCCATTCCTGTTCCATTTCTTCAAGTGTTAATTTTAACATTTTGATTTAATTTAAAAAATAAATTTATTTTTTCTCATTATACAGATACCTCTCTTCAATAATTTCTATCAATTCATCTTTATTTAGTTTTCCAAATGGTTTCTTATAAATGTCTTTCACATCTTCTTTTAATTCTTCAAAATATTCCTCTCTATTTTTTATAAATTCCATTAATTCTTTTCTTGTCAAATTTTCTATTGGAATAAACTCTCTTATATTTGTTCAATCGTGATGCGTTCCTATGAATTTTATTCTTCCGTCATCATAAACTTCAAATTTTGTTTGATAATAATCTGTTTTAAATAACCTATCAAGTATATCTTGAAAACTTCCAAAATACATTGGTTCATAAAAATTTTCTTTCCCTTGCCAAGTTTCCGTTACAGCATCTACAAAATAAGTTCAAGAATTAAATCTTTTCTCCACTTCTTCTTTAAACCGCTGCCAATCTTCCTCCTTCATAAGAGACACGTATTCAAAAAATTCTTCTTCATGTTCTTCAACTATGTCATCTATATTCTTTTCTTTCAATTCTTTTTTTGTAATCTTACCAGTTTCCAAAAGTAAATTCACAAAATCTTTTTTAATTTCTCTTTTTGTATTCTCGTCCATAAACCAATAATCTGTATAAGATAAAATTAAGTTTGCCATATCTTGTTTTATTAAGGATATAAAATTTATCAAAGATAATCTTCATAAATTTTACTCCATTTTCATTTTTACCATCATAGCCTTAATTTTAAGAAATAAAATTAATACCACTTAATAAACAATTTCCCATCACCTAGTTCATCATAACTTCCAAAATTCTTTATTACCGCCCGCCTTACTTCTCAATTTTCTTGTTTAAAAACATAGAAAAGAATTAATCCCATATACGTTAGTATTCTTTTCATTATTTCTCAGACATTAAACATTTTAAATACTCTTCTCTATCTTGTCAAGTTAGGATAAAAACTCTATCTCATCATACGCACTCTGCAATAAAGCCTTGTATTCAACAATGTTGGTAAAAATAATTACAACTCATTTGATCTGGAACGGTATTCTTTTTTTGAAGAAATATTAAGAATATTATTCCTAAAAAAGAAGTAATAACCAATAAGATTTTAAGAAATTTTACCATTTTTTTGTTTTAGTTAAAAAATAAAAAAGGAAGGAAAAAAAGGATTTTTTTATCCTAAACGAAGCGTATATTTCTTTCCATTAATTCTTATATTCGCATAATCTACACCTAATTCAACATATCTTACACAAGATAATTCTATATCCTCTTTTACAAAGAGAGCCGGTATTCTTTTTCTGGTATCTTCATATTTATTTTTAGGTGCTTCATAATCTTCAAAAATTAAAGTACCTAATTTTATATTCTCTGGTTTTTCTGCGGGATTTTCTTTAAAATATTCTATAAGAAGAGGGGAAATTATCCGCTCTCCTCTTCTTAATTTAAATCTTCACTTTGGCACATAATTAGCCCGATAGTGCTCTTTTAACTTATATGTCTCTAGATATTGATCTTTAGGATTAATAGAATAATAAGGATCTTCTGCTCCTAAAACTAAAATTCTCTTTATATTAGACTTCCCTACTTCATCCCAGACTGTTGGTGATGAAGTAAGGATATAATTTATTTTCGCTCCTTCTTTTAGTATTCTTTCAAAAAAATCGTAATCTCTTTCCCGCATAATTAACAAATACTCTATTCGTTTAATATCTAATTTTTGATATTTGAAAGGATATAAAATATGCACATATTTACTATATAATTCTTCCACTTTTACATCTCTTGCAATATTTATTCCTGACCTACCACTACTTACTACCTTTCTAAACTCTCCAAATAAAGTTATTCCTCCAATTTCTGTGTTTATTTTTATACTTGCATTTTCTACACTAATCTTTGCTTCCTGCCTATTTAAAATATTAATATTCTTCCCTTCAATTTTCATAGATATTTCTCTCATATATCCATTGTAATCCTCTACATTAGTATTAAAAATAATTTTTTTATTTTCAAAATTTATTTCATTAATTTTCCCATTTAAAAATTTTATTGTTCCCATAATTTTTTTATTTAAAATATAAAAAAAAATAAGAAGTACGAGCTATTTTTACTCATTATCATCATAATATCAAATAGCCTTTCTTCGTTCCCACATTCAAGGAGCTTCCCTTAAAAATCTTTCAAATTCTGCTTGTCAAATCCAATTAACCAACTCCTCAAATATAAAATCTTTATCTAACATATCATTATCATAATCTTTCCAAAATTGTTGAATCAATTGTTCCCTTGTCATTTCCTTTTTAAGTTAAAATATAAAAAAAACTTGGGCCTGCCGGGATTCGAACCCGGATAATTTGCCAGGCCTTGTCGGCACGTATATAGAGCTAGCGGTGCCCTATATACGTACCTATCCGAGGCCCGCCACCGCCTCGGAAAGCCCCAGGCCCACATAAAGCCGCGACTTTTGGGACGGGATTTCACCGCCCCGGGGCTCGCGGCTGATTTCATTGTTCTTGCCCTCCGGACACTAATTTTTATTTACGAGCGCGAAAGCCGGAGTGGCGCTCGGGCCCCTATGGGCCATTTTTATTTAATAAAAAGAAAAAATCCTTTATTAAAAAGGATTTTTAACAGCTCCTCCGAGCACTGGCGTGTGGACGCCCCGGCTTTACGCCTCCCGTTTCCTACACGCCAGCCAACAACTCCTTACTACACACTACCTTTTATTCGGCAGTGTGTAGCTCGGAGCCGCTGTTTACGCTGTTAAAGAACCCTCGCTAGGGAACGAACCTCGTGAGAGCGAGCCTCGCTCCCTAGCTTCTATCTTTGTTCGCTATCTATATTAATTAGAAAAAATTAAAAATCAAGATTTTTTTCGTTTAAAAGGATTGACATTTTTTATTTTTGTGATATTGTATGTTTTAGTGTTTTAACTCACTAAATCATTCTGCTGTTTCCTAAGTTTTGTGATAAAAGTTAAAACATAAAATCATAACAATGTTTCTTTTTTAGTGATGGTGTGTTGACTTTCTCGTGTTTTGTTGTGCTGTTATTGTTGGGTTTTTGTTGTCTAATCTCTTGACTTTTTCTTTTTTTGTTTATTTTTTTATTGTCTTGTTGATAGTTATAGTTAGTTTTTTTTCAGTTTTTTTGGATTGTATATTTTTTGTATATTTATATATATACATATATATATTTTGAAATATATTTCATTATTTATATATATGTATATATATAAAAAAATATACACCTTCAAATTTCTGAAAAAAAACTAACTATAAAATGGAAAATGTCAAGATATCGGGAGTGGATATAGTAGGTGGTAAGGTGTGTATAGGATAACGGGGTTAGAAAATGTCAAGAGGAAAAAATGAAGCACCTAGGTTAGGTAAGTGCTATCGAAAGTGAAAATAATGAAATATATTTCATTATAAAATTTTTGTTTTGAAATATATTTCATTATAGGTGCTTTTTTGATAGTTTTTGCTATTGACATAGTAGGGCAAAAATGATAAATGCAAGGTGGAGTTTATAAATTTTTTATTTTTTTTATTATTTTTTTATAGTAGGGGTGGGGTGCGGTGCGCGAAGCGCCGCAAGCGGGCCGAAAGCGCAAAATTTTGTGTAAAGTTAGAACGCGAAGCAGCAGTTAAAACCTAGGGTTTACTAACTTTACACAATCTAAAAGCTGAAAAACGCTTTTCTGGGCTGGTTCGATTCTAGGCTGGTGTATTATACTAGCCTCCACAGCTAGTTGCTCTATTTCAAAAAATTACATCAAATAAACCTTGGGTTTCTAGTCGTCTTGTAGGGCATTTTTTTTATTCCTGGTCTCTTATCGCTGTATGTAGGGCGTAAAGTATTAAAAAAAGAAGGCTCGGGTTATAACAAGTCCCCGAGCCCTCTTTCTTCTATGTGTTCCAGAAGCACGTAGCACTCCTGGAGTTGAATAAATTTCTCTATCCAGTATCCCTGGTCCCAGTCAGGGATACTTTTTTTGACAAATAATTCTTGGAGCTGTGCCATAGAAGATGGCACAACTCCAAAAAATCTTTTAAAAAGAGTCTCTAATTTTTTTATTTTTTCTTTAACGTTCATTTTTTTTATTTTTAGAAAATAAAATCTGGAGGGGCAGGTGGAGGAAATATTAAACCTCTTCTACCTGCCATTCGTCAGCAAGGCAGTCTCAAGCAATGAGACTGCCTATTTTCTTTGCTTCTTTTAAATCACGGGCCCAGATGAAACCTGCCCGTTGAAGTTCTCCTTGACTATACGCAGTCAAGGAGAACTTTTTTAAAATTTCAGCATTCTGAAATTTTTTAGAGAATTCGCGAGCCTCCTCGAGACTTGCGAATTCTTTTTCAAAGTCAATAACCCTTCAAGTAGGGTTGTTTTTGCTTTCATAGTAAGGGTCATATGTGTAGACCCTTACTAAAAATTTTTTTATTAAATTTTTTTTTGTCATTTTTTTTCTTTTGTTAAAATCTAAAAGCACCCACTATATTAATCATCTTCTACTAAAAAACACTCTTCTTGTCCGATTTGTAGGGCAGCTTCCTCTTTCCTCAGTTTCTTATCTTTCTTCTTGTAGGGCCGTCCCACCCCAAAGGGGGGCTGAAAGGTGGGTAATTACCCCTCTCAAAACTCCCACCCTCCAATTAACCGGCGCCGCATCTTTCAACATCATCTTGTATACAAAATAAAAAATCAACATTCTGTATACAAAATTTTATTTTTTAACTTTGTATACAAAATGTAAAAACATCATTTTGTATACAAAATGTAAAAAAAAAACATCATCTTGTATACAGCTTTGACTATTTAAACTTTGTATACAAACTTATAAAAAATATCACTTTGTATACAAAATGATAAAAATCTTGATTTTGTATACAAAATTATTATTACTTTGTATACAAAATTTTATTTCTTAACTTTGTATACAAAATGGCTATGACAGCATCATTTAGTGCTCGTATTAATATTAAAACAGCTTTAGCTATTGAGGAATTTATGGAAAAACATAATTTGCAAACAAATAGGGAGTTTTTGGAGTATATTGTAGAAAATTATTTATCTGATAAAAACAAAGTGGAAGAAATACAATCCAAAGAAGACGAAGAAGAAGTTTGGGAGATTGGGTAGGAGACTTTATAACCTTGCGTTAGCAAGGTTAAGAAGGATTCCTTGCGTTAGCAGTATTTACATTTTAATACATCAATAATGGTAACGTTAAAAATTAAATGAGATATAGAGGCTATCGTTAGAGAGCTTGCTAAACAACAAAAGAAAACTCCTCCAGAAATTATTGAAGAAGCAATTCTGTCTTATGAGCTTTCACAAAAAGCAGTTCAAGAGAATTTAGGCTTGCAAAAAGAAAACGAAGCGTTAAAAAAGTATATAGAAAATCTTGAAAAAGATTATGATAAGGTTAACAAACAACTTAAACAATGTCAATCACAAGTAAACTATCTAACTAAAGTTAAATCAAAAAAACAGGAAGATGATATCGTTTTTTAAGATATAAATAAAAATAATGGTTAAAAAAGCTATAATTGATTATATTAGAAGATGACCCAATGATGAAATTTATACTCCAGAATATGCTGTTTATCCATTGTTATCTTATCTTCCTAAAGATAAAATTTATTGGGAATGTACAGACTTTTGAGATTCTAAAATAACTAAAGTATTAAAAGATAATTGATATAAAGTAATATGAACATCGTTTGATTTTTTGACACAAAAGCCAAATTTTGATTTTGATGTCATAATTACAAACCCGCCATATTCTCTTAAAACTCAATTTTTAAAAAAAGCATATGAATTATGAAAACCATTTTGTTTTCTTTTACCTTTAACAACTTTAGAATGAATAGAGAGATGAAAATTATTTAGAAAGTATTGAATAGAATTGTTTATTTTTGATAAAAGGATAAATTTTTTGGGGCAGAAGAAAAATTGTTGGTTTAATACGTCGTGGTTTTGTTGGAAAATACTTCCTAAACAATTAATTTTTTATTCTTTAAAATAAATAATGCTACCATTAAAAGTTTATGATTTGGATAGGGCGGAAATATATTGATTAGACATTATTACTAATCCATATGTTCGAACAGAGGATGATCTTTATTATGTAGATTCGAAATCAAAAGAATTGCTTCAATGGAAGCAGCAGTTTTATGATAGTGTAGAAATTAAAACAAAAACACTCACTATTAATTGAGTGTCTTTTACTTTAAAGCAGCTTGATTTAACTCCGCCAAAAGAGTATACTCAGCGACTTAAATCAGAGCAGGCTAAGCAGTTAATTCTTCAGGGTATTAAGGATAAGATTTATGATCAGTTGGTTTATGACATATATTTTCAGCTTTATCATTTTCCAGATATACAAGAATATAAACAACAAGACCTTTCAATTATTTTTCAACTTCCATTTCAACTATATTATCAGGAAGCATTAAAACTCAAACAACAATGAAAGTATGAGCAGCTTTATAATTATGTTATCAAACATACATCGCAGTTTTATCAAAATCCTAAAATTCCGACTCCATATATTCCTGTTTTAGCAAAAGAACATTTGAAAGCTCCTGATTGAAATCCTTTTAGACCATTTTTGTGGCAACTCTATTTTCTTTATAATGAGCCGAAATATAAAGTAAACTTGGTGCTTTCGGCTCGTCAAGCTTGAAAAAGCACGATTTCAACTTATGTTTCATTTCTTCATCTTATGTCATTTCCTAAAAAAGATGTTCTTTATGTAGTTCAAACTCAGCAGAAGGCTAAACAGCCGTTTCAATATTTTGTATCAGTATTCGATAAATACAAAAAAGCAGGAATTATTTCTATTTCGGAATCACAATTTATAATTCGCAATAATATTACGGGGTCGCGTCTTATAGTGCTTTCGTCTCAAGCTGAGTGAGGAACAGCATCATTTTCTTCTCCTATTGTTATAATGGATGAAGCTTCATTTATATCCAATAGAATATTTTGGCAAACTGTTCCAATACGAAATAAGCCGAATTGAAAGTTTTATGCTTTTTCAACTGTGTCGCGGGAGGCTAGAGAGAAGCAAACAGATTGGTTTCGAGATTTATTTAGAGAAGTTGAGCTTGGTATTGGTGATTTTAAGGATTTTACGAAGACTTATAAGATAACTTTAGATTATAAGGAAAATCTTACAAAAGAGGAATTAACTTTCATTAACTATATCAAGAAGAAAGATTTGAAAATGTTTTTTGCGGAATATTATTGTACTTTACTTGAAGATAAATCTGTTTTTAATCTTCCCAAAATTTTGATTCCAACACTTCCTGATATAACACAATATGATGCAGTTTATATATGATATGATCCTGCACAAAGACAAGATGAGGCTTGAATAGTTGTTTCTATAGTGAAAGATAATGTGCTTTACACAATAGAGACACACGTTTTGCGTAATAAGTCGTATCAATTTCAAGTTGATTTTCTAAAACAAATCGTTAAAAAGTATTACAGGGCTAATATACCAATTTATATAGCTATGGATACAACAGGTGTAGGTGATTCATTGTGAGATTTTTTGCAACAACAAGTGTCTGTTCCAGTTATTCGCATAAGATATACTGCGTGAAGTCAGGTGAATCATTTATGAACTTATTGGAAGGTACCGAAGAAGGAATTGGTGTCAACGGCAAATATGTTGATAGATAATGAAAAGGTTAAGGTATATGTAAAACTAGAGGAATTAAAAGCACAGATTGAAAATTATTGACAGAATTATGAAGCTGTTGCGTGAAAAGATGATTTAGTTGAAGCTTGGTTAAATTCTTTATACGCATTTTATAATACGCAGTGAAAATATATACTTCAAAATGAAAATACAGATTGAGGCAAGAAAATAACTAGACCTATAATAAATCCAATATTAAGAAAGCGTTTGAGTAAATTTATATATTAGATATATTCGTATGGCTATGAAATTTGAAGATTTAAAAAACATTACACACTATTATGAACAATCTATTTATCCTAAGTGGCTTCAGTATTATAAGCTTTATTATTGAGATTGGAGAGAAAGACGTCAATATATAAAACAATGGCAGTCAAATGAGCCAGCAAAGATTTTTGCAAGGATTGTTGATACTTTTCGGTCAAGAATGTATGACAATAAGTTTAGATTTTATGTTTCTCCTACTTCTGATAAGGATGTAGAAAAAGCTCAATTAGTGCAAGATTTGTTAACACGGGCGATACAAGTTTCTGATTTGCGTGAAAAGTTTTGGAGAAGTGCTAGGGATACGCTTATAATTTGAGAATGATATTGAAGACTTTTGTATTCTTTTGAAAAAACAAAGGTTGAATACATTAATCCTAAAACTTGAAAAAAGCAATTTTATACAAAAAATTTGGAGTATCCAGATTATAAATATGTTTCGCCGTTTGATATAATGGTTGATCCAGCAGCTCCTTCATTTGAGGAGTCTAGGTATATTGTGAATAGGAGGTTGTTGACTGCGCAACAAATACAGAAAGAGTATAAGTATTTGTTTGAATTTACTGCGTCTGATGTTAAAGAACTTTTATGAAATTGAAATTATTTGTTTACAAAAGATTGGAATTTGTTGAAACTTGATGCATTATATCAAAATATTTTAACTGATGTTTCAGATATTAATGATGAAGTGACATTTAATGATAAGAAATATTTTGAGGTTGTTGAATATTGGGAAGATGATAAATTGATTATTTGGATAAATTGAAAAGAGTTTTACAATGGAATTAATCCACTACCAATAAAGAAGAAGCCGTTTGTACAGGTAACATATGTTATTGAACCAGGTAGTCCAAGATGATTGTGATTGTGATTTTATTTAGCGCATATAGAAAAGATTGGAACAGCTCTTCAAAATGCTTTTCTTGATGATGTTAAATTGAAAGCAAATCCAGTTGTGAAACGTAGAATATGATTAAATGCGGCGTTGCCTAATGATGTATTGGAGATTGAACCAGGTGCAGTTATTCCTGTTGAGGATCCAAATGATTTGCTAGTAATGGAATTGTGAAGGGTAAATTATGATTTACAAAATGTATATCAATTTTTATTAGCAGAAGCGATGATGATAGCTTGAGTAAATGATATAGTGATGTGATGACCACTTATGAAAGTTGACAGGTCAGCTACATCATCGGCATCGAGAGTAGAAGCATTTAAGGCAAGAATGTTGTCTTTCTTTGATTCGATTAATAGAGCATTGTGAAAAATAGCAGAATTCTGGTTGGCTATGGTTATAGCATATAACAAGTGAAAAGATTTTACGTTTAAGGTGTTTGACGACGAAAGAAGAGAAACTATTTTCAAGACAATAAAATTGGAAGATATAGAATGACAATTTGATATTATATTTGATACAGAAGCGTTAAAATCAGCATTAAGAGATATAGCTCTTCAAAAGAAATTGAATTTCTTGCAAATAGCTTCTCAGTTAGCAATAGATCCGATAAGTCGTAGGCCATTAATTGATTTGTGAAAGTTGGTTGAATCTATTGCGTTAGATATGGATTTACCTGATATACTTACTAAACAACAAAAAGAAATAACACCACAGGAACAACAAGAGCCAGTTCAACAACAGTCAGTACAACAACAAACATCAACACAGCAGACAGAGAATATAGAACAAAAGCTTTTAGAAGCGGTAGATGAAGCGACTAAGGTAGCAGAACAATCTCAAACAGAAAGTCAGTGAGAACCTCCTACTGAACAAGCTCAATTAGCTAAGGAGTTATTACAAGAAGCTTTAAATATTAATTGATAAAAATGTTTGAGAGGAAAATAAGGATTGAGTTTAAACCTGAGCAGACAAAAATATATAAGTATGTAAATGATCCGCAATATGAAGAATTTTTGAAATTTGTGAAAAATGAGATGATTGAATATTTAAATAAGCAAGATTATAAGGGGTTTGAGATAATGAAGCAGTTTTATGAGAAACTTTTACATATTAAAAAATCCTCTTGATTTTTAAAGAAAAATTATTAATTTCAAGAATAAGGGAAAATTTTTATTTTGTAAAGGGAAAAAATGCAAGATCAAGACTTGAGATTTTTTGAAGACGAACAACAGGAGGTAGAGACACAACAACAGCCGGAAGTACAACAACAGCAGGCGCCTGCTGACGAAACGGGTATAGATGAAGCGGTTGGTATGTTGTTTGGATTTAATGATTATGAAACAGAAGAGGAGGAGAAAGAAGAACAAGAAGAACAGGCTAATGAACAAACTACTTCTGAAGAAAATCAACAAGAACAACAAACAGAAGAAGAAAATATGGAGGAGATAAAACAAGAGGTAGACGAATTGTCTGAGTTGGTGAATTCCCTTGATATTGAGGATAAGGAAGAGGAGCAAGAACAAGTTGAGGAGTTGCAGCAAGCAGTAGAGTCAGGTGATGAAGAGGAGATTTTGCAAAAACTAAATGAACTTGAGGCTGCGTTAGAAGCGGAAAAGTTAGAGAAGGAATGATTGCAAAGAGAGAAAGAAATGCTTTTACAAAAGATACAAGAATTGCGTGATAAGATTAATCAATTAGAGTTAAAGACTTATGACTATTCTGATTTAGATCAAGTTTTTAATCAAGATTGAAATTTGAAAGCTTTTGTGAAATTGGTAGCTCTTTACAAGATGAATCCAGAAGCTATTTCGAAGCAAAAGCTTATTGATGCGGTGGATAGAGTAATATTAGATTTGTTTGGAGTAAGTGTGAAAGATTTATTAGAACAAGAAGCGAAGAAAGAGAATGAAGTGATGAAGATGGGTAGAGAACAAACACAGCCAATAGAAATTGAAATAAAGGACAATTCTAATAATTTAGATGACTATTTGAATTGAGCTATTTCTGAATTGTTTGGATTATGATAATTTATTTATATTTTAAATTAGACGAATAATGGGTTTCCAAGATATAATGACATCTTTGCAAAAAATACCTGGAGTGGGATTGTATTCGCAACAAATAATTAAATACATTTCTCCTTTTATGTCAGATGTTTTGTTTGGTATTGATGTAAATGAACCGAAAGCAACAATTAACTTTAAGGAACTTTTAATCCAATCTACTACTTCTGAAGATGGTAAAAGTGTAAGATGGAGATTAGTTGCTGCTCCTGAAAAAGTAGATGAATTGGCATCTGATGCAACAGCTGGTTCTACAACAATAACTGTTAATAATGGTACAATCTTTTCAGTAGGTGATAGTATTAAGGTTGGTACTGAAAGAAAATTTATAGTTGCTATTGCTGGTAATACTTTGACATTAGATTCTAAATTAGATAATAATCATTCTGCTGGTGAAAAAGTTATAATTGTATCTCACGCAAAAGGTAAAGGATTGCAATCAGATAGAAGTATAGGTAACTGGCAATTTGAAGAAGAATACAATTATTATCAAGTGTTTGATAGTGTATTACAAACAGATTGGGAAACTATTAACTCTCATATTCTTGGCGCATATGTAGGAGGTGGTGATATGTCTGAGGTTTTGAAGAATAAAGAAGTTCAAGCTAGATTACAAGATTATTTAAGATTAGAGTTTATAAGAACAATTGGATATGATATATTAAGAGATATAGAAACTCAATTCTGGGAAGGTATAAGATCAGAGCAAACAATCGGTGGAACAGTTAGAAGATACACAGGTGGGTTCGAACAATATAAAACAGCAGAAATAACTGGTAATGCAGCTTCTAAAACTGATAAAGAATTGTTTGATGAAATTTGGAAATTAGTGTATGATACAGAAAATGAAGCAGCAAAAATTAGAGCAAGAGATATTGTTATTGTATGTAATAATACATTCTATCAAAGATTCTTAACACTTGAGCCAAATAATATCCAATATCCATCTGAACCTGATAAAGCAGGATATCAATTGTCTAAATTGTTTATAAATGGAAAAACTTATGAGGTAGCTTATAGTCCTGTGTTGGATGAGCTTAATCCAGATCCTACAAAAGGTGTGGCATATATCTTCCCTAAAGATTCAGTAGCTGGTAAGACATTAGAATATATAGGTATACAAAAATCTTCTAATTCATTGAAACCTGTGAAGAATAAAAAGGATATATTAGTAACAATAGATCCTACTGCACAAGCAGCTGGTGATGTGATAAGAATGAACTTTATGTTCCCATTGGCATTTATTTTCGGAGGTTATACTCCATCAAAGAAAGTGGACGTATACAAGAAAGTAATATATGACAACATGGCATAATAAAAAAAAAGGAGCACTCAATGTGCTCCTTTTTTTTATTGAAAAAAAAGTAAAAATAGTTATTCTAATATTGATTTATAAATAATTAAATTTTTGATGTATAATTATAAGACTGTTTGAGAGGCGATTAATGATTTGACATTACAAGTGAACGAGGTGTTGTCATCAGCATTATTTACAACACAATTTTTGCTTAATGTTTTAAATGATGCTATGGCTTTTATTTATTGATTTCATAAGTGGAGTTGGAATGTTGTGAAGGAAGAAAAGGAAGGTGTAGAAGAAGAAAAAAATATAAACATCAAATATCCAATATTAGAAGTTTTGGTGGTAAAGGTAAATTGAAAGCAATATAAGCAAGTGGAATATTTTGATGATAGAATGGAAAATAGTTTTATGATTGTAAATTGAGATAATACAATAAGTTTTAAAAATCCTGTATCGTGAAAAATTGAGATTGTTTATAGAAAATGGTATACGCCGTATACAATTAACGATTTAAATAAAATCTTAGATATACCATTTTTTTTGAATGATGTTTTAACAGCTTTAATGGCAAAAAAGATTTTGCCTTTATGGTTGTGAGAATGAGCAGGACAATTGCTAGTAAATTATATGAATGATGCGTTGAATCAACTTAATTTGTATAAGCAAATTGATACTTATGCAGAACCTAAAAGAGAATTATATCCTAAATCTGTAAATAATGGCAATAGAAGTGTTAGATTTAAGGTTCCAGAAGTGATTTAATCAAATTTTCAACAATATTGAAAATTGTGAAATAGTAAATCCTCCATATAATGAGGCTTTTAAATCTCAATATTTTTTTCTTAAGAAAAGAGTTGGTGTGAGTGGTCTTTATGTAAACGAATCATATAAATTTTTGGATATAAGTTGGTATAGAGATGATAATAAGATTGAGGAGTTTTTGTTATGAAAAGATCAGGATTGAAAATATGTAGTTTTTAAAAAAACAGATACGTGATATGAAGAAGTGTTGACAATTTCGGAGTGAGGAGAATATGATTGATTTGTTTCTATTCTTTGAGGTGGTCAAAGGTTAGTAGATGAAGGAGAAGCAGATGGGGGAGATGTGAATCATTTAGTGGACAATGATAAGTCTTGGAGTGATAATGAATTAGCAGGATATTATGTGTTTTTATATGATAAAACCTGAGCAGGTCAATTAAGACAGATTTTATCAAATACTTCTAATTCTATTGAAGTGTCTTGATGGGATGCTCAACCAGTAGCTTGAACAAAATATAAAATTTATGAGAGCCTTGTATATGTTATAGCTATTCCGTATAATTGAGGATTGTATGTTTATGATTGAGTGGAATGGTGGAGTTTGCCTATGTTTGAGGGATTTAATATAACTAATGTTGCTTTTTGGGAAAATAGGTTGTGGTGGACTTCTTGAAATAGATTATATTATTCAGAGCAGTGAGATTATTTTTATTCACCATATTGAAATGAACTAATATTATCAGATAAAGATGTAAATAATCTTTATCCATATTGAACTTATTTGTTAGTGTCTACATCTGAAAAGATTTGACTTGTTTATAAATGATTGTCAACTGAAACAGGTAAGGAATTTTTAGCATTAAGAGATGGGTTATTACAAATATGAGTAAAAAATAAAAATGCTATTGGGATATATAAGTGAGGATTGTATTTTATATCTTCAGATAATAGATTATATACTTTACAAGTACAAGTAGTTGGAACTGATATAATATTAATATCGCAAGATTATTGAGATATGCCAGCAAATTTTATTTCTAGATATCAAGATTTTGATATTGTTTTGTATGCTGATGTAAAGTATTTGTATTTAATAACAACTGATTGAGAAGTGACGTATGAATTTTTTTATGATAGTTATTATCAATGATGGTTGTCTAATAAATATTCTATCTCATTTTATAAGAAAAAGTTTGTAAGATCGAAGGAGTATGTTATATGAAATTGATTTATTTGAATTAGGTGATGAACTACTGATTTATGAAAGCCTTTTGGTCAAAAAATAAGAGCTGTTATATGAGAACAAGATGTATGGCAATGGAAAGAAGTTAAATTTGTTAATTTATTGTTTGGATTGAGTGATTATGTGCAAAGTTGACAATTAAATGTTTATGCAAATATAGCTAATAAAAGAATAGGAAAAACACGAAATATCGATTGAGTTGGTTATATTTCCGACCAAGCAGATTTGGTAGAGAATACTTATGGTAGTTCTTTGTTGTGATTGCCTATTTTATGAGGAGATAAAGCAGATTTGTATAATAGGACAGCAGTGGTAGATATTGTGCAAGTGAATGTTTGATTTACTTGACAGATAATAGAATTGGAATTGACTAGTGCCGAGTCTGAAAATGGCTTGTTTTTTGGGTGATTTTTTGTATATATTAATAAAGTACATCCTAAGCTTAAATATTACAGAAATATTATTTAGTTTTTAAATTAGTAATATGGCTACATACAACTGGGATCAATATCTTCAAAAGTTTAATAATTTGTCAGCTTACGATTTGTATAATAAAATTAAATCTCAATATGGTGATATTAGTAAAGTTGTTTCGCAATTGGAAGATTATGCTAGAAAAAATATAGCTATTGATGATACGAATCAGTATTCAAAATTTATGGAGCTTGTAAATACTATTAAAAAGAAATATAATGAATGAGCAAAAATTGCGCAGACAAAGCAATATATGGATAAATTAAAAAAAGTTATGCAAAAGTATAATAATTCTCAAGTTGATGAGAAGACTAAGCAACAGTTAAAACAACTATATAATATGGTAAAAAACAAATATTGGAATTGGCAAGCTGGGCAAGATTTTATGAAGTGGTATGAAAATAAATTCGGTGTTGAATCATTGCCTACAAATACGCCTTCTATTACTTTATGAAAAGATATAAAACCACCTAAATTATGAGATAATCCTAGTGAATATGATATAGGATTTAGAGCGGGCTATGAATCAGGAGCTGGTGCTTTTATATCTAAATTTAATGATTACAAAAACTATGTTGATAAAATTTTAGAAAATTTTAAAAATGTGTTGTGAGAACAAAAGAATGATATATTAAATATTAAAAGTAGATTAGATTTGTTTAACACAAAATTAAATGTTTATAAAAATATTCTAGACACAAAACAACAGATTTGGGATAAAGCTTTTGAAACAATTTCAAGTAATATAGAAAATTTATCAAAACAATATCAACAAACATATTGAAAAATTATGGATCGTATTAAAAATTATGAAAACTTGGTGAACAAAACATTTCAACAAATGAAAGATAGACTAAATTTAATTTGAGAATGATATGAAAAGGCTTTAAAATTTTCACAGGCTGCTGCGGCTTCTGCGGCTGAAAAAACATTAAGATGAGTTACTGGTAAATGAGCTGCATTAAGGGTAGCGAATTATTTACAGAATCTTGCTATGAAAGGTGAAGCTGATTTAGCTAAGTTAAGGGCACAATTAGCAGAACAATTAAATGCATTAGATACTAGTTATCTTCAATTAAAGAATGCTATTATGCAAGATAAGAATTTAACAGATAGGGAGAAGCAAAATTTGTTGGGTAATATAGAGGCTAGAATGTCGGCTCTTACTCAATTAAAATCGCAATTGGATAGTGGGTTAGTAGGTGAGGCTGCTAAGCCTTATTTAGAAGAAATGGCTTATCAAGAATGAAAAATAAATGCTATTGAACAAGAAAAATTAAAACAAAAGCTTACAGAATTGGATTCAGTTTGGAAGATGAAGTCACCTGTTGTAAGACAACAAGTTATTTTGAGTTTTTTGGAGAAAATAGATCCTTCGATTAAAATAACTGATGAAGTTATTAAAAAAGCGTTGGAAGCTCCTGATTTAATTTCAGCTTTAAAAATATTGAGAGATGAGGTTGGTAAGCAGTCAACTAGTCTAAATAATGCTTTAACTAAATTATTAATGTATTTTGCAAATCAAAAACAATCTTGATGAAACACTCAAGAAACAAATACATCTAAATTAACAATAGCTCAAAAATTAAATAATCCTTGAAATATATTAGGTACTTGAGAAGATATTGCAAAGTCGTTAGGAGCAGAAGATATTGTACAATGGAGTAATTGATATAAATACTTGAAATTCAAGACACCAGAAGATTGATTCAGAGCTATGAAGCAGTTGTTGTTATCAGATAGTTACAAAAATCTTAGTGTGGCTGATGCTTTAAAAAAGTGGGTATGAAATGATAATCCAGTACATTTGAAAGTGGCTCAGCAGTTTCTTGGTAAAGATAAAATGAATATGAAAGTATGAGAGTTGTCTAGGGCAGATTTGTTTAAGTTATTAATGGCTATAGCTAAGTCGGAATGATTTTTTAAGGGTATGGGCAAGGAGCAAATACAACAGTTTATTAAAAATTTATATAATAAACTAAAGTAATGAGTCAAAAAATTAAAATTAAATTAAATCGTTCAGAAAGTAAAAGACCGTGAATAGTAAATATTATAAGTCATTGAAGAAAGCCTTCAATTGAAAAATTACGTGAGCTTAATGATGTTGATGTAAGTTGAGTTTCTGATGGTGATGTCTTAAAGTATGATTGAACTTCTTGAAAGTGGAAACCAGGGAAAGTTTCTTGATGAGGAGGTGGAGGAGCAACTAAATTTACTGAATTAACAGACACTCCTAATAATTATACAGGACAAGCAAATAAAGTTGTAGTTGTTAAATCTACTGAAGATGGACTTACTTTTTCTTCAATAACTACTACTGATGAGAAAGTAGCTTTAAATGCTTCTGATACGCCTTGATATTTGGAAGATAAAATTGATGGAAATACTATTAAATCAGATTGAACAAAAATAGCAGTAGATTGAAGTGTGTTGAATGTAGATAAAGTTGATTGAAAAGATGTAGATGATAGTAAAACAGATAACACAGCTTTATGGACAGCACAGAAAATTAAAAATGAAATAATAACTACAACTAGTAATAAAGCCGATAAAGTAGCTGGTGCAACAGCTTGAAATTTAGCAGCTTTAGATGCTTCTTGAAATTTAGTAGATAGCTGATACAAACCAAGCGATTTTGCTGAAGCTACACATACACATACTTGGAATGATATAGATAAAACTTGAAGTAAATTAAGTGATATAGAAAATGTGCCTACACCTACTTCTGCTAATACTTATTTGAAATATGATGGTTCAAATTATGTTTGGGATTTTCCAGAAGTAAAAGCAAAAGCAAGTATTTATAAAACTTGACAAAGTTATTCTAAAAATGAATTAATAACTGACAATAGTTATTCTAATCTTTTTATTGCTACAAAAGATTTTGTAGCAACAGATATAGTTACTGACACAAATAATTGAAATATAAAATCTGTTACTTCAGGCTGATTAACATATAAACAACAAAATGCATTTTGAAAAAAGAGTGGTGATTCTATTACAATAAGTTTAACTAAATCTAATTCTGCTTTAAATAGACACGTTTTTGTTTTAAAGAAGCAAGAAGTTTCTTCAGTTAATATAGAGCCATTTAAGTTTGATGGTACTGATACTAATTTAGATTATGATTCTAATTGGGTAATAATGGATGGAGATGTACATTTGAAAAAGTCAGATAAGTTTACTATGGAAAAAGAGGATTTTTATTATAAAAAAACTATAGATACAACTTTGTATAAAGATATTGTTCAGATAGATGTTAATTTTATAAGTTAATATAATACATATGGAAATTAAAAAGATAGTGTTTACACCTTTAAGTTCATCCAGTTTGGCGTATACAGCTATTGGTTGAATAAGATTTTATGATGTTGATTGAAATCAAATTGATGTTTTGGGTTCGGGAGTAGTTACTGATGATCCAGAAACTTTTGAAACAGATAAAGTATTAATTACTGCTAGTAATTCATATCATAATGGTGACCAATACAATGTATGAAATGCGTTTAGAAATGATAGACCACAAACAGGTGCTTTTTGAGATAGGTTTTATTGGTTATCTTCTAATGATAATCAAACATTAACAGTAGAATTTAAAACTCCAATAGATAAAATAAGTAAAATAGAGTTTAATCCAAGGCCAGATTCAAAATATTCAAATAGAGGTGTAGATGAAGATTTTGAAATACAAGTTTATGATAGTGGTGACAAGTTAATAAAAACTTATACAGTCACACCTGAATATAAAACAGTTAATAATATACAAACGATAGAAACACCTGAATTAACTGAGATTAAGAAAATTCTTTTTGCTAAACCTGACGGAAGTGTTTGGCGTTATGACAATAAAACTAATTCGTGGATTCAGGTTAAAACAAACAAGAACTTATTGAAATCAGAAGATTTCCAAAAATATGGACACGATTTGCCGTTTAATATAGATAAGACGAAATTAACTGCTTTGGATGTTAATCCAGAAGTATTAGCTTGGTCGGATGATAGTTCAAAAACTTCAGCTAATATGAAATTAGATTTTGTTTCTTATGAAAAATTGATAGTACAAAATAATCCACTTAGTTTGTTAGATTATGAAACAATTAATTCAATTACTGTTAATACAAAAGGAACAGGAAAAATAAGATTTTTATTTTCAAGAGATTTAAATAATTGGTATAAATGGAATGGGTCTGATTGGCAACTAATAAAATCTTGAGGATTAGATTATACAAGCCAACCTGATATTAATTTAGTTTTAAATGAAGGAATGTCACCTTCCACTATCAATTCTTTAACTTGGACAGAAATTCAAAAATTATATAGTGGTTCTTCTGCAACACCTGATAAAATATGATTTGCTTTTGCTTTACAAAATGATACTGGGACAGATGATATAACTTTAACTTCGCTGAAATTAAATTGTAATCCGAAAGCATTTTGGAAGGATGTGTCAAAGGATTGTGAAATTCAGCAAGGTTATCAATCTATTATAATTACATTTAATTTAGATTGAGACTTTAAAGTTAATTATATGGATTAAATACTATAAATTAGTTGAATTTTAAATCAAAATTAATATATTATGAAGTGTAAGAGTAGTTTATCATTAAGTTATGATGTAATGTGAATGGCAGATTTTGCTACGATGTGTATATATTATGGTAAACAGGTTTTAACTTTTTTCTGGGAAAAAGTTTTAATAGCAATATTTGTCGGATTAATAGCATTAATAGTGGATGTATATCACGCTCAAGAGATAGCTTTAACAGCATTGATAGGGTTAATGGTATTGGATTTTATCTTGGGTTTTTATAGAGCAATCAAGCATTGAGAAGTTTGTAGTTGGAAGATAAGATTTTGAGCGGGTAAATTTATAGTTTTTGGAATTATTATACTTACTTGATATTGGTTAGACCAAGTGTTTTTTAAAACAAATATGGAACGGGGTTTTCAATATTTCTTTATCTTATATTTATGAGTCGGTGAGTGAATTTCTGTGTTAGAACACATCGCAGCAGAATGGAAAGTAAAGTTGCCTTTGTTGGGTGTACTAAAGAAAAAACAAAGACAATTAGAAGATGTAAAGGATTTTAAAGATATTTATGATTTAATTACTAAATGAAAATAATGCAATTTCCTGAAATTATTATTATGCGACCATTAATACCACTTATTCAAGCTTGGGTTTGATTTGTTAAAAGCTATGAAGTTTTACCAAAAACATCTCTAAATGGTGTAGCCATAATAAGTGCGATAATCTTCACATATTTGTATGCGTTTTGATATAGTTTGGATTTTAATATGTATCAGCTTTTTATGTCAGGATTAGCTAATGGATTAGTATCAATAGGTTTTTATAAGGCTTCAAAATGACTTTTATCTTCTAAAAATAATAACAATGGCAAAGAGTAGAAAAAAGAAAACAACTTCAAAGAAAAAACCACAAGTAATTAAATTAGGAAAAAAGAAAATAGTTATCAAACATCCTTGAGCTACAAGAGCAGCTTGTAAAAGAATGGGATATAGTTCAGGATGTGATCCAAGGTGTTTGAATAAATTAGCAAAAAGATGAGGAGTGCGGACAGCTAGAGCTAGGTTAGCAAAAGCTTTGTGTAAAATAGGTAAGAAAAAAAGAAAATAATTTATTTTTTAAAAACTATTTGACAATGGAATTACTATATGCTTTTTGAGGTCTAATAGTTCTTTGAATTATTATTCTTTCTTTAATGGCTTTCTTGAAAGATAAAGATGATGATTGGTCTATTCCTGATGATCCAGGAGCAAAAGCAAAAGAAATGTGGGAAGCTGATCCAAGAGACTTTAAGGTAATAGACTTGTTGTGAGAACCATCAGAAGAAGAAATTAAAAAAGCTCCCAAACAAAGAAATTTGATAGATGAATGGTTAGACCATACATATAATCAAGGTTCAACAGGAAGTTGTACATCGGTAGCTCTTACTCACGTTATGAAGATATTGAATGCTATAGACTATGAAATGAAAAAATGAATAGAGTTAGATTGGACAGACTTGCGGACAAAAATGGGGCATAAGATATGAGATAAAAGAGGAGATTATTTAGAAAATGCGTTGAAGACTCTTTATAAAAAATGAGAGTTAGGAAGCGTATATGACGAAAGAAAAACATTCTTTATTGATGGATATGCTTATCATCCATTTGACGCAAGTAATAAGTGAATTAAATTAATGAAATATTTAATTTGAGTGAAAGGTTATCCATTGTATTTCGCTACAAGATGAAATAGAAAAGTTTGGAGAGATATGGTAAAAGGAGAAATAACTCACGTAATTACTCCAGAACAAGCAACTTGAGGCCACGCTTTGTGTATAGCAGGATATGATGATGAATATTTTTATGTAGTAAATAGTTGGACACCTAATTATCCAAAGGATAACCCTTTAATATCTATGTTTAAATGGCCTATTAGATTGTTCAAAGAAGCAATTCAAAAATGAATGGTATATTGGAGATTTTTTGTGGTGTTTGATAAGATAGATAAAGAAAATATGTTATTTCCAGATTTTAACAATAATAAATGGAAAGAAGCATATGAGGCAGTGAAGTGGGTAAAGGAAAATGGAATAGTTAAGTGAGTTCCTCATAGTGATGGTAAGTATTATTTAGAGCCAAATAGACCATTAACTAGATTAGAGTTTATTGTAATGCTTTATAGATATACACAATGGTTGCAACAACAAAGAGTTGAAAAAGGCTAAAAAATTATTAAAAAAGAAGTAGTTTTATATCGTGAAATGTGTGGAATATGGTGCAAAGATATTTCAGCATAATATAAGGGAGGTGGAAGCATTAAGCTGCCTCCCTTTTTTATTTAGTAATTCTTGGAAATATGAAACTAAATAAAGAGCAAAAAGAAATAGTAAAAGCTAAAGCTGTAGAATACTATCACAAGGGAATAAATACTAGACAATTTGTGGAAATATTAAAAGCAGAAATATGATTAGAATTATCTCTTGCACAAGCAACTTATTATCTAAATGAAGCAAAAAAGCTGGCTAGTGAAGAGCAATCAAAAGAAGATAAAGAATTGTTAGCTTTTCTTAAAAAGAAGGGAATAGGATTGAAAGAATTAAAAGAATTGTTTAAAATTAAAACACTAGAAACAAAAAAGCAATATTGTGAGAAAATAGGAGATGAGGGAGAGTTGGTTTTATGAATTGTGTCAGACACACATTTAGGAAATAAACTTTGTGCTTTAGATGAATTGAAGGAGTTTTATGAGATAGCGAAAAAAGAATGAGTACAAGTTTTTGTGCACGCTGGTGATTTAACAGATTGAGTACCAGAAGTATATCGCTGACACACTTTCGAATTAGCAGAACCATCAGCAATGGGACAGGTGGATTTAGTAGTAAAAGAATATCCTAAAATAGATAATGCAAACACTTATTATATTCTTGGGAATCATGATCAAAACGCTCTTAAAAAAGTAGGATTAGATATAAGTCAATATATTTCTATGTTAAGAGATGATTTAAAATTTATTTGATGGTATAATGGAAGAATAATACTAAATTGAATTATTGTAGAATTGCAACACTGAGGTGGGACTTGAAGTTACGCAGTGAGTTATAAATTACAAAAATATCTTGAAACATATAGACCAGATGAACAACCAGACATTTATATCCTTTGACACTATCATCAAGCTTTATATATGGTTTATCGTTGAATACACTCTTTTTTACCAGGAGCTTTCTTAAAAGAAAATCTTTTAGCTAAACGTTATAAGTTGGGGAACACAATATGATGATGGATTGTACGGATAAAAAAGAAAAATGGTAAAAAACAGGTGTTTGCAAAATTTATTGAATTTAATTAATGTATGATTATATTGTAAATAAAGTTTAGAACATAAGCTTTTAAAATGGTAGATATTAAACAAAAATTAACAAATGTTTTTTCGGATATGAAAAAGAATATAGATGGCTTGGTGGATGAAGTTATTAAAGTAGCAAAAGCTTTACCAGACTTTCCTGAACAATTTAAAAAAGATGTAGAGGAGGGTATATGAGGTGTTTTAGATTGGGGAGCTAGTATTCCTAAAAATTGGTATGAAACAATAAAAGAAAGAGTTAGTGAGTATAAAGAGAAGGGAGAAGTTCCTTCTTTATTAGATGCTGCAAAAATTTCTTTAGAGGCAACGGAAGCAAGTTTATTATGAAAGCAAGATACTAAATTATGAGAAATAAGTGATTATATAAGCCAACATAATTCTGATTTAAATTGGTGGGATAAGATAAGTGGATATTTGTCAGATGTAGTATGATTGAGAGATTGGTGGATGGAAGAGCAGAAAGAGAAACAGAAACAACAGGAAGAAGTGAAAGAATGGGCTGATGAATTATTTAAAGATTTGTCAACTAAATTAAAAGATGTAAATCTTGACAATAAAACTTTGTCTTATTTAGCGCGTTCTTATTATAATGATATTTGGAAGCCTACAAAACAATTAGTAAGCGTTGTTAAAAATGAAAAAACAAAAAAGTTAGAAGAATTGGCAGAGCAGCTCAAAGATTTGTTTGTACAAAAATTAAAGGAATACAAGTGAGATTTAGAAAAGGTGAGAAATGATAAAGAATTAAAAGAGCTGGAAAGACAATGGCAGCGTTATAAAGCAATGATTTCTATGGAAAGTGCTACAAAATCATTATGAAATTTAGAGAAAGATTTTAAAGAATGATTATTAGGACCTATAAAATGAATATGGCATTGATTAGAAAGTGCATCTGCTTGATTAACAGCAGGAATTTCTGCGTTAAAACATTGAATTTTGTCAGATAGCGATTATTGATTGTCTTTTATAAAGGATATAAGAAAACCTAGTGATAGTGTAGCTACTGAATTATTGCATGTTGTTAAAAAAACATTTGATAATTTGCCAGAACTTTGAGGAATGATTACTCAAGTAATAACAGCACATAAGCTTCCTATGTGATGATTTACTAAATTTTTGACAGAAAATGCTATTGTAGATTGAGTTTTGAATCAATATTTAGATCCTACTCTAAAGCAGAAAACAATAGAAGCTGATATGTTGTTTGATAGTATTGCAACAACATTATTTGAGTGAATATCTAAGTTATGAACAAAAGCTTTAGATTGGAAGAGACTTAAAAACTTTGAAGTAGAATTACCTAATTGAGAAAAGGTAAAATTATATAAATTATTGTGAGATCCTAAAACAGCAGAAGAAGCATCTCAAAAAATAAAAGAATTAGTAGATAATAAATGAAAACTTGATTTAAATTTGTTGAAAACTTTTGTAGAAGATGTAGTTAAAAAACTTGATGATACTACAAAAACATCATATAAAAAAGCTTTTATAGAAGCTTTGTGAAAAACTTATAAGCAAGCGGGAGAAGAAGATTTAGCAAAGTTTTTTGAAATGGTGTCAAAAAGTTGAAGTAAAGCAGCAATAGATAAAGTATTCGCTGATGTTCAAAGTGTGTTTAGACAGTATTTACAAGATATAGAAGAATGGTGAAAGAGAATACAATGAGGAAAGAATGTAGAAGAAATTTTAAAATGAATGCAATTAAAAGATAGATTTTTAAAAAAGTTAGAATTAAGTTTGAAGCCAGAAGTATGAAAAGTAAAACAAATTGATGACATAAAAAATATAAAACCACAAGAGACAATTAATGTCTTTGATATCCAGAAAATAACGGCTACACCTAAAATTTTGACAGATAAGGATGTTATTCAGAATTTAGATAATGCAATAGCTTATGCTTTAAAGTGAGTTAAATGAAAATGAATAAAACTACAAACATTTGCTAATAGATTAAAAACATATTTTGAAACAATTAAATGATGAAAATTAACTCCACAAGAAAATCAATTTATAAAAAATATTTCTAATCAATTGTCAAGAATTATAAGATCTAAAGATTTCAAAAACATAAAAATTAAGCCATTATCTAAATTATGAAAGCAAATAGAAGAATGAGCAAAATGAGCGTCAGAAAAATGAATTATTTATTTAAATACATTAAAAGAACTTTACAAAAATCCAGAAGAATTTTTCATCGTATTGTTTCACGAATTAACACATCAAGCTGGTATACAAAAGTTAGTAGAACAAGCATTATGAATTAAAAATGTTGATAAAGTTTACAATGAGATAGTGAATGGTTTTAAACAAATTTACGATAAAGTAGATGAACCAACAAGGCAATATATTGATAAATTGTTTAACACAATCTTGAAAGATAAAGAAGAGTTTTTGGCATACTTAGCGGGAGAAATATTGACATTTGGAGGAACAAAAAAACTTGAACAATTTGTAGAAGTTCTTAAAAAATCAGGAATTGATATAGATGAGAAAGCTATTAATGAATTTTATCAAGGACTACAAACCTATTTAAAAACAAGATTTGGGTTAGAAAATATAGCTGATGTTTCTAGGTTTATTAGATTTGCTAAAAACATAAATAATGCTATCAGAGAATGATTAGATATTATGAAGAAGATAGTTGCTGACTTATGGAAAACCAGAAGTATATGAGCGCTAGAAAAATATATTATGACAGAACATCCAGAAAAATTAATTAATTTGGCAAAACAAATTTGGAAATGATATAGTAATCTTAATTTTGAGGATGAATTTGTGAGAAAGGTATTGCTTAATCAAATCGTGTTGAACGCAGCTTGAGAAAATGGATTTAAGTCAGCTATAGTGTTTACATATTGGCAAGAATTATTGAGATTATTTGAAAAGTTAGAAAATGGAGATTTATGAGCTGTGGAAAAAATCTTATGACTCAATAAAAAAATAGAAGAAATTTTGATAAGAACCTGACTTAAGAATACAGAATTTTGAGAAAAATTAATGACAAAATTAGATGAGATATATAATAATATTACAAAAAAATATCTTGCTTTTAAATTATTTATGGACTTTAAGTTGGATGAAGAACAGATAAGAAAGATTTTGAGAGATGAAAGTCTTAATGTAGAGCGTTATACAAAAATTAATTTTCTACAAGATATTAAAAATTTTGTCAAAACAAAAACTGACATTCATTGAATAAATTCAATTTTGCCTTTCTTTATGAGATATATGACTAAATGACATATAGACCAAGTGTGATTATCATTATTATTTGATGTATGGTATAGAACATTGAAAGAATTATGAATTAATCTTAAAAAGTCTAGTGAAGATTTGTTAAGTAAAGTTGTAAAGAAATTAGTGGAAGATAGAAATTTGATTAGTAAAGATAGAAGTATAGCCAATTTATTTAGAGAATTGTGATTTGATGTGAATGATGTTAGGTTAGCAGAAAAGTGATTAAAGAGAATATTGAAATGAGAAGATGCTAAAAAAATATTAACTGAATTGGAGCAACAAGGAGTTTTGCAAAAGAATAAGACTTTACAAAAATTTATTGATAGTGAAGATTTTATAAGACTTAACTATTTTAGATTTGATCCAGAGTTAGCTTATCAAATAAATAGATATTATATTGATAAAAATCCTAAACTATATAAACTCAATAAACAGCTCTATAATCTTATAAAATGAATGTTAGATGAAGCAAACAAGGCTTGAATTGATGTTGCTCGTAGAGAAATAATGTGATTAGATCCTAAATTATGAGCACCTATTCTTGAAACTGATGGTAAAAATATTATAATAATGGCAAATGATTGAAGAAAATATGTTTATAATCAAGCAGAAAAAACTCTTGAAGAAGCAATAGCTAGACAAAATTTATGAGATATTTTTGAAACAGATGTTCTAGTAAGGCAAGATAATGCTGTTTTTGAAACTAATATAGAGCTTTTAAAAAGAAAAAATAATTTTATAAAATCATTTAAAAGATTCCTATGAGAATGTCTAAATGCGATTTAATAAAAAAGTTTTTTGACAAAAATCCAAAATACAAGGCATTGATACATATTTTAACAGACTTGCCTTATGTGGATAAGGTAAAACCTTATAAAGAGTTGTTTGATGAATTTTTAGAAACTATAAAAAAAGATCCTACATTGCCTCAAGATTTTAAAGAATATGTGGAACTTGTAGTAAGATGATATGAAAATATGTCAATTTGGAAGTCTCATATGTATGCTTTTCTCGAAAAGAGGACAATGGCTGATATGATGAAGAATACTTTAAAATTATTAAAAGAAGGAAAAATAAATGAACTGGAAAACCAATTGCAAAAGTTAAAAGTAGATTTAGCTCAAGAACCAGACATCTTAAAGCAGCTTAATATTTGATGAGATGCCGTATTTATTCATAGTTTACAGAGGCTGTTGTTGGAACTGAAAGCCACACCTAAAAACAAACATAAAGAGATAATAAAGAATTTCATAGATATTTGGTCAAATAAGATAGCTTACAAAAATATAGAATCGACAGAATTCGCTATTTCTATTGCTAACAAGTATCAAGATTTAATAAATTTCTTGAAGGAGCTTTGAGAATGATTTTGAAATGTTAAGACAATACAAAGAGATTATCAAAGAGTTTGGTCTAAAAATTGATTGAAGACTTTTGATAATTATTATGAACTTTATAAACAAAATAAAAATAAGTTCGCTGATTTTTTGAATAGGTATAAAGCAGAAAAATTTGTTGCACCTATAAATATATCTCAAAAAGATATAGATAAATTCATAAATGAGTTTAATAAAACAACTTGAAAAAAGATAGAATATATAGGCACTTATTTAGGAAATGTAATTGTTTTTAGAGATTTAAAAGATTGATATTTAATTCCTGTGGATTTAGATGAGTTTAAGTCGATTAGAGAAGGAGTGTTAAATTTTTATAAAGATTTAGAATGAGGAGAAGCAAATTTAAGACAGATTGTAAATGACTTGGAAAGAGAAGGGAATGTAAGTATAGAAGATGTAGTGAAATCGATTCAAAGTAGACTTACACCTTTCCAAAAACAAACTCGAAAAAAAGTGTCTGAATCTATTGAATTTTTAGATAATATTGAATGACTAGCAATTGCTGATTTAGTAAAAGAATTTTCTGAATTACCAGAGAATTTAAAAGTACAATTATATGATAAATATCAGAAAGCTATTTTTGAAAAATTAGGACAAAATCTATTTATAACTGCTGTTATGTCAAATTTAAATTATTTGGAAGAATATGCTCCAGAAGTTTCTGGTTGGATAAAAAAATGGCTTCCATTTAAAAATTATATTGGAGATGAATTAAAAAAAGAATATAAAGAATTGACAAGATTTTTTATGGACAAACAAAACGTGGAAGTAATATTACAAAAAATACCTTATTATATTACACGGGAAATTATAGGAGATAAGATTGAGCAAATAGCTCCTGAAGTAATGAAAATTTATGAAGAGCAAGGACTTCATTGACTTGCTAGATATGTTAGTTATAAGTTTTGAGTTAATGAATACGAATTTGTAAGTAAATTCAAAAAACTAGAAGAGCAATATAAAAATGCATTAACGTATGATGAAAGATGAGTAGCTATGTTTCTTAATTATTATTTTGATGGTAATTATGATATTGATTCTTTTATAAATGATATAGTAAAGGCATTTAATAGGATTGTATTTAACGGAGAATTAGGAGAAGAAGAAACAAAATTATTCAAAGACAAACTATTGAGCTATATGAAAATGTATAGGAACCTTAATCAATTTTTTATACATATAAGAGATGATTTGAGATATTTTGATGATTTTTTGTGAGAATATTTCAAAAAATATTCTGTTCATAAATGACAAAAAAGTTATTTAAAATATTTGTTGAAAACTAAATATCAAATTAATGAAAATAGAGTGGAGAGAATAATGTGAGATTTGTATTGAGAAACTTTGGGTAAAAATTTCATAAATAAAGTGATGTTGTGAGTTAGAAGATGGCTCTATAAGTTAGAATTAAATGCTCTTTCTTTACATTGATGGACAATTGCAGCACAAAACTTAGCGTTTGGATTGTGGGAAGGATTGACTAGATTTGGATATAACAAGAAAGAATACAATAAAATACTGGAGCTTTTAGATGATGTAGATTCGACTAATGAATATGTTTTGTATTTAAAGAAGCATTTATGAAGGATTTTAAGGGAAAATCAATTTTATATTCAAACAACTAAATATTTAGATGAACATACGCATGATTGGTTAACAAAATTAGGGATAGTTATTAATGATTTTATAGAAAAAAGATTTGGTAAAGAAACAGATATATGAGACAAAATTACTTCATTTATTAACTCTCCTATTGGTTTTGCTGATGAGATTGTAAAAAGAACTTTGTTAGAGTATTGAGCATTTGCGAAAGCTTTGGATAATTTATGAATTGATTATGAAGATATAAAGTTTTTGATAGATAATAAACAATGGCAGGAGCTTTATAATTTGTTTCAAAAAATAGAAGCAGAAGCAACAAAGGAAGCTAACATCTTTTTTACTACATCAGAACACGCTTGATTAACAAGAAACATATTTAGTAGATTGCCTCTTTTAAATTTCTTTGCATCTTGGTGAAGTAAAAAAGTTTGAGAATATTTGTATTATTTAATTATTGAACCATTAGATACTTGAATAAAGATTGGTAAACTAACTTGAAATCCTTGGGAATGATTAAAAGCATTTGTTAATACATTATTGCTAAACGATAGATTCCAAGCTATGTTAAAACAATGAATATTGTGATGATTGTTATATTATAAGACATTAAAATTAAATGAAGATCCGGTTGAGCCTCACGAATTTATTATGCAAAATCTTATACCTGTGCAGGCAAAAGATTCGTTTTTTGTTACAAGAGCTATATCTGATTTTGTTAGTGCAATATGATTTGTTAATGAAGAACATAGGGAGGCTCCTACTATATTAAAGGCATTATTTGTTTTGACAACAGCATTTAAACAATTTTCAAATCAATTTGGTAAGGAGTATAAAACGTTTGCTGAACTTTGAAGAAATACATTGGAGTTAGCAGAAAAATGAGAATTAGATTTAGCTACATTTGGTTCATTAGTAAGTAGTTGGTTGGCTGATTTGATGGTGGGTCCTATGACTTATACTTTGTTTGATGAATATAAATGAATAAGACAACAAAGATTTGATGATAGAAGTGTATGGGGTGTTTTTGAGGGATTTTTGTGAATCAAGTTAACAAAATGGACTGATACTAAACATAAAATGTATATGATAAGAAGTTTTGATAAGTTTTTGCAAAATCCTATGAGTTACATTACTAATGTAATGTCGTTTAATTTGTTATGACAAACGTATTGAACTTATTGGAATAAGGTAAAAAATGAAAAGATAAAAGAAATTTTGGCAAAAGATAACGTGTTCCAATGATTAATCGAATGACAAATAGCTGATGAAGTTTATGAAAATAATTATAAAGAATTACGGAGCTTAATTACATCTGCTGATTTGTTGGAATGATGGGATTTAAAATGAAAACCATCAGATAAACAAGCAAAAATTACTTTACTTAAAAAAGAATTAGAAGAGAAATGAATTAATTGGGAGCAAGCTGTAGCTATTGTTAAGAGTTGATTGTTAAGAAAAGATGAACAAGCTATTTTCCAAATAGCACTCGCTGCTTGAAGTAGGCCTTATGGAGCTATGCTTGTATCATTTGCTGCTCAAAAGCTTTATGATGAAATGGTTTCTAACACCGCTAAACAACTAGGAATTAAAGAAAAAAATCTTCCTGATAAAATCAAAGATCAGATAAAACAACAAGTTATCAAGTTAACATTACCACATCTTATAAAGTTAGATAGAAAAGTATGGGCTGATGTAATTGGTGTATATTTGAAAAACAAATATTTAAAAGATGAAAATTTAAGAAAATATTTTGTTGATGCTGGCGGACAACTTAACAGATATTTAATGCTTGATGTGTTTGCGCAGATCATAGATTTATGAGAAGCTGAATTTAATGCTGATAAATTTACATCACTACCAGCATTATTAAGTCAAGACATAAAAGATGAAAGGTTGCCTAACGTCTTATCTGAATATTTTGATTTTATTGATTCAATGAATGTTTTACCACAAACAAAATTGATAACTAAAGCTGCTTTATTATATGCTAATTTTAAACAAATAAAAAACATATTAGAAGCTAATCCAGAAAAATTTGGAGAGGCAGCTGACAAATTAGCAGAAATCGTATGGGATACTAGTGATAAAATAGTTCAAAATCCATCAGTGTTAGAAGCGTTAATGTGATGAAGGAGTGCTACTTCTGTAAAATTAAAGTGAATAACTAAAATAAAGTTGGCAAAATTGCCAAAAAAAGTTTATCAGAGAATGAAAGATTTAAAGAAAACAATCATTAAACAGCCTAAATTTAAACCAATTGTAGTGAATTATATAAAACGCAAATATTTAAAGATAACTTATAAACCTTTAAAAATTAAATTACCATCTTATGACACAAAACTTAACATTAAAGAATTGAAACCAAGAACAATTAAATCAATTGTCATGAAAGTCGCTGAAAGACGCGTTAAATCAAAACGCTTTAAACGTCCTCGCATCAAACCTATCAAAAAGGCAAAAACAAATACAAGAACTAGAACAAAAATTAAACCAAGTAGGCCTAACAGATAAATTTAGTTTTTCTAAGTTAAAAGACCAAATATTTAATGCTGTTGTAGCAGCTCCTAATGGAGAAATTATTCCTGATTTTTTGGAAAGATTAAAAGCGATAAAAATACGGAAACTTTTAAGATGATACACAAAAAAGGGACTCTCTCTTGAGGAGCTCCTAGGTCTTAAATCTGATGATACTTATAAACTTAAATTGCATCAGATTTTAGATGATATTTGATTAACAGACAAAGCTGTGTTTGAACAATTGAAATATATAATGGAACACGCTTTTTATATAGTTCCTGTTTGAAAATGAAAAGATATGACGTTTATGAAAGTACCTTATAATAAGGTAATCAATATGGCAATTAGAGAATATAGTTTATTAAAGGATTATATAGAAGATGATTCTCTTAATGCTTTAAATCTTCTCAAAGTAGATCAGAAAAAACTTCAGATAATCTTTGGTGATGACTTATCTGATTAGTTTGAAAATTATAAAGTGTAAATTTGTATTGTTTATCCTTTTTTAAATATACTAACACAATAGTTAAATGTCATAATTTTGTAAGATGTTGAAGATTAGCAAATTGATGTTCACGAAGTAATTTTAATGGATTTGTTTTTGAAGTGTTAGCAATTTTAAGTTCACAATAGATTGTTTTATTTGGAATAGCTATTATACAATCAAAGGGCTTAAGAGAAAATCATTCATCAGGAATTTTGTAAAATCGTCGTCATTGTTTTTTAGCAAAATGATGTAAGGCTGTCTGGAATTCCTTTTCTGTTGAAATTAGCATCTAAATTGTTATAAAAAAATAAATATTGTTTTAGTTGATAATAATTTTTAAATGAAAAAAGTCAATTATTTTAAATGAGAGGACATTGCAGTTAAGGGCTTAGTTAATAAAGCTAAAGAATTGGAAGCAGGAATTTTAATGACAAAAGATCCAAAATTAGTTCTTCAATATTTAGATGTGTATGCTGATGTTCTACAAGTCAAAAAGTTAGTGAAAGCAAAATTGGTTGATTATTTTATAGAAAGAAATCATATAGACAACGAAAATAATTTAAGAATTCAATTTCATTATATAGCAGATATTTTATTAGCAGATGAGATGGTGGATCCAGCTATAAGAAGCAAAGCGTTGAAATATTTGCAATTAATGACTCTTCAGGAAAGAATGGAAAAGTTTATTGACATACTTCCTGATAATGTTCTAAATTTACAAATTGTTAATGTAGAATAATGAGGTATAGGATACAATGACAAAATTTTTATAAAACAACACTTACTACTCAAATCCCAGCAGGAACAGCTACTGACACTACAGAAAAGTATTTTCAAGTAGCAGAAGCTCCAACTGCTAATAGTGGATGGTTGATTGTTGATTTTATAAACGAAAATAAAAGAGAGATTATCTTCTATCATAGAAGAGAATGAAATGCTTTATATTATTATGATTATAATAGACAAAGGCCTTCCATTCAGCACGAAGTTGGGGCGATAGTTCAAATGAATGATGTAGCTGAATTTATCAACTGGCTAAGTAAAAATATTGATGATTTTGGATATGTTCAGCAATTAGAAAAGCCAGGCCTTAGGATTAAGGTGTATTGATGAAAAGTAAAAGTAAATAATCAAGATGTTGATATAAATGACACTATTTTAACTCTTAGTGATGATGCTACTAATTATATAGTATTTGATTACACAGACAATTCTATAAAAGCATTAACAAATTTAAGTTGATTTACAGGTGTTGTATTAGCAGAAGTTAAAACTTCTTGATGAGATATAGAAAAAATTACTGATGTAAGGCAAGAGAAATTGCCTATTATTATTGATTGAATAACTTTACATTATTCTAATTGAAAATTAGAAATACCAGAATGATGAGTTACTAATAGAGAGTTAGCAAACGATAGTGTATCAACTGATAAAATACAAGATGCAGCTGTTACAGAAAATAAAATAGCAAATAGTGCTGTTACTACAAATAAAATAGCCGACGCTAGTGTAACTAATTCTAAGTTAGCAGATAACAGTGTATCTACTAGCAAAATACAAGATTCTGCTATTACTAATAACAAAATATCAGATGGAGCAGTAACAAATGAAAAAATTACAGGACCTATCGATTGGAATAAAATTTCAAAAGTAGGTAGTTCTATTAATGATTTAGAAGATGTAAATGTGACAGAAAAATCTGATTTACAAGCATTAGTGTATGATGCTTCTACAGGTAAATGGGTAGCT
>Ga0256836_1000094_pt1 | contig 53766 bp, 57 predicted proteins | sample 4561380metaG_FD_185974 | JGI IMG/M metagenome (GOLD analysis project Ga0256836, IMG submission 185974) | Hydrothermal vent microbial communities from Guaymas Basin, Mexico - 4561-380 | ecosystem: Environmental > Aquatic > Marine > Hydrothermal vents | place: Mexico: Guaymas Basin | collected...
ATAACTTCGAGAGTGATGAAGCTCGCAGTGAGTATGTTTTACAACATCTTACAAAGGACAAACAAGAATGGAACACAGCGAACTATTAGTTGATTGGTCACGTGCGCAGTTTGCTTTGACAGCTCTGTATCACTGGCTTTTTGTACCACTGACACTCGGTCTTACATTTATTGTTGCTATTATGGAGACTATCTATGTAAAGACAGGTGATCCTAAGTGGAAGACAACAACAAAATACTGGATGGGTCTGCTTGCTATTAACTTTGCGATCGGTCTGGCTACCGGAATTATAATGGAGTTTGAGTTTGGAACGAACTGGTCAAACTACTCATGGATTGTAGGAGATATCTTTGGAGCACCACTTGCTATTGAAGGGCTTATGGCTTTCTTTATGGAGTCAACCTTCTTTGCAGTGATGTTCTTTGGATGGAACAAGGTAAGCAAAAAGATGCACCTGCTCTCAACCTGGCTTGTAGCGATTGGTTCAAACCTCTCAGCACTTTGGATTCTTGTAGCAAACGGATGGATGCAACACCCAGTAGGTATGCACTTCAATCCAGATACAGCAAGAAATGAGATGGAGAATTTTTGGGAAGTCTTTTTAAACCCAAATGCCGTAAGTAAGTTTTTACATACTATCAGCAGTGGTTATGTTCTTGCTTCACTTTTTGTTATCGGGATCAGTGCATGGTATCTTCTTAAAAAACGTGATACACAGTTTGCAAGAAGAAGCATCATTGTAGCATCGAGTTTTGGACTTATTACATCTATTTTTCTTCTTACAACAGGTGATGAGTCAGCACACCAGGTAGCGCTCAACCAGCCAATGAAGCTTGCTGCTATGGAAGGTCTTTATGAGGGAGAAAAGCGTGCAGGAATTGTAGCTTTTGGTGTACTCAATGAAGCAAAAGAGATAGGTGATGATGCAGAGGAGTTTTTATTTAGCTTTAAAATTCCCGGAGCCCTTTCATTCTTAGGCTATCATGATTTAAATGCCTTTGTACCAGGTATCAATGATATTGTCTATGGAAACAAAAAACATAACATCATCTCCGTAGAAGAGAAGATGAAGCAGGGAAAACTTGCAATTGCAGCTCTTAGTGAGTATAAAACTGCAAAGAAAAACCATGATATGCCAAGAGCGCAAAAAGCACTTGAGGTTTTTGAAGCAAATCAAAAATATATGGGATACGGATATCTAAACGACCCTAAAGATGCAGTACCTGATGTATCACTGTCATTTTACAGTTTCCATACTATGGTAGGTCTTGGAACTTGGTTCTTGGTTCTTTTTATCATCTCACTTTATTACTCTATGACAAATGAGATGCACAACAAAAAATGGCTACTCTATGTTGCACTCTTTACTATTCCTATGGGCTATGTAGCACAGGAAGCCGGTTGGATCGTAGCTGAAGTCGGTCGTCAACCGTGGGCTATTCAAGACCTGCTCCCAGTTGGTATGGCAGCATCAAATGTTGCAAGAACGAGTGTAATGATTACATTCTGGCTCTTTGCGATCCTCTTTACAGGTCTGCTTATAGCTGAAGTTAAAATCATGCTCAAACAGATTAAAATCGGACCGGAGGGACACTAAGATGGATATTACATTATATGATTTACAAGTTTACTGGTGGCTGCTGGTAAGTGTTATCGGTGCTCTTTTTGTCTTTATGACTTTTGTACAGGGCGGTCAGACACTGCTTTATACTCTGGCAAAGACAGAAGATGAGCGTGACCTTTTGGTAAACACACTTGGTCGTAAGTGGGAGCTTACATTTACTGCACTCGTTATGTTTGGTGGGGCTCTTTTTGCGGCATTTCCACTCTTTTATGCGGTAAGTTTTGGTGGAGCATACTTTGTTTGGATGGCGATTCTATTTTGTTTTATCATCCAAGCTGTTGCATATGAGTACAGAAAAAAACCAGACAACCTTTATGGTGAGCGTTTTTATGAGATACTTCTCTACATCAACGGTAGTCTAGGAATTTTTCTTATCGGTGTGGCACTCGGCACGCTCTTTAGCGGTGGTAACTTTACAGTAAATGAGATGAACCTCTCTATGTGGACAAAACCTAGCTATGGTCTTGAAGCATTGCTAAATCCGTTTAACCTTGCTTTTGGTTTGATGCTTGTTTTTCTTGCACGTATGCAAGGAGCACTTTATTTTTTAAATGCACTTGATGCACCAGAGGTTACTGCTCGTATCAAAGATGTTCTCAAGAAGAACTTTGTTATCTTCTTGGTTCTTTTCTTATATGTTGTAGCTACTATTTTACTGCAAGATGGCTATGTATATGATCCAAAAACAAAAGAGATAAGCATCGAGTCTATGAAGTTTTTACATATCTTCTTAGATCTGCCTCTGCTTTTAGTTGTACTTTTAGCAGGTGTTGTAACACTTCTTTATGGTGTATATATCGCCCTTTTTAAAGAGTCTCGCAAAGCAATCTTCTTTACAGCTCTTGGAACGGTTTTAACAGTTATTATTGTTATGCTTATCTTGGGTGTTGATAACTCAGTTTACTATCCATCTTTGGCAGATATGCAAAGTTCACTTACCATTGAGAACAGCTCAGGAAGCTACTATACACTCTCTGTTATGAGCGTAGTATCACTACTTGTTCCAGTTGTTCTTGGCTATATTGTTGCAGTATGGCGTTCTATGGATAAGACAAAAGTGACAATCGAAGAGATCAAATCTGATCCGCACCACTACTAAGGAGAAAATATGGAATATCTAACAGAAGCACTCTGGTATGCAAGCTGGCCTGTAGTGATTATTTTAAGTGTGAAGTTTGTACAGTTAAATCTCAAACATTATGCAAAGATGGAGCGGCTTGAAGAACTTGAAGCACTCCATTCTCAAAAAGAGGCTTAAAATTCCTCCATTAAGAAGCAGCATTGGATCGCTGCTTCCTTGGAACAAAAGACTTTTTAATAGCAGTATGTTGCTAAAAGTCCCTCACGCAACGCCTTATACTTCTCTTCACCCTCTAACTTTTTAACAATCTCAAGCGCAAAACAAAGAGCTGTCGCAGGACCGCGAGAGGTCATTACATTGGCATCTGCTACAACCATAGAACTATCACCCTGATACCCATCTTCTCTTATCTGCTCTTCTACTGATGGGTAGCATGTATAGTTCTCTTTAAGTACACCTGCTTTGTTGAGTGCAAACGGAGCAGCACAGATAGCACCGATGTTTTTGCCTTTTGCATCCATCTCACGCAGAAGATTTTGAACATTTGCATCATCTGCAAGAGCATGCGTCCCATCCCATCCACCGGGAAGCACGACCATATCAAGCTCATCAGCACTAAAGTCAGCTACTTTTGCATCTGCCTTGATAGTAATACCGTTTGCCCCTTGAACCAACATCTCATCATTCAAAGCCGCCACAACAACTTCAACTTCAGCTCTGCGCAATACATCAATGATACTAACCGCTTCTATCTCCTCAAAACCTTTTGCCAATGGTACTAAAACTTTTTTACTCATTTGCGACTCCTTATTTTTTCGTTTTGAATTATTCTAGCATGCTTTAACTAACATTACTCTAAGGAGCGATTCCCTCACGCACGACTTTTTTACCATTTCGCATCACTTCAACATGAACCAGTGAGCCTGAAGGTGCATCTTTCATATACTGCATAAACTCTACATAGCTTACATTCTCTTTACGTTCACTACCCTCACCGACTGCTATAACATAGTCTTGCACATCGAGTCCAAGTCGTACATTTGCAGGCATACCATATGCGTAGTTGGATATCCAACAACGGATGTACTTTTTAGGCTCACTCGCTATCTTATCAGCATCTCTTGGATCATACCACTCTGCGCAGGTATATCCCCAGCGATACCCACTCCACTTACTCTTATGCAAATCTTTGAAAAACGGGTAGCCATGCTTATCAAAACCATAACCATCAAAAGCATATGCATAATATTTTCCCTCTTTGTCCAAACGCTTTTGTATATCAAAGTGCCACTGCATATCTTTGCTAAACCGTAAGCTCTGTGCCATCGTTGCGATGTCCAGCTTCCATGCACCATCCTCTTTTTTAAAAAAATAAGGCGAACACTTACGATTTTCATCATAAGGTAAAACCGCCAAGACTGCATGTGTATCACTGCTGTCAAGGAGTGTTTTTTGTTTTGCAAGGCATGGACGCAGATTATGGATCTCATGTTTTTGGTTAATATCTGTCACAACCCACTTACGAAAAAACTCTTGCGTCTCTTTAGTGTAAATATCTAAGTTTGGATTTTTATTGTGCTCACGCAAGCTTTTTATGTATTTTTGTAAAACATCTTTTGGCATATCTGACGCTATAGATATGACGTTTTTACCCTCTTTTGCGTGAGTATCTTTTTTTGCTATGTTTGCTTTGCTCTTTGCACCAGCACCTATAGAGTCACTCTTCATTGCAGGCATAAACTCTTTGCCCGTACGTGCTTCAAGAGCTCTGTCTCGCACAAGTTCGGTTATCATATAAAGTGCATCTGCAAACTTTTGCTCACGCAAATAGGGAACCATCCCTTTTCGCTCTATATAAGAGACAAAAGCATCGGTATAGACACTTTCAAGCGCTTTTGAGACCTCAAGTCGTACTGCATCTGTTTTTGGATTGATAACAATCAGAAGATCTTTTCCACTTTGAGAACGGCTTGTATCTTTTAGCTTTTGAAACTTTTTGTTTGCAAAAAGGTTAATATCTTCCTCTTTTGTTGTTGTAGCAACACGAAAGTCAATATCAAAATCTTTTAGAAGTTCCTCGTTATACTCTTTATACATTTTCATTACAACAGGAGTATTATCAAAAAGATGTGCATTATCTTCTATAAAAGAGCTTTTAGCTTTCTCTTCACAAGCAACAACAAAAAGAGTAACAAGGCTAAGAAACAGCGCAAAAAAGAGCTTTGGCATTACAACTCTACTTTAAAAGATTGATGTGCTTTCTCTTGAGCATGAAAATACTCTCTTTGAGTATATCCTGCCATCTTTGCCATCATATTCGCAGGAAAAGTACGAATGTAGGCATTAAAATCACGCACAGCATCATTGTATCGCATACGTGCAACATTTATGCGATTTTGCGCCCCCTCAATCTGAGACTGCAACTCTAAAAAGTTCTCTGAAGCCTGTAGTTGCGGATAGTTCTCAGCAACCATAAACAGCTGCATTGTTGAGTCTTTTAATGCTTTGTTTATTTTTGAGAGCTCTTTTATCTCTTTTTGTCCTTTAGGTGTTTGCGCTGTGAGATGTTTGCTTGCATCTGTTCGCAGTGCCGTCACCTCTTTTAAAACACGCTCTTCATACTGTGCGTAATGCTGCACAATCTTTATAAGGTTGGGAAGAAGATCCAGCTCTCTTTGCATATTTGTCTCTATCTGTGCATAGGCATTATTTATCATCTCATCTTTTGTCACGATTCCGTTATAGGTAGTTACCAATATACCTGATATCATAAAAAAGAAAACTATTCCAAAGAACCTTCGCTTTCTCTCTCCTTTTGTCATGCCATATCCTTTTTGTTTTCAATTATATTTTGTTATTTACTACTTGTCAATAGCTTTTTTTCTTCTATATTCCATAACTCACCATTCCTTCACTAGTTGGACTTCTGCGTTTAATTGAATTTAAAGATATCTCTGATAAAATGATTCAAATCTATAGGATAGGAGAATTTTTATTATGCGATTTTTAATTATTTTTCTATCCCTTTTCTTATCTTTTTTTACATCATGTAGCAGTGACCTCAAGAAGAACAAACCTCTTACAATAGCTACAAATTCTTGGATAGGATATTCACCTCTTTTTTATGCCAAAGAAAAAGGTTATTTGAAAAAAAATGGCATTAAGCTCTTAGTAAATGTATCTCTTGCCGAAGCAGCAGAGCTTTACAGTGTTGGAAAAGCAGACATGCTGACAACAACGCAGCATGAATACTATGCTCTTAAAAAAGATTTTGATCTTGTACCTTTTATTTTACTTGATCGCTCCAATGGTGGAGATATGGTCCTCTCAAACAAAACTATTGATGAGCTGCAAAATGCAAAAAGTATTACGGCTTATCTTGAAATTGATTCTATCAATGCAGAAATACTCAAAGACTTCCTAAAACTCTACAATATTCCACTGAACAAACTACATATGATAAATAGAGATCAGGCACAGATAGAGGATATTGAACCAAATGACAAGCAGGCCATAGTCATTGTTACTTACGTACCTTACAATATCTCTCTTGAAAAAAAAGGGTTTCATGTCATTGCTTCAACAAAAGATATAAACTCTATCATTGTAATTGATTCTCTTTGTACATCAAAGAGTATCTTCAAGAAGCAATTTGAAAATCTCAAAACACTAAAAAGCATCATTGACCGTTCGGTAGAGGAGCTTATGCAAGACAAAGAAAACTCCTACTTACTCGTTAAGAAGTATCTTGGAAACTTAAGTTATAAAGAGTATCTTGAGTCGCTCCAGACCATTACATGGATAAACAAACCATCACCAGAGTTACTTGATCGTATCGAACCTCTTGGTTATGAAAGAAGATATATATTACCATGAAAAACATATCTATTAAATTTTTTATAATCTTTATTCTTCTTGCTTTCATGGGCAGTCTTGGCATGATATTTGGTGAGTTTTTCAAAGAAGCAAAAAACTCTACAGAACAGCTCTTAGAAGAGAATATTCAGTCCACTGTTTTAAACCTTAAACACTTTTTAAATAAAAATCTCAAAAAACACAATATCAATCAAATAACAGCCTCTTTAGACAACACTATCAACGGAAATGCTCTTATTAAAGATTTGCATATTGTAGATGAAAAAAATAAAAAAGTCATTTATGCAACAGATAGAGACACCGTTATGCAACATCCAGATACAAAATGTATTGCAATCTCTCAAATTATTAATGCTGATATATTTAATGAACAATGCTACTCTTTTTCTATTAAACTCTTTGATAAGTTTGAGCCTTACTACTACAAAAGTTATGTCTATTTAGATAAAAAGTATATTGACTCTCTTTTGCAAAATCAGATAAATAAATATACTATTATGTTTATAGGATATGGACTTTTTTTCATCATAGTTATTTGGTTGCTTTTAAAAAAATTTCTTGTCAATCCACTTGAAAAGCTCCGTCAATTTGCCTACTATCAGACAAATACCCCTAAAGAGTTCTTTATTCAAGAGCTTGAAAGTATTCGCTACTCTCTAAACCTTACATTTAAAAGGCTACAAAAAGAGCAGGAAGAACTTTTCAACCTCTCTACAAAAGATTCTCTCAGCGGTCTCTACAACAGACTCAGCCTGATGGAAAAGATAGAGTGGCTTATAGCAAAAGGAGAACGCAGTAATGAACAGTTCGCACTTCTGTTTTTAGATCTTGACAATTTTAAAAATATCAACGATACACAAGGACATGAATTTGGAGATAAAATACTGCAACATGTCTCCAAAATACTGCTTGATTCTGTACGAGAAAATGACATCGTCTCCCGACTTGGAGGAGATGAGTTTGTCATAATTCTTCCAGAATTAAAAAGTAACGAAACTGTTTTGGAGGTTATCAAACGTATTCAGACACGACTCATTGAACCTGTCGTTTTTAACACTTTAAGCTACTCTGTAACTGTCAGTATCGGTATTACGATCTATCCTAAAGACGGAAGAGATGCCACAACACTTCTCAAGCATGCCGATATTGCCATGTATAAAGCAAAAGCTCTAGGAAAGAACAACTTCCATTTCTTCACAGATAATCTTAACGAAGAGATTCAAAATAAAATTCATATGCAATATCTTATTAAAGAAGGTATTGAAAAAAACTATTTTCAACTCTATTACCAACCAAAAGTCGATATAAAAAGCAACACAATCGTCGGATGTGAAGCACTCATCCGTCTTTTTGATCCTCTAAAAGGAATGATACCACCAAATCAGTTTATCTCCATAGCCGAAGAGAGTGGGCTTATTGTTCCTCTAGGTGAGTGGATTATCAAAGAAGCTGTTCAGCAAATAAAATCATGGAAGAACACTCACTTTGAACATATCAAACTCTCAATAAATGTCTCAGGAATTCAATTTCAAAGTCCTGAATTTATTACCTTTTTAAAAAATAACGTCTCTACAATAGATACCAGTAAACTTGACATAGAGCTGACAGAATCTGTACTTATGAATGACTTTGATGAAAAATTTGCAAAGATAAATGCCATTAAAAAGCTAGGAATCAGTCTCTCTTTAGATGATTTTGGTACAGGTTATTCATCACTTTCATATCTGAAGCAAATTCCCTTTGATACAATTAAAATCGATAAAACATTTATTGATGATTTAGAAGAGGAGAGTGGCAAATCTTTTGTAAATATGATTGTGGGTATTGCAGATGATTTGAATATGCAAGTTGTCGCAGAAGGAGTTGAAACTAAACAACAGCTCGACTATCTGGCTTCTATCAAGTGTGAGCAATACCAAGGCTATTACTGTTCAAAACCACTTCCTGCAGATGAGTTCGAAAAACTTTTTCTCTCTCAAGAGTGCCACTAATAAAACTATTACCAATTTTTGAGTATAATCACTTTAATTTTTTATAAGTGATGCAAATATGATAAAGTATGAATCTATCAAACCCCTTTTGTTTAAATTTCAACCAGAAACTGCACACCACATTGCAGAGACTGTGCTGCGTATGCCAAATATCTGCCAGATCCCTTTTAACTCTTTTTTGGAGTCTCACTTCATCGCTGATGATATGCTCACGCAAGAGATCTTTGGTAAAAAGTTCTACAACCCTGTAGGTCTAGGTGCCGGATTTGACAAAAATGCGACGATGATTCGTGGTATGCAAATCTTGGGCTTTGGCTTTACCGAGATAGGTACAGTCACACCAAAACCACAACCAGGTAACCCAAAACCAAGAATGTTTCGCCATATTCAAGAGGAGTCTATCCAAAATGCAATGGGCTTTAACAATGACGGAGCTTATAAGGTCGTTAAGCGTCTTAAAGAGCGCTACCCATTTAGCACACCAATCGGTATCAACATCGGTAAAAACAAAATAACTCCAGAGCGTGAGGCTATCAACGACTACACACACCTCATAAAAGCCTTTGACGGTTTGGGTGATTATTTTGTCATCAATATCTCTTCACCAAACACACCGGGACTGCGTGATTTGCAAAATGAAGAGTTTATTACAAAACTTTTTGCTGAGGCAAAAGCACTGACAAATATGCCAATACTGCTTAAAATCGCTCCGGACATGAGCCCAGAAGATGCAGTAGCACTTACAACTTTAGCAGTCAAAAAAGGTGCTGACGGTATCATCGCTACAAATACAACCATTGACTACTCACTGGTAAAAAATCCTAAAGATATCGGTGGTATCAGTGGAGCAGTACTCAAAGAGAAGAGTTTTAAAATATTTGAAGCGATAGCAAAAGAGCTCTATGGAAAAACAACACTTATCTCAGTTGGCGGTATCGACTCTGCAGAGGAAGCTTACAAACGCATCAAAGCAGGTGCTTCTCTTGTGCAGATCTTAAGCGGTATCGTTTTTCATGGTCCAGATATGATTATGAATGTAAACAAAGGGCTTGTTGAGCTGTTAAAGGCCGATGGCTATACAAACATCACAGAAGCTATCGGGGCGGACAGAAAGTAGATGAAACGCATCCTCAGTATCTTCACTCTTACAAGCCTGCTTTTTGGAGCAGAGTTTGTCACCTATAACAATGAATCAAAAAATATTGAACAAAAAGCGAGTATTATGAAAGTAAAAATGCCTTCACCCCTCCCAACTTATGAGACAAAGAAACTCAAAAACGGTTTAGAGATCGTTGTAATTCCACTCAAAAACGACTCAAATGTCGTAACAACTGACATTTTCTACAAAGTCGGAAGCCGTAACGAAGTTATGGGTAAAACCGGCATTGCACATATGCTAGAGCATATGAACTTCAAAAGTACAAAAAAGCTCAAAGCCGGTGAGTTTGACAAAGAAGTAAAGGGTATGGGTGGTGTTAACAATGCCTCAACAAGCTTTGACTATACGCACTACTATATCAAATCTTCTACAAAAAATATGAAAAAATCCATTGAGCTCTTTGCAGAACTGATGCAAAATCTCAAACTCAAAGACAAAGAGTTCCAACCAGAGCGAAATGTCGTTATGGAAGAGCGTCGTTGGAGAACTGACAACAATCCTTTAGGCTATCTCTATTTCCGTCTCTTTAACAATGCCTATATCTACCACCCATACCACTGGACACCAATCGGCTTTATCAACGACATAAAAACATGGACGATAGATGATATAAGAGAGTTTCACAAAACCTACTATCAACCACAAAATGCCATCTTAATGGTCACAGGTGATGTAGAGCCAAAAAAAGTTTTTAAAGAGGCTGAGGCTGCATTTGGAAGTATAAAAAACAGTATTGATATTCCTAAAGTAAAATTTGTCGAACCAAAACAAGATGGTCCAAAGCGTATCATACTGCATAAAGAGAGCGAAGTAGAACTTTTGGCTATTACTTTTCATATTCCGAACTTCCAGAGTAAAGATCAAGTGGCACTCAGTGTTATCTCAGAGATTCTCTACTCAGGAAAGAGCTCACGCCTCTATAAAAAACTCGTAGATGAAAAACATTTAGTAAACTCTATCTATGCTTATAATATGGAAAATATCGATCCGGGACTTTTTATCTTTTTAGCGACTTGTAATCCAGGCGTAAAAGCAGAAGAAGTTGAGAGTGAACTCATAAAGCAGATAGAGCTTTTAAAGAGTCAAAAAGTTTCTCATGAAGAACTTCAAAAAGTAAAGACAAATACGAAAGCTGATTTTATCTACTCTTTGGAGAGTTCTACATCAGTAGCAAACCTTTATGGAAGTTATCTGGTTCGTGGTGATATCAAACCACTTATAAAGTATCAAAAGCGCGTTGAGAAACTTGATGAGGAAGAGATTTTACGTGTGGCAAACAAGTATTTCAACTTTGATGCTTCAACAACAGTTATACTCAAAAAGTAAAAGTTTTAAAACTTTTTGGCTATAATTGCACATTATTTTTAAAGGGTAAATATTTATGGATATTGTAACTGGTTCTTCAACCGCACTCATTACTCCGTTTAAAAACGGAAAACTTGATGAACAAAAGTATGCTGATCTTATTGTAAGACAGATAAACAATGGTATGGACGCAGTCTGTCCTGTAGGAACTACAGGTGAGAGTGCAACACTCACGCATGATGAACACAAACGCTGTATAGAGATCGCTGTAGAAGTATGTAAAAATGCAACTACAAAAGTTCTTGCAGGTGCAGGAAGCAATGCAACACATGAAGCTATTGAGATTGCAAAGCATGCAGAATCTTGCGGTGTTGATGCTATCTTCTCAGTAAGCCCATACTACAACAAGCCATCTCAAGAGGGACTCTACCAGCACTACAAAGCTATCGCTGAAGCAGTACCAAACCTTCCGTTTATGCTTTACAATGTTCCAGGTAGAACAGGTGTTGACATCACTGCTGATACTGCCATTCGTCTTTTTGATGATGTGCAAAACATTTATGGTATCAAAGAAGCAACCGGAAGCTTAGAGCGTACAGTAGAGCTTCTCTCACGCAGACCTGATTTAAAAGTATTTTCAGGTGATGATGCTATCGACTACCCAATTCTTGCAAATGGTGGTGCAGGCATCACTTCTGTAACATCAAACCTTATGCCAGACCTTAAAAGCCAGCTTGTAAACAAAGCTCTCTGCGGTGACTTTGCAGGTGCAAAAGCCATTAATGACAAACTTTACCCTTTAAACTCTGTCATGTTTTGTGAAGCAAACCCTATCCCGGTAAAAGCTGCAATGTACATAGCAGGTCTTTTAGATACTTTAGAGTACAGACTTCCACTTGTACCACCAAGCAAAGAGAACATGAAAAAAATCGAAGAAGTAATGAAAAATTACGATATAAAAGGAATGTAAGATGGCAGATTTTAAAGGAAAAACACTTTTTATCAGTGGTGGAACTCGTGGTATCGGTAAAGCGATCGTTTATGCATTTGCCGAAGCTGGTGCAAATGTAGCATTTACATACGCTTCAAGTGCAGATACTGCAAATGAGATCATTGCTGATATTGAGTCAAAATATGGTATCAAAAGCCGTGCATACAAGCTTGATATCTTAGAGCCAAACACATACAAAGATGTTTATAAACTCTTTGATGAAGATTTTGATCGTCTTGACTTCTTCATATCAAACGCTATCATCTCAGGTCGTGCTGTTGTTGGTGGTTTTGGTCCTTTTATGCGTCTTAAACCTCGTGGACTTGACAACATCTGGAAAGCTACAGTAGATGCTTTTGTAGTTGGTGCGCAAGAGGCAGCAAAAAGAATTGAAAAAGTCGGTGGTGGAAGCATCATCAGCATGAGCTCAACTGGTAACTTGGTATATACTCCAAACTACGCAGGTCATGGTGCAAACAAAGCAGCGGTTGAAGCGATGGTACGCTACGCAGCAGCTGAACTTGGTGAGAAAGGGATTCGTGTAAATGCAGTAAGCGGTGGTCCGATCGATACAGACGCTCTTAAAGCTTTCCCTAACTATGAAGAGGTAAAAGCAGAAGTAGTTAGACGCTCTCCACTCTCACGTATGGGTGTAGCAGAGGATCTAACAGGGGCATGTAAATTCTTGTGTTCTGATGAATCTTCTTGGCTTACAGGCCAGACTCTTGTAGTAGATGGCGGAACAACGTTCCAGTAGTCAAACTTTATAGATAAGAAGCTCTAATGCTTTCTTATCATTCTTTTCTTTCTAAGACCTAAGTCCTTCCTTTATTCTCTCTTGACAATCAATACACTCTTGTAGTTTTTTCGCTTCTTGTTCTGTTATAGCATGATGTTGTAATGCATCACGAACAGAATCTTTTGTTAAATAGACATGTTTCATCTTTTCTCCTTACTTAATCACTTTTTAAAGTATACTCCTTCAAAACTTATAAGTAAATATAAATAATATAATAAGTTGCTATAATAAAAAAACTATCAAACGCTTCTGTATAAAAAGTTCTTTAAATCCGTAATACTCTTTTATCCACTCAAAAGTCTCTTTTGCATATAAAAAAACATGCGTCGGATCATTTTTATAGTACCATGAAGCAAAATCCCGCTCATCATAGATATCTGTCATAAGGTAAAGCCCTCCTCCCTCACGCAACATCTCACGCAGCTTTGCAAACTCCTGTGCAGGATTATAAAAATGCTCTATCACTTCACATGAAGTTACATAGTCATACTTTTGTTCTAATAGCTCAGGATAGTTGTGGAAGTATGGGTCATAATCAACAATGTTATAACCCTGCTCACGCAACACTGTAGAGATGATTTGGCTCCGCCCTGCTCCAAAGTCCAAGCCTTGGTGCTTGGGAGTAAAGTCACGCATGACACTTTTTGTAATAGGAGAGACAAACTTTCTGTATCCTGCATCTTGGGTATCATCATCATGAAGTTCATAGCGCTCTTTTTCTTCCTCGGCCTTTGGCAGATCTTTTTTAGCTACAAAAACAGCACGACACTCAGGGCATCGAAAATACTCCTGAGTATCTTTATAAAACGGACTTGCTTGACTCTTACATAGTGGACATTTTTCTTTCATGCCTAATCTTATCGTATCAACCATTGATAAGCAATAAAAAGATAAAATCTCATCACACTATTTAGAAGGAATTTTTTTGCTCAATCTACCAAATATTTTGGCCTCTATGCGCATACTGATCGCTCCTTTGATGTTTTGGGTAATTCTTAACCCAGGCTTCTTTACAGAGCGCGGTTTTGATGTGACATGGAACTACTACTTCGCATCACTGCTTTTTGTTTTGGCAAGTGTTACAGACTTTTTTGACGGCTATATCGCACGACAGTGGAACCAGATGACACTCCTTGGTGCCATTCTTGACCCACTCGCAGATAAGATGCTCACGCTTGCTGCATTTTTGGGTCTTATGGTTGTAGGAGAAGCATCTCCGTGGGCAATATATATCATCATAGTACGTGAGCTTTTCATTACTGGTATTCGTACTGTGGCTGTAAGTGAAGGCGTGAGCGTAAAAGCAAGCTGGGCCGGTAAAGTAAAAACAGTGGCACAGATGATAGCTATTGGCTTTTTGCTGATGCGCTGGCCTTATGGAGATGTTCTGCTTTGGTTTGCAGTATTTTTAACAGTCTATTCAGGTCTTGAGTATCTTTGGGGATTTCGTAAAGCACTATTAAAGGATGAGATAGCATGAGTTATATAGTTTCACTTTTAGTCCTCTCAGCACTTATCTTTTTCCATGAACTTGGTCACTATATGGCTGCACGCCTTATGGGTGTCTATGTGGAGGTCTTTAGTATCGGTTTTGGCAAACGCCTCTTTACTTTTCGTGCTTTTAATACCCAGTGGAGCATCTCTGCCATTCCACTTGGCGGCTATGTGAAGATGAAAGGCCAAGACGACACAGATCCAAGCAAAAAGAGCTATGATGCAGACAGTTACAACTCCAAAACACCGCTGCAACGTATCTTTATCTTAGTAGCAGGACCACTAGCGAACTTTGTTTTGGCATTTTTTCTCTACTTTGCCATTGCAATGGGAAATCCATCAGCACTTGCACCCGTTATTGGCGAAGTAGTAAAAGAGTCTCCTGCACAAAAAGCCGGACTGCAAAAAGATGATGAGATTCTCGCCATAAACGGTGAAAAGATTGAGAAGTGGAGTGACCTTGTCAAACACATTGCCGATGCAAAAGGTGCAATTGCTCTACAGATAAACCGTAACGGTGAGCTAAAACTTATCACTCTTGTTCCTGAGCTGCGTGATGCAAAAAATGAGTTTGGCGAAGATGTAAAACGTAAGATGATAGGCATATCTGCAGCCGGTGTTATGAAAGAGCAGCAATTAAGTTTTTCTGAGAAGTTCTCATACGCTTACAACCAAACAGTCTATGCCTCTACACTTATCTTTACTGGTGTGAAAAAGCTTATCTTTGGAGAAGTACCTGCCAGTGAGATGGGTGGGGTTATCAGCATCGTAAAACTCACTTCAGATGCAACGGCAGTCGGCTGGATGAGCGTGCTCTTCTTTACTGCACTTATCTCAGTAAACCTAGGGGTGCTCAATCTTCTACCTATTCCTGCACTTGATGGCGGGCACATTATGTTTAACCTCTATGAGCTCATAACTCGCAGAGAACCAAGTGAGCAGATCATCGTGAACCTCACCATTGCCGGTTGGGTTATACTCTTTGGTCTGATGGGACTAGGTCTGTATAACGACATAAACAGATTAATGCAATAAGGATAAAAAAATGATGAATGAAATAGAATACAAACTGCATATAGATGATGTAATACGCAGAGTTGAGACTGCACGTCTTAAAGTAAATGCACACCATATTGTAAAGATTGTAGCCGTGAGCAAGTACTCTGATGAAGCAGCTATTGAAAAGCTCTACCATATCGGTCAGCGTGCTTTTGGAGAGAACAAAGTACAAGACTTGGAGAGAAAGTCTCACGCACTTGAAGATCTACCACTTGAATGGCACTTTATCGGTAACTTGCAAAAAAACAAGATAAACAAACTGCTCGATATCAACCCTGCTCTCTTTCAAGGACTGGACTCTTTGGAGCTTGCACGTGAGATACAAAAGCGCCTTGAAGTGCGTGAGATGAGTCTTGATTGTCTCTTGCAGATAAACTCTGCCAAAGAGGAGTCTAAGCACGGTGTTTTACCTGAAGATGCGATAGCAATCTATAAAACGATTCAAAAAGAGTGCCCAAATATCAACTTAAAAGGTGTAATGAGCATCGGTGCACATACAGATGATAAAGAAGTGGTAAAAGAGAGTTTTATAACTACACACAATATTTACAAAGAGCTTGAAGGTGCAAGCATCTGTTCTATGGGAATGAGCGGTGATTTTGAACTGGCTATTGAGTGTGGTTCAAATATGGTTCGACTTGGCTCTATAATGTTTCCAAAAGACTAAGATACACTCAACGTGTATCTGACGACAAAAATAGTTTCTTTTTTACTTAAATTCATCAATTAATTTCCTATATATCTTTATCTTATTATTTTTATAAGCTATAATTCTTTTCTAAAATCAAATTAACAGGATATAAATAATGGAAAAAACAACTTTAATGGACAAATACCCGGTATTTTCACTTACAGTAGCAAAAAATGAGATCTCTCAAAAGAGTGTAGATGAGATCATCGAATTTTTTAAAGCAAAAGTAGAAGCACACCCATTTGCGACATTTATCGCAATTTTTGACCACTATGCACATACTACATCAATTGCAGATCATGTTCTTGATGAAAATATCAAAGCAGCTAAAAACCTAGTATTTTGTTTTGGAAAACAGTTACCAAACTCTAAAATGTTAGCAGTACGCCCAAGAAGTTTAGGTGTTGTAGAGTTTGAAGAGAGCTTTGAGATCAGCTTTATGGAAGTTCCAAACGAAGCACTACAAAAAGTAGTAAGTGAGTGGGTAGAGTCTATCAAAAACAGCTAAGAGTTTGTAACTCTTAGACTGCTAAGAAGTACTACTGAAGTACTTTTCTTGCATTTACAGGCTGAACGGGACGGTTATTTGGATGATGCATAGTATGCAAAAACTCATTTACCTCATCTTGTGAAACCTGTAAATAATCTTTCATAACAAACCAACGAACACCTTCAGAACATGGTGGAGTAGTCAGAGAACCATCAAATCTGTAATATGCTCTCTCTTTTGGAAGTAGCTTATTGATCATCTCAGCAGAAAGCCCACATGAAACTTTTGTACCTGGTTTTTTAGGCATTCTATGCCAGATCTTATTTATTACTTCATTCTCTTTTCCATTTTCAAACATTACTGCAACAACAGCCAAAGACCCATCTTTTGCAGCATGAACGAAGTGTGCTTCAAGAGGAAAGTTTTTGCCATCAATCTGATTTTCACTTGGTGTATGGAAGTGAAACTGCTTGAGTTCAAACTCTTTTCCGTCAATCTTGATAAAACTACCGGGTTTTACATTTACCTGAACACTGTGACCATTGTTAATAACTTCAGATGCACCGCTTGTGTAGTGAAATTTAATCGGCTCTAGCCCCTTTGTCTCTACTGTAATCTCTTTTGAGATATTGATTGGAGATTGTGAACCACCAAGTTTACATTCGGCATATTGCGGATCTAAATCACCCCAGTGCTCCGGGTCTTCATGACCTGTGTAACCCCAATGCGTGCCATGAACACCTGCAAAAAGTGAACCTGCCAAGATTGTAGATGTTAGTAACATTTTATTTAATTTCATTGAATTCCTTAATAGTTGATTTCTTTTTATATATTAAAGAAAATTATATTATAAAGAGTTGAAGCCTATTACTTTTTTATTATTGATACCGCTTAAAACGAACAGCGTTACTTTTTGGATTTTCAATAAGTTTTTTCTGATAGGCAATCATTTCATAAAATGGTTTTAAAAAAGCATCTATCTCAGCCGTATCATAGGACTCTATATCGTGAGACTCCAAAAGTTTCAAAACTTCATAAGTAGATTCAATGGTTGAGAGATAATTCTCTTGTGGCTGTTCTTTTATCTGATACTCTGATCGCTTTTGTGTTGTAAAACTCATATGAGGCAGTTGTTGGAGATTTTTACTCTTTGTAAATATCTTTTTAGCGCAGGCCCATGTAGAGTCTATTAAAAATAGAGCTATTGGTTTTTGGCTTCGTTTTGGACTCGTTGTTGAGAGATTAAGCGCATTATCTGATGGAAAGAGGATATAGCTATCATAACTCTCTATAATAGCATTTACCCTTGTATTGTCTGTAAAGTCAATCCCAACAAAGAGTTCAGAGTTTCTCAAAGAGTTGTGTGTAAAATAGCCGGTATTGTTTTTGACTTTTTTAAACTCCTTTGGATGCATCAGTATCACAAATTTTGTCTCTGTATCTATAGAGACACAATACTTACACATACATGAGCTTTTTGGCCGAAAACAGTGATAACACTTCTTGCGGTCTCCATAATATGTCTGTGCTATTGTATGCCCTTTTTCAAAAATGCTTTCATCTCTTCATTTGAGAGTGGCTTTGAGTAGTAATACCCTTGAATAAGATAACAGCCATGCTCAATCATAAAATCAAGATCTTCTTGTGTCTCAACACCCTCAGCAACAACTTCCAGGTTTAATGCTTTAGCAAGTGCAATAACAGCCAGTGCTATTTCAGGATTACCTTGCTGTGCTGCTACAACAAATGCGCGATCGAGCTTCAACTCGTCTATAGGAAACTTATAAAGATAAGTCAGTGATGAGTATCCCGTTCCAAAATCATCAAGCGCCAAACTGGTATGGAGTGATTTTAACTTATTTAGGCGCTCTATACTTTTGTTTGGATTTTGCATTGTGTCATGTTCTAAAATTTCCAGTACAAGATTATTTGCATCAAAATCATAAATACGTAACTGCTCTTGTAAGAAATCTGCAAATGAATTATTTTCCAGTTGCTTGGTTGCAAGATTTAAAGAGAGTTTTCCATTATAAATACCCTCTTTATACCACTCTGAGACATCAGAAAATGCCTGTTTCATTACCCAGTTATCTATCTCAATGATAAGTTTACTCTGTTGTGCAAAACCTATAAACTCGCCAGGAGGTATCATCCCTTTTGTTGGGTGTTCCCAACGAATAAGAGCCTCTACACCCTCAACCGTTTTTGTTTTGGCATTTACCTGTGGTTGATATAAAAGTTTAAACTCATCGTTTTTTAAAGCAACACGTATCTCACGTTCTAGCTCTATACGCCTGTTTGCCTGCATTGTCATACTCTTGGTGTAGTATTCAAAACTGTTACGACCCTTCTCTTTTGCTTTATACATAGCATTATCAGCAAATTTGAGCAGGTCTTCGGCCTTCTTACCATCATCAGGAAAAAGGGCAATACCGATACTGCACCCAATATATACAGAATTCCCTTCTACACTAAAAGGTTCGCTAAAGGCCTTTAAAATCTTCTGTGCTAAACTTGTAACAGATTGCGTATCTTTTATCTGTTCAAAAAGTATACTAAATTCATCTCCACCAAGGCGTGCTAAAGTATCCTCTTCACGAATCAATTTTTTCAAGCGTTTTGTTGCGTGAACAAGGACTTTGTCACCTGCGGCATGCCCCAATGAGTCATTAACTTCTTTGAAATGATCCAAGTCCAAAAAGAGCACTGCGAACTTATTACCCCAACGCTGTGCTTTTTTGACAGCCATCTCTAACCTGTCTCTATAGAGTGTTCTGTTTGGCAAATGAGTCAAATCATCATGGTGTGCTCTAAAGTCAAGCAAAGCCGAGTTTTTTTCAAGCTCACGAACCAACATAATATGATCTGTAATGTCATGGCCTATTTCTATAATAGCATCAACTTCCCCTTTTTCATTAAAAAATGGAGTCGCACTAATCTCTATATAACGCTGCTCACCTGCTTCGTTTTTATGAAGATGAACTACTTTTACTGTCTCTTTTGATTCTAGTACCTTAGAGAGTGGGCAGGTATGTTCATCTGTCCCGCAGCTGTGAGATGTCTCATGAAAAACTTCATAGCAGTTTATATGTCCATCAATATCTCTGCCTTTGGCTTTTAAAGCAGCTTTTGCTTTTTCATTCATCATTTTTACAGAATAATCAAGCCCAATAACCATAATGGAGTCATCAATGGCATTGATAACAGAGCTAAAAAACTCTTTTTCTTTTTTCAAAGCCAATTGAGTCTCTTTTTGCTTTGTAATATCAATAATAAAGCCATATACTTGAACTACTCTGCCATTACTGTCTGATTTTACATTGATAATATCAAGTACCCATATGTAAGAACCATCACTCTTTTTCAGTCGATACTCTGTAGTATAACTTTGTGCCTTTTGAAGTTTTTTTGTGCCTTTAAATAAAACCTTTTTTCTATCATCTGGGTGTATAAGTCTAAACCATGTTTGAATATTGTCAATCTCTTTAGCTTCATAACCCAAAATCGTCTCAATATTTTTTGATATATAAACAAAAAAGTCATTGATTGCATCATATTCCCAACTTATACCACCAATGTTTTCAAGAAGATACTCTAAAGATTGATTTTGTTGTTGCAGTTCACCCAAGGCTCTTACACGTTGCTCTATAGAGATAAAAACTCCGACAATATACTCTTTGTCCTCAAAATGCATCAGATTTGCATATATATCAACAGGTATCTCATCTCCATTGCCACACAATATCGTATTTTGAGTGTTTTTAACAACTTTACCACTACGCAGTATTGCAATATCTTTAGAAAATGTTTCACGATGTCTGTCGTTCCAATACTCAGGGTGCAGTATGGTCTGCTTTTTTCCAACAACTTCATCTGCTTTTTTTTGCCAAAGTCTCTCTGCCTCTTTAGAGAAAAAAACAACTTCATCGCTTGATGTATCTGCTACGACTATTGCTACTGGTAAATTATTCAAGTAAGCAAAAAATGTCTCTTTATTATCAATATTTACAAACATATCTTAGTATATCGTATATGGAATTAAGTTTGAGTAAAAATGCAAAAAATGAAACAAGAGTTTGATCTTATTGTTATTGGAAGTGGTGCTGCAGGACTTATTGCAGCCATTACAGCTGCGCGTGAGCAAAAGAGTGTACTTATACTTGAAAAGCTTTCTCAGTTAGCTGCAAAACTAAAAGCTACCGGTGGTGGACGCTGCAACCTTACAAATACTCTGCCAAATGAAGAGTTTATGGCAAAATTCGGTCGTGACGGGCGTTTTATGCAAGATGCCCTCAAAGCATTTGACAACAAAGCCCTGGTGCAATTTATGGATGAAATAGGCGTAGCAACTCACGCACCCGATGGTTTTCGTATCTTTCCTACTTCGCACTCCTCTGTCACTATCATCAAAGCTCTTGAAGCAGAGCTCAATAGACTCGGTGTCACACTGCTGACAAATCAAAGAGTTACACGATTACTTTCAACCGGCAGACATATTGACGGCGTAAAAACACAGAGTGATATCTTCTATGCACCCAATGTCATTGTCGCAACAGGAGGGCTTGGGTATCCGACGCTCGGTGCTGAGGGGGATGGCTACAACCTTGCTCAAGAGCTCGGACACAAAGTAACAGATCTCTCTCCTGCTATGATGCCACTTAAAACCAAAGAAGAGTGGGTTGCTAATTGTAGAGCAGACACCATTGCAAAAGTAGAACTTCGGGTTAATATGAAAAAACATAAAAAACTGCGTGCCAAGGGAGACCTTATCTTTACAAAAAACGGCATTCGCGGTCCTGTTGTTCTTGACTTCGCGCGTGAGGTGACACCCCTGCTTAAAAAGTATGGCGAAGTACCGCTGCTTCTAAACCTTACCAAAGGGATGAATGAAGAAGATATCCGCACACACTTTAAAAAACTCCTCAAAGCCAACAAAAGCAGTAAAATATTAGATATGCTACAAAGTCTCTTACCTGAAGCACTCTCACGTGAGCTCTGCACACTTGCCAAAGTGGAACCTGATACAAAATATAAAGATCTTGAAGGGAAAAAACGAGACAAACTCATAAGCCTGCTGGCATGGACACCACTTACAATCACAGGTCATGACGGCTTTAAGATGGCGATGATTACGCGTGGCGGTATCAGCCTCAAAGAGATAAACCCAAAAACGATGCAGAGCAAGCTTATAGACGGGCTTTACTTCTGTGGAGAAGTCATGAACCTTGATGGCCCTTGTGGCGGATATAACTTACAGTGGAGCTTTGCAAGCGGCTATCTGGCAGGCAAGCTACTTCGATAGCTTCACACCAAAAAGCACCAACTCTTTTCGCCCCATATAGTACGGTTCCCACCACTTTATGGCAAGCGGAACAGTAAGATTGAGCATAAAGATAGCAAAGACAAGCACATAGAACTGCTCTAAATTCAAGATGTGATTTTCAGCATAAGCAATATCTATAACGATGAAGGCAAGCTCCGCACGCCCTAGCATTCCAAGCCCTACCATTACACTCTGGTACCATTTATACCCACCGCTAAAGCGGGCAGCCAAGGCTGCTGAGAGTACCTGAAAGACAAGTACTACGATAAAGAGCGTGAAGACAGCCGGTAGTATCTCAACTACAATGGAAAAATCAAAGAGCAGCTTTGTTCCAAGCTCTACAAAAAAGATAGGCCCAAAGATGGTATATGCCAAATGATTGATGACAGACTCTGCCTCACGCTTGTTTGAACGCATCTCTGAGTCATTTTCTATAACAAAATACTCCTCACGCAAAAAAAGTCCCGCAAAGTATGCCCCAATGGCCGGGTGAAAGCCAAACTTATCAGCAATCGCCCCAAAAACAAAGGCAGTTAGTATCATTACAAGTGGTGTAAACTTGCCACTGTAAGCAGTAAGCAGCTGTCTTATTCCCAGATACTTTCGGATGCGTACAGCAGCTAAAAAGAGTGCACCGTGCTTTTTGTTTTTCTCATTTTTGAGTGAATCTGGAAAGAGGACAATGCCTATAAAACTTATGATGGCAAAAAAGAGCACTACTTTAAAAGCGATAAGTGCTACTTCTGAAAGCTCTATGCTTCCGGCATGCTCACCTGTGGTGTTTATGGCAATGGGAATCATAATGGCAAGACCGATAAGTGAGAGTATATCATCAACAACGGCCGCACTCATAATGGCGGTAGAGGCTGTTGTTTTGTGCAGCCCCTCCTCACGCAGACTCACCATGGTAAGACTTACTGCCGTGGCCGTCATGGTAAGTCCCCAAATCATCTGGGAGTTAAAGTCATATCCAAAGAGCTTTGCAGTGTAAAAACCGGCAAAAAAAGGAAAGATAGCTCCAATAACAGCAATGCCAAAGCTTCGCTTGAGCCCTTCGATGAAGTGGTTAAGATCCTCATCAAATCCTAAAGCGAACATCACAAAGACGATGCCCCACTCCCCTATGGTCTCAAGTATCTCGTTATGTTCGGGAAGTATGCCAAGATTGACCCCGACGGAGCCAAAGAGAATGAGCCAGAGTACATCGACAGTGGAAGTCTTTTGAGAGACGATCTTTGCAAGAACAACAAAGGCCATAATAATGGCTGAATAGGTCCACAGGTCATGCCCCTGCATCTTCTCTCCTTACTTCCTCCTTAGTAGAAGTAGCGTATGGAAGCAAAACCATACACACCACTCTCTTCTAAGGCATTAACTTCTTTTTTACTAATTATACCACCAAGCGCAAAGATATCTACTTGACTCATATCAACTACCTCACGCAGATTCTCTACCCCTTTGGCTTCGCCCTTACCCGGTGTATCAAAGACAGGTGAGTAGGTAACATAGTCCACGCCCATCGCCTCAGCAATGTGAACCTCATCAAGTGTATGAGTAGAGATGATAACCTCAAGACCAAGATCTTTTGCTTTGGGTATGGCATCAAACTGTTGTGATGTCAGATGCACTCCACAAGCGCCAAGTTTTTCAGCAAGCTCATAATCTTGATGCAAAAAGGCTTTGAGTCCGTAGAAATTTTTACAGACATCTAAAAAATGGTCAGCCTGCGTGGCATAGTGGGGGTTGTGTTTGTCACGGTAGAGTGCAAAGTCGGGCATATGTTTTTTAAGGCTCTCTTGCAGTATGGAACGAAATACCGCCGGTGTATCGGTATAGTGTTCACGTGAGGTGATAAGATACTTTTTCATCTTAGCGAATCGGCTTCATACGAGTAAAGTCTATAAACTTCGTATCTTCACCACGCTCATAGCGCTTTGCCATCTCAGAGACATGATAATCAAGTCTGTCAAGCAGATAAAGCTCTGGTTTTGTGTACTTTGCTTTTGCCTCTTTGATGTAGTTTTGCAGATAGGCAAGTGCCTCTTCTTCACTCTCGAAGTTTATGGAGTCTATGATATTTTGTATTGCTGCATACTCATCGCCACACTCTTGTAAAAAGTCATAGCTAAGATCCATGGTTTTGAGATTATGATGTGCTTTGGAGAATGCGAAGTGGTTGTAGAGCATACAGCCTACGAAGTACTCTATATCAGAAGGTTCAAATTCGGAGTATTGATGCTCTTCATTACTAAAATGTTTGTGCCATATATCAAGCACTTTTGTTATCTTTTCGTCCATAATTCCACCCTCTTTTTTAGGTGGAATTATACACTTTTTTTTGTAACTTTACGAGAGAAGTTCCTCGACTGTTACATACTCACCAACACGACCTGTCATCGCTTCAGCCTCTTTGTTGACCGGTAGTGTTTTCTTACCCGGTCTCCAGTTTGCAGGACAAACTTCACCGGTTTTCTCAGCATGTTGCCACGCAACTACCTGACGTAAGAACTCATTTACATTTCTACCCACAGATGGCGCTTGTACCTCTTGTGCAACACATACACCGTTTGGATCGATCAAGAAGCGTCCACGAAGAGCTATACCCTCTTCTTCTATCATGACACCAAATGCACGTGTCACTTCACCTGTTGGGTCTGCTGCGATTTTGAGCTTGAAATCTTTAAGCAGCGGCTCAGTCTCTACAAAACGTTTGTGTGAGAACTTTGTATCTGTTGAGACTGCGAGTATCTCAACACCAAGCTTCTCAAACTCTTCTAGTTTTGCATTCATTGCCGCTAACTCTGTAGGACATACAAATGTAAAGTCAGCAGGATAGAAACAGACAACATGCCATTTTCCTTTATAATCCTCACTGCTTACTGTTGTATAGTGACCACTCTTAGCGTCATACGCTTCCATCTTAAATTCAGGAACTTTTTTCATTACCATTGTTGAACTCATTACTCTCTCCTTTTAATATGATATACTTACTTATTATGATTCTTACGCAAACAGATGTACAAAAAACACTCAGTATCATTGCGACAAATACAAACAAGGCTCTGCTTGAAGTTGTTAAGAACCTCAGCCCAAAAGAGCTTTCATCATTTACACAGACAAAAGACCTCTTCAGCCTTTTAAATTCACTGCTTAAAGAGTCCTCATCGCAACAAAGCAGCCAAAACAAAGCACTTTTGCAACTCTTAAAGAACTCTCCTACTTTTAAAGAGCTCGCAAATGTCACAACAACACTCAGTGAACTTAAAAACTTGTTAGATAAAACACATTTGCAAAAGAGTTCTTCTCAAACAACCCTTAAACACCTACAAACTACTCTTGCAAACTTACAAGAGAATGTTAACACAGTTGATGCCAAAGTTTTGCAATCAAAGTTGCAAAACTCAGGTGTTTTTCTAGAGTCAAAACTAAAAAATTTTCAAGACCCTCTTAAAGAGCTTACAAGTAGGCTCACGCAACTTACACAAACACTGCAAAAGTCACAAATCCCACAGATAAAAAGCATTGCAAATGAACTGGCAACTCTGCTGAGTACAAAACTTCCACAAATTACACAAGAGAAATTACCACAAATACTCACTCAGCTGCAAAACAGACTCACGCAGATAGAAAAAACAGCAAATATGCCACTTGAGCAGAAGCTTCATCCAAAAGACATCCTCTTCAGTGCACAGCTAAAAAAAGAGATAAGTGAGCTGCTTAGCTTTATACAAAAACCACAAAATCTCTCAGCTGCACAAAAGCTTGACACTATGCTCTCAGAAGATCTCAAAGCACAGTTACTGCAGGCAAAAGAGGAGATACAACAGACTCCTCTTGGCAATAAAGCAGAACTTGTAAAACAGATAGACAAACTGTTACTGCAGATTGACTACTATCAACTCGTCTCACACCTTAGCCAAGGCTCTGCGATATTTATTCCCTATGCTTTTGAGATGCTTGAAGATGGTCATATACGCCTTAAAAAAGCTAAAAACAGACGATTTTTTTGCGACATAGAGCTCACGCTCAAAGAGTATGGTGAATTAAACATCAGACTGGGTCTTTTTGAAGAAACAGACCTTAGCATCCATATCTCCACTAAAAATCAGGAGCTCCAAACACTTCTAAAAGAAGCACTACCGACATTAAAACAAAATCTTTTCAATGCAGGTCTTAATCCTCGAGATATCTCCTTTATCGATAAAGAAAAGAGACAAAACCAGTACGAGACATCTTCACATGATCTGCAACTCGGATTTGAGGCGAAAGTATGAAACAAAAAGCAGCAGCACTACGATACGACAAAACAAAAGAAAATGCACCAAAACTTGTTGCAAAAGGGGAAGGAAAAACAGCTACGAAGATAATAGAACTGGCACGTGAGCATAATATACCCATCCAACAAGATGAAGACCTTGTTGAGATGCTTTCCAAAGTAGAACTAGATAAGGAGATTCCTCCTCAAATGTATAAAGCAGTTGCAGAGATTTTCAGTTTTATCTATACAACAACGAAAAAGTCATAAAAACTTATTTCAAATCGCTCCATTTATCACCTATATTGAGTGAGGCTTTGAGTGGAATATTCAGTTTTGTGATACCCTCCATCGTCTCTTGAAAACGCTTACCAAGCTTATCAGCAACACTTGCATCTACTTCGAAGATAAGCTCATCGTGAATCTGTAAGAGCATTCTTGCTGGCAATTTTTCATCTTTGATGATGGCATCTATCTTGTTCATACTCAGCTTGATTAAGTCTGCTGCACTTCCCTGAAATACAGTATTTACCGCTTCACGCTCATAAGCAGCTCTAAACATCGGAGTCGCTTTTTCATAGTCAAAGTATCTGCGGCGACGCAAAAGTGTCTCCACATAGCCCTGCTCTTTTGAGGTTGCTACGATAGAGGCAAAGTAGCTCTTAACCGTTGGAAACGATGCAAAGTACTTCTCAATGATGGCCTTTGCCTCTTTTGTAGTGATGCCCAAAGTATCTGAGAGCTTCTTTTGTCCCATACCATAGAGCAGTCCAAAGTTTACTGTTTTTGCGATGTTTCTCTTCGCTTTTGCCTCCTCTTCTCCAAAGAGCACAATGGCAGTTTGGAGGTGAATGTCTTTATCATGTTTAAAGGCATCTACCAGGGTTGGGTCCTGTGAGAAGTGAGCCAAGAGACGCAGCTCTATCTGTGAGTAGTCAATCCCTATGAGTTTTTTACCCTCATCTGCTACAAAAGCCTCACGAATCTTAGCCCCCAGTGGTGTACGCGTCGGGATATTTTGCAGGTTCGGGTTTTTAGAGCTTAGACGCCCTGTTGCTGTTCCGGTTTGAACAAACGATGTGTGGATTCTCTGCTCGCTGTCTTCGTAAGCCAGCTTTAAAAGCGGGTCGATGTAAGTTGAGTAGAGCTTATGTACCTCACGGTACTCTAAGAGTTTAGGGATGATCGGGTGTTTGTCTTTTAAAGAGCTTAGTACTTTCTCATCTGTAGAGTAGCCTGTCTTTGTCTTTTTGCCAACAGGCAGACCAAGTGTCTCAAAAAGCACAACACCAAGCTGTTTTGTAGAGTTGATGTTAAACTCACTGCCTGCAAGTTCATATATCTCTTTTGTCAGGCGCTCCAAAGTTGTCTCTACCTCAGATGAGAACTGCTCCATAAAAGCAGTATCAAGCTTGATACCTGCTCTCTCCATAAGCAGCAGTGTTGTAATAAAAGGTACTTCCACCTCGGCTGCTTCTTTGATGAGATGCTCGGCACTTTGCAGTTTTAACTTCTCTAGGAACAAAAAGTAGAGTTTATAGGTAATGAGCGCATCTTCTGCTGCATATTTCGCTGCATCTTCCAGCTCGACAGAGGAGAAGTTCTCCCCTTTTTTAACTGTATCTTTAAAGGCTATCATCTCATGCCCAAGGAGTGCTTGGGAGAGCTTGTCAAGAGAGAGTTTGCTCTCAGGGTTTATAAGCCATGCAAGTATCATCGTATCGCTCTCAACAGGGAGTGCATCGACTTCCAAAAAGCGTGTAACAAAGTGCAGGTCAAACTTAATGTTATGCCCTACGATTTTGTGCTCAAAGAGCTCTCTTATGGCTTTTTTTATGCTCTCTTTGTCTATCTGCTGTGGTACGCCAAGATAACTGTGCTCAAATGGTACATAGTATGCCTCTTTGTCGCTCACGCAAAAGCTAAAACCGACCATTTTGTCTTTTTCATAATCAAGCCCGGTTGTCTCTGTATCAAAAGCGACAATGGCATCTTTATCAATTTTCTTTATAATCTCAAAGAGCTCATTGGCATCTAAGATAAGCTTCGCATCAAAGTTTAAGGCATCTGCCTCTTTTTGTGCTGCATCACTGCTGTTTACCTTTTTCTTTGTTGCCTCCTGCTGCTCGCTTGAGACCATCTTTTTGGCATGAAGTGTTCGTAAGATGGCATTTTGTTCATAACGTACAAGCTCTTCATAGATATTTAAAAAAGGGTTTTCAATATCCATCTTGTACTCTTCAAAATCAAACTCATCGCATGAAAACACATTCGGATGCAGTGTTACAAGCTCTTTGGACATATATGCCGCCTCACGCGACTCTATGAGTTTCTTTTGTGTCGCACCTTTTATCTCATCGATATGTGCATAGATATTATCCAGAGTGCCATACTCTTTTAAAAGCTTTTCTGCTCCTACTTTACCGATGCCTTTGACACCTGGAACATTATCTGCACTGTCACCCAAGATAGATTGATAGTCAATAAACTGCTTCGGTGTTACTCCATACTTAAGGTAGCACGCCTCTTCATTGACATACTTTTTCTTAATGGCATCAACAAGTACGACATTGTCATCATCTATAAGTTGACAAAGGTCTTTATCATGTGAGACAATACGAACCTTATAGCCTTTCTCTTTTGCACACTTTACAACAGTTGCAATGATATCATCAGCTTCAAAACCATCTTTTCCAAGTGTTTTATACCCCATCTTGTTAATCCACTCAATGGCAACTGGAAGTTGTTGTATCAGCTCAGGAGGTGGTGCTTGACGGTTTGCTTTGTAGTTTTCATCTATCTCATTTCTAAAGGTATCTCCTTTAGAGTCAACTGCAAAGATGATGTAGTCGCTGTCATGCTCTTTTTGCAACGTTGAGATAAAGTTTGTAAAACCGGTAAGAAGACCTGTTGGAAAACCGTCTTTTGTTTTGAGGTGTTGTGGCAGTGCATAAAAACTGCGAAAGAAAAAGCCAAATGTATCTATGACAGTAACAGTTTTACTCAAACTACTCTCCCTCAATCATATCAAGCATATCATCGATAACATCTTCTAAAACTTCATGATCATAACCAGCATCACGTGCTTTTCGTAGAGCAAAGTTGATAGACTGATCTTCGAATGGTTTATTTACACAAAGAGCTGTTTTTACAATATTGAGCGCTGTTGCAAACTCTTTTACCTCTTTTGGTGCATTCGAAGGAGCATCAGAGTAGTGTATCATCGTAACAAATTCCTCATCAAAACCCCAGTGTTCAAAAACAGAAGCAGTAACTTCCGCACTCGTGATACCGGCATAAGATTTCTCTACTGCAGGAATATTGTAAGTCATTTCAATTTCAGAGGCAAAAGATATATCTTCACCCTCTTTAATAATATCACTTGCTATTAATATCTTTCCTGTTTCTTGCAAAAATGTAGCAAAATAGAGTTTTTCCGCTTTCTTTTGGTCAATCTGTTTATACCATTTATCCATAAGCACTGCCTGCAGTGAAGATATTTCAGCGAACTTGTCACTTGTTATACCATAAGGCTGCATATCAACATTAAGAAGTTTACGCACTGCATTTCCAAGAACAATAGAGCGTGTTTTACTCATACCAAAAAGACTGACAGCCTGTGCAACATTCTGAATCTCTTTACCAAAACCATATAAAGGTGAATTGGCCTCTTTTAAAAGATTGGCTACCATCATAGGGTCTTGTTCAATAACCTTTGTCAATTCACCTACACCAGATTCAGCATCATTGTAAACACGGTTTATATCACTTATTGTTTTTGAGAGAGGAGGAAGTGATTTTATACTCTCAACTATGGAGCTTTTCATTATGAAAACCTTTCATTTTATGAAATTAATATTACATTAATTATAGCATACTAAACTGTTATAAAGTAAGAACAAAGGTAAAGAAATGCAAGAAGAAAACAAAAAAGCCTTTGGCCTGTGGAGCGCTGTTTTTTTAGGTATTGGTTCTATGGTCGGAGCAGGTATATTCATCGTTATCGGTGAGGCTGGTGCGATTGCCGGTAATTTAGTAACCGTATCCTTTATTATTGCTGGCATCATTGCTATGTTGTGTGGCTATTCTCTTAGTAAACTGGCCATCACTTACCCCTCACGCGGAGGGATTATTGAATATCTTGTGCAGAGTTACGGAGAGGGCTTTTTCTCAGGTTCATTGGGTGTTTTGTTTTATATGGCTCAGCTGGTCGCACTTGCTGCTGTTGCAAAATCCTTTGGAACATACGCTGCTACATATGTAGATACAGGCAGTAGTGCTTTTTATACAAACATATTTGCAGTAGCCATTCTTGGTGCTTTTGTCTTAGTCAATCTCGTAGGTGCTTCGGTAGTGGCCAAATCAGAGAATATCATTGTTCTTATCAAAGTCAGTGCCCTTGTTATCTTCACAGTTGCTGCACTTTTTTATATCAAGCCGGAAAATCTGGCTATCAAAGAAGCGCCAAGTATTATTCATATCTTTTTCTCTTTGGGGCTGACCTTCTTTGCTTTTCAAGGTTTTAGTGTCATTACAAACAGTGTAGAAGATATGCAAAATCCAAAAGAGACAATGCTAAAGTCAATGTTCTATGCTATTGTGATCGTTGCACTTTTGTATATTAGTATTTCTATAGCTGTCTTTGGTAATCTCTCACTTGATGCCATAATTCAAAGTAAAGATTATGCACTCGCCGAAGCTGCAAAACCGGCTTTTGGAGAGATAGGTTTTAAAATCATAGCGGCAACAGCACTCTTTGCAACTGCATCGGCCATTAACGCGACCCTCTATGCTGTAACACAGATAAGTTATACCCTGGCAAAAGAGGGACACCTTCCAAGAGAGTATGAACGCCAAATATTCAACAACACCGAAGGGCTCATTATCTCAGCGGTTTTGATTATCCCTATGATACTCTTTTTAAACCTTGGAGAGATCGCTTCTATTGCCGCAGTGACTGTACTGCTCATCCAAGGTTTTACACATACAGGACACCTTTTTAAGTATAAAGATACAGGCGCAAAACTATGGCTGATTCTTTTAGCTATTGCAGGAACTTTTAGTGCAGCTGGTTTTGCCACTTACTATACTTCAGAGAAGATAGCCCATTTTGGTCTTTATATCGTAATGGCTTTTGTTATTGCATTTACTTTAGAAGTACTTTTAAGACTCTTTAACGAAAGAACGATTGAGAAGCAGATTATTAAAGAGATAGAGTCAGAACTAGAATCTCTCAAAGAGAGACTCTAGTGGCACTGTAAAATAGTACGAAGTGGGTTTGTAAGGTAGTCATAACCGTTATAGAGCGTAAAGAGCCCATAGATTATAACCGCTACAGAGGAGAGACTCATCATCATATTTCGAAAGCTTGTCGCGCTTGCAAGTGAAGACAAAAAGCCAAGAGAGAACATCGCAGGAATGGTACTGATACCAAAGATAAACATCACTAAAGCTCCATAAAGCGGACTGGCAGTACTTGCAGCTGTAATGGCAAAAAAGTAAACAAATCCACATGGCAAAAGACCATTAAGCATACCAAGTAAAAAGAAACTAATGTTTGATTTTGAGTGCAGGATCTTTTGAAATGAATTTTTATAAAAACTGGATGAAGAGATAGAGTGTTCTATCACTGTCAAAAATTTAATCTTTCCCATTAATGAAAGTCCAGCTAAAACCATAGCCACTCCTGCAATGATGAGCAAGATGCCATTGGCTGTATTGGAAAACGTAGCCACTCCACCAAGTGCTCCAAAAATAGCACCTAAAATCGTGTAAGTTAAAACTCTTCCCATATTATAAAGAAGGTGGGCAACTGTTTTAGAGACTTTGGAGCTTTGTGGGTCTATCTTTATACTTGAGTATGCTAAAACAATCCCTCCACACATACCTATACAGTGCCCAAAAGAACCTAAAAAAGCAATAGAGATGATTGTAAGAAAATTAATAGTATCCATTAATGCCCCAAGAGTTTTTTACGGATTTTTGGATCTCTCATAGTCTCACCACGAAGTACCTTTAGACGCATCGTCTCAAAGTCTATCATTCCGTCACCTTTTTTTTCATACGCACCAAAACCATAACCCATAGGTGTTGTTTCGTTTACTGTATAAAAGGCTTTTTTCGCATCTATCCAGCGGTGTGTATCTCGACTCATGACCCAAATAACGGCATCTTTTTCAAAGGGCTTGTCTTTGAGCCACTCAACAAAGTCACCATGGTCATGAAAGAACCATGTTTTTCCATCTGGGGCAATCACCTGCGAAGCATAGTCAAGCTCGGTAATGACCATACCGCAAAAACTGTCCTGACACTTGTTTACTTCCATAGGGAGTGGTTTTTTATCGAGATTTCCCTCTTTTATGACGATCATCTTCTGCGCTGATCCCAAAGAGACAAAAACAACAACAATAATAAGAACAATAGTTATAACTATTAGATAGGGAGCAAATTTTTTCATACTGCTATTATACTCCATTTGAATTAATCACGTCGTTTTTTTCCTTTTCCAAGATCATCATACTTTAAAAAACGCTCCAAGTCTTTATGCAACGCTTCATCCAGACTGTCCCAGATCGCCTTTTTTTCTTTATAACGTTTTGGATCTTCTGTTTTTGACTTTTTAATATCTCGTATAAGATAGTGATAACGCACCAGCTTTTTTGTATAGTCACTTATAAAAGGCCACTTTTTAATGATCTGATAACTTTTCTCTTCATGGTCAGTAAAACTCCACTCATCAAAATCCCTGTCTTCTTGATCTTTTTTAAAAGCAGTAAATGGTTTGCCTATATCATGCAAAAGTGCAGCTGCAAGCATCTTAAAGTCGCCATTTTTTAGCGTATAATAGACTACACGCAGTGTATGCAGCAGTACACCGTGCTGATGCCACTTGTTTTGTGTAAAGAGTAAAGAGTCCCAAAAAGCTTTGGAAAAGATTGAGTTGTTTGTCTGGTTCATAAATGCTCTTTTTTTATAGGATGATATACCTCAACGGTATCTTTGAGGTCTTGTCTTTGTATATGTGTATAGACCTGTGTTGTCAAAAGAGAAGCATGCCCTAAAAGCTCTTGTACGACTCTTAGGTCTGCACCTCCGCGAATAAGTGAAGTCGCATAGGAGTGACGCAGTACATGGGGAGAGACTCCAAGATACTTTTGTGTGATTTTATAAGCCGATATACGACTGAGTCGGCCGCCTTTATAGTTATACCACAGATGCCCACTATCAAAAGAGAGCTCACGCAGATACTCCTCTAATGCTTCCAAAGCAACAGGTGCTAAAGGAACAACACGCTCTTTATCACCTTTTGCATGACGTATATAGAGCCACTCTCCTTCAATATCTTCACGTTTAAGCGAGAGTGCTTCACTGATACGTGCACCACTTGCATATAAAAAGAGTATCAAAGCATAATCACGTTTGCCTATCCATGAAGTTCTATCTATGGACTTCAAACCTTTTTGTATCTCCTCATAAGAGAGAAATTTTGGCAGAAGTTTGGGAATTTTTGAAGATTTGAGCTTTTTTTTCTCATCACTGAAATGCGACTTGTAACAAAAATCAAAAAAGGCATTGACAGCAGAGAGTTTGCGGTTGAGTGTGCGTTTGTTTTCATACTGAGTCAAAAGTTCTAAAAGTTTTGCAGTATCAAGAGATATAAGGGGTTTAGAGAGTTGTTCTTCAAAAAAAAGCAAGTCAGACTTGTAGGCTGCTATGCTCTTTTTGCTCAAAGCTTTTATAACAGTAATATACTCGATAAAAGCTTCTAGTTCATTGGACATTTTACTCGAGGATTATCTTTTCATCTTCAACATAAAAAACATCATCACCAACAAAGACAAAAGCATCTTCGTCAATATCCACTTCATGAACCGTATAGTCAAAGTTTGACTTATCTACAACGATAAGATAGCCCTCTTTCTCTAAGATATAGAGTTTGTCTTTATATGCAATCATACCAAGAAAGTGTGCAAACGGGAACTTGATCTTTGACTCTACCTGCAGATCAGGTGTCAATGCAATAACTTCACCCTGCTTCGTTGTTAGATAGATACGATCACCATCTACGACAACATTTCGTATCTCATACTTTTTACGTAACTCTTTTTTTGAGAGTGCAAGTAGTTTATATGAAGTAGCACCAAGGAGCTTGTTGTTTGCCAGTTTAAAGTAGATGACATTGTTAAAGTAAGGTTCTGAAGAGATAATAGATGTACGAAGACGTTTTTTGGCATCTATTTTAACGATTATAATCTTCCCATCAAGTGTCGGAAACATTACCAGATCATTAAAGAAGTAAGGATTTACCATACGTCTGTCATTAGCAATAGCTTTACCGCTTTGTTCTTTAAATATAAGCGATTTTTCATCTGTATCATAAAGGGCAATATCATTGTTTGCAAAGACAACTGCTAAGATATTGTCTTTAATACTTGCTGCTGCGATAGTCTTTTTGAGCATATAAGAGCTTCTCTCTTGGCTCTCTAGGTCAGTCATAGTAACATTACCATCAATAGATGCACTAATAATCTTGCCATCACTTAAAGAGACGACTCTTTGATTTTCAGGGATAACGATGTTCGTTTCACCCTTTTTAGTAAGAACATGACGGTTATCCAAAAGTGCCACATTTGCCGCAGTATCGATAATATCATCAGATATAGACTCTATTTTGTCCCAATCATCAGTGACTACTTTTGGTTCATAAACCTCTTTTGTACTACAGGCACTAAAAATAAAAGCAACAAGAGCTAAGAAAAGATACTGTTTCAAATTACTTTACCCCATAGTGCATTAAAGCATTTGCAACATCAGCCAAAGGAGAAGTCAGAGCGACCATAGCAAGCTTTGCGTGAGCCTCATCTATCTTTTTATCTTCTAAAAGGAGTACTGCTTCCATCACATAAGCAAGATCTTTGTAGATCGCTTTTTCATTACTTGCATAACTCTCCAGTCCTGATTTATCTGCTTTTAGCTGAGCTGACTCATATACAGAAGTATCATCAATCACCAAAGCCTTTGTTGTTTTCAACTCTTGAAGTTGTTGTTCGTTTTGATTAGCAATAGCTTGAGAGTAGAGCCATACATCATGCAGCTGCGGACTAAGATTTTCAAGACGGCTTAAAGCTACTGTATCGTTTGGATTTTTTTCCAAAAGAGCCAGTGTTTCATTAGCTGATTCAATTCTATTTTGTTCGTTGATTGTATAAGCGACATCTGCCGTCACAACAAGAACTATTGCAATAATAGAACCGATGATGGCCTTTTTATATTTTTTAACAAATTTTTCTGTCATCACTGCTTTTTCAAAAAACTTTTCTTCAGAATTCAGCTCATCTTTGACCATTTCAATATTTTCTTTTAAACTCAAAACATATTCCTTTTTTTCATAAAATCTTTAAAAGTTCCTAATATTATCGCATACTTTGTTAAAGTTTCATCAAACACATAAGATTTATATGTTAAAATCTTTGTAATCAATATTTTAATACAGGAATAACAATGCAAGTAGATGATGCACTTTTGAGCAGATTAGAAAAATTATCATATTTAAAAATAGACGATGACAAACGCCAAGAAATCATAACCCAACTCTCAGAGATTGTCGGTTTTGTAGATAATCTAAGTGAGCTTGACACTGATGGTGTAGATGCAACATTTACTATGGATGGTGCACCGACACCACTGCGTGAGGATACTCCGGCATGCAATCCAGAGATCCATGAAGAGATATTAAAACATGCACCAAAAAGTGCTGATGATTTCTTTGTAGTTCCAAAGATTATAGAGTAAACTATAATGATAAAAATTTATGGCATAAAAAATTGTGACAGTGTCAAAAAAGCACTCAAGTTTTTCAAAGAGCATCAACTAGAGTATGAGCTTTTTGACTTTAAAACAAAGCCCTTGCCATGTTCAAAAATAGATGAATGGCTGCAAAAAACAGATATAAATACTCTTTTTAACTCTCGCTCTACAACATACAGGAATCTCAAACTAAAAGAGTTGAATCTCAGTGATGAAGACAAAAAAGAGTGGCTCTGCAAAGAAAATCTTCTTATAAAAAGACCTGTTGTAGAGTTTGATGAAAAACTCCTAGTCGGTTTTAAAGAAGAAGAGTATAAAAGGATATTTTTATGAATGAAGCGACAATGGCTCCTCAGGAACAAAACAAAAAAAAGCTCGATATCAAAAAACTTCTCAAGAGTGTTTTGGCATTTGAGTCATCTGACTTACACCTTGTAGTAGGGAGTGAGCCACAGATCAGAATAGACAAAGAGCTTCGTCCTCTTAATCTTCCTGTACTTGATGCACAGGAAGTTGAAGAGATGGCGTACTCTCTTATAGAAGATAAACAAAAGAAGGTCTTTGAAGAAGAGAATGAACTCGACTTTTCATTTGAGCTTCAAGGCATTGGACGTTTTCGTGCCAACTATTACAGAACCATTCATGGAATTGGCTGTGCCTTTCGTATGATTCCTATTGATGTTCCTACGCTTGACGAGTATGGAAATCCTCCTATTTTTAAAGAGCTTGTCAAAAAAGAAAAAGGGCTTATCTTAGTTACTGGTCCGACAGGTTCTGGTAAATCAACTACACTTGCATCGATGCTCCATGAGATCAACCTCACAGAACGTCGTCATATCATCACCATTGAAGATCCTGTTGAGTTTGTACATAAAAATATAAAATCACTCTTCTCGCAGCGTGATGTTGGCAGCAATACAAAATCATTTGCAACTGCATTGAAGTATTCACTCCGTCAAGATCCCGATGTTATTCTCATTGGGGAGATGCGTGATGCTGAAACTATTGGTGCAGCACTGACAGCAGCAGAGACAGGTCACCTTGTTTTTGCAACACTTCACACCAACTCTGCGCCAAGTACCATCAACCGTATTATCGATGTATTTAACGGGGATGAACAACCACAGATTCGTGCACAGCTTGCATCATCACTTGTAGCTGTTATTTCTCAGACTCTTATTCCTCGTTTAGGTGGTGGAAAAATTGCAACGCAAGAGATTTTAATAACAAATCCGGCTATTCAAAACCAGATACGTGAAGATAAAGTACACCAGATCTATTCACAAATGCAGCTAAACCAACAAGAGACACATATGACAACACAAACGCAACAACTCCTTGAACTCTTAGAGAAAAATCTTATTTCAAAAGAGAATGCTATTAAAAACTCTAACCGACCAGAAGAGCTTATAAAAATTCTTGATGCGCTTTAGGAATTTTTCCTAAAACGTATCATCTTAAAACGCTCGCCTAAGAAGTTTGGCATAATGAGGATTTTTGCCTTTTCGAGTTCTTGTTGGTAGATCTTCTCATCTGCTTTCTCTCTTAGCATCTCTAGAAGCTCTAAAAGCCCCATATCAACAAGGGCAACCATTTGTGCTTTCAACTCCACAAACTCCACCCCTGCCTCTTCATAGGCATCTTTTACATGTGCAAAGGTTACATCATAGGTAATATCACTCTTTTTAAAAAGTTGCTCACGCGGAATGTAATCCTCTTCATCTTCTGGTAGAAAAAACGGCAGTACTTTGTGTTTTGTGTAGATTCGCAGTGAAAAATCAGGGCGTGCCTGCATCTCACCATAGTCAAAGCTCATAAACTCAAACTGCTTTGCAGCCCCGGCCATCTCACGCGCAAATTGCTCATAGCCTACAGCTATCTCACCTCTGTCTTTATGGTACTTTTTGGCTTTTTCATCTACCCACGAATCATCAAAATTAAATTCTACATTGTGATTCTCTACAGTAGCCGTTTTACCTTTGTAATAAAGCTCACATGGAAATGCGTCAAATATCTCATTTGCAATGAAAAAGACACTCTGCTCACTCATTTCAGAGAGTGATTTATAGTGCGTGAGCGTAACAACATCTCCAAAACTCTCCCTAAAATACTTTCTTTGTTGCTCTTGCAAATCATCAAAACGTTCTACTATGGCAAAATTCAAAGAGCTGAGTAATTCAGGTCTTAAAGTGTAAAGAAATTCACACACATCTGCCAAAAAATAGCCATGGTGTGCACCTATTTCACAAACAACACCATCTTTGGCCAAAAAGCCCTCATCTACCAAAGATATGATATGCTTGGCAACAGTGCCGCCAAAGAACTTACTCGTACTTACAGCAGTGTAAAAATCTCCGCTTTTTCCTATATTCTTATAAGTCGCATAGTAGCCATCTTCACCATAGAGCCACTCTGTCATATATTCACTAAAACGCATCATTATTTACTTTTACCTTCCACATTTGCCTTCATATACATCTCATAGAGTGTAAGAAGCTCAAGTTGTTTATCTATATCATATATCTTTGTATCGAGCTCTTGAATTTTAAGAGAGTTTTTGAGTGTATTTACATCGTATTCTGTCTTATAGCCTGCTTCATAGAGCTCCTCTGTATCACTGAGAAGCTTTTCATAAAGCTTCATATTTTTATGACTGAGCGCTATCTTCTTCTCATAGTTTTTGATATTTTGCATAACCTGCACAAAAAGAGCTTCAAGTTCACGCTTCTTATCTAAAAGCAGTACTTTTGACTTGAGATAATCCACTTTTGCAGATTCTATGTCACGAAACGTATTGAGATCCAAAGGCATAGAAACAGAAAGACCATAGCTATAGTATGCGTTCTCCTCAGAGTTTGGTGGAAATGTTGCGCTAAACTGCTGGTTATCTTTTTTATTCCAGTTATACGAGGCATTAAAGCTTACATTTGGCAGATACGATGCCACTTTGACATTTTTTGCATAGCGATTCTTCTCAACTGTCACATCACTGAGTTTAAGTGCTATATTGTTTTGTAAAAACTCATCTTGGCTGATGAGCTCCAGATGTGGCAACTTCACTGTTTTATAATCAAGGTCACTCAAAGAAGCAAATTTAGCAATGAGTTTCTCTTTTGTAGTCTCAATATCATACATTGTCTGAGTGACAATGTTTTTTTGAATAATGGCATTATCCAAAAAACCAGAATCAAGCCTGCCGCTGAGATACTCCTCTTTTTTCTGCTCAAGATTTATCTCTGCATTGGCAATCTGTAACTCTTGCTTATGCTCACGCAGCTCATACTGTTTTATCTGAAACAGTGTTGCAATGGTGTCTTTTATCATCTTCCGTTTGAGACTATCTGTAGTGTAGTCGCTAAAGAGTCTGCTTGCCCCTGCGAACTTGATACCATAGTATATACCACCACTTCGAAAGATAGGCTGGTTCATGCGAACAGAAGCATTCTCACTTATCTGTTCACCAATGTAGGGATTGCTCCTGCTGTAGGAGTAGTTCAGTTGAACAGGTGCTATCCATGAATCACGCAGTTTAAGTGCTTCTTGCTCATTTTTTTGATAATCATACAAAAACTCTTTTTGCTTGTAATCAGATATATAAGCATCATACTTGAGGTTTTGCTCATTAGCTAGCAGATAGGAGCTAGAGAGTAGCCATGGCACTATTAAGAGCTTTGAAGCCTTCATCAATTTCCTCTTTTGTAATTGTCAGTGGCGGTAAAAAGCGAAGTGTATTACGACCGGCTTTAAGGACCATTACTCCATGCTCACGCGCTGCATTGATGATATTTGTCAATGTGTCAGCATCTTTTACACGCAGTCCACACATCATACCAAAACCAACCTTTTTTGTAAAAGTATCAGGGTATTTTTTAGCAAACTCTTCAAGAGCTTTGTTAAACATCAGTGATGTTATCTCCAAATCACCACTCTCTTTAAGCTCACGCAAGATATCAACCACTTCACACACCGCACGAGATGAGAGATAGTTTCCACCAAAAGTAGAACCGTGATCTCCCGCGGAGAGTACTTCTTTGAGCGTTGTCATAACAATACCTACTGGCACACCGCCACCGACACCTTTTGCAAGTGTGATGATCTCAGGCTCAATTTCATATGCTTGACTTGCCGTAAACTCACCGACACGATAGGCTCCGGTTTGTACCTCGTCAACAATGAGCGGAATCTCTTTTTCTTTAAGCAGTTTTGCAAGTTTTTGTACTTTTTCTTTATCTTGCGGTTCTACACCACCCTCACCTTGAATGAGCTCTATCATAACAGCTGCTGTATGGTCATCTAACATTCCCTCTATCTCATCAATGCCGTCAGCATAGACAAAACCATCGGGAAACGGTCCAAAGTAGTTATGCATAGACTCCTGCCCTGTCGCTTTTACCGTTGTAATGGTACGACCGTGAAAAGAGTGGTTGAGTGTGATGATCTTGTAACGTTTTATCTCTCCATCACGCTCACCATGCTTTCTTGCTATCTTGATAGCTCCCTCATTTGCTTCAGCACCTGAGTTTGCAAAGAAGCAGGCCATATCATAACCACTCACTTCTACTACCTTTTGTGCAGCCTCAGCCTGTGGAGCAATGTAGTAGAGGTTTGAGATATGCGTGATGGCATGTACCTGCTCACACAAAGCATCTGCAACTCGTTTGTTGGCATGCCCTACAGAGACCACACCGATACCCGAAGTAAAGTCGATATACTTTTTGCCATTAACATCAAAAAGCGTTGCATTCTCTCCACGAACGAACTCTACATCAGCACGAGCGTATGTAGGTAAAATATATTTTTTATCTTTTTCTTTTATAGTCATTGTTAAACCTTCTTAAATTACTTTTGTAATTCTGACAAAATTCTCCTGAAAAATAGCACTTTTTCCTTCATAAGAGTGTTTTGATGTTGTCAGTTTGTTTACACCCGGTGCACCACTGTGAATAAGAACACAATCCTCACGCAAATCATTGTTGATACGTACTTCAAACTCAGCCTCACCACTTCCTGACGTTGCTATGACTCTATCTCCATCTTTAAGCTGTGACTTGGATGAGATGTAAAGATAGGGATCCCTGTCAAACTGAGAGTTCAGTGATGTAGCAGCTTTTGGAGTGATAAGATAGAATTCACCCTCCTCTACTTTTTGTGGTGCTTCAAACTCCTCTAAAAATAAAAACTCTCCATCATCCGTATCAAAGCCCTCTTTATAAGGTACTGCTTCACGATGTTCAACTTCAAAAGAACCATCTATCTTGACAATACCATGATTTTTAATATGCTGAAGATACTCTGCTTCACTTTTGAGTTCTAAGTTATAACTATCTGCTAAAAATGCAGCCAAATCATACTCACTTATTCCAATATCACTCTCTACTTGCTTGTTCATCACCATCATACCATGATGAGAATATGATGTACGAATATCATTTTTTTCCAAGAATGTCTTTGCAGGGATGACCAAGTCTGCTGCTGCACTTGTCTCATTTTCATAAAGCCCAAAGTAAACAAGGTTCTCAACATGCTCAATGGAGTCGAGTACACGAGTAGTATCTGGCATTTGTGCAAGTGGATTTGCCCCCTGAACTACTACTGTTTTAAATTCATCAAACGGTGTATTTACTTTAGAGACCTTTTTAGCTTTTTTTGTATCAAAAGGTGGCTCGATAGCCTCTTGCGAATTTCCAAGATATGCTACACCGCTTCCCTCTTTTCCAAACAGTCCAAGACCCACAGCCAAGGCATCAATGGCGCGCATAACATCAGCACCATCTCTATACTTTTGAATCCCAACACCACAGACAATTGCAGTCTTTTTACCTATCACATGATATAAAAAGTCACCAATTTGTCCAAGACTCATACCAATATCTTCTAATATAGCCTTAATACGAATAGTCTGCGTGAGCTCATAATAGTCTTGAAACTCACTTGCATACTCTTCTAAAAAAGAGTCATCACAGGAATCTTCTATATGTAAAAAACGGTATAGAAGCATTGCCAAAAAGATATCTGTATGCGGTTTTATCTGTATATGCAAATCCGCCATTTTGGCTATCTTTGTTTTTACAGGATCGACAACAATTATAGTCTTGTCTTTTATGAGTGGCAGTAGGTGTGAAGATGTCACGTGAGGGTTACGCCCCCAAAAAACAATCACCTCAGACTTTGCAATCTCTGAGAGTGGCATATTTTTATTACTTCCACGTCCTTCTACTATTCCGGCTTCTCCTGCACCATCACAGAGTGATCCCTCTGTCAGGTATGCACCCATCTGAGCGAAAATATGCTCACTAACTCCCTGCATCAGTCCAAAGTTTCCACTGCCACGATAGAGCAGCGTCTCACTTTTTAGATTTGCATCAAGCATCTCTTTAAGCTTAGCAAGTGCTTCATCCATAGAGATCTCTTGACCTTTATAACGAGGAGTCGTGATGCGTTTGTGAGCATCATAGTGGTTTAAATGAGGACATAAAAAACCTTGTGTATGTCCATCTTTCAATGGTTTTAGTTTTCCTTCATCATAAACAATACCACAAGCATCATAACAATCAAGCGGACATGCCGTCAAACTACTTTTCATCTCTTTAACTTCCTTATTTAAGTTCAATTTTTACAAGTTTAGAAAAAACTTTTGGTGCTTTTATAACAATCTGTGCCTTATATTTTGAGATATTTTTTGTATCTGCTATTGGCACGACTCTTTGCACTTTGTAGTTGGTTTTTTTATCATCAATATAGATACTTCTTTTATCAAGATTTTCTAAATCTTCATCATCTATGTAGATAGTCAAAAGTGCCTTTGAAGTATCTGCAACAGTTGCCAATGGTGTTGCAACACCAACTACCTGCCCGGGCTTTACATCTAAAGAGTAAAGAACAAAACCTTTAGCACGTACTTTTTTATCACGAAGATTCTTTAAAAGCTGCTTCTTTCGAAACTCCAAATCAGCAATATTTATTTTGAGATTATTAACTTCTTTTTGTGTATTGATAAAACTGTTCTCACTGCTAATGAGATTATAATATTCATTGTCTTTTTCTATTTTAGATTTTATTTTTAAAGCTTTTACTCGTTCATAGTTTTTACGCTTGAGCTCAAGTGTCTTTTCTAGATTTTTTAAAATTTTTTCATTACTTTTTAAAGTCTCTTTTGTAAAACGCAACTTTTTGTCGATATCCACAAGTTCATCTTTGTCCAACTCGGAATCAATGATTATATAAGGTTTTTGTGTAAGTTTTTTTCCAAGCATATTTTCATCAATAAAAAGAATTTCACCTGTAACATTAGAAGATATCTTTCTAAGTTCATAAGGCTCTACTTTCGCAAAATATACATTTGCAAAAAGAGACATACTAAAAAGAGATAAAAGAAGTACTGTTTTCATAAAAAACCTTTAAAATAAATAGGCACATTTTAACATTTCATTATTAACATTCAAGCATCTTTCATTTTATTTCTGGTACTATTAAGACATATTTAATTAAAGGGTCTTTTCATGTCTGTTTTAGATAATGTCGATGCAGCTACTAATCTGGCAAAAAACAATGAATTGCAACTTCTGGTTTTTCGCGTAAGTGAAAAAGAAGATTCTGCTTACTATGCCATAAATGTTTTTAAAACAAGAGAGGTTGTTGAAGCAAAAAATCATTTTCTAACACAGCTTCCCTCTCCTCATCCTCTCTTGGAAGGTACAATCATTTTACGTGGTATGCAGATTCCCATACTCAACCTTCCCAAATGGCTTGGGGTACATTTAAATTCAGATGAAGTCAGCCATTCAAGACTACTTATCTGTGACTTTAACGGAATCATTATCGGTCTTCGTATTATGTCTGCATACAGAGTTGTCAAAAAGAACTGGAATGAGATGCATGCACCGGATAGCTACCGTTTAAAAGAAGATGGTGTAGTCATCAATGATACACGTTTAGAAGATGGCTCACTCTGTTTAATTTTAGACTATGAAAAACTTCTTGCAGATGTCTTGCCACAAGCTCTTGTTAATGTAGATGCAGATATTGAAGCATTGCGTGATATTGATATACCAGATAAACTTCGTTATGGGACAGTCCTTATAGCAGAAGACTCAAAAACAGCACAACGGCATCTAATTCAGCTCTTTCATAAAGCAAATATAGACATGAGACTCTTTGACAATGGAAAAAAACTTATGGACTTTATTGGCTCTCTTGATGATGCACAGATTGATAAAGTTCCTGCTATAATCACAGATATTGAAATGCCTGAGATGTCAGGTTTTACTGTAGTAAAACTTCTCAAATCAAACCCGAAAACAAAAAATATTCCTATTATTGTCAACTCTTCAATGACTGGTGACAACAACAAACGTGAAGCAGAAGTACTTGGTGCTGATGGTTTCATTGACAAAACAAAAAGTCATGGTGTTATCGCTCTTATTGCGAAGATCATGAATGAAATGAACGGCGAAAACGCATAAACTTTCTAGTTTCTTTTAGAAGCTAGAAATCCTCATACAACACTACAAAATCCTCCAAACAGTACATAATATATACGATTAAATGAAGATAGAAAAACAGATAGAAAGTTTATTTACAAAAGAAGAAGATAACGACGCATAGAAGCGTCGTTGTAAAGAGCTTTATCTAACTTATTGGAAAAGTGAGATAAGTACACCGGCAGCAACAGCTGAACCGATAACACCCGCAACATTTGGACCCATTGCGTGCATTAGAAGCATATTTGTTCTGTCATACTCCATACCAACTTTGTTTGATACACGAGCTGCCATAGGAACCGCTGAAACACCAGCTGAACCAATCAATGGATTAATCTGTGTACCTGGGAAGAGGTTCATGATTTTTGCCATGATAACACCTGCTGCAGTACCTACAGAGAATGCGATAATACCAAGAACCATAATGAACATAGTCTCAGGAACCAAGAACTGATCTGCTGCAAGTTTTGAACCAACACCAAGACCTAAGAAGATCGTAGTGATGTTGATAAGTGCATTTTGAAGCGTATCATTAAGACGTTCAACAACACCTGACTCTTTTAAGAAGTTACCAAACATAAACGCACCGATAAGTGGTGTAGACTCTGGTAATACTAAAATAGCAAGAACGAGAACCAAAATAGGGAAAACCAACTTCTCTAAACGAGACACGTGACGAAGTGTACTCATTTTGATCTTACGCTCTGCCTCAGTTGTTAGTGCTTTCATAATCGGAGGCTGGATGATTGGAACCATCGCCATATATGAGTATGATGCAACCGCAATAGCACCTAAAAGTTCAGGAGCAAGTTTCGTTGCGATAAAGATTGATGTCGGACCATCCGCTCCACCAATGATAGAGATCGCAGACGCTTGTTGTAGTGTAAAGTCAACAAAACCAGCTTGTGAAAGTGCAACAGCACCAACAAGTGTACCAAAGATACCAAACTGAGCAGCACCACCAAGAAGCGCTGTTTTAGGGTTAGATAGAAGTGGACCAAAGTCAGTCATCGCACCAACACCCATAAAGATGATAATAGGGAACATCTCATTTGAGAGACCCATTTGGTAGATAACACCTAAAAATCCATGCTCACCGGCAATTCCGGCAACTGGAATGTTTGCCAAAAGTCCACCAAATGCGATTGGTAAAAGAAGTAGTGGCTCAAAACCTTTTGCAATTGCCAGCCAGAAAAGTAAGAAAGTAACCAAGATCATGATTACACGACCTGCACCTTTATGAAAATCACTCATAGGCTGACCTGTTGCACTCATCTCGTCTGGACGAGGATTAACAAGTGCTACGATACCAGTTGACTTTAAAAAGCCTGTAATCATTTCAGAAAAAGGTTTAGACTGGTAATTTTCTTCTTTATGTGTTTTTGATGCCTGTGGAGCATCTGCTGCTACAGTAGCAGCATGCTCTGATGCTGCTGCATTTGCAGAAAATACAAATGCAAAAAGCATCATAGAAGCAAGTAGTTTAAGTACAATATTTTTCATCGGCTTATCCTAAAACTGCTACGACTTGACCTTCTACAACTTTGTCGTTTGTAGCAACGTTGATAGATTTAACAACACCACCTCTTGGTGCTACTACATCGATCTCCATTTTCATAGATTCAAGAATCATAATTACATCACCTTCGTTTACACTTTGACCCGGATTAGCAACGATTTTCCAAACATTACCCGGAAGAAGTGCTTTGATCTCAGTATCATTACCTGAAGCTGCTGCCGGAGCTGGAGTCTCAGCTGCTGCACTCTCACCATTTACTGCTGTCACTTGGATATCTGCATCACCCTCTGCAACTTGAACACTAAACTTCTGACCATCTACTACTACTGTATAATTTCCGCTACCCATATTTGAACTTCCTTCTTCACAATCTTTTTTCATTTCTGAAATTTTACGTACGTTTAATTCGCCTTCACCTTTAAGGAATGCGATACCTTTTTCTTGACATGCAGCTGCAATGAAGATATTTTCTTCTGTAATCTCAATATCTTCAGCTTTTAGTCTCTCGATCCAGCTCTCTAAAGATTTAGCAGGATCTGCATCAGCCAACTCTAGTGCTGTTTTTGTTGTAGGCTCTAGTTTTAACTGCTCTGAAGCGATTTTAACTACTTCTGGATCTGGCTCAACCGGAGTTTTACCGAAGTATCCAAGTACCATTTTTCCATAACCCGGAGCAATAGCTTTCCAAGGTCCTTGCATTACATTGTTAAGTGCTTGTTGGAAATAGAACTGTGAAACAGGTGTTACAGATGTACCATAACCACCTTTTTCAACTACCTCTTGCATAGCTGCAATGATCTCTGGGAACTTATCCATCATACCATTGTCACGAAGCATTTGCGTATTTGCAGTTAATGCTCCACCTGGCATTGGAGAGAATGGAATGATTGGAGAGACCATTGTCGCTTCTGGTGGAACGAAATAATCTTCAAGACATGATTGAAGCTCTTTTTCGTAAGTTAAGATCTTACCAAGCTCTAGTCCACCAAGGTCAAAGTTCATACCTTTTGTTGCGTGAAGCATAGTAAGAATATCTGGCTGACTTGTTCCGCCACTTACAGGAGATGCTGCAAGATCGATTCCATCTACACCAGCTTCAAGTGCTGCCATATATGCAGAAACTGAAACACCCGCTGTCTCATGTGTATGAAGACGAATATGAACATCTTTACCAAGAAGTTTACGACCCATTTTAATGGTCTCATAAACTTTTTGAGGGTTTGACGTACCACTTGCATCTTTAAAACAGATACTGTCAAACGGAAGACCACTGTCTAAGATATCGCGAAGTGTTTTCTCATAGAACTCAACAGTATGAGCACCATGGCACCCTGGTGGTAAGTCCATCATTGTAACAACAGCTTCGTGTTTAAGACCATGATGGTTAATTCTCTCAGCTGAATATTTTAAGTTTTCGATGTCATTGAGTGCATCGAAGTTACGAATTGTAGTCGTACCATGCTTTTTAAACATTTTTGCATGAAGATCTATAAGCTCTTTACTACCAGTATCAAGCATTACAGTATTTACACCACGTGCAAGTGTTTGTAGGTTTGCATCAGGACCGACAATTTCACGGAACTTGTCCATCATCTCAAATGCATCTTCTCTTAGATAGAAGTAAAGTGACTGAAAACGTGCCCCTCCACCAAACTCAAAGTGAGTGATACCAGCTGTTTTTGCTGCCTCTACTGCAGGAAGGAAGTCGTTCATAAGTACACGACCACCAAAAACCGACTGGAAACCATCTCTAAAAGTAGTATCCATTATATCAATAAATTTTTTCTTAGCCATTATAATCCTTAACCTTGTCTATGATGTGCAATTGCCGCAGAAATTGCTGCAACTATCTTCTTTTTATCTTGTTGCTGCGCACCACCAGTTGTTTGTGCTGTTGCATTTGATTGTGGTTCAGGGAAAAATCTATGTATAATATATGACATTGCGTTCATACACATTATCATAATAATTAAGAATGTGAAAACAGTTCCCATTCCTAAAAACATAAATTTTACTCCCTCCATTACGAGGTTAGTTTCCATAAAATTACCTTTTTCCATAATTTGTCCAGCTAGTATAGTACAAACTTGTTTAAATAAAGTTTGTCTCATATTTAAAGTGTGAGAAATTTAGGTGAGTTGTTACTTTTTTGATTTTTTCCAATATTTAATTATTTGATTAAAAAGATTGCGTTACAATGCTATAATATAAAAAGAGCACAAACTAAAGGATTTTATTTTTATGATAGCTGGAATGTATGAACAAGATTTTATGGCATATATGATTTTTGGACTTATTTTAAACTTTTTATTCTCTATACTTTTTGGAATCTATCTAAGCAAAAACATAGGGATGCAGGAGATGATCGAGTCAAAAGGGAACAAACAGCAGCCCGTTCTTGTCAGTCTGAGTCTTTTTGTTCCTTATGCAAAAATGCTTATCACACTTTACCGCGTAGCTGTGCTGCAGTTTTTCTTTTTGAACAAAGGCTACTCACATAAAGAGTTCTGGATCTATATGACAAGTGAGCAACAAGAGTCACGATGAATGATTTCAAATTAAAAATAGTTCTGAGTATTTTAGGGGGGATTCTTTTTTCATTTATCTTTATTTTATTGGCATTTATTTTACCAGTAGAAGAAAAAGAGGTAAAAGTTATAAAAAAACCAAAAGGCAAGCTTGAGCAGATTTCCCACTCACTGCGTGAGCGTTAAAACTACAGACTGTTTTTTATATGGATAAGTTTTATAGTATTATAAGCGCATTGTGGATTTAACTTAATAGCACATACCTTCAATGCTTCCAAACAAACAACCAAATACTCCAAATCATCTTTTTTCATAAGTTCATAGAGTAGTTTCTCAGCATCTTTAATACGCAGATTTCTTGCAACACCCAAGTTTTTATGAGCAAGCTCCCTAAAAGGTGTATAGTCCATATTTACACTATTTATCTGTGAACTAAAAAGAGTTTTAAGATACTCTTCAAACTGCATTACAGATCGTATCACCTGCGCTACATAATCAGCCACAAGTTGATTCACAAGCTCTTCATCCAAACCAAGTTCATCAACTGCTTCTTTTGGATTGTAGCAATACTGATGGATATCTAAGTCCAAAAGAACTGTAGCCGTAAGAGTATCACATATTTGTGTTGCATCTGCCAAAAGAGCTTTTGCATCTTGGTTTTGTAAAATATAATCAAAAAAATCTAATTTTTGTAACATACGGATAAGATAACATAATTTTTATCAAAAAAAGGAGAAATTAGGGAGAAAATTGCGGAAAAACTAAAAAAAAACAAATGGATGCTACTTTAGCACCCATTTAAAAAGCTTATAATGCTTTTGTCATTATGCGGTTAAGACGCATAGCAAAGTCAGCTGTATCATCTAACTCACGCCCGTCAAAGAGCTTCGCTTGGTCAAAAAGAACATGCGCAGCATCCTCTATGAGGTTTTGATCGCTTGTCTCTTTGAGTTTTTTTATCAACTCATGTTTAGGGTTGATCTCAAGGATTGGTGCAGGTTCATCAACATCACCAGCTTGACCCATCTGTTTCATCATCTGTGCCATCATGTATGATGGATCATCTTTGTCAACTTTTAGAGCAACCGGAGAGTCTGTAAGCTCAGTAGTTACCTCTACCTCTTTAATATCCTCACCTAAGAAAGTTTTGAACTCTTTTGCAAGACCTTCAAACTCTTTTGCAAGCTCTTCTTTTTCTTTTTTCTCATCTTCACTCTCATCAAACTTCGCATCTGTCGCAGGTACAAGTTTGTACTCTTTGTACTCTGTTACCATTGGGAAGATGATAGTATCTACTTCCTCATTTAAAAGAAGTACATCTATACCACGTGCTTTGAACTTCTCAAGCACAGGAGAGTGTTTGAGCATATCTATAGAGCCTTTATTTGCAAGATAGTAGATCTCTTTTTTCTCTTCATCAACATTTTTGATAAACTCTTCAATAGTTACCATCTCATCAGAGTTAAGTGTATGGAACTTGAGCAATTCTAAGATCTTCTCACGATTTGCAAAGTCACTGTAAAGCCCTTCTTTAAGTACATTTCCAAACTCTTTGTAGAAAGTATCATATTTTTCTGGCTCTTTTTTCATCATTTTTGCAAGTTCAGAGAGCACTTTTTTGACTGATGCATTTCTGATCTTCGCCATAATAGGATTAGACTGTAAGATCTCACGACTTACATTTAACGGCAAGTCTTTAGAATCAATCACACCACGTAAGAAACGTAGGTATGTCGGCATAAGCTCTTTGTCATCATCCGTAATGAAAACACGGTTGATGTAGAGCTTCACTCCCGGCTGATAATCTACTCTGTAGATATCCATCGGCGCTTTGCTTGGAATGTAGAAGAGTGTCGTGTATTCTATCGCACCTTCGGCTTTGTGGTGCATCCACTTGAGTGGCTCTTCATTTGAGTGCGCCAGTGTTTCATAAAAAGAGATGTAGTCCTCATCTTTTAGCTCGCTCTTTGGAAGTGTCCAGAGTGCATTTGCAGAGTTAATCTGCACATTTTCTATCTCTGTACGAGCCGGCTCTATCTCTTTTCCGTCATCGTCAGTTTTTGCAGGAATGTACTTCTCTTTGTCCATAAAGATAGGGAATGGAATGTGGTTTGAGTACTTCTTAACAATAGACTCAATACGATGCTCCTCTAAGAACTCCTCTTCACCTTCTTTAAGGTATAAGATAATCTCTGTTCCGTGTCCCTCTTTTTCTGCCGGCTCTATCTCAAACTCACCACTTCCGTCACTTATCCACTTATAAGCCTGCTCTTCACCGGCTTTTTTCGTGATAACCTCTACTTTATCAGCTACCATAAACGCAGCATAAAAACCTACACCAAACTGACCGATAAGGTGAGAATCTACTTTTTGGTCACCCGTGAGGTTCTCTAAGAATGCTTTTGTACCAGACTTAGCAATAGTACCAAGGTTGTTCATAAGGTCAACCTCGTTCATACCGATACCTGTATCTGCTACTGTCAATGTTTTGGCATCTTTGTCACGCTTGATGTCGATGCGTGGGTCAAACTTCACATCTTTGAAGTTTGGATCTGTAAGCACGAGCATATTCAGTTTATCAAGTGCATCCGATGCATTTGAGATAAGCTCACGCAGGAAAATCTCTTTGTTTGAGTATAGTGAATGAATCATAAGTTGTAATATTTGATTTGCTTCTGTTTGAAATTGATGTTTAGCCATTTTCATAATCCTTTTAATTTTTTAGCGTTATTCTAACACAAAAAGTTAATAGTTGCAAGTTTTATCAAGAAACTTTAGTTAATTTGACTAAACTTAGTTTAGTTTTTATATCTTACTCTTTTTTGACAATAATATTTCGCTATAATATTTCCATGAATAACAGTGACTACATAAACCTCATAGAGCCCACACCAAAACTGCACTCACGCAAGTGTAAAGCTATAGCTCTGGCTCTGCGTATGTTTTTACAAGCAGCTACTCCCTTGAGTGCTCTTATAACCTGGTACTTCTATGACTACTTTGTAGCTGGAGCAACACTGCTTCTTAGTTTCATCATCATGGGCATCATCCGCTCGAAATTAAGAAACTCTGTCATCCCCCTCACGCAACAGGAGTACCACTACACTGATGATGGTATAGCCAACTGGTACACTGCAAAACGATTATGTATAGGAGAAGATAATGTTAGCAAATGATTTTACAAAAGCCATGGAGTTTCGTCACGCCTGTAAACTCTTTGATGAAACAAAAAAGATAGATACACAAACAATCAAAAGCATTTTAGAGATAGGCAGGCTCTCACCCTCCTCTTTTGGTATGGAGCCATGGAAGTTTTTACTCATCACAAACCAAAAGCTCAAAGAAAAACTTCGTCCACTCTGCTGGAATCAGCTGCAGATAACAAGCTGCTCACACCTTGTCATCATTCTAGCAGCCATAGAGCGCGTAAAACCATCAAGTGGCATACCGCAGAAAATGTTTGCACGCCGTGATCTTCCACAAGAGAAGATAGATGCTTACATAAAGCTCTATGGAGAGTTTTTGGCAGATACTTTTGCTAGTGATGAAAAGACCTTCGCTTGGACAAGCAAACAGTGCTACATCGCAGCAGCAAACATGATGACAGGAGCTGCTAGCTTTGGTGTGGACTCTTGTGCCATAGAGGGCTTTGAGAAAGAAAAGGTCGAAAAGCTCTTGGAGCTAAATACAAAAGAGTACCAAGTAGCGCTTATACTGCCTTTTGGCTATAGAGTCAATCCACAACCACAAAAAGTGCGTCTTGATTATGATGAGATAATAGAGGAGATACTCTAATGACAGGAGGCTTTTTTGCACTCTTAGATGACATCGCTACTCTTTTGGATGATGCAGCCGTAGTGAGTAAAGTAGCTGCGAAAAAAACAACCGGCATACTCGGTGATGACTTGGCTGTAAATGCTCAAAAGGCTTCTGGCTTTGCCTCATCGCGTGAGCTACCAGTTCTTTGGGCGATAACAAAAGGCTCTTTTAAAAACAAGCTTATCATCCTCCCCGTAGCCTTTTTACTCTCAGCTTTTGCGCCATGGGTGATAGTACCCATACTTATGCTTGGTGGTACCTACCTTGCCTATGAGGGTGCAGAGAAGATCTACGAATACCTAAGCGGTCACAAAGAAAAAAAAGAGAGCCAAATAGAGCTCAGTGAAGAAGAGCTGCTAAAAGCAGAAGAAAAAAAGGTAAACTCCGCCATACGAACCGACTTCATTCTCTCTATAGAGATAGTTATCATAGCACTCGGAACGGTTATGGAACAACCTCTTCTCATTCAGATCATTGCAGTAACAGTTGTCGCTTTCTTAGCAACTGTCGGAGTCTATGGCATCGTAGCACTCATAGTTCGCATGGATGACTTTGGTTTTGCACTTATCCAAAAGGCAGATGATGAAAGCTCACTGCTACACAAACTAGGACGCATTCTCGTAGTATCACTTCCAAAAGTCATACGGGCACTCACAGTCATAGGCACATTTGCCATGCTGCTAGTTGCCGGAGGCATCTTTATGCACAACATCCACCAACTCCACAAACTCCTACACTTCATGCCAAGCCTTTTAGGTGAAATGCTTGTAGGACTCGTAGTAGGAAGCATAGCCTTTGGAGTGCATATGCTTTATGTGAAGGTTTTTGGTAAAGAAACTTTACATTAAAAGTCTAAGGGACATAATGTCCTTGTAATGGATTTTTCAACAATTAAATCACACTTTGTCCTTTTTAATGCTTTAAAAAGATTAAAAGGACATCTTATTTTTAAGAAAATTAGCATAAAAATTCAAAATAGTCTTAAGATATTGCAATTTGTCATGTTTTTAAACAATTAACAGACATTTTCTATGGGATTTAATTTTGACAATTTTTACACCAAATATGAGTTTGTTTAACCTGCTAGCTTATGATGATATTAAATTTAATATTACCGATAAAGATTACTGGTCTATTAGAGGTCAAATAGGTGATTTATTATCTGGTCATTTTGCTGCTTTAGCTTTTATTGGATTAATGGAATGTCCCCAATAAACTAGACATAAATTAATTCAATAATTTAGATAAAATAATATGTGCTCTCTCAACAGAAAAACAGGACACAAAATAAATTATCTAAGCACTTATATCTCTTTGCTTTTTAAAAACATTACATCATAAGCCCCTATTAACCCCCTAAGTGCTATCATTACAAAAACTAAAACAAGTATGAACTTATGGCACTTATAGACTTACAAAACATTTCAAAACACTACTCGGCACAGAAGATTCTTACAGAGGTTAACTTTCATGTT